>Ga0302319_10005654_pt1 | contig 25023 bp, 18 predicted proteins | sample Bog_T0_2_FD_203319 | JGI IMG/M metagenome (GOLD analysis project Ga0302319, IMG submission 203319) | Peat permafrost microbial communities from Stordalen Mire near Abisko, Sweden - Bog_T0_2 | ecosystem: Environmental > Terrestrial > Soil > Wetlands > Peat | place: Sweden: Abisko, Stordalen Mire...
CTCCCCTCCGCTAGCGCCCGCTGGCTCGTCCGCGATCTGACTTTTTACGAAACCCCATTTGGCATTAGTTCCGAAACAAAGGACAACCGTGTTTCTGCCTGCATCACCGCATCGTTCTTCCCTAACGCGGCTCCCCATTTCCCCCTTGCGGCGGGACTGTCCCTGTTGTTGCCGCTGACCTGATTCCCATCCTGAAAACTTAGGCGCTGAAGATGGTTTTGTGGCCATTGAGTTCACGCCGTATATCCCAACGTGCCAGGTCAGGCGACCGAACACGCGTAACTCAGGAGGTCCTGTGAAACTTACAACAAAACCGTATTACTTCCTCCTTATCCTGCTTGTCGGCGGCGCGACCATTGCATACGCACAAATCGTTGGTGGCACCATCAGCGGAACTGTCCGCGAAGCCACTGGAGCAACATTGACGGGCGCAACAGTCACCGTCCGCCAGAGTGAGACGGGAGCAACTCGCACAATTGTCACAGGCGCAGACGGTCGCTTCTACGCGCCCTCAGTGCCGGTGGGCGAGTACTCGGTTTCAGTGAACCATGACGGCTTTGAAACTGAAAAGCGGAATGGAATCTCTCTCACCGTTGCTCAGAGTCTGCAATTGGACTTCGTTCTCGGCGTTGCATCGGTGAAGCAGGAGGTGGTGGTTACTGCAACGGAAACCGGAGTGAATACTTCAACGCAACAGACCGCGGGACTGATCGACGAACGACAGGTGAAGGAACTGCCGCTCAATGGCCGCAGCTACGATGAACTCCTCACGCTGAATCCCGCGACAGTGAATTACACGAACGAGCGTTCAGGTGGGATCGGGACTTCGAACTCTTCGGTGGGCAACATGTTCGCTGTCAGCGGGCGTCGTCCTCAGGATAATGTATTCCTGCTCAACGGCATTGAGTACACCGGAGCATCGTTGATCAACGTCACTCCGGGAGGAACCAGTGGCGAGTTGCTGGGCGTCGACGCAGTGCGTGAGTTCAACGTGGTCACTGACACGTATAGCGCGAGTTATGGCAAGCGCGACGGAGCGCAGGTAAGCATTGTGACGACATCCGGGACAAATCGATTTCACGGCTCAGGGTTTGAATTTCTTCGCAACAGCGCGCTCGATGCCAGAAACTATTTCGATGCGGGATCGATTCCGGAATTTCAGCGCAACCAGTTTGGCGGCTCACTTGGAGGCCCCATCAAGCGCGACAGTCTTTTCCTGTTTGGCAACTACGAGGGCTTCCGTCAGGCTTGGGGACTGAGCGCCGTCACGCTGGTGCCGGATAACCAAGCTCGCCTCGGCTATTTGCCCGACAAGTCGGGAAATGAGCAATTCGTTGGAGTCAATTCTGCTGTCGCACCACTGCTTGCGTTGTGGCCGGTTCAAAACGGGCCGGAACTCGGCGGCGGCATTGCGGAGGCATTCAGTCACCCGCCGCAGCATATTCGCGAGGACTTCGGCACCACGCGACTGGACGACAACCTCGGCAGCAAAGACCTGCTCTTCGCCGTCTACACAATCGACGACAGCAGCGCCAACACACCTTCGCAGAATCCTTTGAGCCTGGTTGCAGAGAGCTTGCGCGAGCAGGTGTTGAGCGCACAGGAGCAGCACGTAGTCTCCCCGTCGCTACTGAATACTGCGCGGGTCGGCTTCTCGCGCGCCAGCTATTTTTTCACTGGTTACTCTCCTAACGACCTCCCGGGCTGGGTTGCCGGCGATCCGGTTGGCGCCATCGTCATCAGCGGCAGCACTGCCTCCAACGGTGCATCGGCAATATCCGGAGCTGGTACCAACGTAGGCAGCAACAATCGCACAGCACGCAATCTGTTCACGCTTGACGATCATATCTACTGGGCGCATGGACGGCATCAACTCGAAGCCGGCGGCTGGTTGCAGCGCATTCAGTCCAACGATCTGCTGGCACAGGATCAGTATGGCCAGGCTTCGTTCAGCACGCTGACGACGTTCCTGCAAGGCACGGTAAAGACCTTCACTGTGGTTCCATCGCCGACCGAGCTGGGATGGCGTTCGATTGAAGGCGCGGGCTTCGTCGATGACAACTTCAGGCTGACATCGCGGCTTCAACTGCGTGCTGGGTTCCGTTCGGAATCAACCGACGGCTGGAACGAGGCGCGGAACCGCGCATCGAATTACGCGCTCGTCAACGGTGTTCTCCAGACACAGCCAGTGATCGGCAGTTCCGCACTTACAGCCAACCGCGCCAAATTTCTCCCCGCTCCGCGCGTCGGCTTTGCGTGGGACGTGTGGGGGAATGGAAAGTCGGCTGTCCGCGGCGGCTTCGGTCTCTATCACGGGCTTCTCGATACGCTCGACTATCGGCTCGACCAGACGGCCCCGTTCAATACGGCCGAATCGATCTCAGGCATCGCTGTTTCCAATTTGAATTTCACGCCGGGAACGCAGCCGCCTGCGGGCACCAAAGTATCACCGAGCAATGTGCAGCCGGATATTGCTACTCCCGCTGTGCTGACATGGAGCCTGCGCGTCGAGCAGGAGATTGCGCCGCGCACTACGCTGACATTGGGCTATGTGGGCTCGCATAGTTATCACCAGATTCTTTCCGAAGATCTGAACGAGCCCGTGCCGGATTACAACGCGAATGGGACGGTTTATTATCCCGCTGGAGCAACAGATGCAAATCCGAAATTGGCCAATTCGACCTCGTGGGTCTCGCAAGGAGTAGGGCTTTATAACGCGCTGGAAGTGGACATTCGACGGGCCTACGCGAATGGCCTTCAATTGCGCGGGAACTACACTTATTCGAAGAATCTCGACGATGGTTCGGCTTGGAATACGAGCGTAAGCGGCAACACTCCGGCCTTTGTCGAGTTCCCTCTCGACCCCAAATTGGACTGGGGTCCGGGAGCTACGGATGTGCGCAACGCCGCATCCATCAACGGAAGTTATGAGCTCCCGTTTGGGTCGAACAAGCGCTTTCTCAATAATGCCGCCGCGCCGGTGAACTTCATCGCTTCAGGCTGGACCACCAGCGCAATCGTCAGCGTGCAATCGGGCTTTCCGTTCACTCCGCAATTGGGATATAACCCAACGGGCAATGGCGATACGCGCAACCCGGTGCGACCAAATTGGAATCCGAATTTCTCGGGGAATCTGTATCCGCGTACGCCGAGCCAGTACTTCAACCCACAGGCATTTCTCGCGCCAGCCACGGGGACGTACGGCAACGTCTCGCGTGACGCTCTGACTGGGCCGGGGTTGTCGGAATTGGATTTTTCGGCGACCAAGAATTCAAAGATCACGGAACGGCTGGGGCTGCAATTTCGCGCCGAGTTTTTCAATATTCTTAACCACACAAATTTCCTGACGCCTAACGAAGTTGTTTACACTTCGGCTACTTCGGGGATTTCGCCGACCGCAGGGTTGGTGACGGCGACATCGACCACTTCGCGGCAGATTCAGTTTGGAGCCAAGCTGCTGTTCTAGGAGAGCGACTGTTCAGAGTTGCGGGCGCACAGGCCTAAAATGCAAGATCCTTCAACAATCCCAGGGCAGGCTTTGGGGTGTCCGCAGTTTGAGGTTGAATTGGTAAATCAGACTGTCGCCGTGCTAGTTCGAACGCAGAGCATCGAGCGGGTCGGCGGAAGCGGCGCGTCTTGCGGGCAGAGCGGAAGCCAGTAACGTCATCAGCATCATGGTCAAAGTCGCCGCAATGTAGATAAGGGGATCAGTTGCGCTGACGTTGAACAGGAATGATGCGATCAGGTGGGAAATCGCAAGCGAAGCCAGCACGCCCAATCCACAACCAATTAAGGCCATCTTCGCTCCGGAGATGAGCACGAGTCGCGCAATGCGGCTGCGCTGAGCACCCAATGCCATGCGGATGGCTATCTCCTGCGTTCGAAGCGAAACTGAGAAAGCAACCACTGCATAAATTCCTATGACGGTCAGCAGCAGTGCGCCGATGGCGAACGCAGTGATCAGATCTGTGTTGAAACGACGCGGCGCTTCCACATCGGAGATGACAGCGGTCATGGCTTGCACCGGCTGCAAGGCAAGAACGGGGTCGACTTGCGAAACGGCGAGGTTCAAGGTCTGCACCATCTGTTCAGGCGGAAGCGTGGAGCGGAGAGTTATGAAGCCGCTGGTAGCGCGGGTGAAGGCGCCGGAGTCATCAGAGCCATTCAGGATGGATGGCTGCTGTGCGGGAATGTACCACTGGTCGGCGTTGGGTTGGTCGGGTGCGCCCAGTTTCGTGTCCGCGACAATCCCCACGACTGTGGCCCAGGGCCGGCCTTTTTTTGGATTCCCGGCATGCATGCGTTTTCCGATGGCGCGCTGTCCTGGCCAGCAGTGTTTGGCCATGGTTTCATTCACGACGATGGCCAGTGGGGCGTCGGCACGGTCGTTCGCATTAAAGGTGCGGCCCTCGACTACGCGAATGCCCATGGTTTTGAAGTAGTCTCCGTCAACGACCGCGAAGCTGGCGAATTGCAGCTTCCACTGGTTCAACGGGACGCCCTCAATGGTGTAAGCAGACGCGCCTCCGCCGCCGGATGTGGGGAGATTGTTGGTGACGCCGGCGGCAACAATTCCCGGCGCGGCCGTGAGGCGGTCGATGACAGCCTGGTTGAACGCGTGTGCAGAAGTGTAGTTGGGATACTGGTGCAACGGGAGCTGGTATCCGGCAACCAGAACATGGTCTGCGTGAAAGCCCGGGTCGACAGCACGCATCATCTGGAAGCTGCGCAGAAATGCGCCGGAGACCGTAAGCAGAACCAGCGCGATCGCAATCTCAGCAACGACGAGTGTTGAGCGCAGCCACCCATGGCTTGCGGCGCTGGAGCCGGTGCGTGTGCCTTCTTTCAGGCTTGCAGTCAGGTTGGTGCGGAGAGCTGCGAAGGCCGGTGCAATGCTGCACAGGGCGCCAGTCACTACGGAGATGAACAGTGCAAAACTCACAACGCCCGCATCCATGGAAATGGCATCGACACGCGGCATTGATTCAGGCAGCAGGTGCAGTGCTGTACGAATGGCCGCTGCTGCCAAGAAGAGACCGAACAAGCCTCCGACAAGGCTGAGCAACAGGCCTTCGAAGACAGATTCGCGAATGAGGACGCTTGATCCCGCACCGAGCGCGAGCCGCACCGCGTATTCACGACGGCGGCGAATGGCGCGGACGAGCAGCAGGCCTGCCACATTCATGCAGGCGATCAAAAGTACTACTGCCACGGCCACAAATAAAGTGCGCAACAGGGGACGGACATTTCCGACGGCACGTTCCTTGAGGAACACAACGTCGCCGGTAATGTGGATGGCGGACATGTTGGCAGGGAAGCTTAGGACCACGAGCTTGGCCACACGATCTGCATCCTGCGCGGCTTGGGGCAACGTGACCGAATCTTTTAGACGGGCCACCAAATTGAACCCCCAGTTGCCGGCACTCTGGTCTGAAAGCTCGTCCGGCGTTAGGCTCATTGGCACCCACAACTGAGTCTGATCCAATTGTCCATTTTGCAGAGGGAATGTGAAGCTGCGCGGCATGACGCCTATGATCGAATACGATTTACGGTCGAGATCGATGGACTCGCCAAGGACATCGGGATCGCGGTGGAACCGGTTGAGCCACAGCGCATAGCTGATCACCGCCAGCGGCTGATGCGAGGCGTCTTCCTGTTCGGTAAAAACGCGGCCCAGGATCGGTTGCACGCCGAGCGTGGTGAAGGCACTGGAAGTCATGCGGGCGGCGTCCACCTCTTCCGGGCGCGCACCGCCGGAAAGCTCAAATTGCGTTCCCGTATAGCCGCCAACAGAAGCGAATGCGCTGGCTGCATTCGAATAAATATCGATTTCGCGAGCTGTTGCGCCCAGGCCGGCGCCGGTGCCGACGTGATCTCCGAGGGCAACCAGGCGATCGGGGTCAGCGAATGGGAGCGGACGGAGCAGAATGCCTTCGACGAGCGAAAAGATCGCAGTGGTGGCTCCAATGGCTAGCGCAAGTGTGAGCACGACGGCGATCGAGAATCCGGGCGCCTTGGCGAGTTGCCGCAGGGCGTAGCGAAGTGCGAGTGCGTCCATGTGGGCCTTCTGAATGATTGATATCGTGCACTGGATTCCATACAGGTTGGACTACATCGGAGAGTAGCGGTAAGCGCGATTCCTGCGTGGCATTCAGGAAGAATCTTCTGCGTTTTGTCGACTTTCCCTTTGAATTGAAGCTAGAAAACGGGCGAACGATAGCGGCATTCTACCCCAGTGTGTCCGGCGCCGCCACCGGGAATCGTCAACCCCACTCGCTAATCCACTGCCTTTCCGACTACACTGGATTTGTTATGGTAACCGCATCCCTTTCCACCCACATTGAGCCGCGCACACCTCAGGGCGGCTTTGCCAATGAGCCGTTTGTCGACTTCAAGAACCCGGAAAACATCCGCGAGATGCAGGCCGCGCTCGATCACGTGGCAAGCCAGCTTGGCCGCGAGTATGACCTGATCATTGGCGGACGACGCCTGCGGACGGAGGGAAAGATTCGCTCCCTCAATCCTGCGCGCCCTGCACAGGTTGTCGGCGTCCACCAGAAGGCGGGAGCCGAACACGCCGAAGAAGCGATGACCGCGGCGCTCAGCGCGTTTGAGACGTGGAGCAGGACGTCGACGAGCCAGAGGGTTTCCCTGCTTCTGGATGCGGCGGCGATCATTCGCAGCAGGCACTTCGAGTTCCGCGCATGGCTTACTTATGAAGTGGGAAAGAACTGGGCCGAGGCCGATGCCGACGTAGGCGAGACCATCGATTTCCTGGAGTTCTATGCGCGCGAAGCGTTGCGCCTGTCATCCGCGACTACTCCGATTCAGTATCCCGGCGAGCGCAACCAGCTGCTTTATATTCCGCTGGGCGTGGGTGCGGTGATTCCGCCGTGGAATTTTCCGTTTGCCATTATGGCCGGCATGACTGCGGCATCGATTGTCACGGGGAATACGGTCGTCCTGAAGCCCTCGAGCGACTCGCCGACGATTGCGGCGAAGTTTGTGGAAGTGCTGGAAGGAGCTGGAATTCCGCCCGGCGTGGTCAACTTCTGCCCAGGTTCCGGAGCCACTTTTGGCAACGCTATTGTGGAGCATCCGAAGACTCGGTTCATCGCTTTCACCGGTTCCAAATCTGTTGGGTTGGACATTCACGAGCGTGCTGCTCGCGCCAAGGCGGGACAGATCTGGATCAAGCGGACGGTTCTGGAAATGGGCGGCAAGGACTCAATCCTCGTTTGTGCCGATGCTGATTTGGACGCGGCCGTGGATGGCGTTGTTGCAGCGGCTTTTGGATTCAGTGGACAGAAATGTTCAGCATGTTCACGCGCAATTATTGAGGCTCCGTTGTACGACGTGTTTGTCGAGCGCGTTCGGGAAAAGGTGGCAAAGCTCACTGTCGGAGATCCGACCGCCAATTACAATCTGGGCCCGGTGATCAACAAGGCTGCGCTTGACTCCATGCTGGCTTATATTGAGATCGGCAAGCAGGAAGGGCGGCTGATTGCCGGAGGGAATGCGCCGGAGACTGCGGATGGCGGCTACTTCCTGGAGCCGACTGTCTTTGCCGACATCGCCCCGAATGCGGTGCTTGCGCAAGAAGAAATCTTTGGCCCCGTGCTGGCGCTGATCAAGGTGAATAGCTACGAAGAGGGGCTCGCGGTCGCTAACAATACGGAATACGGGCTGACTGGCGCTATCTATACGGATGACCGCGAAAGACTGGACAATGCTACACGCGAATTCCATGTAGGAAATCTGTATCTGAACCGGAAATGCACCGGGGCGATGGTGGGAGCGCATCCGTTTGGCGGGTTCAATATGAGCGGGACCGATTCGAAGGCCGGTGGGCCGGATTATCTCTACCTGTTCACCCAGGCGAAGAGTGTGGCGGAGAGGCTCAGGGGCTGATTCGGTGGCTGCGACTTGGGACCTTAAAATATTCTCGACATTCGTGCAATAGATTTATTTGTTTCAAGGGTTATGAAAACTACAAAGGCCCGCGCCTAAAGGCACTCGGATTTCGCGGTAATTCAGGGCGCTAAAGCGCCCTGCTCCCTCCGGGGCTTTCTGTCTCGGGTCAGTCGATGAACTCTACTTTTGGGGCGATGGGAATGATGCCGCGCTCATACCCCAAATCCAGAAGCTTGCGGATGGCCTCGCGCCCGTCTGAGCCGTAGTCCAAAGTGCGGTCGTTCACATACATGCTGACGAACCGGTTGGCCAGGCGTGCGTCAAGATCGCGGGCAAACTGCATGGCGTAGTCGAGCGCTTCTTCTCGGTTGTCGAGGGCGTGCTGGATGCTGTCGCGGACGGCCTTGGTAACGATGCGGAGTGTGTCGGGACCGAGAGAGCGGCGAATCGCGTTGCCGCCCAGGGGCAGGACGAGCCCCGTGGTTTCGCGCCACCAGGCTCCAAGATCGAGCACTTTGTAGAGCCCGCTCGTTGAGTAGGTCAACTGGCCTTCGTGGATGATGAGGCCGGCGTCGAAGTTTCCCGCGAGAATTTCAGGGATGATTTGGTCGAAGGGGACGGTCACGGTCTCAAGTGCCGGATTGAAGATCTTGAGCGCCAGGTAGGCAGTGGTCAGCGTGCCGGGGACAGCGATCTTTATCTTTCCCAGATCGTCAGCGGCCAACGGCTTCAGAGAAACGATCATCGGGCCATAGCCCTCGCCTACACTGCCGCCGCAACCCATGAGGGTGTAGTTGTCCTGGAGGTAGGGGTAGGCGTGGAAGCTGATGGCAGTAACGTCGTAGAACGCTTCTTCGCGGGCGCGGCGGTTCAGGGTCTCGATGTCGCAGAGGGTGTGATGGAAGCGATAGCCGGGGACGCGGACCTTGTTGGTGGCAAGGCCGTAGAACATGAAGGCGTCATCGGAGTCGGGACTATGGGCGATGGAAATATCTATCAATGCAGGGGCGGCAACACCCGATATCTGTGTACTCACGGTAGGCAACGATCCTTTCGGGGACAATGGTCGGAGACAATGGGGCAAGTTTCTTTAGAAGCGGCTAATCAGATCATGCGCTAAACGGTGCGGCTTCGCAGTCGAGCCCAGCCAGCGGCCAGTCCGGCGGCAGCAGCGACTTTGAGGGCATCTCCGGGCAGGAATGGGAGGACGGCCAGCATGAATGTTGAGGACATTGAGGCGTGTGTGAGGACGGCCAGCCAAAGGGCGCCGCATAGAAGGATGACCAGACTGCCTATTGTGGCGCTGAGCGCCGCTCGAACAAATGCGCGGCCATTTCCCAGGCTTGCCCGGCGAAACAGGAAAGCAATCAGAGATGCAGCCAGAGGATAGGAAAGGAGATAGCCACCGGTGAAGGAAGCCGGGCCGAAGAGATGCGCGAGGCCGGGGACGGCAGGTGTCGGCGCGAAGACGGGCAGACCCGCCGCTCCTTCAATCAGGTAGGCGGTCAGGGTGGCAGCGGCCAGGCGCGGGCTGAGCAGCAGTCCCAGCACGAGTACTGCAAATGGCGCCATCGAGAGTGGTACCGGGGTGAAAAACAGCGGCACAGCGAGGTGCGCGCAGACGGCGACTAGCGCGCTGCCGGCGAGGACGATGCTGGTCGACCTCAACCAAGCTGGCGTTCGGGCGGAAGTGCGGCTTGGGGCAAATGATGTGACGGTCGTGCGGGGCAACGGTACAGAGAATTCTTTGCTCACTGGAACTCCTTCAGAGTTCAATTTCCTGGTCGATTTCCTCGACAGGATCGACGGCTGCACTCTTGGCCTTGCTCGAAACTGGGCCTTCGCCGGGATTGCTGCGGAGCCGTGATCGCTGGAGCCAGATAAGACGCGCCACGCCCGCAACAGCCAGTAAGAGGGCTGCAAGCGAGGCGAGAAACGCAATCATCATCCAGCGCATGGCACCAAATCGTGGTCTTCCAACTGCGCAGCCTTGTCAGGGTGTTCAAGAGAGCGGCTTTTCGACGAAAAACTCCGGATGACACCTGGCTCGACCTACGGCGATTGGATTACCGCCAAGGGGCAGAATATCAGACCAGGCGGTTTGGGGAGCGCGAGGTTCCGCAGTGGCGGCATTCAGGGGTGGCGAAGGCTGGACATCAGCCAATCGAAGTAAGGATGGCTGGCGGCTTCCACTCCCAAAACGACGAATTCCGGGATCTGGTAGGTGTGCAATTGGTGGAGGCGGATTTCGAGAGCTGTCAGTTGCTCAGTGTTGGTCTTGATGAGGAGCAGGGCTTCGGTGGAAGACTCTATCTGGCCCTGCCAATGATAGATGGACTGGACCGCGGGGATCAGGGTTGCGCAGGCGGCCAGGCGCTCTTCGACCAAGGTGCGACCCAGACGGCTGGCTTCGCCGGGGCTGGCGCAAGTGGTTAGAACAATGCGGATGGATCGTGTGGATTCGGACATTTCGATGCATCCAAGTGAAAATGACCTCGAAAGACAAATGTATTCCGAAACCGCGTCAAAACGATCGTCATTTTCATTTTTCAAGCTAGGAATAGTGCTGGAACGGCTTGCCGAGTGAAGCTGACTAGGGCAGTATGGTCATTGCGGTCCGCTGGGGCGGGCGCATGTGGAGAAAGTCGATGACGACAGCGATCAAATTTGGTACCTCCGGTTGGAGGGCGATTGTGGCGGACGAGTTTACCGTGGCCAATATCCGGCTGGCGGTGGCGGGGATTGCCGCTTATGTGAAGACACAGCCGGAGCCGCACCGCGTTCTGGTGGGGCGCGACCCGCGCTTTCTGGGTGAAAGCTTTGTTGCCGAAGCAGCGCGAGTGCTGGCCGGCGCCGGGGTGACGCCGATTGTGATTCCGGATGCAGCGCCAACGCCGGCGATTGCCTATGCAGTCCGCACCCTCGAGACCTCCGGGGCGATCAACTTTACCGCTTCGCACAATCCGCCGGAGTATAACGGCATCAAGTTCTCCACCCACGACGGAGCCCCTGCCCTCCCCGACGTAACGAAGCAGATTGAAGCGGCGATTGCCGGGTTTGGCGATCACTTCAAGATCGGCGACACGAGCAGGGACACCTTCGACACCGCCGACGTTAAGCCAGCATTCCTGAAGCGCCTGGATGAACTGGTGGACCTGAAAGCAATTGCCAAGTCGGGCATCAAGGTGGTCTACGACCCGTTCTGGGGAGCGGGACGGGGCTATAGCTCAGACCTGCTGCGCGAGGCGGGCGTGGCTGTCGAGACTGTCCATGACTTCCGCGATGTGCTCTTTGGCGGTCATGCACCGGAGCCGGACGACCACCTGCTGGGCGACTGCAAAGCGAAGATGAAGGAGATTGGCGCTGCTCTGGGAATTGCAACCGATGGAGATGCGGACCGCTTTGGAATTGTGGATGGAGACGGGACGTTTATCCAGCCGAATTACGTGATTGCGTTGCTTTTCGACTACCTGGTGGAGACACGGGGATGGAAGAACGGCGTGGCCAAAAGCGTGGCGACAACGAACCTGATCAACGCGCTGGCGGAATATCACAAAGTCCCGCTGTTTGAGACGCCGGTAGGTTTCAAGTACATTGGCGAACTGATTATTGCTGACAAGATTGCCATTGGCGGCGAGGAATCGGCGGGGCTGACCATTCGCGGGCACGTTCCGGAGAAGGATGGCGTGATAGCCGGGCTGCTGGTCGCGGAAATGGTGGCCACGCGCGGCAAGACCCTGGGCGTGCAATTGAAAGAGCTGTTTGCCAAGGTTGGTTCCTTCTATCCCGTTCGAGAAAACTTCCACTTGACTCCGGAGATAAAGGCCGCGTTCACTGAAAAGATAAAGGCAGATCCCACGGAACTGGGAGGGCGCAAGGTGAGCGCGGTGGTGAGAACCGACGGCTTGAAAGTGATTCTCGAAGACGGCTCGTGGGTGTGCTATCGGTTGTCTGGTACCGAACCCGTGGTACGCGCCTACACAGAAGCGCGCAACGAACAAGACATGGAAGCATTGAAGGCAGCAGCGGAAAAGTTTGTGCTGTCGTAAGAGCAGGGATCAGGGGTTAGGGGCGGGGCGCAGCCGAGGTCGCGCACATCCTTAACAGATTGAGGCGAAATGACGGAAGAGCAGGGTCAGCGCGATAAAGGTTCGGCGGAGACGATTGCAGTTCCATTCAAAATTCGGGCGGTTGATTGGACGCAGAGGGCTTGGCGGCCGGCGGGAACGATTGTGGCCGTGGGGCTGGCGTTGCTGCTGATGTGGCATGTGGTCAATGGCAAGAACGGGCTGACAGTCTGGCACCAGAAGCGGTCTGAAGACCAGCAGTTGCAAAAAGAAATTATGCAGTTGCAGCAGGAGAACGCGCATCTGCGCGAGCATGTTGAGCGGCTGAAATCGGACCCGGACGCAATTGAGCACGAGGCGCGGGAGAAGCTGCACTACGCCAAACCGAACGAGGTCATTGTCGCGTTGCCTGTGGAGACCAAGCAGCAGATGCAACCGGCGCGGGCGGGCGAGTAGCTGAATAATCCAATGGCCGGGACTATTTCAAGCGGGCAAATTCCAGTTTTCAGGCAAATACAGCAGGAAAAATGTTTGCAAATATTTATTGCGAGATGTATACGTATTCATAAGCGCTTGTACTTCCCTACTTAGTTCACCCTTAACGCATATTCCCTCAGACGATTCGACCATTCATTGCATCTGTGCCCGTGACGAGACTCGCTGGTCATTTTTGAAGACACAGTTCACGGCAAATTACAGGTCGACGCTTGATATCGATATCATTTGAGGTAGAGGTCAATTTTTGGCGCCACAAGTCTCATGTGGCCTTCCTGAGGTGCTGGAGGGGACTTGTCTCCCCCTCCAGCACCTCACTTTCTTGTTCGCCAGCATTCTCGCTCAAAAATCCACATGCGCGCGAACGGAGCCGACCCAGACGGGGCCGCGGTCGCGATTGTAGCCCGGGTTGTTGATGTGCTGCACATCGAGCGAGTAACTCAAGCCTCGCCAGAAGTGCCAGGTGTAATAGCACTCGACGATGTTTTCGCGACCGTAGTTGAGGTTGCCGTCGCCGAGTAAGAAGCCCAGGCCGCCGAGTTTCAGATACTCCTGGTGGTCGGCCTTGATGGCGTTCGAGACGACTGCAATTGCAATCTTGTCGACCGGGCGATGCCAGCGAGTTCCGGTATAGTCAGCACCAAGTTCGATGGTCTGGTCTACCTCGGTGTAGGCAAAAGACTCATGCTGACCCTCGTTCCAGCCGAAGCGGCCAAAGACGCGAAGATTCTCAGTGACTTCCTGTTCGGTGTTGTAGCCGAAGCCGTATTTCAGTGCGCTGAAGTGTTCGTGCAGGCGAATATTTGGCACGGTGATCCCATACTTCGCGGTATCTGAGCCGTTGAGAAAGTCCTCGATAGCCTCGCGATAAGTGCCCATGTGCGCGCGGTTGGCATAGAACAAAATGCGCGTCACGCCTTTGCGCTGCGGGACAAAGCTGTGGCGAAGTTCGAACTCGCCGTTCTGGCCGTGGGCGCGGCTGAATGCCCAGTCCATGTCGATGCCGTTGGCCACAGTGGGCATGGCGAGGAGGCCGTAGCGGATGCTCCAGGCGCGATCGTCGTATTCGGCTACGCCGCCAACCGTGTAACCACGCGTATCCGCGGCATAGTCCCATGCGCCGTTGTTGTCCACGGTCCAGTTCATGAACTGTAGATGGCTGTCACCACCGGGGCCGTTGATGTCAAAGAAATCAGGCAAGGTGAGTTTGCCGATGCGGAACTCGACCCGGCGCAGCGCCACGCTGGGAGCGAGCGCAAAGAACCCTGGCTCCTGGCTGGTTGTCTTGTTGGTCAGGCCGAAAACCTGGTGAATCTGATAGCGTGCGAGGTAAGGGACTGAGCCAAGATTCGGGTTGCGCACAACGTCAAGATTTGTGAAACCCGCCAAGCCCAATGCCTGGCTCAAGCCGCGCCCACCGGCACTCTCGATGTCGAGTATGAGATCGGTATTGTTGCGGATGGAGTGTGTAGGCCTCCATGCGGTATAAAAGGTACCGACCATCGAGGTCTTGTCTTCGGCTGAGTTTCGAAAGCTGTTGGTGCCCTGGTAGGCGGAGTGGAACGGCAAGCGGCCCTGAAAGATGATATTTGCCTGGCCGGAGAGCCACCACGAATTGCCATCTGGATGAGAGGCCATGGTCGTGATGGGTGCGTCCTGCGGCTCGTGGCCAACGGGACTCATGTCGGTTGACTTTCTTCCGATGCCGTTTTGCGCGGGAAGAATTGGTAGCTGGTTCGGTGCGGTCTGCGCGAAAAACGGTAGTGGCTCGGGCGCGGACGGCAACGAGTCGGACACCTGCACCGCCCAAGCAACGCCGGCGAAGGCAAGCACAGATAGGTAGCACGCAATCGAGCGGGCAAATCCGGAACCGGGACGAAGCGAATTTGGACAGCAGCCGAAAGCGTGAAGCATTGTTGAGCCTTGAGAATGGGATGCGAGGCGTGGGCAGGCAGGCATAGAATGAACTGGGAACTATACCCCCACTCCCTAGATACTATACCGGGGGTGGGTATTGTCAAGAGGAGGCAAGCCATGTCGCATCAGGAGCGGGAAAAACTGAAATTGTTGCAGAGGGTGCGTAAACTGCGCGGGCAACTGGACGCCGTTGAGCGGTCGCTTGCTGCCGATGAGGATTGCGGCGGGCAACTGATGCTTTTGGCAGCCGTGCGCGGAGGAGTGAACGGTCTGATGGGAGAAGTACTGGAAACGCATATCCGGTTTCACCTTGTGGACGGAGTCAAAGAACAGATTGCTCCGGAGTTGGCCGAGGACTTGATCGACCTGGTGCGCGCTTACCTGAAATAAAACAGGGATTAGTGATTAGGGGTTAGGGGTTAGATTACCGACGGATAGATTGCATTTGCTTATGGTAGTTAGTTAGCCACGATGGAATTGTTAAGGTTCGGTTGATTTCGGGGTCAGTGAGGCGGACTGTCCGGCTTCGATAGCGGCTTCGAATGTGAGCGCGTGATCGGCTGAACAATGGGGTTGTGCAGTAGTTCCCGGCCCTGGAAGTCTTAGTTGACGAATTCATGCTTGCGATTACATTAATTTGGATTATGATTCGGACTCATCGTTTTTCTGGCGCAGAATATTGAGTTATCCAGCCAGGACGAGAAAGAGGCGAGTTATGGCAAAATCCCCCAGTGTCAAGACTCCGCGCTTTGCGGAACAAACCCGGATTGTCTTAGCAGGAAGTGAGAAATCCGCGCCCGAAAATGCGGTTCATGTGAAAGCTACGCCGTCCAAGGCAAAAGTCACCGTTTCTGTGATTGTGAAAAGAAAAGAGCCATTGAAGATTAACAAGCGTGGCGGCCGCGCAAATGGCCCGGTGCGGTTGAGCCGGGCGGAGTATAAGAGGCGCCATACGGCGGACCCGGCTGCTTTGAAGCTGGTGAAGGCGTTCGCCAGGGAATTCAATTTGAAGGTTGAGGACGACCCGACTTCGGCGGTACGGCGTACGGTGCAGTTGACCGGAACAGCGGCCGAAATCCAGAAGGCATTCGGCGTCGCGCTGGAGCAGAAGGTCATCGATGGCGTGGAGTATCGCGTGCGCGAAGGTGGGATTCACCTGCCTGAAGCGCTGATTGGATCGGTAGTAGCGGTGTTGGGACTGGACAACAGGCCCCAGGCGAAGCCGCATTTTCGAGTAAAACAACTTCATGCCGACGCCACAGCAGCGCCAACGAGCTACACACCACCACAGGTTGCGCAGGCCTATCAGTGGCGCTCGACCGCGAGCGGAGCAGGACAAACAATTGGAATCATCGAACTGGGCGGCGGATACAAACAGGCCGACTTGACCACGTATTTCAAGACGCTAGGCTTGTCTGCTCCGTCGATCACGGCGGTGAGTGTGGACAAGGGCAAGAATGCGCCAACTACGGCGTCGAGCGCGGACGGCGAGGTAATGCTGGACATTGAAGTGGCCGCGAGCGTGGCGCCGGGCGCTAACATCGTTGTCTACTTCACACCCAACACAGACCAGGGATTTACGGATGCAATTACCACGGCGGTTCACGACACAACCAATAAACCGAGTGTGATTTCGATTAGCTGGGGTGGTCCGGAGTCGAGTTGGACGGCACAGAGCATGACGGCGCTGGATGCGGCATGCCAGTCGGCGGCGGCGCTGGGTGTGACCATCACGGTGGCAGCGGGCGATAACGGGTCTACCGACGGCGGAACGGGCAACAACGTGGATTTCCCGGCGTCGAGCCCGCATGTGCTGGCTTGCGGTGGCACGACGCTCGATGCGAATGGGGGAACACTCGTTTCTGAAGTAGTGTGGAACGAACTGGCCAACAGCGAGGGCGCGACGGGTGGAGGAGTAAGCACGTTCTTCCCGCTTCCCAGTTGGCAGGCGAATGCAAACGTGCCCGCACCCAGTGGCAGCACTGGCGGACGCGGTGTGCCGGACGTGGCTGGCGATGCCGACCCCACCACCGGCTATAACATTCGCGTGGATGGCCAGGACACGGTGATTGGCGGGACCAGCGCGGTGGCTCCTCTATGGGCAGGGCTGGTGGCAGTGGCGAATCAGCAACTGGGTACGCCGGTGGGGTTCATTCAGCCCGCGATTTATGCGGCGAAAGCGGTGTCGGCATTCACTGACATAACGCAAGGGAATAACGGAGCGTTCTCTGCTGGACCGGGATGGGATGCCTGCACTGGGCTTGGGTCGCCGATTGCATCCAAGCTGATTCCGCTTCTGGCGGCTGCGGGGACTACGCCAACGCCGACTCCTCCACCAGCGCCTACACCTACGCCAACTCCTGCACCGGCACCCCCGGGAAAGAAGAAGAAAAAGAAGAAGCATCCCGAGGATGGGACTGCTGGGAAGACTGTCGAAAAGAAAGTACCTGGGAAGAAAACTGCGAAGAAGGGCGTCAAGAAGAAGGCCGGGAAGAGGTGATTGGGTGAGATTCGGCCCCAGGACGGGCAAGTTTGGGTCTGAGGTTTCCCAGGTCTGAAAATCCAGACCTGGGGAACCGATCCTTGAAGTTGATTACCCGCCTGCCCTTACTCTCCGTCTGACGGGACTTGTTCGAGCAGGCGCTTCCAGGTCTTTTGGTTTTTGCGGAAGCCGCGCTTCAGGTCTTCGAGAATTCGCTCGAAGTCTGCGTTGCTGCGCAGGTTGTTCCATGCGGGATTCTTCTGGAACCAAGGGTAGTTTTCATTGCCAAGATAGATGGCGCGGCGAAGCCAGTGAAGCGCTTCGCTTGAGTCTCCTTCGACTCCAAAATAGGTAGCCAGGCGGTAGGCCATTTCACTATCCGCTTCGGCAGCCGCCAGCGTGTCGTCCTTCAGCAGCGATGCGGCGCGTTCGCGGTCGCCGGCCTGCACATAGCACAGCGCGAGAGTTGGCACGGCGATGCGGAGAGAGCTGTCGTCGTGCACAACGCTTTCAAGAATCTCGATCGCTTTATCGAGATTGCCGAGGCGCATTTCCTGATAGCCGGCCGAAGTGCGCAGCAGCGGGTGGCGCGGCTCAAGGGCGAGGCCTTTCTCCAACTCATCGCCGGCAAGCTCAATTTGATTCTGGTAGTGATAGACGCGGGCGCGATGGTTATAGAGGATCGGCGCGTTGGCGGGGTTGAGTTTGAGAGAAACGCTGAACTGATGCAGAGCTTCGTCGTACATGCCGTCGCCGCGGAGCGCCATGCCGGCGACCATGTGTACGTTCCAGTCGTTTGCGGCGCTGGCGAGCAGGTTGGCAATGCCGTGGCGCGCCGACTCTTTTTCTCCGCGGGAGAGCAGCATGTAGATGCGGTAGAGATTGGCCTCGGTCGATGCGGGATCGAGCTTGAGCGCCTCATCAAATGCACGGCGCGAGTGCATCACGTGGATCTGGCCGCCAAAGCCGTGGCGCACGTATTGGAGCTCCGCGATGCCAAGGCCGCACCAGCCGGCAGCGAACTCAGGATCGGTGGCTGTCACGCTGGTAAAGAGAGCATGAGCGCGATCGAGGTCGGCTCGACTGCCGGTGCGCACCATGAAGGAACTTAGCAGAGCGCGGGCCTGGAGATAATCTTCGCTTACCCGGCCGGGCAGTGACCCGTTCACCCCGTTGATTCCGTTTGAACCACTTGTTCCGCTTGCAGAGTCGCGATGCCCGAAGCGAGGTGCGTCAAACTGATCGCTTGCGGAGAGACCGTGGAGCGCGGCAAAAACTTCGTTGGAAATTTCTGACTGAACTGCAATCAGGTCCAGCGACGACACGCGAATGGCTCCGCCAGAGCGCACGCTTTGCGAGGCGACGTCGAGAAGCTGCCAGTTCAGGTCGAAACCCTCTTCGGAGCGAAGAAAATTGCCCGCAAGGACGAACGAGACCAGCAGCTTTTGTCCGATGGAAAGCGGGTCCATCTGTGCGATGGGCAGCGTCATCAACGTGCTCGATGGTCGAACCACCAGGGCGGGAATGCGAGCGAGGCGCGCGGCGATGGCGTCGGCAAGGGCAAAGCCATAGAGCGGCGCTACCTCAGTTGCGCCGAGGTTTGTAAACGGTAGTACCACAAGTGAATTTTGTGGTCCACGGTCAACGGCGGACTCGCGAAAACGCTCAGCCAGCATGGAGAGGAATCCAGTGTTGCGCTTCTCCGCTTCGGGGCCGGTAGTGGGCAGGTTGGCGGCAGCGTCGCCGGGAATAATGCCCGTCTCGATCTGCAGCGCCTTCATGATCGTCTTGAGTGCTTCGCGAACTTCAGCGGCAGAGGCGTAACGCTGGCCTGGATTCTTTTCGAGGCAGCTGGCGATGACGCTTTTCAGCTCCGGCGAAACCTCGGGAACGATGCGGCTCAGATCCTCAGGATCGGAGAACTGGATGGCGCGGATTGCCTGAAAATCCTCAGCGTCCGGGCGGCCAAAGGGATGGCGGCCGCTGGCCAGTTCATACAGAATTACGCCAAGCGCCCACACGTCCGACTGCACGCTGGATTGGCCGGTGACGAATTGCTCGGGAGCCATGTAACGGATGGTGCCACCACGCGCCGTGTAGGTGGCGGCGACGGATGCCTCCTTATCCATGCCTGGTTTCGAGGGATCGAAGCTGGCGTCTTCAGGAGGCAGGCGGCGGGCAAGTCCGAAGTCGAGAATCTTGACAAGGCCGCCGTCGGTGAGCATCACGTTCTGCGGTTTGAGGTCGCGATGAAAGATACCGAGTGAGTGCGCAGCCTGAAGGCCATCGGCGATCTGAATGCCGACCGAAAGCACCAGTTGCAGACTGGCGGGACCGCGGGAGATGAGGCGGTCGAGCGACTGGCCGGGTACATACTGCATGACAATATAGCCCTCGTCGCCGCTTTCGCCAACTTCATAAATCGCGCAGACGTTGGGATGTTCAATGGCGGAGGCAAGCCGGGCTTCGCGAAGAACAGTGGAGCGCAACTGCTCCGCCGAGAGCACACCGGTGCGCAAGATTTTGAGCACAACCGGGCGCTGGAGAAGCGAGTCGTTAGCTAGATAAACCACGCCGCTGCCGCCTGCGCCGAGCTTGCGGAGAATCTCGTAGTGTTCGATCGTTCTTCGCTTCATCTACATCAAGTTTAGCGGTCTTGGCGTCAGAAAAGCCTCACGAGATCGTAAATACAAGGTAAGCCTTTCTGATAGAATCATTTGCAATCGAGTCGCAACCGGTTGGTACACGCTTTCAAATTGGCATACATGGCACGAACGCGAACTCCGGAAGAACGCGCGCGGAATCTGATACCTTCGTACAAAGAATGACGGATTTGGACGGTTTCGCGGCGAAGAATTGGTGGCGCTGGACGGAGTTGACGGTCTGCTCGATTGCGCTTGTCGCAGCGACTCTGCAAGGCGAGCAAACTCCCCCTCAGCAGTCAGCGAAGCCTGACGCTCAGCAAACGCAGGGTCAAACCGAACAGGTGCATACGGGCGTTAACAGCGGCCTTGACCCCGAGGCGCGTTTGGAGAGCTTGCTGGCGGATCACCAGTTTTTGCGCATCGAAAGTCAGTTGGACCAGATGCCGCCTGAGCAGGCGCAGTTTTATCGAGGCATTCTGGCAAACCGGAACAACGACGCGAAGGGCTCGATTGAGTTGCTGGCGCCGCTGCTGGACAAAGTTGCTGCAAGAGGCAATACGACGCAGGAGAAACTGCTGCGCAAGGCGCTGGCTGAGGACTACCTCCGCGCAGGCGATCTGGCCAATGCTGCCAAGGCATACGCGGCTTATTCAGAGCGGATGAAGGGCCACTTGACCCGCGAGGAGCAGGATGAGATCGAGCTGCCGTTGAAGCTGGCCCCGCTGGCTGCGCCTAATCCACCGATGACGGTTGAGCCATATGCGCCGTTTCTGCTGCAGATAACGCGCAATCCGCTGGGGCTGACGGAGCTTCCTGTCTACGTCGACGCGCGACCTCATAGCTGGATGATGGATCCGACGGCTCCTTTCAACCTTATCGCCCGCTCGCTTGCCAAGGAAGCCGGCCTCAAGGTTTCAGAGGAGTCTGCGACGATACGCTCCCTGACTGGACGCCCAATGCAAGTGCATATGACGGTGATTCCGCGGTTCACAATTGGAGGACGAATCACCTTTCGCAACATGACTGCGTTTGTGTTCGAGGATGCGGATTACTCGTTTCCGAAATCGCATTATCGAGTCGAAGGCGAGCTGGGCTATGCGGCGCTCTCGACGCTTGGCAGCTTGACGGTTACCGCCGATGCGACGATTGAGGTGCGGCCGTTCAAGCCGATGCTTCCGACCGACAAAGAGGATCCACCGATGCCCGGAGCGCGATTCTATCTCGACGGCGACCAGATGATTGTGGCGCTGGGCGCGAAGGGTGAGGAGCGCATGTTTGTGGTCGATGCGAGCGGACAGCAGACCTACTTGACGTCGCGTTTTTACGATGAGCATGCCGAGAGTTTTACAGGCCAGAAGATGGAATTGTTTTCGATTCCCGGAGCGCAGAACAAGCCGCCGCAGCCTGCGATTGTGGCGGAGACGATTCCGCTGACAATTGGCCCGACAGAGGTGCAGGCGCACTATATCCAGGTGATTACAGCACCGATTGGGCTGGCTGCGCTGGACGACGTTTATGGCGTGCTGGGGATGGATTTTCTGGATCAATTGAAGTCTTACACGTTTGACTACAGGTCAATGAAGTTCGGAGTAAGAACCGAGTGATGGTTCGCTCAATCAGTGCCCAAGCCGCGAGCGGGTCTCGTCAACCGGTTCGGGTGGCAACTTCGCGAGCCGCTTCTGGCTGCGGCGGCCTAGCAACAGCATGATGACGCCGAAGACCAGAAGGACGAGTCCCCACCAGAAGTTGGCGTTGATGCCGAGGCTGGCGGCGTAGATGGCGCTGCCCCTGGTGGCCAGGCCGAAGGCCGTCAAAATCATCCCTACCAGGGTGAACATCAGGCCCATGGGGATGCGTAAATCCAGACTCATGATTCGCTCCTATCGTCGTTCTTTGGTTCAAATCCCGCAGGGGCTAAAGCCCGCAGCTTTAAGCTCCTTTTTCAGCACGACTAAAGTCGTGCCCTTTCAAATCATCCACCGATCCAATTTCTATTCAGTAGAAGAAAATGTTCAATGCGACAGCCATCAGCAACACTGCGACAGCCAGAGCTTCTGGGCTCTTCCACCAGACGTTGTGGGCTTTTGGCGGCTTGGGGGTTAGCGAATGAACCAGGCCGACGAGTTCTGATTCTGGGCGAGCCTTGGTTGCGAGGCTCACGATTACAGTGACGATAAAGTTGGTGCCGAAGGCGAAGATGGCGCCCCAGAAATTCTGCGCCATGTCGCTTGGATACTGGTGAATCACCGTGATCCATCCGCCGTGAATCCCAGCGTGCGCCTCGATAGGAAGCGTGAGTCCGTGGTGAAGCATCGCCGCGCTGGTCCCGGCGATGAGGCCTGCGAACGCGCCGTGCCCGGTTGCGCGCTTCCAGAACATGCCGAGTAAGAAAGTCGCGAATAGCGGCGCGTTTACAAAGCTGAACACCAGTTGCAGCGTGTCCATGATGTTGTTGAAGTTGATGGCTGCGTACGCGGTCGCAATGGACAGCAGAATGCCGCCTACCGTGGCCCATCTTCCTACAGCCATGTAGTGCCGATCTGTGCCGCCTTTGTGGATGTAGGACTGGTAAAGGTCGTATGTAAAGACGGTATTGAATGCCGTAACGTTCCCCGCCATGCCGCTCATGAAGCTTGCCAACAGCGCAGTGAGGCCGAGGCCGAGAATGCCGGTTGGGAAGAAGTGCAGCAGCATATTGGGGGTGGCCATATCGTAATCCAGCAAGGGCTGCCCGTTTGCCATGTACATTGGCTGACCGGTCACCGGGTTGATTTTGGCTGGAACCAGGCCGCGGCCTTCTTCTACGTTATGCGGGATAACGGTGGTGTCGCGAACGATCATGCCGTTGATATTGCGCTCGGTGGTTGTGGTGTGGGGTGTGGGAAGGCCGATGGCCAAGAGTCCAGGCAAAATCACCAGGAATGGAAAGAAGATTTTAGGCACCGCCGCAATGAGCGGAACCCGGCGCGCCGATTCCATGTTCTTCGAAGCCATGGCGGTTTGGATCACGAGGAAGTCAGTACACCAATAGCCTGAGCCGAGGACGAATCCGAGACCCATGCCGATTCCGATTATCTCTATGCCCATTGGGTTGGTGGAGGCGTGAGCTACCCCTTTCCACTCATGCATGTATTGCATCGGGACCGAGGCCTTGAGGCCGGCCCAGCCACCGATGTTGCGCAGGCCTAGAAGGACCAGTGGCAGAAAGCCGGCGATGATCAGGAAGAATTGCAATACCTCGTTGTAGATGGCGCTGGTCAGTCCGCCAAGAAAAATATAAGCCAGCACAATGACCGCCGAAAGCACGATGGAAAAGGTAAAAATCTCTTGCTGCGGCCAGCCGAGCGCGTTGAAAAGGCCGTCAAAAACATGCAGGGCCTGAATGAGCCGCGCCATGGCATACATCGAAATGCCGGAACTGAAAACAGTCATCACGGCGAAAGAGCAGGCGTTCAATGCGCGCGTCTTTTCATCGAAGCGCATGCGCAGGAATTCGGGTACCGAGCGGGCCTTGGAGCCATAGTAGAAGGGCATCATGAAGATGCCCACGAAGACCATCGCAGGGATGGCGCCGATGCCGTAGAAGTGGGCGGTCTCGAGGCCGTACTTCGCGCCGGATGCGCCCATGCCGATGACTTCCTGCGCGCCTAGATTGGCAGAAATGAAGGCCAGGCCGCAGATCCAGGCGGGGAGGGCGCGGCCAGCCTGGAAGAAGTCCTTGCTCGTCCTCATGTAGCGCTTGAGCGCAAAGCCTATGCCCAGCACAAAGACGAAGTAGAGCAGCATGATCAGCCAATCGACGGAGGTTAGGTTTAACACTTGCGGCTCCTTGGTGAAATAGGGCTAACGGCATTCGCTCAAAATTACTGTGAGCAGCAAAGCGAATGGGACCAGACAACTGTAATGATGAGGACGGAGGTACGTCCAGCGAAATTTGAAAAGGTTTTCATGGAATCGCGAATCCGACGCCTACGTTCCTGCGGTTTACACTAGAGATGCATGATTCCCACCCTAGCCTGGACGCCGGATGGCGTTCGTTTCATCGATCAGACGAAGCTCCCTCTCGAGGAGAGCTATGTACTCGCCACCAGTTACGAGCAGGTGGCCGAGGTGATTGTCACCATGGTTGTGCGGGGTGCGCCGGCCATTGGCGTTTCGGCCGCCTACGGCATTGCACTGGGCGCTCAGCAGACCAATGCCACTACCGCCGAAGAGTTTGCGCCAGAGTTCGAGAAGATTTGCGCGCGGCTGGCGGGGACGAGGCCAACTGCGGTGAATTTGTTCTGGGCCATCGACCGCATGAAGAGGCTGTTTGCAGCATCGTTCGCAGCCGGTGACTCGCTGGACAAAATCAAGGAGAACATCCTGGCCGAAGCGCATGCCATGTATGAGGAAGACATTGCCGCATGCAAAGCGATGGGTGCATTCGGCGGGGCGATGCTGCCGGATGAAGGCGGCGTGCTCACGCATTGCAATGCCGGCGCGCTGGCTACCTGCGGCTATGGAACGGCTCTGGGTGTGATTCGTTCAGCAGTGGAGCAGGGCAAGCAGATTCACGTCTACGCGGATGAGACGCGACCCTTCCTGCAAGGTGCTCGCTTGACGGCCTGGGAACTGATGGCCGATGGCATTCCGACGACCGTGATCTGCGATAACATGGCCGCGAGTTTAATGCGTGCCGGCAAGATCCAAGCCGTTGTCGTCGGCGCGGATCGCATCGCAGCCAATGGCGATTTCGCCAACAAGATTGGCACTTACAACGTAGCCATTCTCGCTAAGGAACACGGCATTCCCTTCTACTGCGCCGCGCCCTGGTCGACCATCGACCTGGCGACTAAAACAGGCGATGCAATTCCAATCGAAGAACGGTCCGCAGTAGAAGTGACGCATCATGGTGGCAAGCAACTGACTCCTCATGGCGTGGGGATTTGCAATCCTGCATTCGACGTAACTCCAGCTAAGTATGTGACTGCTATCTTTACCGAGCGCGGAGTGCTGCGGGCACCTTATACCGAATCGCTGCGGGAGATGGAGTTGGCCACGCAATAAGCCGGAGCGTCTACAGTAAGAGCGTGCAGCTTCCCCGCCCTAACCTCTTCCGATTGCGACAAAGGTCGCTGCTGCGCGGAATCGTGCTCTCGCTTGGCGCTCTGGTGGCAAGCATGCGGCTGGCCGGGTTTCCGAATGCCGAGCACCTGCACACGTCACGCTGGCAATTTGTGCCCGTGATCGCCGCGGCCTGGGGAATGTGGGAAACAGCGCGCTGCCTGAGCCGCAAATGGAGCCTGTACCATGCCGGCGTGCTCATCCTGCTTTACTCGGAGTTGATGATTCTGGCGCTGGCGGTCTTTCTGTGGCTGTATCCGGTGTAATGCACTGACGAAGCTTTGATTTAACCATTATGAAAACAACGCGTAAAAGCTAGCTCCATCCCATTTCCCCCGTGTAAGATTGGGCGAAACACTGGTCATCGTACCCCCGCGATCACCGAGGCCAAACTGCA
>Ga0302319_10005655_pt1 | contig 25019 bp, 21 predicted proteins | sample Bog_T0_2_FD_203319 | JGI IMG/M metagenome (GOLD analysis project Ga0302319, IMG submission 203319) | Peat permafrost microbial communities from Stordalen Mire near Abisko, Sweden - Bog_T0_2 | ecosystem: Environmental > Terrestrial > Soil > Wetlands > Peat | place: Sweden: Abisko, Stordalen Mire...
CGTCCCGGCCATCCACGTCGAGCGGCGATGGCCAGTTTTGAGGGTTGGGCGTCACTCTACGGCGTGGATGCCCGGCACAAGGCCGGGCATGACGGAGAGCGCGGCGCTTAAGTTAGCGCCTATGGGGCTTGTCCCGGCCATGACGGAGAGGGGGTTTGGGCGTCCGAAAATCGCTAACCTAGCGCATATGGGTCAGCGACCGCGGCTACAGCAGGGCTGTCACGACTCTCGCAGCCGGCTTGGGAGTTACGGAATGTCTCTCACGCCGAATTTCACGCCGACGACCGACGCGCCACCATTGGATTTGCCGAACAAAATCGGAAATCAAGCACGTGGCAGTGAAATTTTGGCGCTGCAGACGGGCAAACCCAAAAAGTGGTGATACACTTTTCGTCAGGCGAGATTATCGCATTGACGCGGGACGGGGCGCGGGCGTTGACTGCGCAGGCGCGGACGCTGGCGAGAGACCGCAAAGGGGCGATACGGCGCTGCTGACGAAGCGAGCGGGGTAGGGGGCCATCCATCGGCAGATAGGGACGTATCCGAGCCGAGCGTGTCGTCGTCGTCGCGAAATCCAAAACAGCTGGCTTCCCCGCTTGGCGGAACGCGGAAGCGAGGGAGCGAGAAATCGAATGTCAGTCTCACGGCGCCGTAGAATGAAACCGACCGCCAGGAATGAGTCGCGCGCCATCGGCTTCGCTCGAACCGAGGGGCCGCGGCGAGCCGGTTGCCCGCGCGGGCGCGCGGTCGCGTCTGCGCCCGCCGGAGTGTCGGCAATTGTATAATTTCAACTTCGCGCCGGTGCTCGCGTCCTGGGCGCAACTGCTCGCCGGGCTCGAGACGACGATCGGGCTGTCGGCGGCGGCGATGGCGATAGGCCTGGCGGTGGCGCTGGGGCTCGCCGCGGCGAAGACATCGGGGCCGGCGCCGTTGCGACTCGCCGTCGACGTCTATGTCGAAGTGATCCGCAACACGCCGTTCCTGGTGCAAATCTTCTTCATCTATTTCGGGCTGCCGACCCTTGGCCTGCGGCTGACGCCGATCTCGGCGGCGCTGTTGGCGCTCGTCGTCAATTTTGCGGCCTACGCTGCAGAGATCATTCGCGCCGGCGTCGAATCGATCCCGCGCGGCCAAATCGAGGCGGGACGGGCGCTCGGCATGTCCGGCGCGCAAGTGTTCGTCTACATCGTCTTGAAGCCGGCGCTCAGGAACGTCTATCCCGCCATGACCAGCCAGTTCATCTATCTGATGCTGACGTCTAGCGTCGTCTCCGCCATTTCGGCGGGCGATCTCGCCGCCGCAGGCGCCGACATCCAATCGCGGACCTTCGCCAGCTTCGAGGTCTATATCGTCGTGACCGTCATCTACCTGCTGATGTCGGTCGGCTTCTCCGCGATCTTTTCGGGCCTCGGGCGCGCCGTGTTCAACTATCCGGTGGCTCGCTAGGAGTGTTGTGATGATCCGAGCCTTCGGTTGGGGCGAGGCGCTGTTCATCGTCACGGCGTTGCGCTGGACGCTGGCGCTGTCGATCCTGGCGTTCCTCGGCGGCGGTTGCGGCGGCCTCGTCGTCGCGCTGGCGCGCGCCTCGACCTCGACGGCGCTGCGCACCGTCGCCGCCGGATTCATCCGCCTGTTCCAGGGCACGCCGCTGTTGATGCAGCTGTTCCTGGTCTACTTCGGCATGAGTATATTCGGCTTCGGCATCGATCCCTGGACGGCGGCGGCCCTGGCGCTGTCGTTGCATGCCTCGGCCTTCCTCGGCGAGATCTGGCGGGGCTGCATCGAGGCGATCTCGCCGGGACAGGGCGAGGCGGCGACCGCGCTGGGCCTCGATTGGGCGCAGCGGATGCGCTGGGTCATCCTGCCGCAAGCCGCGAAGATCGCCGTGGCGCCGACGGTGGGTTTCCTGGTGCAACTGGTCAAGGGCACGTCGCTCGCCGCCATCATCGGTTTCACCGAACTGACGCGCTCGGGGCAGATCATCGCCAACGCGACCTTCAAACCCTTCCTCGTCTACAGCCTCGTCGCGTGTTTGTATTTCGCCATCTGCTGGCCGTTGTCGTTTCTCGCGGCGCGGCTGGAACGACGTCTCGCTCAGGCGACCGCCAGGTGAATCGTAGAGGGACCGCGCAGGGCGCCCCCTGCGGTCTCGGAGTTGAAACGAAGGAGAGACAGTCATGAGAACCGTCATTCGCAGCCTGACCCTGTTGCTGGGTCTGAGCCTGTTGTTGGGAGTCGTCGCCCTGCCGGCGGCGGCGCAGAGCCTTGCCGACCTGAAGGCGCGCGGCGTGCTGAAAGTCGGGATGTTGGTCGATTTCCCGCCGTTTGGAATCATGAACAACGACAATCAGCCCGATGGCTACGACGCCGACGTGGCGAAGGCGCTCGCCCAGAACCTCGGGCTCAAACTCGATCTCGTGCCGGTCACCGGCCCCAACCGGATACCCTATCTGCTCTCCGGTCAGATCGACGTGCTCGTCGCTTCGCTCGGCGTCACGCCGGAGCGCGCCGAAAAAGTCGCCTTCTCCAAGCCCTATGCCGGCATTCGCACCGCCGTCATCGGCCTCGTCGGCGTCGACCAGAGTTCGCCCGAAAAACTCGTCGGCAAGCGCGTCGGCGTAACTCGCGCCTCGACCCAGGACATCTCCTTCAGCAAAGTGGCGAAGCCGGACACGCTGATCCAGCGTTTCGACGACGACGCCAGCGCCGTGCAGGCGCTGCTGTCGGGACAGGTCGACGCCATCGGCTGCTCCAATGTGGTGATCGACCAGATCCTGAAGATCGCGCCCGGCCGCTTCGAGGAAAAATTTCCGTTGAGCCAGCAGGTTCAGGGCATCGCCGTCAGGCCGGGCTCGACCGAGTTCCTGGCGGCCATCGACGCGTTCCTGGCCGGTGTGAAGAGCGATGGTCGTTTGAACGCCATCTCGATCAAGTGGCTCGGCGCGCCCGCCGCCGAATTCGTGCTGAAGGCCAACTGACGAGACGACGGGAGAGCGGCGATGAGCGCAGCAGAGCCAGGTTTGCCGTCGCCCGCGGCCGCTGCGCCCGTCGCCGTGCGCATGACCGGCGTCAGCAAATGGTTTGGCGCGTTTCAGGCGCTGCGCAACATCGATCTGACGGTCAACCGCGGCGAGAAGATCGTCGTGTGCGGACCGTCCGGTTCCGGCAAATCGACGCTGATCCGCTGCATCAACCAACTGGAGCCGATCCAACAGGGAACCATCGTCGTCGACGACATCGAACTGACGGCGGGCGGAAAGAACGTCCAGATGGTGCGGCGGGAAGTCGGCATGGTGTTCCAGCAATTCAACCTGTTTCCGCATTTGACGGTGCTCGACAACTGCATTCTCGCGCCGATCAAGGTGCGCAAGACGCCGCGCGAACAGGCGATCGCCACTGCGCGCAGATATCTCGAGCGCGTGCGCATTCCCGAACAGGCCGAAAAATATCCGGCGCAGCTCTCCGGCGGCCAGCAGCAGCGCGTGGCGATCGCCCGGGCGCTGTGCATGAACCCGAAGATCATGCTGTTCGACGAGCCGACGTCGGCGCTCGATCCGGAGATGGTGCAGGAAGTCCTCGATACGATGATCGATCTGGCCGAGGAAGGCATGACGATGATCTGTGTGACCCATGAGATGGGCTTTGCCCGCCGGGTCGCCGACCGAGTCGTCTTCATGGATAACGGCGAGATCGTCGAATCCGCCCCGCCCGAGGCGTTTTTCGAACGGCCGCGCCACGAACGCGCGCGGCTGTTTCTCGGTCAGATCGAGCGCGCGCACAAGCCGGCGCGCGAGTAGATCCCGACTTCCGGATTGCCGGAATCGTCGCGCGAATGCGACGACACAGCAAACTTAACCGTTCCCACAGAGCGTCGTTTTCACCGAATTCTTGCTGTGCTATTGTGCTTTTAAGTCGAATTTCCGCTTCGCAAGTCGAATGCGCACCTCTATCAAGGTATAAACGCGCACGACTCGTGCAAAATAGCAGGGTGCGGACAATGAACATCAGTATAGTCGGTTGTCCTTTCCAGACGACTTACGGGGCTTACATCACGTCGCTCCGCTCGGCGTTGGAGCGCCAGAGCGGCGCTCCGGTTCAGTGGGTCGGCTCGAACTGCGGCTGCGGCGATCCCACCCCCGAGGCGCACAAGTTGGAGACCGGGAATATCGACTATTTCGAGATGCGCGAGAAACTGGCTGGCGTCAGCCTCATCGCCTACACCGCGAACCCGATCAAACGCGCCATCCGCGCCGGCGTGCGCGAGGCGAGCAATTCCCGCCGCGCCAGGCATTACGTCAAACTGGCGGAACACGCCGACGTCATGCATGTCCAGCAGACGCTCGGCTCCTATGGCTCGGACGTGATCTTCCATTTCCTCAGAGAGAAGACCGGGATCGCCCGCGTCATCACCGTGCACGAACTCGACGCCGAGCAGACCGCCAATCCCGAATACAATCTGACCTACAATCAGGCCGACGCGCTCATCGTTCACGACAAAGCGATGAAGAACAAGCTGGCGGCGCTCGGCGTCCACCCCGATCTCGTCCATGTCGTTTGCCAGGGAACCCATCTCGCCGAGGGCGAGAGCGTCGCGCGCGACGGGCTGGTCTATTACGGCGGCCATCACTTCGACGAGGGCAAGGGCGTCGACGTGTTGCTGAACGCCTACAAGCTGTTGAAGGATCGCCACGGCGCCGCGGCGCCGCGGCTGCGCATCCACGGCCACTACGGCCCGACGCCCGCCGACATCCTCGCCAAGGCGGCCGAACTGGGAATCGTCGACGACGTCGAATGGCTCGACGATATCTCCCGGGACGAGATGACCAAGCTCTACCGCCGCTCAGCCGTCTGCGTGCTCCCCTATAAGCGCAGCTTCGCCGGCCTGCCCGCGGGCCTCGCCGCGGCCAACCGGGTTCCGATCATCGCCACCAAGGCGGCGGGAATCCCCGAACACATCGGCGATCTCGGCATCTGGATCGGCGGCGACGATCCGACCGAGCTTGCCGACCGCATCGATCAGGTTCTCAACGATGAGGCGATGCGCAAAGACTACGGAGCGCGGCTGCGCGCCCGCGCCGAAACGCATTTGGGCTGGGACGTGATCGGCCGCGAAACGTTGAAGATCTATGAGATCGCCCGCGAACGCGCGAACCGGCGCGGGGTTTCCCGGGCGGCTTGAAGTCATCGCGTCTCGCCGCCCGGCTTGGCCGCCTTCTCTCGGAAGGCGCGGGCGAAAGCGGCGAGATCGGCCGCATCGACGTCGGACACCGCGACATAGCTGCGTTGGTCGTCGCTCCAGCGCTCGATGGGAAAGCCGTCGAGCGAGGCGCCGCCCGACGCCTGCGCTCGCCGCGGCAATTCCGTCAAAGCGATGAAATGCTCGCGCCGCCGGTAGACGAAGGTCGCGACGGGCGCGCGCGCGACGATGTCGACTCTGCCGCCGGCGAGCGGAAATCCCTGCTCCGCGAGATCGACCGCTTCGCCGCCGAAGGCGACACGCGCGGCGAGCCACGGCTTGACGGTGTGGCGATCCGACGAGGCGATGTCGAAGGGTTGATTGGCGATTTGCGCGCGCGCGAAATCGGCGACCAGGGTCGGCGTCTCGTCGTCGCCGGCGCCGCCGAGATAATGGTCCGCTCCCGCGCCGGCGAGGAACGCCGCGACGGCGAGCGAGGCGGCCCAGGCGAGGCCTTGCCGCCGCGCCGTCTTCGGTTCTTGCGCCAACGCGAGCACGCGGGCGCGCAAGGCGTCCGGCGCCTTTTCGCGGGGGACGGCCGCGCCGACGGCGGCGCTGGCGGCGCTGGCGCGCTCATAGGCGCGGCGCAAATCTGGGTCGGCCGCCACATCCCGCTCGAACGCGAGGGCGTTGAATGAATCGAGTTCGCCGTCGAACGCGGCCTGGGCTCGTAACGTTGCGTCGCGCGTATTGGGCGTGGGATCGGTCATCGCAGATTGTCCAATCTCTTTGCGATCGCAGCCCGCGCGCGGGCCAGCCGCGACATCACGGTGCCCATCGGCGTCGCGGTCGCTTCGGCGATTTCGCGATAGTTCAAACCGTTGATCTCGCGCAGCACCAGGGTTTCGCGCAATGGCGAGGGCAGGGCGGCGACGGCCTGCCGCACTGCGGCGTCCTGCTCGGCCGCGATCAGCCCGGTCTCAGCCGTCGCCGCGTCCGCCGCGCCGAAAGCGTCGAGGTCGTCGAGGTCCCCGACGTAGGCCAGCGCGCCCGGCCGGCGCCGCCCGATATAGGTCAGCGCCGCATTGCGCACGATGGCGAGCCACCAGGCGCGGGGGCTCGTCACGGTTGTGCGCTCCAGCGCGGCGAGCGCGCGGATCGCGGCCTCCTGCACGATGTCCTCGGCGTCGCTCGGCGCGCCCGCCAGAACCTTGGCGAGCGTGTAAGCGTCGTCGAGATGGGGCTCGACGATTTCGAGAAACCGCTTTCGCGCGCGCTCGCTGGTCATGCGCCGTTTGTCGTCCTCACCGCGCCCGCTCCTTCAGAAACGCGATGACGTCGGCGCGGTCTTGAGGGTCGGCCAGATGGTAGAACATTTTCGCGCCGGGAACGAAAGCCTGCGGACCGGCGAGCCACTTGTCGAGCGTGGTTTCGTCCCAGACGAATCCGGAATGCTTCAGCGCGTCGGAATAGGCGTAGTCGGGAATCGATCCCGCACGCCGACCGAACACGCCGCGATGGCGCGGGCCGACGTCGTTCTTGTCGAGCGAATGGCAATCCTGACAGCCCTGATAGAGCTGTTCGCCATGATCGACGTTGGCCGCGAGGGCCGGCGAGGCGGCGGACAACGCCGCCGCGAGGAGGAAGCCGCGAACCGTCATCGGACGCCCTCAAGCCAGCGCGCTGTCGACGATGGCGAGCGGGCTCGCGCTGGCGACGAAGCTGACCTGCGCGACGCCGAGATATTTGCGCAGCTCCCCCGCCGGCACGAGCTTCGGTCCCGGCGCCGGCGCGGTTCCCGGCGCCGGCTGCGGGAACGCCGTCGAGCGCGCGGTATGGAAGGTCACGGAGCCCTCGACCTTTTGCATGAGCTGGTGGATGTGGCCGTTGAGCACGGTCACCGAGCCGAAGCGCGCCAGCCGTTGCAGCGCCTGCGCGCCGTCTTCGGTTCCCCAACCCCAATCGGGCGCCACCATCCAAAGCGGGATATGAGCGAAAACGACGATCGGGGTCGAGGCCGAGAGGCCGCGCAGGTCGCTGTCGAGCCAGGCGAGTTGATCGGCGCCCAGATATCCCAGACCGTTGCCCTTGAGATCGACGACATTGACCAGCGAGACGAAATGCACGCCGCCGTGATCGAACGCGTACCAGCCGCCGCCCGTCGCGCCGGCGCCGAAGCGCGCCAGATAGGCCTTTTGCGTCTCGGGATCGAGAATGTCGTGCTCGCCCGGCGCATAATGGACGTCGAGCCGGGCCTCGCGAATGATTTCGGCGGCGTCGTCGAACTGCTGCGGCTTGGCGGTATGCGTGATGTCGCCGGTATGGATCAAGAACGCGGGCTTGCCGCCGAGTCCGCCGATCTTGGCCGTCGCCTCTTTCAGCGTCGCGTGGGCGTCGGGATTGGCAGGCTTGTCGAAGCCGATGTGACTGTCGGAAATCTGCACGAAGCTGAACCCGGCGTCCGCCGCCTTGGCCTCGCCGATGAGTTTTGACGACGGCACGCCGCCGTTGACGGTCCACAGGACGCCGGCGCCCGCCCAGGCCATGCATTTGAGCGTCTGGCGGCGGTCGAGAAAGGCTTTCGTGTCATATCGCATGAGAGGTCTCCGTCGGCGGCTGGACGCCGCTCGATAAGAAGACTCGGGCGCATGGCCCTTTATTCCCGTCCGGGTGAAAAATATTCGTCAGCGCGGGCAAGCCAACAGGCGCCGGGACTCGTCTGCCCACAAATTAGTCATTCCTTCACAATAAGCGCGGGTTACGCAGGGTTGCTGGGTAGTTTTACCTAATCTTCAAGTGGTCATCGTCCAATTAGGGTAGAGCGCGCCGACGAGCCGGCCTTTCGCTTCCGGAGTCCTACGGTGATCCGCTGCCTTTCCAAGTTCATTCACGACGAGCAGGGTGCGACGGCGGTCGAATATGCGCTGATGAGCGCGTTCCTCGCGCTCGCCATCGTCACCGCCCTCACCTCGCTGGGAACCCGTCTGAGCAGCGAATACGGCGAAATCAGCGGGACTCTGAAGTAACCTCGGCGCGGCTGGCGCGGCGTCGCCGAACCCGCTAGGTTCGGCGCGTCGACCTCGCGAGACCCCGCCATGACCTATCGAGCCAAGCCCGCCGACGGTGTCGCCTGGGTGACCGGCGCCAGCGCCGGCATCGGACGGGCGTGCGCGCTCGAACTGGCCCGGCGCGGGTTCGAGGTCGTCGCCAGCGCGCGGCGGGCGGACGACCTCGCCGTGCTGGCGCGGGAAGCCGAGGGCCTGTCGGGAAGCATCCTCGCCGCCCCCTGCGACGTGACGGACCGCGCCGCGGTCGCAGCGCTGGCGGCCTCGATCGAGGCGCGCCGGCCGATCGCGCTGGCGCTGCTCAACGCCGGCGGCGCCCAGCGCGACGCGCGCGGCGATTTCGGCGGCCCGGGATTCCGGGCGACCTTCGAGCTCAACGTCCAAGGCGTCGCCAACTGCGTCAATCCCGTGTTCAACGCGATGCGCGAGCGTCGTTGCGGCCAGATCGCCATCGTCGGCTCGCTGTCGAGCTACGGCGGCCTGCCCAACGCCTACGCCTATGCGCCGAGCAAGGCCGCCATCGCTTCGCTCGCGGTCGGCTTGCGGTTCCTCGCCGACCCCGAGGGCGTCACCGTACAGCTCGTCAACCCCGGCTATGTGCGCACGCCGCTGACCGCCGACAACAAATATCCGATGCCGTTCCTCGTCGAGGCCGACGACGCCGCGCGCCGCATCGCCGACGGCTTGCAGAGCGGCGGCTTCGAGATTCGTTTTCCGCGCCGTCTCGCCTTCGTCATGAGAGCGCTCTCGCTGTTGCCCTACGGCGCTTATTTCTGGGTGTTTCGTAAGATGGGCATGCGCTGAACTCGCTCACGCCGAGATCGTCGCCAGCGCGGCCAGCGCTCTTCGCCGCGCGAAATCGTGATCGACGATCGGGCGCGGGTAGGTCGCTCCCAACACGATTCCGGCGCGCGCGAGTTCCTCCGCCGGCGCGCGCCAGGGGGCGTGAACGGCTTTTGCTGAAAGCTCGGCGAGCTCGGGAACCCAGCGGCGCACGTAGTCGCCGTCGGGGTCGAATTTTTCGCCCTGCAGGACCGGATTGAAGATGCGAAAATATGGCGCGGCGTCGGCGCCGGAACCCGCGACCCATTGCCAGCCGGCGGGATTGTTGGCCGCGTCGGCGTCGCACAGACTATCCCAGAACCAGCTTTCGCCACGCCGCCAGTCGACAAGCAGATGCTTGACCAGGAAGGACGCTGCGACCATGCGCACGCGATTGTGCATCCAGCCGGTCGCTCTCAATTGCCGCATTCCGGCGTCGACGAACGGATAGCCGGTCGCGCCCTGCGTCCAGGCCCGGAAGCCCGCCTCGTCGTCGAGGAACGGGAACCGCTCGAATTTTTCGGCCCAGGCGCGGGTCGCCAGATCCGGCGCGGCATAGAGCTGCGCATGCGCGAATTCGCGCCAGCCGAGCTCGGACAGGAATTTCTCGCCGTCGCGGGCAAGGCCGCCGTCCGCCGCGATCGCGGCTTCGACGGCATAGAAGAGACGCCGCGGCGAAAGCTCGCCGAAGGCGAGATGCGGCGACAGCCGCGAGGTGAAATCGCCATCGGGTCGATCGCGTGCTTCGGCGTAGCCGGCAAGGCTTCCCTCCAGGAATTCGCGCATCCGCGCCTCAGCTCCGCGCTCGCCCGGCGTCCAGGCGGCGGCGAGGCCGCCCGACCCGTCGGGCTGTTGCGGCCGCAATCGCAGAGCGTCAAGGTCGACGCGGCCGGGCGCGTCGGCCGGCCAGGGCGCCGCGACGAGCCGCTCCGGCGGCGCGACCGGGGCCGGAAAAGCCCCGAGCGTCCGATGCCGACGCCAGAACGGCGTGAACACCCGGTAGGGCCGCCCTTCGTCGCTCGCGACCTCCCAGGGTTCGCGCAGCAGCGAGAGATTGAAGCTGCGCGCGGCGATGGCTTGCTTCTTCAGCGCCGCCTTGATTCGCGTGAGCCGGGCGACGTCGGCGCCGCCGTAGCGCCGTCCCCAAAGGACCTCCGCGGCGCCCGCGGCGCGCGCGACCTCCGGAATCCAACGTTCGCTGGAGCCGCGGAGGATATCGAGCCGCCCGCCGCGCGCGGCTATGTCGGCGCCGAGGCGCGCCAGCGAATGAGAAAGCCACCAGCGCGCGGCGCCGCCGAGCGTGCGCCCTTCGTCGTCGAGCGCATAGACGAACAGCGCGGGACGGCCTTCGAGACAGGCGAGCGCGGGATGGTCGTCGAGCCGCAAATCGCGACCGAACCAGACGAGGACAGGGCGCGTCATCGCGCGGGAGCGAGAATTCGGATGGACATTCGGTAGTTTACGCGCGTGGAGCGACCGCGGACGCGTCTATCCGTCGCTCATTTGAATACGCTCGAGATTTCCCCGTATTCGGAACTCAGCTTGTAGAACATCGAGGAAACGATCCCGGCGATGACGACGGCGATCAGCGAGGCGAGCAGCGAATATTCGAGCGCGGTGGCGCCGGCGTCGTCGCGCAGCAGGGCGCGAAAATTCGCGGCGGCGCAGGTCGTGAAGTTTCGGCCGGATTGCGACATGCGCGGGTTCCTCTGCTCAGGCTCGTGCGCCGAACGAGCGGCGCGATACAACTGGAATGCTAGTTTAGACTTACGATTCTCGTAAAAGTTGTATAGACCCGTTCGTTAACGACGCCTCAACCGTATGCGTCGAATTGTCGTCGCGTTCGACAAAATTGACGCCCCGAAATGCGCGGACGCGAATCGATGCTAGAAGCGCGCTCGAGCCCGCGAGGGGATGGATGCACGTAGCCGCGCCTCCCGGCGGGGCCGCACGATTAACTGAAGGAGACTCGAAAACCATGTCGCACAAGATCCTTGTCGCCCAGGGCGGCGGCCCGACGGCCGTCATTAACCAGTCGCTCGCTGGCGTCGCTCTCGAGGCGCGCCGTTTTTCCTCGATCAGCCACGTCTACGGCGCCATCCACGGCGTGCGCGGCATCATCAACGACGAATTGATCGACCTCGGCCAGGAGACGGTCGGCAACCTCGAAGCGGTCGCCGCCAGCCCGGCGTCAGCTCTAGGTTCGACGCGCGACAAGCCAGACCAGAAATACTGCGCAGAGATTTTTAAAGTCCTAAAGGCGCATGATATCGACACGTTCATGTATATCGGCGGCAACGATTCTTCCGATACCGTGCGTATCGTTGCGGAAGAGGCGGCCAAATCAGGCAATCCGATCCGCGCCATCCATATCCCCAAGACCGTCGATAATGACCTCGTCGGTTTCGACCACACGCCCGGCTATCCCTCCGCCGCGCGCTTCGTCGCCCAGGCGTTCCAGGGCGCCAATCTCGACAACAGGGCGCTGCCGGGCGTCTATGTCGCCGTGCTGATGGGCCGCCATGCCGGCTTCCTCACCGCCGCGTCGGCGCTTGCGCGCAAGTACCCCGACGACGGCCCGCACTTGATCTACCTGCCCGAGCGCGCCTTCGATACCGACAAGTTCTTGGCCGATGTCAAGGAAGTCTACGGCAAGTATGGCCGCTGCGTGGTCGCGGCCTCCGAAGGCATCCACGACTCGGCCGGCGCGCCGATCCTCTCCAAACTCTCTGGCGAGCTGGAGAAGGACGCCCATGGCAACGTCCAGCTCTCGGGCACCGGCGCGCTCGCCGACCTGTTGTGCGAGGAGATCAAGAACAAGCTTGGCATCAAGCGCGTGCGCGGCGACACGTTCGGCTATCTGCAACGTTCGTTCGCCGGCTGCGTCTCCGACGTCGACCAGCGCGAGGCGCGCGAAGTCGGCGGCAAGGCGGTGCAATATGCGATGTCGGGCGTCGGCAACGGCTCCGTCGCGATCAAGCGCGTTGGCGAATACGCCGTCGATTACCCGCTGATCACGCTGGAGACGGTCGCCGGCAAGACCCGGGTGATGGAAGACGTGTTCATCAACGCCGCCGCCAACGACGTGACCCCGGCGTTCTTCGACTATCTGCGCCCGCTGCTCGGCTCCGACCTGCCCTCCGTCGCCCGCCTGCGCGGCGCGGTGCTGCCGAAGGCGAAGTGACGCGATGCTCGTAGCCGACCTCGCTGAGGCCGGCCCGCCGGGGTCGCCCGACCCCGGCTACTTCCTCAACCCCAATCCGCGCAACGCCAGCCCCGCCGTCAACCCCTGCACGAGCGTCGAGAACGCCACGACCGCGAAAGCGCCGAACAGAATTTCGTCGCGATAGCGCGTCCCCATCGGCAGCGACAGCGCGAGCGCGAGCGCCACGGCCCCGCGCAACCCCGCCCAGGTGAGGAAATGCTGCTCGCGTAGCGGAATGCGCCAGCGCGTGCGCGTGAACGCCAGCGCCACCGGATAAACCGCGGCGGCGCGGCCCAGCAGTGCGAGGCCGACGACGACCGCGAGCGTCGCATAGGAGCGCGCCGGCGCCTTCGCCAGCGCGACGCCGATCATCAGGAACACGAAGGAATTAGCGACGAAGGCGGCGAAATCCCAGAATGCGAGCACGAAGGTCTTGCCGCGCAACGCGGGCTTCCAACCGCCTTCGGCTTCGACGAGTTCGCCGAAATTGCCCATCACCAGTCCGGCAGTCACGCAGGCGAACACGCCCGAGGCGCCGAAATGGTCGGCGAGCAGGAACGACCCATAGGCGGCCACCGCCGTCAGCGCGGTCTCGACGAGCGGGTCGTCGGTGCGGCCGGCGACGAAGATCGCCGCCAGACCGACAAGCGCGCCGCCGATGACGCCCCCGACGGCGATGACGACAAACCGCACGACGACGTCGAGCGGCGTCGGCGCCGCCGCGCTGGTCATTGCGCCGACGACGAGCGCGAACAGCAGCGCCGCCGCGCCGTCATTGATGAGCGCTTCGCTCTCGATGATGAGCGCGAGCCGCCCACGCGTTCCGGTCTCGCGCAGCAACGCGATCACCGCGATCGGATCGGTGGCGGCGATCAGCGCCCCGAAAGCGAAAGCCGGCGCGCGCGGCCAACCCAAACCCCAGACCAGCCCGCCGCCGACGACCGCGGCGCACAGCCCGACGCCCACCGACGACATCGCCAACACCGGGGCGAGATCGCGCCACAGCTCCCGCCAATCGAGATTCAGCGCCGCCTCGAACAGCAGCGGCGGCAGGATGACGTCGAAAATCACCTCGGGCGTCAGCTCCAGCCCGAAGTCGAAACGCGCGACGGCGAGCCCGACCCCCGCCAACGTGAGGCCGACCGTATAGGGCAGGCGCAGCCGGCGCGCGACGATCGCCACGATCATCGCCACCCCGAGCAACGCGATGGTGCGTCCGACGAGGAATTCCATTGGAGGTGTTGTAGCCGCTGGCGCGGGCGGCGTCCAAGGCGGCGCTCCGCTGTGCGCCGCCCTACAGCGCCGCCGCCTGCGAAAACACTTCCGCCGCGTCGAGGAAGCGTTCGGGGTCGACGGGTTCGCCGTCGACGCGGACTTCGTAGTGCAGATGCGGGCCGGTGGAGCGGCCGGTGGAGCCGACGTGGCCGATCACCTCGCCGGCCTTCACTTCGTCGCCTTCGTCGACGTCGACTTGCGACATATGGCCGTATCGGGTGGCGAGACCGTTGCCGTGGTCGATTTCGACCATCTGCCCATAGCCGCCCATCCATCCCGCGTGGACGACTTTGCCCGCCGCCGTCGCCTTGATGTCCGCGCCGGGGGCCTGGACGAGATCGACGCCGGGGTGCAGCGCGGGTTTGCCGAGGAACGGGTCGGTGCGATAGCCGAACGGCGAGGAGACGTTCAGATCGCCGGCCAGCGGCTCGCGCACGGGCATGTAGACCATCAGCCGGCGCAGCCGGTAATCGCGCGCGACTTCGCGGGCGGCGCTGGCGAAGGCCTTGTCGAAGGCGGGCGCGCCGGGGCTGGGGTCGACGGGAAGGAACGGGCCGCCGACGCCGCCCTTGGCGTCGGGCGGCGACAATTGGTCGTTGGAAAGGCCGGTGCGCGCCACGACCGCCGAGAGGCGGCCCGCGTCGGTGTGCGCCTTCTGCGCGATGCCGGCGAGCATGGCGATCTGGCTGCGCTCGACCCGGTCGATCGAGAACGAGACGAGCCCGAGCCGCGCGCCGGCGTCGAGGCCGCGGTCGCCGGCCGCGGCGGCGAGATCGGCGGCGTGGCTGTCCTGCGCGCCGGGACTCCTGACGTCGCTCAGCGATTCGGGGTCGCCCTCGCCGGACACAGGCTTGGCCGCGTCGGGCGCCGTCGGCCGCTGCGGCGCGTCGGTCGGCTTCGGCTTCGCGACAGGATGGGCGGCCATATTGGCGGAGGGCTCGCGGCCGGAGATCTGGTTGGCGAGGGTCTCGATGATCTTGTCGTGCTGTTCGAGCCGAGCCTGGCGCGACAGCAGATCGTGCATGCGGCCCTCGAACGAGCCCTGATCGAGCAACTGCCGGGCGGCGACCCGGTCGAGTTCGCCGCGCGCGTCGGCGATGCGATCCTCGTAGGCGTTCTGCATCCGCGCTTCGCGCACGATATAGGCGGCGAGCATGTCGTCGTGGAAGGCGATATAGGCGGTGGCGACGCCCGCCCACAGTATCGCCAGCGGCAGCAAGGCCGCGATGGCCCAGATGGCGTAGGGACGCAACGCAAACGTGCGCATGCCTTCGCCGCGCGCGACGGTGACGAAGAAATGCGAGCGCGGCAATCGCGCCCGCATCGGGGTTTCTCGTGAAAACATACGACGCGCTCCGGACCCAAAGGGAACAAAGGGTCCTGGCGCTATTTAGCCATCATCAAGGTTAACCCTTCGCAAATGACCGGTGTTACGTTGCGAGAGCCTTGGCCGCGGCGAGAACCTCCTGGGCGTGTCCGGGCACTTTGACCTTGCGCCAGACGCGGGCGATTTTGCCGTCGGCGCCAATCAGGAACGTCGTGCGCTCGACCCCCATATATTTGCGGCCGTACATGCTCTTTTCCTTCCACACGCCATAGGCGTCGAGCACGGTCTTGTCCGTGTCGGAGGCGAGCGCGAAGCCGAGTTCGTACTTGGTCTTGAACTTATCGTGACTGGCGGCGCTGTCGGGGGACATCCCGACGATGGTCGCGCCGGCGGCTTCGAATTCGCCGCGCAACGCATTGAAGGCGATCGCCTCGGCGGTGCAGCCCGAAGTGGCGTCCTTGGGGTAGAAATACACAACGACCTTGCGTCCTTTCAGCGCCGCGAGCGCCACGCGGCGCGCGCCGTCGCCGGCCAAGTCGAAATCCGGGGCCGAATCGCCGGCGTCCACAATCTTGCTCATATTACCCTCTCAAAGTGCAGGTGATTCGACGAAGCTCGCCGCACGGCGGAGCCTGAGATTGACGCGAGGCGCCCGGCGGTTCAAGAGCCCCGCAGGGAGCGCGAATCCGACCCGACCGGCGCGGGGGGAACCCGAGGAGACCGTCACACTTGAACGACAGCATCGACGGGGCCGATCGCGCCGAGGCGCGGCAGACGCTCCGCCGCCTGTTGAACAGCGCGGCGGGTCCGCGCTTGCGCTCGCGCTGGCGGCCGCTGACCGCGAGCGGGCTGGTGCGCGCGGCCATCGGGATCGTGGGTTTCGTCATCGCGCTCGCCGGCCTCTGCATGGTCGGTTTCGCCTGGCTGCTGTCGTCCGGGCCGATCGATCTCGAACGTTTCCGGCCGAACCTGCTGGCCGCGCTGCAGGAGCGGATCGGTTCGCGCGGCGTGGTGTCGCTGGGACCCGTCTATCTCACCCATTCGGCTGGCGGTTATGGGCTCGGCCTCGGCTTCGGCGGCATCAAGATCGCCGACAGCCAGGGTCGGACGTTGGTCGCGGCGCCCAGCGGCCGCATCGGCCTCGACGTGCTGTCGCTGCTCATTTTCGACGTCAGCGTGCGCCGGCTCGAACTCGACGGGCTCGAACTGAACCTCCACGTCGCCAAGAACGGGGCGATCTCCGTCGCCGCCGCGCGCAGCCCGGACGCGGCGAGTTTCACCTTACCGCCGCCGCCCCCCGGCGCGCTGGCCGCCGCCGCCGCCAATCCCGGCGTGGTCGTCGTCGCCCTCGTCGAAGCGCTGGCCGGCGCCAAGCAACCGCTCGACCATGTCGCCATCGCCCGCGGCCAGCTCGCCGTCGACAACGAGGCGCTCGGCCGTTCGCAGTCCTACGAAAACCTCGCGCTGACCTATGACCGCAGCGGCTCCACGGCCTCCGTCGCCGTTTCGGCGCGCGGACCTTCCGGCCCCTGGCGGGTCTCCGCGCGGGCGACCTCGGGAACGCCCGGCCGCGTCGTCGTCGAAGCCCATGACCTCGCCCTCAGCGATTTGATGGTGACGAGCGCCGCGCCGGCGCCGATAGAAACGGACATGCCGATCTCCTTCAGCCTCGACGCGCGCGTCGGGGCGGAGGGCGCGTTGCTCGCCGCCGACGCCTCGCTGGTGATGGGCGCCGGTCATTTCCGCTTTGTGATGCCCGACCACAAGTCGTTCCTCATCGACGAGGCGTCGGGTCGCCTGCATTGGGACCCGCAGACCCGCCGGTTTCTGGCGCAGGACCTCGAGATGCTGGCCGGCCTCAGCCGCTATCGCCTCGAAGGCGCGCTGACGCCGCCGGCGGCCGGCAATGCCGCCTGGGGCGCGCATCTGGAGAGCGTCGAGGCGGTCTACGGGCCGGAACTGCCCGGCGACAAGCCGGTCAAGCTCGACCGGGTGGTCGCCGACCTGCGGGTCTTCCCCGACGATGGCCGCTTCGTGCTCGACCGATTGTCCCTGCACGGACCGGGCCTGCAGGGGGAGATGTCGATGGAGACGATTCCCCAGGGCGACGGCGTCGGGATGAAGCTCGATCTCCATGCCGGACCGAGTTCGCTCATCGACGGACTGCGGCTGTGGCCGACCTTCATCAACCCGATGGCGCGCCAATGGTCCGTGGAGCATATCCGCTCAGGTCAGGTCCTGTCCGGGTCGATGAAGGTCGATTGGAACGCCGAAACGATGCGCCGCGCGATCGAGAAACTGCCGATTGCCGACGACAGCCTGCGCGCCGACTTCCAGGTGGCCGGCGGCGGCGTCGATCTGCTGCCCGGCGTGCCGACGCTGATCGGGCTGGACGGCGGCGGTTCGATGACCGGCAAGACTTTCGAGGTGCACGCCAAGGCGGGGCAGATGGATTTCGCCGCTGGACGCCGCCTCGCCGGCGCCGACGTCTATTTCAGGGTTCCCAACACCGACCCGGCGGCGATCGTTCCAGCGGAAGCGGGGGCGCGGGTGACCGGCGGCGCCGATGCGCTCGCCGATCTGCTCGGGCGCGAATCCATCAAGCCGTTCGCCGGCATTACCCTCGACCCGACCAAGGTGAAGGGGCAGGCGCAGGGGCAGTTGACGATCACGTTGGCGCTGGGGCCGACCGCCAAGCCGGAGCAGCAGAAATTCCGCGTCGAAGGTTCGCTGAGCAATCTCACGGTCGACGGCTACATGGGCGGCGAAAAATTCGAACAGGGCGCGCTCGACATGTTCGCCGACGGCGGCGTGCTCAGGCTGACCGGGCAGGGCCTGTTCGACACCGTTCCGGCCAAGGTCGACATCGCCAAGACGCCGAGCGAAGAAGGGCAGGTCACGCTCAATCTCACGCTCGACAACGCCACCCGCGCCCGGCTCGGCATCACGCCGGGAGTGACGCTCAACGGCCCGATGACGGCGAAGCTGAAGACGCAGTTCAACCGCCAGGGCGCCGACGCCGAAGTCGATCTCAGCAAGCTCGAAATCGACGGCATCGACGGCGTGCTGCTCAAGGCCGCGGGCAAGCCGGGCAAGGCGACGTTCGCCGTCAAATCCGGCGCCGACGGCATGGCCGTCAGCAATCTCGTGGTCGACGCGGGCGCCCTGTCCGCGCACGGACAGGCGCAATTCGGGCCTGACGGACAGATGCAGGAAGTCAAGCTCGCGCAATTGCGTTTCACGCCCAACGACGATTTGCGGCTCGATCTGCAGGGGGGAACGCCGCTCAAGGCGAGCGTGCGCGGCGCGACCCTCGACGCCCGCGGCCTGGTCAAGGCGTTCCTCAGCCGCGACCCCTCCGCCGCCAACGCGCGCGAACTCGATCTCGACGCCAAGATCGCCGACGCCGGCGGCCACAACGGCGAGGCCATCGTCGGGCTCGACATGACGATGACCCGGCGCGGCGGCGTCATGAAGACGCTCAATGCGACCGGCAAGCTCGGGGAGGGCCCGTTCAGCGTCACCAAGACGGAAACCGGGCCGCTGGAGTTGCGCGCGGCGGACGGCGGCGCGACGGCGCGGTTCCTCGACCTCTACAATCGCATCGAAGGCGGCGCGCTCACCTTGACGATGCGCGACGACGGCGACAGCAGCCGCGGCGTGGCGTCGATGAAGGGCTTCGTGCTGCGCAACGAGGACGCGCTGAAAAAGATGACCTCGGCCGCGCCCGCACCGAACCCGGCGCGCAAGGACAGTCCGGGCGCCGGGAGCGACTCCGGCTCCGTGCGTTTCGACCGGTTGAATGCGACGTTTACCCGAACCAGCGGCCGCATCGATATCGGCGACCTGCTCGTCTACAACGTGCAGGAGGGCATTTCCGCGCAAGGCTACCTCGACTACGGCCGCGACAAGGTCGAGATTTCCGGCACCTTCGTGCCGATCTACGCGCTCAACTCGCTGGTGTCGGGGATTCCGCTGGTCGGCGTGCTGCTCAGCGGCGGCGCGCACGAGGGCATCTTCGGCGTCAATTTCCGCATCACTGGTCCGGCGAGTTCGCCCACCCTGATGATCAATCCTTTGTCGGGGGTGACGCCCGGCATCTTTCGCAAGATTTTCGGCGTGATCGACGGCACGCAGGGGCCGTCCGAGGCGCCGGCGAAATGACGAGGGCGAGGGCGATGGGACGCGGCGTCGCGATTTGGATGGCGGTCGGCGTGGCCGCGGGGGCGGCTGCGCCCGCTCATGCACAGACCCCCTGTCCGCGCACGCCGCCGTCGAGTTGGTCGAACTGCCTGGGCGTGGTCACCAATCCCGACGGCAGCCGCTACGCGGGCGCCTTCCGCGGCGGCGCCTACGACGGCGAGGGCGTGCTCGCATTCGCCAACGGCGAATCCTACGTCGGCGGCTTTCGCTTCGGACTGTGGAACGGGCAGGGCGTCTACAGCTACGCCAACGGCGACCGCTACGAAGGTTCGTTCGCCAACGGCCAGTGGGAGGGACAGGGAACCTATGTCTACGCCAACGGCGAGCGCTGGGTCGGAGCCTTCCACAACGGCGCGAGAGCCGTCGGCGCGCTTTACGATTCCAAGGGCGTATTGAAATCTGCGACGGCGCCGGTCGCGGCCGAACCCGATGTCGAACGCGTCGACATCGTCGATTCCGGGCTGTTCGAGACCACTTTGCAGAGGAAAATCGACGCGCCGAAGACGGCGAGCGGCGATCAGCTCGAAGTCGCCGGCGTCCGTCTCGTCGAGGCCTCGCACAAGGTTCCCGCCCGCCTGGGCGTCGAGTTCGGCCTGCACTACCGCCCTGTCGGCAAGACCGGGGCCGTGGTCGAAGTGCGCAAGCTCACCCGCTTCCCCGCCCCCGGCCTCGCCAATCCGGCGACGGGCAAGACGCTCGCCGTCGACGAATTCGACGCCCCGCACCGCGTCGGCGACGTCGCCTACACCGGCTACAGAATCGCCAACGCCTGGGAAATCCGCCCGGGGACGTGGACGATCGAACTGTGGGTGGGCGAGCGCAAGCTGGCGGCCGAGAGTTTCGAGGTGGGGGGGCCATGAAGATCGGCGCGATACGCTGTTGCGTTCGATCCGGGCGAGCGACGCCTCGGCCCTTGCCGGGCCGATTTACCTGATCGTAACTTCGAAACCTATACAGTCGGCGTCATGAGACGGCACTGCGGCGCTGCGCGCGCCGCTTGCAGGCATGACGCCGCGCGCTCATGCCGGCGCCAATCCGGCCGTTTCGCCCAAAATGACGCCTCGTGTTCACGACGACTGGCGGCTCGTTTCCTTCGAGGGTCGGCCCATGGCCTTTTTTCACCGTCTGCGCATCATCGCCAAACTCCTGATCGGGTTCGGCGTGCTGCTCGCGATCCTCGCCTCGCTCGCCGCCTGGGCGAGTTTCGGCGCGCTGAGTTCCAAGAGCGCGCTGGCGACGCTTTCCACTGTCAAGGACCGCGAAGTGACGGATCAGCGCGCCACGCGGCGGCTCGGCGACGCGCAGGCGCAGATCTGGATGGCGCTGGCGACCGGCGATCCCGTCGCCTTCGGCAAGGCGGAAACTTCGTTGCAGATCGCCGGGAACATGATCGACGAGCTCGGCGAGGGCGCGACGGATGCGGCGACCGTCGGCAAACTCGAGGCGTGGAAGGGCCTGCTTCAGAATCTTCGGGATTTCGAAGCCCGAACGCAGAGAGTGAAGGGACGCAACGAAGCTTTCGCGACCGTCGAGGGCAAGCAGATCATCTCCGACGCCACGCGTATGGGCGCCGATCTCGCCAATGCGGGCGAGGCTGTCAATCGCCAACTCGAAGCCATCGCCGGCGATGTGCAGGCGCATGGAGAAGATCGCGCGCAATTGCTGGTCGTCGGATCGCTCGCCGCCGGAGCCGCGAGCTTGTTGATTGGCGGGGCGCTCGCCTATTTCATCACGCTCAGCATCAAGGGCCCGATCCTCGCGCTCACGCGCGCCATGAGCCGACTCGCGAATGGCGACGTGGACGCCGAGATCCCCGACGTCGAAGAGCAAAACGAGATCGGCGCGATGGCGCGCAGCGTCGAAGTATTCAAGACGAACGCCCGGGAAAGACTACGTATCGAGGCCGAGGCGCGGGCGCGCGCCGCCGACGTCGAGCAGGAGCGACGACGCTCGGAATCCGAACTCGCCAGGGAGGCGGCGGAACGTCTGGCGGCGATGCGCCATGTCGGCGACGGGTTGAAGGGCCTCGCCTCCGCCAATCTCACGGTGCGCCTCGATCCGAACTTCTCCGCCTCGCATGCGATGATCATCAACGACTTCAACGAGTCGGTCGCCAGGCTCAATGAGACCATGCATGTGGTCGTCGACAGCGCCAACGCGATTCACTCGGGGGCGCAGGACATCAGCGACGCTTCCGACATTATGGCCCAGCGCGCCGAATCACAGGCGGCCAGCCTGGAAGAGACGGCCGCCACGCTCGGCGAGGTCGTCGGCACGGTCAAACGCGCCGCCGCCGGCGCAAGTCAGGCGCGCGCCATCGTCACCGCCGCCGACGGCGACGCGAAGAAAGGCGCCGCCGTGGTGCGCGGCGCCGTCGCCGCGATGGACGGAATTTCGAAGTCCTCGGGACAAATCAGCCAGATCATCGGCGTCATCGACGAGATCGCCTTCCAGACGAACCTGCTCGCGCTCAACGCGGGCGTCGAAGCGGCGCGGGCGGGCGACGCCGGCAAGGGGTTCGCTGTGGTCGCCTCGGAGGTGCGAGCGCTCGCGCAACGTTCTGCGGAGGCCGCCAAAGAGATCAAAGCGCTGATTTCCAATTCCGGCAAACAGGTCGAAGACGGCGTCAAATTGGTCGCTGCGACCGGGCAAACGCTGCAATCCCTGCTTGCGCAGATGACCCGAATCAACGTTGTGGTCGGCGAGATCGCCGACGGCGCCCAACAGCAGGCCGTCAGCCTGGCCGCAATCAGCGGCGCGATCAACGAGATGGACAAGTCGACGCAGCAAGACGCGACAATGGTCGAGCGCGCCCTCGCGTCAGGCCGGGCGCTCGCCAGCGAAACCGAGCGGCTGAAGCGCGTGGTCGAGCAGTTTCGGTTGATGGGCGCAGCCGCGCCGCCGGATCGACGTCGCGCGGCGTGAGCGGCGGCGGTAACTCCCAAGCCGGCTTGCGCGAGTCGGGACAACCCTGCTGAAGGAAGCGCCGCCCCAGGCCGTTTCCTCTTTGACGCCGTACGTCGAGCATATCGGCGCCCGAACAGACGACGCGGCGGTTCAAGACCGGCAAGGATCGAGTGAGAAAGGCAAGTCGCTCTCACTCGGCTTTTCGGCTAGCGTTCTCCCCATGGAACCGCCTTTGGGAGACGTAATGGACGCCGAGAAATACGCCCGGCTCGAACGCAGAATTCGGACGCATCCGATCTTCGGCCCGGCGATGGCGGACGTGCTGACGCGCACGGGCGGCCTCGAAGGCAAGCGGTTGCTCGATCTCGGCTGCGGTCAGGGCGAACTGACCCCGCTTTTCGCCCTCGCCGGCGCCGAAGTGATCGGCCTGGACAAACGCAGGAAGGCGATATTTCAGGCGATCGACCGGGTGCGGGCGTTCGACGTCGGGTCGCGCTGCGCCTTTGTCGTCGGCCGTTCGGAGACGATTCCGATCGCCGACGAATCCTTCGATATCGTGTTCTCCCGCAGCACGCTGCAATATTGCGATATCGAAAAAGTGCTGTCCGAATGCGTTCGCGTGCTGAAGCCGGACGGGACTTTGATTTTGGTCGAAAACCTCCGCGATAGCCCGCTCATCAACTTGTACAGAGCGCTGAGGCGGCGCAACGCGAAAACTGAAGAACAGAAGAAATATCTGTCATCGATCCGATCGTATTTGACCACGGACTATTGTCAAAGAATACTCGGACGCTTCGAGCGGACGTTCCACAATGAATATCATTTATTGAGAATCGCGACGATGCCGCTGGCGTTCCGATTTCCGCGTTCCGCCTGGGCGCTGCGGGTCGATCGCGCCTTCGCTCGCCTCGACGAATTCCTGTTCGCCCGCCTGCCGTTTCTGCGCCGCTACGCCTGGATCACGGCGCTGGTCGGCGGGCGCAAGACGGCTGCGGGTTCTGCGAGGGGCGCCGCGCCGGCCCAGGCGCCGCAGCCGCTCTATACCGGGTTCTTCACGCTGGGGTTCGTCGACTGGCTGGACGTCCGCCATTGGCGCCGGCTGTTTGCGATGCTGAGGGCCGACAGCAAGTTGACGGAGATGTTTTCGTTCCTGGTGTGGGAGCTCATGCATCGCGCCGGGCGTCTGAGCTACCTCCGCTTTTCCGATCGCGCCGCCGCGATAAATCTCGACTCGACCGCCATCGAGTCGGTTCAAAACCTCGACGGCTGCACCCTGCGACTGGAGAGCGCGCCAAGCTGGAAGCATGTGTACTTCGACAGCAAGGGCGACAGTTACGGGTTCCTGTTCTACACGCGCCGCGACCTGGTGATGACGCGGGCGAACGGGGAGACCCAAATCAAGTCGCTGAATCGCGCGATGCGGTCGCTGTACGTCACCGCGAAGGGAACGCTGTTGTTGTCGCTCGGCAGGGGCGGCGTCGCGCGCAGCGACGACGGCGGCGCGAATTTCGTCGAAGTTCTCGCGCTGAGCCAGCCGCAGAGCTATGTTCTTTTCGATGTCGGCTTCGCCGAGCTTCCCTCGGGCGCGCTGCTGCTCGGCGAATACGCAAACATCAAGACGTCCGCGGGCTTCCAGAGCGTCGCGTTTCTCTATTCCAGCACGGACGACGGCAAAACCTGGGAGCGCTCGGACTTTCTGTTGCGCGACGGCGTCAACAAGCACGTCCATTTCATAAAATACGTTGTCAACCTGGACCGGCTGCTGTTGTCCGACGGCGACAACAAGAAGCAATTGTGGTCGGGGCGCGTCGCGAGGGAAGGCGCGGGTCTCGATGGCGTCGAATGGACCCGCCACACCCGACGACACCTGGATATGGGCGGCTATACCGCGGTCGCCGAACTCGGCGCGGAGGTGGTGTTCGGCACCGACTATAACGGCGGCGTGAATTTCATCGCCCGCGGCGCGGATTTAGACCATCTCGACAAATTGGCGCTGCCCGATCCTTACCGGCGCGGCCCGATCTATCGCTTCGTGAAGCGGTCGGGCAAAGCGGGAGAGGAACTCTGGGCGAGCGTCTATTCGGCGATCCCGGGAACGCGCAGCCTGCTGATGATGACGCGGGACGCGGCGAACACCTGGACGCGGATCATCGACTACGACGGGGCGAAACACCGGCTCGAATTGACCTCGCATTCCGCAGAGATCGCCCGCGACTTGTATTTCCTGCTCGTCGGCCTCGACGGCGACGGTCATGCGCAATCGGCGCGAGGGTTTCGCATTTCGGACTGAGGGCGGATTCGAACCCGTTCTCGACGTCCGCCGCGGCCGCCCGGGCGCGTTGCCGCTTCTTCGGCGACGTCGCTTCCGGGTTCGACAGCGATGGGACAGCGCAAGGTCGCTTGACGCCTCGCGCGCCCGTTCACACCGCCTTCAGCAGCACGTGCTTCTTCTTGCCCAGCGACAGTTTCACCACGTCGCCCTTCAGCGCGCCGCGCCCAATCGTCGCCTTCTCGTCGCTCACCGCTTCGTCGTTGATCCGCAACCCCCCGCCCTTGATCTGCCGGCGCGCCTCGCCTGTCGAGGCGACCAACCCGGCGCGCGTAAAGGCGGTGAGCACGCCGAGGCCGGCGTCGAACTCGCCCCCGGGGATCTCCACCGTCGGCAGGCTCTCGGCCAGCGCGCCTTCCTCAAAAGTCTTGCGAGCGGTCTCGGCGGCGGCCTCGGCAGCCTCGCGGCCATGCAGCAGCGCGGCGGCTTCGTTGGCGAGCGTCTTCTTGGCCTCGTTGATCTCGGCGCCCTTTAACGCGGCGAGCCTGGCGATTTCTTCCAGCGGCAGCAGCGTGAACAATTTCAGGAACCGTTCGACGTCGGCGTCCTCGGTGTTGCGCCAGAACTGCCAGTAGGCGTAGGGGCTCAACATCGCCGCGTCCAGCCACACCGCGCCGGCCGCGGTCTTGCCCATCTTGGCGCCGCTGGCCAGGGTGATGAGCGGGGTGGTCAGCGCGTACAATTGCGGCGCGCCCATCCGCCGGCCCAAA
>Ga0302319_10005661_pt1 | contig 24998 bp, 20 predicted proteins | sample Bog_T0_2_FD_203319 | JGI IMG/M metagenome (GOLD analysis project Ga0302319, IMG submission 203319) | Peat permafrost microbial communities from Stordalen Mire near Abisko, Sweden - Bog_T0_2 | ecosystem: Environmental > Terrestrial > Soil > Wetlands > Peat | place: Sweden: Abisko, Stordalen Mire...
TTTCTTCAGCTTGATGTTGACGACGCCCGCGATGGCATCGGCGCCGTAGAGCGCCGAGGCGCCATCCTTCAGGACCTCGATCTGGTCGACGGCATTGAACGGGATCGCACTGATGTCGACGAAGCTGCGCTGGCCGTCATCGCTCAGCGGATACGCGACCATGCGTTCGCTGTCGATGAGCGTCAGCGTTCCGCCGACGGTCAGACCACGCAGCGCAATTCCCGATCCGCCGGACGCGAAGGCCTGGCCGAACGCCTGATTGAGCGTCCCCTGACCGTTCGCCGCGAGGTTGCGCAACACGTCGGACACGTTGGTGTAGCCGGAGTTCTTGAGATCTTCGGCAGAGATGACCTGCACCGGGCTCGGCGTTTCCGTGTCGGTGCGCTTGATCAGCGAACCGGTGACGACGATTTCCTGCAATTCGGAATCCCCCGGTTTGGCCGGGGCCTGCTGTGCGAGGGCGGCGCCACTGTAGAGCGCCGCGCAGGCGGCGCAGGCGGCTCCGGCGACGCCGGCGGTCAACAGCGAAGTGATCGATGCGGGCAGCAGTCCTTGGCGGCAAGTTACCTTGCGCGGTGCGATCACAGCTCTAGTCGGGTCCATCATGCTCTCCCCATAGTGAATCCAGAATTTCTGTCCCGAGCCTCGAGTCAACGACTTGTTGCGCGTCCGCCGCGATTCCACCGGGCCGACACGCGGCCGTCGACCGATCTTTCGGGGTCGGCAAACCGAGTCCAAACTTCCGCCGGGTCTGCACGACATGGCCCGCAAAACATCGCTGAACAAGCCACCCTACGCCGCGCACGACCCAATTTGAATTATTGCTGGCATTTACCATAGCCAGATTTTCGGCGCCTATCAAGAGGCCGGCGACATTCAAACGTTGCAGAATCGCAACGCAATGTGCCGGCCGCCAGGATTTCTCGAATGGCGTTCGCCTGCCGCTGGCGGCGCGGTGGCCGCCGCCATGCCCGTGCTCAATTGACGCAGGCAAAGCGGCTATGTCATGGTCGCGGGCCGAACACTAATTTTTATGCACCGTCCCGCGGAGCGCGACCCATGTTGAACCGGGCAAGCCTCTATCTCATGCGCTTCGCGATCCTCGTCGTCGCGGCGGCGCCCGTGGTCTGCGGATTGGGCGTTCCGGCGCGTGCGGCGGGCGAACCCGCCGTCGCCGCGGCGGCAGACACCGGCGCCGAGGATTCGGTCGATCGCACCGGTGGTGCGGGGGCGGCCCGTAGCCTGGGTTCGGTGACGGTCGAGGCGAATCGGGACCGCGCCGTCGTCGAGCAACAGGTCAGCAGCTTCGTGTCCGCGCTCGCCGTGCGGCCGACCCAGGAGTCGCTCGTGCGGTGGGGTCGGCCGATCTGCCCTCTGGTCGCAGGTTTAGCGCGCGATCGGGGCGAATTCATCCTGGCGCGCCTCTCGGAACTCATCCGCAACGTCGGCGCCGCATTGGATACCGCTAATTGCCGGCCGAATTTCTACGTGATCGCGAGCGCCGACCCGGACGCGTTCCTCAAGGCCTGGCGCAAGCGCGACGCGCGCCTCTTCGGCGACGGTTACGGGCCGAAGATCCAGCGTTTTCTCCAGTCCCGGCAGGCGGTACGCGTGTGGTACAACGCGAGCCTCGATACCGCCGCCGGCATGCCGATGACGGATAGCGTCGACCTCGGCGTCTTGCCGAACAGGAACGGGCTGGAGGGCGGTATCGTGTCGGGCGTCAACAACCAGGCCTATGCCGGCCTGCCGACCAACACACACGCGAGACTCTCGCGATTGCAATGGGACGAACTCCAGCGGCTGGGCTCGGTGATCGTGATCGTCGACACGCGTCGAGCTCTGGGCGTGAGCTTCGTGCAGCTCAGCGACTACATCGGCATGGTCGGTCTGACCGAAGTGCGCCAGGACGCGGACCTCGGGACGGCGCCGAGCATCCTGCGCCTCTTTGAAGCCGCGCCGCGCACCGCGAGCGCCGCGAGCGCCCCGAGCGCCGATCCAGCATCGAGCGCCGATCCAGCATCGAGCGCTGCGCCGGCCGGCCTGAGCCGCTGGGATGAGGCATACCTCAAGGAACTCTACAAGACCGATCAATCGGACAAGATGCAGCTCTCCGTCATCAAGACCCGGGTCGCCCGCGACCTGCTGCCGTAGCGGCGTACTCGAGCGCATCGCGAATCGGGCGAGAGCGCGCGGCGCCGCGCTCGAGCCACGCGAGGCCGCGCCGGATCTCGGCGCCATGGGTGCTCCTTGCTGCCGCGAGCACGTCGCGCCGCAAGCTGGCGTCATAGGCGTATTCCGGAGCCTTGGAATAGCGGCTGATGTCCGGACCACCCAAGATCCGCCCGATCTCCTCGGCGTCGGCGGCACGATCGAAGTGCCCGAGGGCGCGGCTCAAATGCGCTTCCGGCGCGGCGAGAAACGTATCGAAGTCCATGCTCAAGGCGCGCGTCCCCGCGACCTGCGCAGCTTGCGCCAGGGCTGCGGTTTCGCAAGCCCAGGCGAGCGCGAGCGCTTCGCCTTCGCTTTGCGGATCCGCGGAAGCTGCCTCCCCTCGTGCCGCCGCGCGCCGCTGCAGCCGGGCGGCGCGCCCGGGCAGCAGCACTTCGGCCTCCTTGCGCGAATTCGGACCGCCGAAGATGGTCGCGAGATAACTCTGCGGCGAGACGCCCAACAGCAGGGCCTTCGGCGCGGCGGGACGGCCGAGCAGGGCGGGGGCGATCTCCGCGACGAAGCTCGTCGCCTTGAGGATCGCAAGATCCTGCGGATCGAAGGTGCGGGAGAGCAATTTGAGGCAGCCGCTCAAGCGTTTCTCGTAAGCCCCCGGCTCTCGAGCCCAGATTTCGCGCACGCCGCCGCGCCCGTCGCCCCGCAAGTCGCCGCGCCCCGCCGTTGTGTCCGGCGATGGCGAGCGCAGTTGGGCGAACGTGCGCAGCATCAGGGGCTCGCGCAGCGCGAGCACGCGGGGATGCGCGCCGATCAAGCGCGACAACAGGGTCGAGCCGACGTGGCCGATGTGGAATATGAAGCCGCAGCGCTCGGCAAGTCCGGCGGCCGCGATCGTCGCGGCGACCTCGGGCCAAGGCGTGCTCCAGCGCCGCGAGTCCGGTGCAAGCACGCGTGCGTCGAGAAAACTGGCCCGCGCGAAGTCTTCCCGGGTCAAGGCGAGGAACGCGATCCGGTCGCCACCGACCTCGAATCCGAATGGGTAGGACTCCGGCGTAAGACCGATCGCGGTGCCTGTCGTCATGGAGCCGGATGCTATCACCCGGAGGCGCGCGCGCGAGCGCTGCAGCATCGGCCTATAATCGGCTGCTGCGACGGCCAGCGACGAGAAGAATGCCCGATGTTCCTGCAGATCGAGAATCTATTGACGAATGCGGAGGTGCAAACCGTCGCAGACATCGCTCGGCAGGCGCGATTCATCGACGGGCGCCGCTCGAATCCCCACAACGTCACCAAGGATAGCGTGATCGTCGATCCCGCCGATCCGCTCGGCCAGCAGGCCTCGCAGATTGCCGCGACGGCCCTGCAGCGCAGCGATGAAGTCAGGGAGTTCGTCTTTCCGCGGCGCATCGCCCTGCCCTCGTTGGTTCGCTATGGCGTCGGCATGAAATATGGGCCGCATACGGACGCCGCCTATCTGTCGATCGCACCCGAGCCGCTGCGCTCCGACGTCTCCTGCACGATCTGGTTGGCGGACCCCGGCTCTTATCAGGGCGGCGAACTCATCGCGCATTTCGGCTCCGAGCTCGTGCGCCTCAAGGGCAAACCGGGATCCGCCGTGTTCTATCCGTCGACCACGATCCATCAGGTCATGCCCGTGACCTCGGGCGAGCGGCTCGTGTTCATCACGTTCATCGAGAGCATGATCCCCGATCAGCTGCAACGCGACCTCTTATATGCGCTCGGCGAAGTGCGCGCGCTCGAGGCCGCCAAGATGGACTGGCGCAACCGCACCCAGCTCGACTATGTGATTCAGAATCTGCAGCGCCTGTGGTCGGTATGAGCGGCCGCGAAGCGGCCGAGCGCGCGCGAAATGCGCCGCGGTGCCGACGATCCCCGTTCGCACTGCCGGTGCTCAGGCCGCGCCGGCCTCGGGCAGCGTGAACCAGCAATTGAAGGCGATCGTGATGCGGGTCCCTTCTCCTTCGAAGGGCTTCACATCGTGCAGCAGCCAGGACGGAAACAGGACGAGTTGTCCCGCCTCGAGCGACATGTTTGCGATCCGATGACCGTAGGGGAGTTGCATGTTGGCGATACCGGCATCGATGTGCATCGCGCTCGCGATCATCGGATTCACGAAGCAGAGCAGGCCGCTGTCCGTTTTGGCTGGATCGTGCAGGCCCGGGTCGACGCAATACACGCCGCTCCACGAGGCATTCGGGTGATTGTGCAAGCCGAAGAAGCCGCCGCGGCGCGTAACGTGAAACCAGCAATCGTTGTAGATCTGCAGGCGATGCAGCGTCGGCAGATCGTAGCCGTTGAGGTGTCCGATGACCGCGAGCAATTGATCCCAGCAAAAGCGTTTGAGTTCCTGGATGGCCGGCTCGGCAGCGCGAAACAGATCGAAATGACTTTCGAAAACCGCGGCGTTGCGCTGGGTGAGCGGCCGCGGATTCGCGATGCCGAGCCGTTCCTGCGCGAGCACATAGAGTTTCAGACCGTGATTCAGGGCGGCCGGGGCCGGATGCCGGGAGCGTGCCAGGGGCACGGCGAACAGATTGACGAGCTCCGGCGGCTGCATGGGCATACCTCGCGCATTGGGTCGCCGCTCGACGGGCGGCGCGGCGAATTGTAGCCGGCCCGCGGGCGCGATGCCGGCCTGCAGAGGAGGCTGTCCGGTGGAGCCCGCCCGCGGGCTGCGCCGCGTGGAGCCGCACGGTATACTTCTGTGATGAATGTGCCATCTGCAGTCGCGGACACGCAGCGTATCCGCCGACTGCTCGATGCCGCGGGCCAGGCATCGGCGGCGGGCTTCGCTGAACAGTCTGAACGCCTATGGCGGCAGGCTGCGGCCGAAGCACCGCGGCATCCGCTCGTTTTGAATGAACTGGCGCGCCGCTTGCTCGGCGCCGGGGATGCCGACAACGCCCAAGCCGTGGCTCGTCAGGCGCTCGCGGAGGACTCCGACAATGCTGAGGCATGGCTCACGCTGGCAGCATCCCTGCGGAGTCTGAATCGGCTCGACGAAGAGATGGTCGCCGTCAAGAGAGTACTCGCGCTCGATCCGCGCAATCTGCGGGCGCTATTACAGAAAGCCTCTCTGTTCGAACTGCGCGGCGATGCTCGAGCAGCGGCAGCGGCCTACCGCAATGCCTTGCAATTCGTGCCGCCGGGAATCGTACCGCCGGAGCCCATGCGACAGACTTTGGAGCACGCCGCACGCGCCGTCGCTGCGAACGCCCGGGCATTGGAAGGCGTCATCGAGACGCGCCTTGCCTCGTTGCGCCAGCGATACGATGCCGCGCAAGCGCGCCGCTTCGATCGCTGTCTCGAGATCCTTCTGCAAAAGCAGCCGATTTATCGGCAGCGTCCGACCTTGCTGTATTTTCCCGAACTCGCCGGCGTCGAATTTCCCGATCGCGCGCAGTTTCCGTGGCTCGCTTCGATCGAGGCGGCAAGCGCGGAGATTCGCGCGGAACTCCTCGGGATTCTCGCGGCCAGCCCCCTCGACTTGGAGCCTTACGTCAACTTTGCGGGCGGCGGAGCGCGTGATCAATGGCGGCAGCTCAACAAATCCCGGCGGTGGAGCGTCTATTATCTGTGGCGCGAAGGGGTGGCGATCACCGACCATCTCGCTCGCTGCCCGCGTACCGCAGCCGCGCTCGAAGCCTGGCCGCGCTGTGATATCCCGGGACGCGGTCCGAATGCCATGTTCTCCATTCTCGATGCGCACACGCATATCCCGGCTCACTCGGGGGTCATGAACACGCGGCTGTTCGTGCATCTGCCGCTGATCGTACCTCCGAACTGCCGCTTCCGCGTCGGTGGGGTCACGCGCGAATGGCATCCGGGAGAGGCGTTCGTCTTCGATGACACGTTCGAACATGACGCCTGGAACGACAGCGACGAACCGCGCGCGGTCATGATCTTCGATATCTGGAACCCCGCGCTCAGTGCCATCGAACGTGACCTGGTGCGGGAGATGACTGCCGCCGTGGGCGATTATTACGGCGATTCCGGGGAATTCGATGGCTGAGGGGCCGGTCGCCGGGGAGGAGGAGGCACACGCGCTGCGCGCCATCGAGGAGGCGATTCGACGCGGCGACCGGGCGCAAGCCGCCGACCTCGCGGGCGCGGCGCTCGCCCGCGGCGCTCTGCATCCCTTGGTGTTCAATCTCGCCGCTCTGTCGTCCGAAGAGGCGGGACGCGATGACGAGGCGGAACGGCTGTTGCGCCGTGCGGTGGCCTTGGCGCCCGCGGATCTCGGCTCCCGTAACGCGCTCGGGCTTTGTCTTTTGCGTCTCGACCGCCCCGACGAGGCGCTGACGCACTTCGATCAACTCACAGGCTCACTACCGGCGGCGGCGTTCGTCCATGCGAATCGCGGCAACGCCTTGTTCGCACTCGGGGAAGTCGACGCGGCCGAGGCAAGCTTCAAGCGTGCGATCGAAATCGAGCCTGCTCACTGCATCGCGGCGGCGGGCCTCGCGCGAATTGCCGCGGGCCGCGGTGCGTATCCCGGAGCGCGTCATTGGGCCGAACGCGCCCTGGCGGCGCTGCCTGATCTCCCGGACGCGGCGCTCAGTCTGGCGGCCGCCGAACTCGGCGAGGGCAAGGGCCCGTTGGCCGAATCGCGTTTGCGCAAACTTCTGGAACATCCCCGCCTCGCACCGCTCGAGCGCGCCCACGCCTACGGCTTGCTCGGCGACGTGCTCGACGCGGCAAAACGGTATATCGAGGCATTCGAGGCCTATTCCGCGTGCAATGGTCGGCTTCGGGCAATCTATGCGGCACGATATGGCGACACCCAATCCGCGCTCGATCACACGCAGGCCACGACGCGGGTTTTCGAGCAAATCCCGCGAGATCGCTGGCGCCCGCTGCGTGCGGCCGCCGCCGCGCGCGAAGGTCCGTCCGGGCACGTATTCCTGCTCGGTTTCCCGCGTTCCGGTACGACGCTGCTGGAGGTCGTCCTCGAGGGTCACTCGGGCGTCGTCAGTCTGGAGGAGCGCGAGTCGCTGCTCGAGGGCGTGCGGGAATTCATGCGGCGTCCCGAGGATCTGGTCCGATTGGCGAGTGCGTCTTCCGAAGAATTGGAGCCACTGCGCGCGGCGTATTGGCATAACGTCGAACGGTCCGGCGTACAGGTCAAGGACAGACTCTTCGTCGACAAACACCCGTTCAACACGCTCAAGCTGCCGCTGATCGCGCGGCTGTTTCCCGACGCCAAGATCCTCTTTGCCTGCCGAGATCCGCGCGACGTCGTCATGAGCTGCTTCCGCCATCGCTTTCAAATGAGCGCGCCGATTTTCGAACTGCTGAGCGTGGATGGCGCCGCACGGTACTACGATGCGGTGATGCGCCTGGGGTTGATGTGCTTCGAGGCATCGGGTTTACGAACGTGCCTCGTCCGTCACGAAGACCTCGTGACCGAGTTCAATCGCGAGATGGAGCGCGTGTGCGCATTTCTCGACATTGCATGGGAGCCGGCCATGGGGGATTTCGCCCTGCGCTCCCGCGCACGTGCCATGCTGACGCCGAGCACGGCACAGCTGCTGCGCGGGCTCAATACCGAGGGCGTGGGTCAATGGCAGCATTACCGCGATCGATTGGTTCCGGTGCTGCCTTTGCTTGCTCCCTGGATCAAGCAGTTTCTCTACGAAGACTGAGGCGTTCGGGCGGATGGCGAGTCTCGTTCGCAACGAGGATGGCGCTATAATCCGCGATCATGAGCACTTGGTCGAACGAGACCCCACCGAGCAACGACCAACGAGTCGCGGCGTTGATGGCGACCTTGCAGCGTCTCCATGCGGAACGCCGTGAAGTCGAGGCGCAGCGCCTGCTCGACGAGGCGGGGGCGGCATTCCCGGATCATCCTGTCCTGCTCCAGGAGCGTGCGCGACGCCTGCTTGCGGTCGGGAACGCCTCGGATGCGCATCTCTTGCTGGAACGCCTCGTCGCCATCGCACCCGCCCAGGTCACCCATTGGCTGAGTCTCGCGGCTGCGTTGCGCAAGCTCGGGGAGCATGATGCAGAGCTCGCTGCGCTGGAGCGCGCATTGGCCCTCGATCCGACTCATCTCGTCGTTCTGCTGCAGAAAGGGGCGCTGCTCGATTTGATCGGCAAGCCGCGCACTGCGGCCGCCGTCTATGGCCATGCCTTGCAGACTCTGGGCCCGGACGTCTCGCTGCCCGGGCCGGTTCAAGCCCATGTGACCCATGCGCGGAACCGCGTCGCCGAAAATGCCGTCCGGCTTGCTGCCATCGTCGAATCGCGTCTTGCCGACGTCCAACCCTCCGACGCAGATCCGGCCGAGCGCATGCGCTTTGACCGCTGTCTGGACAGGATGCTCGGAAGGCGCCGAGTCTATGTGCCCGAGCCGACCTCGATGCTTTTTCCGTTTCTCGCGAACTACGAATTTTACCCGCGCGCGGCATTTCCCTGGATCGACCAATTGGAAGCGCAGACCGAAGCCATTCGCCAAGAATTGCTCGAGGTCCTCTGCACGGATGCGCCCGATATCAAGCCCTATATCGCGTTCGAAGCGGGTCTGCCGCTGAATCAGTTTCGGGACCTGAACCATTCGCGGCGCTGGGGAGCGTATTTTTTGTGGAACCAGGGCAAGCGTGTCGATGCTCACTGCAGTCAATGTCCGCGTACGGTTGCCGCGCTCGCAGCCTTGCCGCAGGTGGACATTCTCGATCGCGGACCGACCGCCTTCTTTTCGATCCTCGAACCCCACACGAAAATTCCGCCGCATACCGGTGTCACGAACACGCGCTTGACGGTACACCTGCCGTTGATCGTACCCCCCGGTTGCGGGTTTCGCGTCGGCGGCGAAACGCGCGAATGGCAGGAGGGGAAGGCCTGGGTCTTCGACGATACCATCGAGCACGAGGCCTGGAACGACTCGAGCTTGCCGCGCACGATTTTGATTTTCGATATTTGGCATCCACAGCTGACCGCTCTCGAGCGCGATCTGGTTCGGGAGACCACCGTGCTCTTTGCCGCCTACAATGACGCGGAAAGCACCTCGCAGGTCGGCGCGCCTTGAAGGCATGGATTGCCGGTTGCTGTCTGACGCTGCCCGTCTTGGACGCGCAGGCGGCGGCGTCGCTTACAGACCTGATGGCGTGCCGCCTCATCGCAGACTCGGGGTCCAGGCTCGCGTGTTTCGATCGCGAAACCGCCGCACTCGCCCGAACTGCCGGGCCCGCGACACCCGCGACATCGGCGACACCTCCGGCCCCGCCCAAGTCGACCGCGAACGGCGTCCTCGGTGGCACCGGCGACGCCACCAAGGACTTTGGGCTCTCGTCTCAGGCCATCATCGATCAGCATGTCGCTGCGGGGGAGCGCCCCCGGGAAGTGACGCAGATCGAGGCACTGCTCGCGCGGATCACGTTGGCGGCCGACGGCCGGGTGATCTTTACGTTGAACAACGGTCAGCAATGGCGCGAGTTGTCCGCGCAGGGCGATTTGCTCGCGCAGGTCGGACAATCGGTGACCATTTCGCGCGAGTTATTCGGATCCTATTTCTTGCGTGCCGCCTCCGGCCGCGGCTGCAAGGTCGCGCGACTCGAGGCGCCGATTTCGCTCAGTCGATAGCGACCCCACCGTCACGTAATGTCTTCGCCAGCGGCTCGAGTTCGCCGGCGTAATGCCGCCATTGCTCGAGCGACGACGAATACAAGGGCTGGCGGACTTGGACCGCGCTCGCCGTCGTCGTGGAGGCGGGATTCAAGTGGAAATCCAGACATGCGGCTTCGAATGGCAAATCGAGATAGGTGAGGATACGCCGCGTGACGTTTTCCTGATTCGAGACCACATCCTCGTAGGCAACGTCCATGATCCTGCCCGGCAGGATGCCGTGCCAATGGGACATGAGCCGCCGGTAGCCAAGGTAGAAACGGCCAAGATCCGCCAAATCGTAGGCAAATGGGAACGCACCCTGAAACCGCGTCTTGTAAATTGCGAAACACGCAGCCAGCGGATGCCGGGTCAAGTGCAGCACCCGAGCCTGCGGGAACGCGCGGAAAATGAGCGGCAAGTAAAAGTAATTGGTCGGTTGCTTGTCGAGGAAGCGAGGTTTCGTGCCGCGGCGCCCGCGGGCACGTGCGAGGTAGGCTCGGGCGATGGTGGGCCCATCGAGTCTCGCGAGCGCGCCCGCAAATTCCAGCCAATTGCGCTGCGCCGAAGTACCGGCATTCGCCGCGAAGCTCAGCGCCTCCGATAACGCGGGCAATTCTCCGGCTCCATGCACCGACGAATGGTTCGTGACGATGCGTTCGACGAGGGTCGTGCCGGTGCGCGGCAGGCCGACCACGAAAATCGGGCTCTCACCCGTCGTATCGGGCAACGGCGGTTCGATTTCCGCGAAACAGGCCACCAAGCGCTCGACCACCGCGCGATCGACCTCGGAATCATAGTGCAGGCGCGCATGTTCGATGGCGTTGGCGGCCCGTAAGTGCCGCCAGCTGGCCGGGAAATTGCGGCGATCTTCATGGGCTTTTGCAAGACCGAAGTGCAGTGCCGCGGCATCTTCGGAGCCGGGGTCTTTTCTCGCGAGCGCTGATTCCATGGCTTGGACGTGCTCGGCGGTCGGTCCCTCGATTGCGAGGTCGGCAAGTCCCTTGAGCGCCTCAGCATCGTCCGGTAAGAGGCTCAAGATCCGCCGATGGTCGGCCGCAGCGCGATCGAAGCGACCGAGAAAACGCAAGACCGTCGCCCGTTTGGCCAGCAGGATCGGCTCATTCGGCAGGATGGCGAGCGCGCGGTCGTAGATCTTGAGTGCGCCGGCGTGGTCGGCGGCATGCACCAGGAATTCGCCAATCGCATCCAGCGCGGCGAAATTGCCTCCGGCGGCCGTGACGGCCGTTTCAGCCGCCTGCAGAGCCTCTTCGCGGCGACCGAGCGCGAGCAGGCATTCGGCTTTCTGCAGCAAACAGCGAATATCTTCGGAATCGACGGCGAGGCGCTCGTCGACGAGGCTTAGGGCCGTTCCAGGGCGATTCGCGAGCAGTTCGACGACGCTGCCCAGCAACCACCCGAGTGGATCGGTCGGTCGGGCGCGCCGGGAATCGGCCGCGACTTCTGCGGCGCGTTCGAAGTCTCCCGACTCGATGAGCGCGCCGAGTTGCGCCTGCTGGCTGGCCAGAGTCTGATTATCCATCGTCGTATCATGCGTTTCCGCCGCGCCTGCGTAAAGCTTGGCCGCGACCGTTGTGGTATAAAAAGTACAAAAGCTGACCGAGGCAAAGCCGGGCGCCGCCTCTGCGGATTATGCGAGTCGGTTCCCTTCTGTCAGGGCGCTGCGCATCGCTGTGCAGATCGCGCGAAATCCAGGGTGCATGCCGCACCATGGCTCCGTCCGGCATGTTGCGCGCTAAACACACTGTGCTATATTCGATCCATGGTGATGAATTTTTGAGAGACGTTTTAAGCGTCCGGGGATGCAAACATCGTGACTCGCCCTAACCGCTGGAGACAGTGTCTCTCGGGGCTTGAAACGTATTGCTTACCCTGGGCGCCGCGTCCTTTTGGCAAGGGTCCGTTCGCACCAACGCTTGCAAACACTGTATGAATTCTGAAGGGAGATCAAAGATGCTTGACCGTAATTCTGGGAACCCGCGCCTGCGTCTGGCTGTCCATGCCGCGCTTGCGGGGAGTTCGCTCGTAGCGACCTTTGGATCCGGAGCCGTCTCCGCGGCCGATGCCGATGCCCCTGCACCCGGCGATGCGAGTCTCTCCGAGGTCGTCGTGACCGGCTCGCGCATCGCGGTGCCGAACGAAAAATCGATCAGCCCCGTCATCAGCGTCTCGTCGGCGGATATCCAAGTCTCGGGTGCGACCCGGGTCGAGGACCTGCTGAACCAGTTACCGCAAGTGTTTTCCGCTCAGGGCAGCACCGTCTCGAACGGCGCGGATGGTACGGCGCAGGTCAACCTGCGCGGCCTGGGATCCAAGCGCACCCTGGTGCTCGTGAACGGCCTGCGGCTCGGCCCCGGCGACCCGACCAGCGGCGGCGCCTCCGACATCAACATGATCCCGACCGAACTCATCGACAGCATCGAAGTGCTGACGGGGGGCGCCTCCTCCGTGTACGGTGCGGACGCGGTCGGCGGTGTCGTCAACTTCAAGCTCAACGACCATTTCGAGGGCGTGAAGCTCGTCGCCGACGGCGGTATCTATAACCACACCAACGACAATACCCAGGGTGTCCAAGCGGCCGTCACGGACAAGGGATTTACGCCGGCTCCTTCGAGCGTCTCGCCGGGCGCGCAGAAGAGTCTGGCGTTCATCGCCGGCTTGAATTCGCCGGACGGCAAAGGCAACGCGACCTTTTACGCGACCTACCGCAACGTCGCCGCCATTCTCCAGTCGCAGTATTCGATCAGCGCCTGTACGCTCGGTTCAGGCTATATCGGCTCGGGCTCCAAGTTCTTTTGCGGCGGGTCATCGACCTCTTACCCCGGTCGGTTCAAAGGCACGAGCCCCAACGGCACGCCCTACAATGACACGCTCGGTCCCAACGGCACGCTGGTGCCCTATACCAGTGCCGATGCCTACAACTATGGCGCCTTGAATTACTTTCAGCGCCCCGACGAGCGCTACACGGCCGGCGCGTTTCTGCACTATGACTTCAACGACTATGCCAATGTCTACGCGAACACGATGTTCATGCAAGACACGAGCCTTGCGCAGATCGCGGGTTCGGGCATATTTTTCAGCCCGCAATCGGTCGATTGCGCGAATCCGTTCTTCACGGCCTCGGAACTCACGACGTTCTGCGGCGGCAGTAAGCTGGGTAACGCCATCATCGACATCGGCCGCCGGAACGTCGAAGGCGGCGGACGCGTTGCGGATCTCCAGCACACCGATTTCCGCGAGGTCATCGGCATCAAGGGCAAGATCGCCGACGGCTGGGACTACGATGCGAGCTTCCAATACAGCCGTGTCGATCTGCTCTTGAGTCAAAACAACTATTTCTCGAATTCCAAGATCAGTAACGCCTTGAACGTCACGGGCACGGCAGCCAATCCGGTATGCGCCTCGGGACCCCCGTGCGTGCCCTACAATATCTTTCAGCTTGGCGGCGTGACGCCGGCCGCCCTGGCCTATCTGGAAGTTCCGGGCGAACTGACGGGCAACATCACGCAGACGATCGTGAACGCGAACGTCACCGGTGACCTTGGCCGTTACGGAGTGCAGCTCCCGACCGCTTCGTCGGGCCTGAAGCTCAATATCGGCGTCGAATACCGCGACGCCAAAGCGGCAACCTTGCCGGACGCCGAGTTGCAGGCGGGCGACCTCGCGGGAAGCGGCGGCGCGACCGTGCCCGTGGCCGGTGGTTTGATCGCTCGGGAAGCGTTCGTCGAACTGCGCATGCCGCTCGCCGAAGATCAGTTCCTGGCGAAATCGCTGGATTTCGAAACGGGCTATCGCTATTCGGATTATTCACAGGGCTTCAAGACGAACACGTTCAAGTTCGGCGTCGATTGGTCTCCCGTCGAAGACGTGCGCTTGCGCGGCAGTTTCTCGCGAGCCGTCCGTGCACCGAACATTGCCGAATTGTTCGCCCCGTCCACCGTTGCACTCGACGGTTCTTACAACGCGGATCCCTGCGCGTCGAACAACCCCGGACAGGCGCCGAAGGCGTCTCCGGCGGCTTGCGCACGCACGGGCGTGACACCGGGCGAATATGGAAACATCGTCTCGAATCCGGCGGCTCAGTACAACGGTTTGCTGGGCGGTAACCAGAATCTCCAGCCCGAAACCGCGCTGACGTCGTCGTTCGGCATCGGCTTGACGCCGAGCTTCATTCCGAACTTCCGCGTGCAGGTCGACTATTTCGACATCAAGATCGAAAGCATCATCAACAACATCGGTGCGAACACGATCCTCAATGAGTGCATCAACAACGACCTGTTGTGCAACGACATTCATCGTGACACGACGCCCGGTGCCGAGGGTTCGCTGTGGTTGACCAATAACGGCTACATCGCGGACACCTTGCTGAACGTCGGTCAGATCGAGGAAAAGGGAGTCGACTTCGACCTTTCGTATCGGCATGATCTGGGCGGCTTCGGCCGGGCGCTCTTCTCGTTCAACGGCACCTACCTGTCCTCTTACGAGGTCACGGCCATTCAGAACGACCCGACGACCAAGTACAGCTGTACCGGTTATTACGGGACGACCTGCAGCAACAGCACGGGCGGCCCGGCGTTTCGCTGGCGTCACACGCTGCGTGGAACCTGGCAGACGCCTTGGGACGCCTTGGACCTCACGGCGACGTGGCGTTACTACTCCCCGGTCAAGAATGAGATCCTCAGCGGGAATCCGAACGTGGCCGACGGCACGGTTGCGCCGGCGACCGTCGCAAACGGTCAAATCTCCAATACGGACGCGTACGTCTCTTCGCGCAGCTACCTCGATTTGAGCGCGTCGGTGAAGGTGTCCGATCACGTCAACCTGCGCTTGGGCGTCAACAACCTGCTCGACAAGGACCCACCCGTCATTGGCGCCAGCAGCATTCCGGGAACCGTCGGCAACGGCAACACCTTCCCGGGTGTCTACGACGCTCTCGGGCGGTACCTGTTCGCGCAGGTCACCGCAACGTTCTAAGGATTGGTCGATTCGAGGTCAAGATCGCGGGCTCCTTCGGGAGCCCGCTTTTTTTTGGGTGCCCGCCGGCCGCACTCACTCGGACACGACGATTCGCGGCGCGGTCCGTGCGGGAGTCGGAGTGGGACGATAGGCGGGGTGTTCGGTCGGAAGGGTCCGGCGTCGCCCGGGAAGGGCTCACCAAGATCCGCGAGCTTGGATCGCCGTAGGCAAGGATCCCCGAGAGCGTTGCGCTCTCGGGGATCCGGTTCGCTCAGCGCAGCCCGCTGATGATCTTCAATGTGACGCGTCGATTCTCGAGGCGGCCGTCCGCCGTCGCGTTGTCCGCAATCGGCCGCGTGAGCCCGAAGCCCTTGGCCGTCAGGGTGTTCGTGACTCCATGGCTTTGCAGGTAGCTCAGCACGGACTCGGCACGATGCTGTGACAGGATCATGTTGTGCTTGGCCGTGCCGCGACTATCCGTATGTCCATCGACCTCGATGACCAGTTCGGGGTGTGCCTTCAGCGTCTTCACCGCGTAACCGAGCACGAAGTCGGACTCCGGCACGAGATCCGCAGAATCCGTCGCGAAGTTCACGCCCTGCAGTTTGATCTCGTCCTTGATCGTGCACCCGTAGGCGTCGACCTTGTCGCCCTTCGGGGTGTCCGGGCACCGGTCGATCGAATCCGGCACGCCATCGCCGTCGCTGTCGACCGGACCGGGGGGAGGCGGCGGCGGGGGCGGGGGCGGCGGGGGCGGCGGCGGGGGCGGCGGTGCAGCCGCCACGACCGGCGGCGGGATCGGGATGCCAAACGAATACTGCACGCCCAAGCCAAAGATCCAGTCACCGACGTCCGAATTGGTCGCCGTGCGATCGCTGAATTCATGCTGGTATTTCACTTCGGTCCGCAACTGCCAGCGCGTGGAGCCCATCTTCGGGCCGAGATCCGTGAGCAGGCCGACGCCGGCTTCGGCACCGAAGGAACCGGTCGTCGTCAGGCCGGTCAAGTGGTCCGAATAGCCGCCACCACCGATCAGGACGTAGGGATGTACGGTGGAGTCCGGCAGGAACTTACGCAGCGCGTCGATCGTGACGTTTCCCAAGGTGAGCTTGTTGCTGCTGTTCTTCGCGCTGAAGCTTCCCGCAGCAACCTCGAGTTCCAAGGCCCAATCAGGCGAGAAGTTGTGTCCGAGAGCCACTTCACCGCCGACGTTGCTCTTCGCTTCGCGGTCCTTGTCGATATCCCACCATTGCACCATCGGACTGACGTAAGAAGCTCCGGTGTCATCATCGGCCAGAACTTGGCCGCTGACGGCCGCCGCGAGCGTCGTGGCGCCCGCCAAAATCAATCTTTTCATGTTGACCTCTCCATGAGTAAAAGTGTGCCTCGCGAACCGCCAAGGCATGTTGCTAGCATGCAACAAACTCGCAAATTATAATGTAAAACATCGTCAAACGCTGATTAAAGTGCGTTTAAGCGCCTGTTAGTGTTGTTTTAAAGCAGCATCCGGGTGATGAGCCCAACAAACCATGTTCCCACGATCGCATTGCCTGAGGACTCGGTCTGTCGGACGGTGGCGCAATGCAGTGTCGGCAAACGGGGCCTGTCTGCGATTTGCGCTACAGTCGCCGCGTGAGGACCTTCTTGATTTCGAACCATCGCCCTGGGCGGCGCCGCGCTCCCCTGTTCGGCCTCGTTCTGCTGTTTTGCGGGTTGTCTGCGGGAAATCCCGTCGGCGCCGCCGTACCGGTATACGACTACGAAATCGTGCATACCTATCCGCACGACGCGACGGCGTTCACCGAGGGGCTGTTTTTTCTGGACGGTTTTCTCTACGAGAGTACGGGCCTCGAACAGCACTCGACGATTCGCAAGGTGCGGATCGAAACCGGTGCCGTGGTACAACGACTCGAGATTCCGCCCGAATACTTCGGCGAGGGCATCGTCAATTGGCACGGTCGACTCATCAGTCTTACCTGGAAGTCGCATATCGGCTTCGTCTGGGATCTCGCGAGTTTCAAGCGCCAGGGCGAGTTCCACTACGAAGGCGAGGGTTGGGCGCTCACGCAGGACGGCAGGCAACTCATCATGAGCGACGGCACGCCGGACTTGCGCTTCTTCAATCCGACGACGCTGCTCGAGACGCGCCGCCTGAACGTCACGCTCGGCGGTAAGCCGGTAGGCAATCTCAACGAGTTGGAATGGATCAAAGGCGAAATTTACGCGAACGTCTGGGAAACTAATTGGATTGTCAGAATTGATCCGAATTCGGGCGAAGTCATCGGACTCGTGAATCTCGCCGGTCTGCTGAGTCCGAACGACGTGGTGACGGGCCGCGACAGTGTCTTGAACGGCATCGCCTACGATGCGCGCAAGGACCGCCTATTCGTGACCGGCAAGAACTGGCCAAAGCTGTTCGAGATCCGGTTGCATCCCCACGATCAGAGTTCGGCGCCGCATTGAGTCGAGGGGTCGGGAGGCCGATCAGGGAGCACTCTCAGAGCCATAGTTGACCCGTCCCGCGAAATCGAAGCGACTCACCAACACCTCGCCATCGCCGCGCACGGCATGCGCAGGCTGGGTGCAAAACCCGCGCGCTTCGACCCGATAGCTATGGGCATCGCCGAGGCGTCGCTGCGTGAGGCGCTCGATCGCGCAGCGGGTGTCGCCGAGCGTGCCGAACACACGACTGGTTCCCTGCACCATGATCGTGAGGTTCGTGCCTGCCGTTCGCAGCGCCTGGCCTTCACCGACGCCGGTGATACCGAATACGAACAGCAAATTGCGATGGGCACGGCCGCCGGCCCCGGGGCCGGGCACGGCTACCCGACGGAAGCTCAGGCGCACGCCGGCCGGGTCGCTCTTGGCCTCGCCCTCACACACGGTACCGCGATTCGCCCAGTCGATGTCCGCGTCGATGGCGCCGCGCAGGTGCGCGCGGAGGTAACCGTCGCCCGACGGCAGGCAGAAGCCCGGCGTCGCGTCGAGCGGTTGCGGCGGCTTCGAGGGCGTCAAGGGCGTCGCAGGGTTCAGCGGCGTCGCGGGTTCGAGCGGGGTCGCCGGGATCGGCTCGGCGGCGATGGCCGCCGCGGCGCACAGGGCAATCAGACCCGCCGCGACGCGACGCCGGTTCCGCACACCGCGGAGGAATATGGGTATCATTTCGCATTATGTTGCCACGCGCGGGTTTCGCCATCATTTTTTCCATGCTGCTCGCGGCGTGCAGCCTCGTCACGCCGAAATTCGAAAAGCCGACCATTTCGGTGGCGAGCATCTCCCTCGAGAGCGGGAATCTGCTGCAGCAGAATTTCCGCGTCGTCCTCAAGATTCACAATCCCAATTCACGTTCCCTGCCGATCAAGGCGCTGACCGCCGACTTGAAGGTGAGCGGCGAGGAAATCGCGAGCGGACAGAGCAGCCGGCCTGTGATCGTGCCGGCCTACGGGGATGCCGAGTTGGAGGTCGGCATCTCCGCCAACATGGCGCTCGCGCTGCTCAAACTTTCCAAACACAGCGACACCCATGGCGATGCGATTCCGTATGACGTGACCGGCGTCGTGACCCTGGAGCTGCCGTTCTTCCGCACGTTGCCGTTCCATGAATCCGGCTCTTTCGATTTGCACGGCGGGTCCTAGCCGCGGGAGGAGGGGGCGTGAATTGGGGTCGCTTCAGTCTCGTCGTGCTACTCGCGAGTGTCCTCGCCACGTTCTCCGATTGGCTTTTCATGGGCGTTTTGTTCCACGAAAAATACAAGGCAGCGCCAGAAATCTGGCGCACCCCGCCGGGGAGCCCTGAGCGGGGGCTCGTCATCTATTCGCAACTCCTCGGGGTCCTGAGTTGCGGCGCATTCGCGTATCTCTGCACGCAAACGCCTGCGTTGACGATGTCGAGAACCCTGGGGGAAGCCGCCATCGTATGGCTCGCGGGACCCGTCGTCGTCATTGCGCAAATGGTGCTGTGGACCAAACTTCACCCCTTGATCGGCGCCTCGCAGTCCCTGGGTTGGCTCGTGCGGTTCATCGTGACGGGACTGCTCGGGGTTTGGCTGCTCTAGCGCGGGAAGAAGGAGAAGGATGCGGCGGGCATTCCCCGCCGCAGGGCTTTCGCCGTATCGGCGCAGTGTTTGTGACTTGGGCATAACATCCTGAATTTCATGGAAATAATGGCAGCCCCAAGTCCGGAGTTCGCACCCTTCTGTTAATATCGGCGGATGTTCATTGATTTCCTGAGCGTGCTCGAGGCTTTTCACGCGCTAGCGAGGTCGCTTGGGCGCACGACCGTGCGCGTTGCGAGCCTGCCGCACTTGATCGCGATCGAGCGCGCTTCGCGTAGATCCAAAGACCTCGACGATGCGGAGCGTTTGTCGGGCTTGCTGCCGCTATCGCGCGCGGGTGAGAAGGGTATGCCGTGATGGAATTATCCGTCGACTCGCCGCCGCCGGTGAAGGATCGGTCCGCACCGTGAGCCTTTCCCCCTATCAACAACTCGAGCAGGAGTTCCGGCGCCTGCATGCCTTTCGCGGCGCGCTCTCGCTGCTGCGCTGGGACGCGGCCGTGATGATGCCGCGGGGCAGCGCCGACGTGCGCGGGGAACAGCTTGCCGCGCTCGAGACCGAACACCATGCACTGCTCACGACGCCGAAGGTCGCGCGCTTGCTCGAGCGCGCCGAAGCGGCCGCCTCGCAACTCGACGACTGGCCGCTCGCGAATTTGCGCGAGATGCGCCGCCAGCGCGATCACGCGATTGCGACGCCGCCCTCGCTGATTGCGCGCCTCGCGAAAGCCACCGCGCGTGCCGAGGTCTTCTGGGTCGAGGCCAAAAAGGCGAACAACTTCGCGCTGTTCGCGCCGCATCTCGAGGAGGTCGTGCACCTCGTGCGCGACAAGGCGGCGCTGCTCGGCCAGGCGCGCGGACTCGCCCCCTACGACGCGCTCGTCGACGTGTTCACGCCGGGCATTTCAACTGCCGACATCGACACGATCTTCAAGGCGCTCGCGCGCAAGCTTCCCGGCCTCATCAACGAGGCGATCGAGGTACAGGCGGCCCGCCCGCCGTTGCCGCTCACCGGCAAGTTCACGGTTGTCCGCCAGCGTGCCCTGTCGGTCGAGGTCCTCAAGGCGTTGGGGTTTCCGTTCGACCGCGGGCGTCTCGACGAGAGCGAGCATCCGTTCACGGAGGGGGTGCCCGGCGACATTCGCGTCACGACCCGCTTCGACGTCAACGATCCATTCTCTGGCCTGCTCGGCGCCGTGCACGAGACCGGGCACGCGATGTACGACCTCGGTCTGCCACAGCCGTGGCGCGATCAGCCCGTGGGGCGGGACCGCGGACTCGCGCTCGAGGAAAGCCAGTCGCTGCTCTTCGAGATGAACCTGTGCCGCAGCCGCTCGTTCGTGAAATACCTGCGGCCGCTGCTCGAAAAGCACTTGCAAGTGAGCGGCGAGGACTGGTCGGAGGATAATTTGTATCGGCATCTCGTACGCGTTCGGCGCAGCATGATCCGCATGGATGCGGACGAGTTGACCTATCCGGCGCACATCATGCTGCGTTACGAATTGGAGCGCAAGATTCTCGAGGGTGCTCTGCCGGTCAAAGATCTGCCGGAGGCCTGGAATGCGAGCCTCGACCAGCGCCTCGGCTTGAAGCCCACGAGCGACGTCGAGGGCTGTTTGCAGGACATCCATTGGGCCGTCGGCCATTTTGGCTACTTCCCCTCCTACGCACTCGGCGCGGTGATCGCGGCCCAGCTCTACGAAGCCCTGCGGGCCGCGCGCCCCGGCCTCGACGAGGAGATTGCCGCGGGCCACTTCGGCGGGGTCATGGAGTGGCTGCGCGACAACGTGCATGGCATCGGCGCCCGGTTGCCGGTCAAGGAACTGATCACCGAGGCGACCGGGAAACCGCTCACGGCGGGGGCCTATCTGCGATACCTCGAGAGCAAGTACCTCGAGGCGCCATGAACACTCCGTCCCCCGAGACGGCGCGGCCCGACGCGTCCAACAATTCCAAGAAACTCAAGGCCCATCTGCGCGGTTTGGTCGGCAAAGCCATCGGCGATTACGCGATGATCCAGGCGGGCGATCGCGTCATGGTCTGCCTGTCCGGCGGCAAGGATTCCTACACGCTGCTCGATCTGCTGCTCTCGCTGCGGCGCAATTCGCCGGTGCCGTTCGAACTTCTCGCGGTCAATCTCGACCAGAAACAGCCGGGCTTCCCCGCGCACGTCCTGCCTGATTACCTGACGGCGCTCGGGGTACCGTTTCACATCGTCGAGCAGGATACGTATTCGGTCGTCAAGCGCGTGATCCCCGCCGGCAAGACCCTGTGCGGGCTCTGCTCGCGCCTGCGTCGCGGCGCTCTGTATCGCTACGCGGCCGAGCACGGCATCACCAAGATCGCGCTCGGACATCATCGCGACGACATCGTCGAGACGCTGTTCCTGAACCTGTTCTTCGGCGGCAAACTGAAGGCCATGCCGCCGAAGCTCCTCAGCGAGGATCGGCGGCATATCGTGATTCGTCCGCTCGCCTACGTTGCCGAGCGCAGCATCGCGCGCTACGCGACGGCGCGAGGCTTTCCGATCATCCCGTGCACCCTGTGCGGCTCGCAGACGAACATGCAGCGTGTCGTCGTCAAGCAAATGCTCGCCGGGTGGGAGCGTGAGTTCCCCGGACGCATCGACTCGATCTTCGCCGCGATCTGCAACGTCGCCGGATCCCAGCTCGCCGATCCCGCGCTGTTCGATTTCGCCGGACTCGAGCGGCTCCGGTCCGTAGAACCGATGACGGAAGTCGATGAGGATGCCCTCACCGCCGCTTGCGAATAGCTTCTGGATCGAGCCGGGCCGGCTGCTCGCCGGGGAATACCCCGGTCGCAGCGATCCCGCCGTCACCCAACAGCGCCTCGCCGCCCTGATCGACGCAGGCGTGAGTTATTTCATCGATTTGACCGACGCCGGCGAGTTGCCGCCCTATGATCATTGGCTGCCGCCGGCGCGCCCGGACGACGGTCGCTACGTGGTCTACGTGCGCAAGACGATTCGCGATCACGGCGTGCCGCACGCGCCGGAGGTCATGGCCGACGTGCTCGACTACATCGATCGGGCTATCGAGGCCGGACATCAGGTCTACGTGCACTGTCGCGCCGGCATCGGTCGCACGAACACCGTCGTCGGCTGCTGGCTGCGGCGCGAAGGGCTGTCGGGACCTGAGGCGATCGAGCGGCTCAACGAGCTCTGGAAGGCCAACGCCCGATCGCGATCCTGGCCGACGGTCCCCGAGACGCTCGAACAGTCGCACTATGTCGAGGACTGGCGTGAGCCGGACGCCGCGGCGGCGGTCGGTTTGGATTTGAATACGGCGCGCGCACTGCGGCGGCGGTATCAGGGCAGCATACTCGGGCTGGCCTGCGGCGATGCCATGGGCGCGACGCTGCAGTTTCGCACGCCGGGACAGTTCACGCCGATCGCCGATTTGCTCGCGGGCGGACACTGGCAACTACCGCGCGGCGCATGGACCGACGATGCCGCCATGGCGTTATGCCTCGCGGAAAGTCTGCTCGAGTTCGAGCACGGCGATCGCGACGATCAGCGCCAGCGGTATCGGCGCTGGCAGCGCGAGGGGTACCGATCGAGCACGGGCAGCTGCATCGGCATCACCGCAAACGTTGCGGCAGCCTTGCACGATGACGGCGACGGCGGGGCGGGCGTGGCGGACGCGGGAAGCATCGAGACCGAAAGCGGCGCGCAGGCGCTGACGCGCGCCGGCATCGTCGCCTTATTCGCCGGGGCGACCCCCGAGCGCGCCGTGCACCTGGGTCTTGCCGCCGTGGGACTCACGGATGCGTCGCCGCGCCTGGAAACGGCAACGCGGTTTTACCTGTGCCTGATGACCGCCGCGCTGCGCGGTGCCGCGCGCCACACGCTGTGCGCCGATGCCAGAGACTTATGGGCGTCGCAGTTTGCCGGGTTGGGCAGCGCGTCGGGTGCTGCGCCTGGCACGGCCGAATTCAACGCGTGGGTCAGCGGTGCCGAGCACGCCGCAGCGCATGCGGAACCGGCCGCCTCGGCCGAGATCGGCGTAACGCCGACGTGGACGACGGGCGATCCCGTCGAGGTCTTGCAACTGATGCTCGGGACGCTGCTGGCCGCGTCCGACTTTCGGGAGGGTTTGCTCGCGGTCGTCAACCACGGCGGCGACACAGACGTGCATGGTGCGCTGTATGGCCAACTCGCCGGCGCCATATACGGCAGCACCGGCATTCCGCAGACCTGGAGCCGCACCTTGTTACGGCGCGAGTTGCTCACCGATGTCGCGGACCGGCTGCTCGTTGCGGCGCTCGCGCCGCGGGCATGATACCCGCGCTCACCGCGCGGTATCGACCGGTGTTGCCGCGCATACCATAAGCCGTTGCCCGGACGCATAGTTCCGACGATCTCAAGGGACTGCCCTGATGCCCTCGTTACTGCAGTTGCACTGGCGAACCTGCTTTCAGCTCTTAGGATCCTGGTTCCGCTTCGGGCTGCCCAGGACACGCCGTCCATTAGATCAGATTCGGGCGAATTGGGGACAGGAAGGCTCCAATGACTCTTGGCTTTCGACAAGGCTCTTCGACCTGACGCGAAACGATGGCGCCGAATCGGTTGACGACGCGACTTGGATGGACTTGGAGTTCGAGCGCTTGTTCGCGTCCGTGGATTCGACGCTGACACGTTTGGGCAGCCAGTGTCTCTACCACAAGATGCGTATCTATCGGGATGATCCGGGCGCACTCGAGCAGGACTACACCGCGTATCAAGTGCTCCGGCGGACTCGTCTTGGCGACCACGATCTCCTCGGGCGGCGCCGAGATCGTCGCGGTGGGCGGCCTCACGAGTCGTACGTTCGTGCGCGGCGGCGGCGCTGTGCTCGTGAGCGGTGGCACGACGAGCGGCCTTGGCGTCTCGAGTGGAGCGACGCTCACGCTGTTGGCGGGCGGCGCGGCACTCGCGGTCAGTCTCGGTGCAGAGGCCTCGGCGACCGTGTCGGCGGGCGGTACTGCAGAGGCCAGTGTCGTCAGCAGCGGTGCACTGCTGCAAGTCGTCTCGGGCGGGGCAGCCTACGCGACGATGGTGTCAAGCGGCGGCGAGTTGCTCGTCCGATCCGGCGGCACGCAAACCCTGCTGTCCGGTGGCACCGCGGCGGCCACCGCGCTGATCGGCGGCGCACAGCTCGTTGCCTCCGGCGGGACGGCGAACGGCGCATCGGTCGAGGGCGGCAGCGAAGTGGTCGCCAGGGATGGGAAGACGAGCGGCGTCACGCTGTACTCGGGCGGAACGCAGAGCCTGTCGGGGACGGCGGCCGCTACGGTGATCGGCAACGGTGGCAGCGAATTCGTGGTCAAAGGCGGAGCCGCGAGTGGCGCCCTGATCTCGAGCGGCGGCTCGCAGACCGTGAACTCGGGCGGCATTGCCAGCGGCGCCACCGTGCTCGCCGGAGGCCTTCAGGTCGTCTCGGCGGGTGGTGCCGTGTTCGCGACGATCCTGTCAGGCGGCAAGGAGGAACTCTACGCGTCCGGTACGGCGAGCGGCACGGTCCTCGCAGCCGGCGGCTACCAATAATGTAAGCTCCGGGGCGAGAGCCGTCGCCGCGACGCTTTACGCCGGCGGGGAACAGGAAGTCGCGGCCGGCGGCGTGGTGAGCGGCGTTACGGTGTCGAGCGGCGCTCTCGAACTCGTCAATTCGGGTGGTACTGCCGATGCCATCACGGTCCAAAGCGGCGCGGAGATCGTGATCGCCGCGGGCGCGAACGTCGGCCGCCTCACGTTGAGCGCGGGCGGCGTTGCCCTATTCGAGTCCGCGGGTCAGAGCGTGGCCGAAGCCCGGCGACCGATGCTCTCTGGTCTGGAGCCGGTTCCGACGGCGAGCGCGGCAAACGCCGCGGCGGCGGCGCTCGTCCAGGCGATGGCGGGATTCGACGAAGCGCCCATGCGCCGCGCGGGTGCCTTTTCGACGGGAATGACACCGCAACCGCGCTCGAACGGGGTGATGCGCTCGTCGTGACCGAACGGCGGGGACAGGTGCAAACCCCCTGACGGATCCGGCGATGCGCGTGGCGCGCCAGGGCGTAGGAACCTATACTTTTGCGGGTGCCTACGTCGCCCACCCGCCGTCGCCCGCCGCCGACCCACGCCTGGGAAGTGCTCTCCGACGAGCAGCTCCTGAGTCTGCGGTTTTGCGACCTGGGGC
>Ga0302319_10005662_pt1 | contig 24998 bp, 22 predicted proteins | sample Bog_T0_2_FD_203319 | JGI IMG/M metagenome (GOLD analysis project Ga0302319, IMG submission 203319) | Peat permafrost microbial communities from Stordalen Mire near Abisko, Sweden - Bog_T0_2 | ecosystem: Environmental > Terrestrial > Soil > Wetlands > Peat | place: Sweden: Abisko, Stordalen Mire...
TGGAATTTAGCGTCAGGCCAACGGTTTCCGGACGGATGATGAGGGCGCGTCGTCCTTGGTCGGCCTGCGGCAGGAAGCCGCTGCGCAGAAATTGGGCCGTGGCATCGATCCATAGATCGGGGCTGCCGGGTACGTAAACAATAGCGTGATTGAAGAGGCCGAACCCGGGAAACTGCTCATCGGAATCGGCACCCGACCCCGCCGACAACAGCGCGAGATAGGCAGGAATGTGGGCGGCGCGCAACATCGCCACCAGCAGGGCGGCTTTATCTTTACAATCGCCGTACTTACGCTTGAGGGTATCTGCGGGCGCAGAGGGGATGATGGCGGCGCTGCCAAATTCGACGCCGGTATAGCGAATTTGCTGGTGTAATTCACGCACGAGGCGCTCGATCGTTTGGGGGCGATCGGTGGGGGCGGCCGTGGCGGTTTGAACGAACTCAGAGACAGAGGCGTTGGCAATCTGTTTTTCCACAATCGCGTTGTATTCGGAGGCGAGATCCTTCCATGAGCGGCCAATGGAGAAGACAACACGGGGGATGCGAGACGGATCGGCCGCTAGTTGCGCGGTGGGCAAAGTGCGAGGGGTAAGCGGACCGGCTTCCAAGGTCAAGCGGCTTTTGCCACCATCGGTGCTCTTGGTTTCCTTTTCGCCAGGCAAGAAAAAGGTGGAATAGCGCATGGGCATTTCGAGCGGACATTCAAGATAGATGCGCGCGAGCGTTACGGGATCGAGCCTTGCCACCGAAAGAATACGTACTGTACCGGTCAAGAGATGGGAGGTGCTGACTTGAACCTCTTCTTCGACGACAGCGCCCGGCGCCAAAGCCGGCACCGGACATTTGACCAAGCGGCCATCGGAGTAAATATTGGCGCTTTCCGCATTGGCGGGAGCGTCGATTAGAGTGTTTTGGTCGAGGTTGTGAACGGAGCCATCGGGCGAGATGACGCGAATGCGAACAGTGGGCCGGGTCTCGTGCCAAGGCTCCCAAAACCACTGAAAGTTGCTCCAACTTTGGACGCCGTTGGTGGTCAAAACCTGAAAGACAATTCGTTTGGTGCGCAGGATATCGCCGTTTTTGTCGAAAATCCAGCGGTCTTCGTCCAACAGAAAGACGGCATTATGATTGGCGCCGGCGGCAGCAGCTGCAGCCTCGGCGAGAAGTTCTGCGGGTGAGGCAGAAAAGGCAGGTTTGTCTACGACGCGAAGATCGGCGGCAGTGCTGAACAATGGAACGAGAAGCAGGAACGCGATTATCTTCAGAGAGAGCGAGTTTGCCTCGGCCACCTGGCGAACCCGCTGCAGCTTTTCCGCTATCAAGGTCAACACCTCGTATTAGGTTATAGCGCATTCCTTTTTTTGATATCGTCTTGCTGGCCTAATGATGCTGGGGCAATAGGTTGCGCCATCGGCATGGACGCGCGATGTGTAAACAAAGGTTGAAGGACGATAAAATTGGCTTGTGCTGGGGAAGCGGATCACCGCAAATGCGCTTTTTCAGAGGGCCGAACGCGTTGCTGTTCGTAAGGCGTTCCTGACGAAAGACGGCAATGGAGCTTATGACACGCTTGTCTTTTCGGGTCTTGACCAGCAATAACTTGATGAACGGTTCATGAGCCAAGGGCCTGAGAAGTGCGTCCCACGGCGCTAGATTGGGTAGCCAGTTGGGACTTGTTCCTGTTAAACTAATTACGTCAATCCTCATTCAGGTCAGAGGCCCCATGTTGCGGCAAGCGCCGCACCTCGCCCGAACATAAATCTAGGAGTCTAAAAGGCCGTTCATGAAACATATTTTTACTTCTGAGTCTGTCACCGAAGGACATCCCGACAAAATTGCCGACCAAGTTTCCGACGCGGTGCTGGATGCAGTTTTAAAGGAAGATCCCACCGGGCGCGTGGCGTGCGAAACACTGGTTACGACCGGCATTTGCATTGTCGCAGGCGAAATTACCACCAAGACCTACGTAGACGTCCCCAAATTGGTGCGTGCCGTCATTGATGGTATTGGTTATAACGATGCCGCGTTCGGTTTTGACTCTAAGACTTGCGCCGTGGTCAATATGATCCAGGCGCAATCACCGGATATTGCGATGGGTGTAGACACGGGCGGAGCAGGCGATCAAGGCCTGATGTTCGGCTACGCGTGCAACGAAACCAAAGAACTGATGCCGCTGCCGATTTCTTTATCGCATGCGTTGGTTAGACGGTTGAGCGAATCGCGCCGCTCGGGCCAGTTGAAGTATTTGCGGCCGGATGGCAAGAGCCAGGTGAGCGTTGAATATGTTGACGGGAAGCCGACGCGCATTGATGCCGTGGTTGTTTCGACGCAACACGGCGATGATGTTTCGACTGAGCAATTGCGCGCGGATGTGAAGAAGTTCATCATTGACCCGGTGATTCCGGCGCATATGGTGGATGCGAACACCAAGTTCCACATCAACCCCACAGGGCGTTTTGTGATTGGCGGACCGCACGGCGATACGGGTTTGACGGGACGCAAGATCATTGTTGATACCTATGGCGGCATGGGCCGGCATGGCGGCGGTGCGTTCTCGGGTAAGGATCCGACGAAGGTGGACCGTTCGGCTTGCTACATGGCGCGGTACGTGGCAAAGAATATTGTGGCGGCGGGTTTGGCCGACCGTTGCGAAGTGCAGTTAGCTTACGCAATTGGCGTGGCGGAACCGGTTTCGGTCCACGTAAACACGTTTGGCACCGGCAAAGTGGACGATGCGCGCTTGGCCGAGATTGTGCGGGAGAATTTCTCGCTGACACCTGCCGGGATGATTAAGTCTTTGAATCTGCGGCGGCCGATTTACCAGCAGACGGCGGCGTTCGGTCATTTCGGGCGGAACGAAGAATCGTTCACTTGGGAAGCGACAGATAAAGCCCAGGCGTTGCGCGAGGCAGCGCAATTGACCACGGTAGCCTAAGGCATTGGGCTTGCGAGAGAAAGGCGAGGTTATGACCACACAAGCTGTTGGGGCCGTACCTTGTGACGTCAGAGACCTCGCGCTCGCTGAGCGCGGCAAGCGCCGCATCGAATGGGCGTTTCAATCGATGTCGGTTTTGCAAGGGATCCGGAAGCACATTATCAAGGCGCAGCCGTACGCAAATTTGCGTATAGCTGCGTGCTTGCATATCACTCCGGAAGCGGCCAACTTATTAATTACATTGCGGGACGGTGGCGCCAATTTGATGTTGTGCGCCGCTAGCCCCAATTCGACGCATGACGATGTGGCTGCGAGCGTTGCCAAGGATTACAACATTCCGGTGTTTGGGATCTGCGGGGAGAGCCAGGAAGTTTTCGATGTGCATTTGCGCACCGTGATTGCCTCGCAGCCGCAATTGATTATTGATGACGGCTGTGCCCTGACGGCGACGCTGCACGAGAAGCACCCGGAAGCGATGCCAGAGATTTTGGGCGGGACGGAAGAAAGCCCGAGTGGCGTGGCGCGGATGCGGGCGGCGGCCAAGGATGGGCAACTGGGCTTTCCGGTGGTGGCCGTGAGTGAGGCGTCGACCAAGCAACTGTTCGATAACCGTTGCGGTACAGGGCAGAGTACGCTGGACGCCATTACGCGGACGACCGGAATTTTAATAGCAGGGTTGAACGTAGTGGTGGTTGGGTTTGGACCGTGCGGTCGCGGTATTGCCGCCCGGGCGCGTGGTTTGGGCGCGAACCTGATTATTTGCGAAGTGGATCCGACGCGGGCTTTGGAAGCGATAATGGATGGTTACCGGGTGCTGGCGTTTGCGGACGCAGCGGCATTAGGAGACATCTTTATTACTGTTTCCGGCAGCCGGCATGTGATTGGCCGTGAACATTTCGATAAGTTTAAGAACGGCGCAATACTCTGCAATGCCGGGCATTCCAACGTTGAGATCGACATTGAGAATCTGGGTTTGATTGCCCTATCGCGGCGGCAAACGCGCGATTTTGTGGAAGAATTTGCGATGAGGGATGGGCGGCGCCTGTACTTATTAGGTGAAGGCCGGCTTATCAATTTAAATGCCACCGAAGGTTTACCAGCTTCGGTAATGGACATTTCTTACGCCACGCATGCATTGAGTGCGGAATACTTGATTAAGTGTAATGGCGTGTTACAAAAGCAAGTGGTGCCTGTGCCGCTCGAGATAGACCGGCAGGTGGCCAAAATCAAGCTGGAATCTATGGGCGTGAAAATCGACCGGTTGAGCGTGGATCAGGAGCAATACCTGACTACGTGGTTCCAAAACGCCTAATTGCAGCTACCGCGCCGGGCCTGATCGGTTCGTGCGACATTGAAGAAATACTGGATCAAAAGAGAAACGTGTCAACAGTCGCAGATTGCAAACGCTCGTTAGAAGTAGAGATTCCCGTGGAAGAAGTGGAGAAGGTTCGCCAACAGGTGGCCGAACAGATCCGCCAAAAAGTACGCCTGCCTGGTTTTCGGCCGGGAAAAGCGCCCGTGAACATGGTGGAATCGCGTTTTGAGAACGACATTCGGCAGGAAGTGCTGGAAAAGCTTTTGCCGCAGGCGTTTCGGGCGCGCGTTGAAAAAGAAGAACTGAAAGTTGTGGGACAGCCGAATATCACGGATCTGCACTATCACAAAGGCGAGCCGATTCGTTTTAAGGCCGATTTTGAAGTGGCGCCGGCGTTTGAAATTGCCGACTACCGCGGTTTGCCCGTGAAGTACGAAGAACCGCACGTGAGCGACGAAGAACTGGCCAACCGTTTGGACGATATGCGCGAACGGAAAGCTGAGTTCGTGAATTTGGATCCGCGGCCGATTGAAGATAAAGATCACGTGGTGGTGGCGCTGAAGTCTCTTTCGGGATTGGCGGAGCCGATTGAGCAGGATTCGACCATTGAAGTGGGTGGCGGAGATACCTTTGCGTCGTTTACCGAAGCGCTGTTGGGATCAACCCCTGGGGATGTGAAGGAAGCGGAAGTGGTTTACCCGGAAGATTACGGCGAGCCGCGTTTGGCGGGGAAGACGGTGAAGTTTTCGTTGACGCCGAAGGTGATTCAGAAGAAGGAATTGCCGGCTTTGGACGATGAGTTCGCACGCGATTTGGGCGATTACCAAACTCTTGAGGAATTGCGCGATGCGGTGCGCAAATCGATTTTCCGCGAGAAGCAGTACGCGGCGCAGCAGGTGGCTAAAGAAGCTTTGATTGACCGGTTGGTGGATGCCAACGAGTTTCCAATTCCGGAAGCTTATGTGAATCGGCAGATTGAAAATCAATTGAGAAGTCAATTGCGGCAAGCGACAGGCCGAGATATCGATCTAAGCAAGTTGAACCTGGATTGGGACAAAGTGAAGGAAAAGCAGCGGGATGCGGCGGTACGCAACGTGAAAGCGCAACTGCTGCTTGAGAAAGTGTCCGATAAGGAAAGTATCAACGCTACTAAAGACGAAGTTGACCGCGAAGTGCAGCGCATTGCCCAGCAGGAGCGCGAGCCGATTCCGGTGACACGGGCGCGTTTGGATAAAGACGGAACCTTGGGCTACATTGCGAGCCGCATTCAGACCGAGAAAACCCTTGATTTTCTCTTTGAGCAGGCACAGAAACAGGTATAGGGGAATGGTAGGTATGACGGACGAAAACGGTCTGCGCCCAGGCGGAGTGAGTGGCTCGGAGATTTCCGGGGCGAAAGTGTCCCGAACTGGCCCTAGTGCTGATATACTGGGACTTAAATTTCTTCCGGTCAGGTCCGAAGGATCTTTCGTGATCCTTCCATCGTTAGGAGACTTAGCTTGAAGCGCACAACAGACGATTCCCTCCGCTGTTCGTTCTGTCACAAAAGCCAAGACGTTGTCGGTAAGCTCATCTCCTCCCCCAGTGACTACCCACGCGCGTATATTTGCGACGAATGCATCGCCGTATGCAACTCGATCATAGAAGATGATCGGCATGAGAAGAGCTACGGGACGCCGGGGAAATTACCGCGGCCCCTCGAGCTTAAAGAGTATCTGGATCAGTACGTCATTGGTCAGGAAGCAACCAAGAAGAAGCTGGCAGTGGCTGTGTATAACCACTACAAGCGGATTCAGATGAACAAGCAGCGCGGCGGCGAAGTGGAGCTGTCGAAATCGAACATTCTGCTGATTGGGCCTACGGGCACTGGGAAGACACTGCTGGCACAAACGTTGGCGCGCATACTGGATGTGCCATTCGCGATTGTGGACGCGACTACCCTAACCGAAGCAGGTTATGTAGGCGAGGATGTGGAAAACATCATCCTGCGTCTTTTGCAGAATGCGGATTGGGATGTGCAGCGCGCGCAGACGGGCATCATCTATATTGACGAAATCGACAAGATTGGGCGTAAGGATGAGAATCCGTCGATTACGCGCGATGTTTCCGGTGAGGGCGTGCAGCAAGCGCTGTTGAAGATATTGGAAGGTACGGTTGCCAACGTGCCGCCGCAAGGTGGACGGAAGCATCCGCATCAGGAATTTACACCGGTCGATACCACGAATATCCTTTTTATCTGCGGTGGCGCGTTCATCGGTTTAGAGAAGGTGATCGCCCGGCGAGTGGGTACTAAGTCAATTGGCTTCGTAGCTCCGGACGATAAAGATGCGCGGCGGCCAAACACGGTGCGGCGCGATGTAGACTTGCTGGCCCAATGCCAGCCGGTAGATTTGATTAAGTACGGCTTCATTCCTGAGTTTATTGGTCGAATGCCTGTTACGGCTATTTTGGAAGATCTTTCCAAAGAAGCCTTGGTGCAGATTCTGACTAAGCCCAAGAATGCAATCATTCGCCAGTACCAAAAACTATTTGAGTTTGAAAATGTTAAGCTCAAATTTAGCGATGATGCTCTGGAAGCCGTAGCACAGCTTGCCATGGAGCGAAAAGTCGGCGCCCGCGGTCTGCGCATGATCCTGGAGGATCTGATGTTGGACCTCATGTACTATCTCCCAACATTCAAGAAGATTCGCGAATTTGTAGTCACCAAGGAAATGGTGCTCTCGCAAAAAATCAATATGGCTGTACTTGAAAAGGCAGGCTAGGCTGGCGTTTGGTTTTTGACGCTGCTGTTTTTTTCCGCTTGTAAGCTGCAAGTTTAGTTCCCCACATTTGCCGGCGGCGTTTGAGCCGCCCAGAAAGTCACGATGGTTACCACTAAAGACAAAACGGACACCAGACGCTTACCAATGATGCCCATTCGGGACGTCATCATTTTCCCTTATATGATGACTCCGTTCGTGGTGGGCCGGGAATCTAGCGTCCGTGCTCTGGAAGAAGCACTGCTTGGGGATAAGAAAATTTTCCTGGCAACGCAGCATGATGCCTCGGTTGATGAACCGCGGCCCGACGAAATTTATTCGGTTGGCACGGTGGCCAATATCGTTCAGAGCCTCAAACAACCTGATGGCAATATCAAGGTTTTGGTGGAGGGCGTTGAACGCGGCAAGATTATTTCAGTGAGCGAAGAGGAAGGCTATTTCCGCGCTGTTATTAAAACGACTAGCTATAAGATCGAACCGGGTGGGCAGTTAGATTCTTTGATCAGCCGAGTGACGACACTGTTTGAACAGTACGTCAAGCTGAGTCAGAATCTGAATTACGAAACCATGGTGGCGGCGATTCGGGTGGATGATCCCGGTAAGCTGGCCGATACTGTAGGCGCCAATCTGCAACTCACCATTGAAGAGCGTCAGGAATTACTGGAAATTTTCGATCCCATTGATCGGCTGACGCGCGTGGCGGATCTGCTGGACATCGAGATTGAGAAGCTGAATGTAGACCGTACCATTCAGGGCCGCGTGAAGCGCCAGATGGAACGGGCGCAAAAAGAGTACTACCTAAACGAGAAAATCAAAGCCATCCAGAAGGAACTGGGCCGCGGCGAGAAGAGTGAGTACGACGAGCTTAAGAAAAAGATTGACGCTGCCGGCATGACCAAAGATGCGCATGAGAAGGCGATTGCCGAGCTCAAGCGTTTGGAAGGTATGCCTCCGATGTCGGCGGAGTCTACGGTTTCGCGTAACTACTTGGACTGGCTGCTTGCGGTGCCGTGGAAGAAGCGCACGAAAGAGATTCGTGACCTGCGCTACGCGCGCCAGGTACTCGAGAGCGATCACTACGGTTTGGAGAAGATCAAGGAACGCATTCTGGAGTTCCTCTCGGTTCGGCGTTTAGTGCAGAATCCGAAGGGCTCCATCCTGTGCTTCGTTGGGCCTCCCGGCGTGGGAAAAACGTCACTCGGTATGTCGATCGCTAAGGCGACGGGACGCAAGTTTGTGCGCCTCTCGTTAGGCGGCGTGCGTGACGAAGCAGAAATTCGCGGCCACCGGCGCACTTACATTGGCGCGCTGCCGGGCCAGTTGATTCAGATGATGAAGAAAGCGGGCACGAAGAACCCGGTGATCATGTTGGATGAAATGGACAAGATGTCCATGGATTTCAGGGGTGATCCTTCGGCGGCGCTGCTCGAAGTGCTTGATCCGGAACAGAACTATATGTTCATGGATCATTATCTGGACGTGGAATACGATCTGCGGGAAGTGTTCTTCATTGCCACGGCGAACGTGATGCATACGATTCCGCCGGCACTGCAAGACCGCATGGAAGTGATCCGGCTTTCGGGTTATACAGAAGTGGAAAAGCTGGAAATTGCCAAGAAGTTTTTGGTTACTAAACAGCGCAAAGACACCGGTGTAACTGAAGAGCAAGTGGAATTCTCCGACGCTGGTTTGCAATCGCTGATTATGAACTACACGCGCGAGGCGGGTGTTCGTAATCTGGAGCGGGAAATTGGCAATCTGTGCCGTAAGGTTGCGCGCAAAGTGGTCGATGCGCAATCGGTTAACGATGAAGGAACACCGGTACAACTGGACGGTCCGCTGGAAATGGTTGAAGAAGAAGCCCAGCCAGTTGAAGAAGTGGTAGCGGAGCCGGTGAAGAAAAACGGCAAGAAGAAAGCGAAGAAGGAAGAACCGGCGCTGATTGCGATTCCGAAGATTACCATCACGCCTGAAGTGATTGCCGAGATGCTGGGCCCGGCGAAGTACCGGGATACCGACCTCGACAAACAAAACGAGATTGGCGCCACGACGGGTCTGGCTTGGACTGAAGTGGGCGGCTCAATTCTGACCACTGAAGCAACGGTGATGGAAGGGCGCGGCAAGCTGACGACAACCGGCAAGCTGGGTGACGTGATGCAAGAGTCGGCGCAAGCGGCGATGAGTTACGTTCGCTCGCGGGCGCAGTATTTTGGGTTGCCTAAAGACTTCTATCGCCATCTTGATATTCACGTGCACGTGCCGGAAGGCGCCATCCCGAAAGATGGACCTTCAGCCGGTATCACGATCGCGACCAGTATTTGCAGCGCTTTGACAGCGATTCCGGTGCGTTGCGATCTGGCGATGACGGGAGAGATTACGGTGCGCGGACGTGTGTTACCCATCGGCGGCTTGAAAGAGAAGCTGATGGCGGCTCACAGACATGGCATCCGTGAAGTGGTCATCCCGCGCGAGAACGAGAGGGATCTTGTGGACATTCCGGAAAATATTCGAAAGGATATGAAAATAAATCCCGTCTTCTCTATGGACGAAGTTTTGAAAATCGCGCTGGAGAGAGAATTAGTGGCTTTGCCACTGGCTCCTGCTGTGGCGGCCGAGATTGTGGTGCGGCCAATCGAAGACAATTTGATGCATTAGTCGCATTATTAAACCAGAGACTGAGGACCAAACAGTGGCAACGCCAGTAGCAGAAGCCAGCCTGATCATCAGTGCGGCGAGTCCTCAGCAGTTTCCGGCAGAACCATCGCTGGAACAATGTGAGAAGACTGGGCCTTGGGAATTCGCGTTTCTAGGGCGCAGTAATGTAGGCAAGTCCAGTTTGCTGAATGCTATCGTGCGCCAGCCGGGTCTCGCGTTTACGAGTTCCCGGCCCGGTTGTACGCAACTGATTAACTTTTACCGGATCGACGATTCAATAAGATTCGTGGATCTACCAGGCTACGGCTATGCGCAGGTTTCGCTGGAAGAACGGGCGCAGTGGAAGGACCTGATTGAAAGTTACCTGCTGTCTAGGGACAGCTTGGCGCTTTCGTTCCTGCTCCTGGATGCCAGGCGTGGCTGGTTGGACAAAGACTTGGAACTCCGATCCTGGCTCGAGTTCCATAACCGTCGCTACCAGGTGGTTGTCACCAAGGTCGACAAACTCAAAAGCAAAAACCAACTAAAAACCGGAATGGACGCAATCCAAAAGCAAATGGTTGGGCAGCAGCCCATTCCGTTCTCGGCCATTGATGGCCGTGGAGTGAGGGAAATTTGGCAAATCATCTCGAAGATCAAGAACAAGCAGTAACCCCCGCGGCCGTCACCGAAGACGCGCCCAACGAGAAGCCTCAAGAAGTGAGCGGCGACGGGAAACCTGCTGCAGAGGCTAGCTCAGCTAGCGATGAAAAGGGAGCGACGGAAGCCAAGGATCCGGCAAAAACGGAAAAGCCCGCTTCCCGCCCCAAGACAGCCGAAGCAAAAGGCAACGGCAAAGCCGCAGCGGACGCAAAACCGCCAGCGAAACCACCAACCGAAACGAAGGCGCTGCCACCTGGCGAGCAGCCGGCTCAGATTGTCGCCGCTCCCCCGCAGGCGACCGGTCAGCCTCCCGCTGCTGTCACCGCTGGACCCGCGCAGACTCAGTTAGGTCCTGGCGCGCAGCCTCGTCGTGGCCGGCATTCGATTGGCAACACGGGCCAGCAAGGGCAGAAAAACGGCGCCGTGACGCTCGACTTGGTCGAGTTGAAAGATATGAGCATTCAGGCGCTCAATCAGATTGCCAAAGATTTGAATGTTCCGGGCGCGGCTGGTCTGCGCAAACAGGAACTCATTTTCAAGATTCTGCAGGCGCAAGCTGAAAAGAGCGGGCTCATCTTCTCGGAAGGCGTGCTTGAATGCTTGCCGGATGGCTTTGGCTTTCTGCGTGCACCCGAGTACAACTATCTGCCGGGCCCAGATGACGTCTACGTTTCGCCTTCGCAGATTCGACGCTTCGATCTGCGTACGGGTGACACCGTTTCCGGCCAAATTCGTCCCCCCAAAGAGGGCGAACGCTACTTTGCGCTGATTAAAGTCGATGCGATTAACTTCGAGACGACCGATGAATCGCGCAACAAGATTTTCTTCGACAATCTGACGCCCCTTTATCCGGATAAGCGTTTCAAGCTGGAAACAGCGAAGGACAATTTTTCGGGTCGCGTCATGGATTTGTTGACGCCAGTCGGAAAAGGGCAACGTGGTTTGATTGTCGCGCCGCCCCGCACGGGTAAGACCATGCTCTTGCAGAGCCTGGCGAATTCGATTACGACCAATCATCCGGAAGTCAATTTGATTGTTCTGTTGATTGATGAGCGGCCGGAAGAAGTAACGGATATGCAGCGCAGTGTGCGCGGCGAAGTCATCAGCTCGACATTCGACGAGCCAGCTTCACGCCACGTGCAAGTAGCGGAAATGGTGATTGAGAAAGCCAAGCGCTTAGTTGAACACAAGCGCGACGTGGTGATTCTGCTCGATTCCATCACGCGATTGGCGCGCGCTTACAACACTGTTGTTCCGCCGTCGGGAAAAGTACTCTCGGGCGGTGTCGATTCAAACGCGTTGCAGCGTCCGAAGAGATTCTTCGGCGCGGCGCGCAACATTGAAGAGGGCGGCTCACTAACTATCGTGGCCACGGCACTGGTAGATACCGGCAGCCGTATGGACGACGTTATTTTCGAAGAGTTCAAAGGTACGGGTAACATGGAAATCCACCTTGACCGCAAGTTGGTGGACAAGCGTGTATTCCCGGCGATCGATATCAATAAGAGCGGTACGCGTAAGGAAGAACTCCTTATGCCGCGCGAAGAACTGAACCGTGTTTGGGTGTTGCGAAAGGTGCTCAATCCGCTTTCGCCGGTGGAATCGATGGAGTTGCTGCTGGATAAATTGGGCAGGACGAGATCGAACGCCGAGTTCCTGGCGGCGATGAGTGGCTGATCGCTAAAACCAAACACATAAGACCTATTTCATGGGCCGCATCCACATCCTTTCTGACAATGTCGCGAATAAAATCGCGGCCGGTGAGGTGGTGGAGCGGCCCGCTTCCGTTGTAAAAGAGCTTTTAGAAAACTCGCTAGATGCCGGTGCGACCGAGATCCGTATTGATACGGAGAATGCCGGGCGGCGGCTCATTCGTATTCAAGACGATGGCTGCGGCATGCTGCGCGATGACGCGATGCTGGCGTTTGAACGGCATGCCACGAGTAAGCTGAGTGACGTAAAGGATTTGCTGGCGATTGCGACGCTTGGGTTTCGCGGAGAGGCGCTGCCGTCGATTGCTTCGGTAAGCCGGTTGGTATTGGAGACGCGGGCGGAGGATGAACAGACAGGCGCGCGCGTGGAAATTGCCGGCGGCAAGCTGTTGAAGTGCGATGAGATTGCCCGACCGCGCGGCACCATGATCAGCGTGCGCGATCTGTTCTTCAACGTTCCGGCGCGTAAGAAGTTTTTGCGGAGTGATCCGACGGAACTGGCGCATATTGGGTCGTTAATGACGCACTATAGCCTGGGGCACATCAACAAGCGGTTCGAGCTTTATCACGAAGGGCGCGAATTGCTCAACGTGAGTCCGGTGAATACGCTGCGCGAGCGCGCATTTCAGGTGTTTGGTTCGGAGTTGATGCAGGATTTGATCGAGTTTCCCATGCGGACGTTCGATGTACGGCTGGAAACGGATTCGACGCCGTTCACGTTAGAAGGGCTGATTTCCGGCCCGCACGTGCAGAAGCTGAACCGCAATTCGATTTTTCTATTTGTGAATGGGCGGTTGATTCGCGATAAGGTCTTGTTGCATGCACTTTCGGCGGCGTATCACAATCTGATGCCGCCGGGGTGTTATCCGTTTGCCCTACTCTTTTTGAATTGCGATCCGGCTGAGGTGGATGTGAATGTGCATCCCTCCAAGACCGAAGTGCGCTTCAGGCACGGCAGTGCGGTGCACGATTCGGTGCGGGATGTGGTGCGCGAAATTCTGATGGAAAGCCGGCCGGTTTCGAAAATTCCGCTGGCCGCTTCGCCGATTCCGCAGAGGCGGATGGCCGCGCCGGTTATCCAACGCGCGGCGGCACTGCCGTTTTCGGAATACTCGGTGATTACTGAGATGGACGAAGCCCCGCCGGTTTCTGAGATGCCAGAGGTGAGCGAGGGAGGGGAAGTGCCTCTGGTGGATGTGCCCGCCGCGCCACCGAATCCGGTTCGTTCCTGGCCGATGAGCGGCGCTTCTTCGTTAACTGTGCCAGCGCCTTCCGCGCGCGCGGGACAGCGCATACCGGATACGCATGGCGCCCTTGAAGGATTGCCGGCGGATTGGGAGCGTGTGGATTCGCTCGGAGCGCTCGCGGACTTGCGCCCACTGGGACAACTACATGACAGCTTTATCGTGGCGGCAGGACGTGACGGCTTATGGATTATTGATCAGCATGTGGCGCACGAACGGATTCTGTTTGAGCAGGTGCTGCGACAGAGGACGGCGGGTAATGTTGAGATTCAGCAGTTATTGATGCCGATTGTGCTGCAACTAACGCCGGGGCAGGAATTCGAGTATGCGCGCATTGCCGACGAGCTGAACGCTTACGGGTTTGAGACTGAGCCCTTCGGTCAACGAACTATCGCCATCAAGTCATCGCCGGCGGGTGTGGGGCCAGGGGATATCGAAAAGATTGTTTTCGAGATTTTGGAAATTGCCGAGAGTGAGTTTCGTTCGGCGTCGCTGGATGAGATTCGTCGAAGCGTGTGCGCGACCATTGCGTGCCGGGCCGCGATCAAGATTAATATGCGCTTGGAGCCGAAGAAGATCGATTGGCTGTTAAGAGCGTTGGCTGCTTGCGAGTATCCGATGACGTGCCCGCACGGACGGCCGATTGCGCTCAGGTACAGCACGAAGGACATTTTGAAGAGCTTTCACAGGATTTAGGGCCGGCTCACTTGCCGCGAGGGGTCAAACCGGGAGCGCTGAGTTATTGATAATCACGCGGCCGGCCCTAACTTCAGTGGTTTCGCCGGGCAGGCCAAGCACTCGCTTACAACCAATGAATTCGTGCAACGGAAATCGCAACTGAATCATGTCGCCACCTCGACCAATGCAACGGTAGTGAATATTGCCTAGCCGGCCAGAGATTGTCTCGATTACGCCTCCCTAGAACGTGTGGCCTCAACAGTCAGCGGATCATCGATTCATTTAGATGTTTTGATGCATGTGATGTATGTTTAAGATGATGAAGATGTTGTGGTATGATGTTGTTGATGAGAACCACTGTAAATGTTAATGAAGTGATGATTGAAAAAGCCAGATCCGCAGCGGTCGGCAGAGGCGTGACGTTGGGTGAACTGGTGGAAGACGCGCTGCGGAATTACCTTTCGCGCACCGAAGACATAACTCCTCAACCTTTTAAACTTCATACTGTGCGCGGCCAACTGGTGCAACCCGATCTTGATCTGAATCGAACATCGGCGTTGCTGACTGACGACGATGAATCGGCCTACCAACCGCGATGAGGATGCCGGACGTGAACATCCTGGTTTATGCTCACCGGGAAGAAACTCTGGAACACCAGCGCTATGCGAAATGGCTCATTGAACTGGCAACGGGTTTGGAACCCTTCGCTATTTCAGAATCGGTGCTGCACGGATTTATTCGGGTTGTCACCAATCCCAAGATCTTCAAGCCTGCCTCTACTATTGCGCAAGCTTTTCAATTTACTGACGCGTTGCTAGCAAGGCCGAACTGCGTTTTGATGCGGGCGGGCCAGGGCCATTGGCCGATCTACCGTCAGTTATGCCAAGCGGGACCTATCCAAAGTAAGCTAACGGCAGATGCGGCTCATGCGGCGCTGGCGATTGAAATGGGCTGCGAATGGATTAGCGCGGATACTGATTTTGCGCGCTTTGCGCCACCATTGCGCTGGCAAAGACTTTGACTATTCCCACTCGATCGTGCCGGGTGGTTTGTGGGTCAGATCATAGAAGACGGCAGATACTTCGGGAATATTTAGCAAGCGGCTAGTTAGCTCCGTCAGATCCGCAGCCGGCATCAGAACCACGTCGGCGGTCATGCCGTCCACAGAATTAATGGGCCGCAGAATGACAGATTCGCGGGCGGACCCCGCGCCCACCGGGACCAGCACGACCGGGAATTGCCATACCAATTCTTCGAACCCAGTCGCGAGGCAGAAGTCGCGGACGATCAAATCAGCCTCGCGCAGCATGTCGAGACGTTGTTTGGTGATCGATGCAGGAAAGACACTGAGCGATTCAATCGGAGCCTTGGTGCCGCACTGCGAGATGACACGATTGATGTCGCTTCGGCGGTTGGTGAGCGCCGGGGATATCACTTCGATGGCTTCCTTCGATGGCAGTTCTTTAAGCGCCAAGACCTTACGGTAGCTCCGCGCATCGCCCTGGACCCCTACGGAACGGATCGGCAGAATTGTTCCATCCTTGGTTGCCTCGGCTTGGGCGGCAATTTCGGCGCACAGGCAACGAATCGCTAAGCCAGGCCCGGGGAATGGATGGCGGGAAAGAAACTTGGCAGGCACACCAAGCTCGCGACCGATTTCGCGGACCTCGTCTTTGTAGAAAGACGTGAGCGGTTCGATGATGCGGCCCGCGTTGATCAGTGACTGGATGCCCGCCACACGATTGTGATGAGTCTTAATGAGGTCGGCTTTGGCCGTACCGCCGGATTCAATGGTGTCGGGATAGATGGTACCTTGGCCGAGAATCCAGTGGCCGTCCAAAAAGTGTTCTGTGGCGAGAATGCGTTCCTGCACTTTGACGAACTGCTCACCAATGGCACGGCGTTTGGCTTCGGGTTCTGTGAGGCCGTTAAGCACGGCGAGAAATTCAGGCTCGGCGGAATCGACGGCGAAATGTTTGGCGCCTAGTTCGTAGAAAATGGACCGGACGAGTTCCGTCTCGCCGGCGCGCATAAGACCGGTATCCACGTAGATGCCGAAAACGCGTTCGGGTCCTAGGGCTCGCAGACAAAGAGTGTAAGCGACAGTAGAATCGACGCCGCCGCTGACGAAGAAGAAAACATTGCGATCCCTTACGATTGCTCGAATCTGGTCTTCTACCAGCGGAACCCGCTGCGACACATTCCAATCGTTTTGCGCGGCGCAGATGCGGAAGACAAAGTTCTCCAGAATCTGTTTGCCGACTTGCGTGTGGACCACTTCGGGGTGAAACTGAATGCCGAAAAGGCGGCGCTCCGCATCCGACATGGCCGCCACGCCAGAAACCTCGCTAGAGCCGATGACCTTGAAACCTAAAGGAACCTGCGAGACGGTATCGAAGTGGCTCATCCAGATGCGCGATTGCTGGATGCCGTTGAGCAGAGGATCAGGGGCGGTGACGTTGAGCTGCGCGATACCGTATTCACCGCGTTCGCCTTTTTCGACCTTGCCCCCCAGATGACGGGCGAGTAATTGATGGCCATAACAAATGCCCAGAACAGGAATGCCCAGGCCCAAAATGGCAGGGTCGATATCCGGACAGCCCTTTTCGAGAACACTGGCCGGGCCGCCGGAGATGATAAGGCCGTGGCGGTTCTTCAGTTCAGCGGCGGGAATATCGCTGGCTTGAACGTCGGCATAAACGCCGAGTTCACGAACACGGCGGGCAATCAAGTGAGTATATTGCCCGCCGGTATCGAGAACGGTAATTTGGGGTGCAGTGATCTGTGTGGCGCTGCCAGTAGCTTGCGTCAAATCTAACGAAGACTGGCCCTTTGCTTTTCAAACCGTGCCCGTGATTGAGCGAGCAAACTGGCGGCCTTGGGCATCGCTTCGATAGCCTTGCCGACTTCCGGATCTTGCTCGACACGCGCGCGTTCGGAATCTTCGTAACTGAACGCAGTGATGTACATTTCAGCGCGGAGTTGATCGCGAATCCAGTCGTGGTCTGTGGTCCAATCCTTTTCGGTGAATTCCACTTTCTCCTTCATAAGGTAATCGTGGAAGTTTTCAAGGACGGCTTCATCAGGGGTCCAGCCTTTCTTAAGCTTCGTGTCGTGGTCGGCGAAATATTGGGCCGAGAAGCTGAAGAAAGCGTTCTTGCGGTAGATGGAAACTTCAAACGGATCGGGCTTCGGCGCTTCGTATTTTTCATCGGGCGTGATGCCGCCGCCGCCATAAACGGTGCGGCCCAGGTCAGTCTGCTTCACATCCAAAGGATCTTTGGTCTCGCCGCGCTTGCCGTAGTAGTAATCCAGGAACGAAATGTTTGAATAGTTGCGCTGGATGAGACGACCGCTGGGCGTGTAATAGTGTTGCGTGGTGAGTGCCAGGCCCGTGTTATCCGCTAGCGGGTACACGGTCTGGACAAGGCCCTTGCCGAAGGTGGTGTCGCCGAGAACCCAGGCACGGTCATGATCTTGTAAAGCACCGGCGACGATTTCCGCTGCTGAAGCGGAGTAGCGATTCACGATGACGACGATGGGATAACTTTCACCGAACTGGCTGCCTTTCGCCAAATAGGGCTTTTCAGAAAACGCGCGGCCTCGGTGGGACACCACTGTTTGACCGTGATCGAGCCAGTGGCCGGCGGTGTTGACGCCTTCCTGCAAAAGGCCGCCTGGATTTTCGCGCAGATCAAGAATGAGGCCCTTGATGTTTTGTTCGCCGAGAGCCTTGAGGTTTTCTTCCACTTCGTGACTTGTGGTTTCGGTAAAGGACTGGATGCGCAAATAAGCGATGCCGGGCTTAACCCAGAAAGCGGTATCAACACTGTTGCGTGGAATCTCGTCGCGGATCAAATTAAAAGTGATGGGCTTGGCTGCACCGGCGCGGTTGACGATCACCTGCACCTTCGTGCCTTTGGGGCCCTTTAACATCTCGGCCACTTCGGTGGTAGTGAGCGTATCGACGCGCTTATCATTCACTTCAATCAGCATGTCGCCGGGGCGAATGCCAGCCTTGTAAGCCGGTGTCCCACCGAACGGATGGATGACCATGGGTTTGTTGGTACGGGGCTGCGCGCCGATCAACATACCAATGCCGTAATACATGCCGTGCTGCTCTTCGCGCAACGACGAAAATTCCTTCGGATCAAAGAAGTTCGAGTGCGGATCAAGCGTACGAAGCATGCCAGGAATGGCACCCTTGTAGACGGCCTTATCGGATTGGAGCTTGTCCGCGTAATTCTGGTCGACGATGTCGTAGACCTTAGTGAATGCTTCAATGCTCTGCTTCAGATCGCCGTCTGAGGTTGGGCTGGCGTTGTGCTCCGACTGAGAAGCTGCGGCGACGGTTCTGAAACCGGAACCGAAAACGCCACCTGCTAAGGCGCAAGCTCCGATGAACATCGGAATGTAAAGAAAATACCGCCGCTGCGACGCCAAATGGACCTCCTGGGTCTAAATCTCAGTATAGACGGTTATTGCGAGTGTAGGGTGTTAATCGGGGTATTTGCGGGGGCGAAGATCTTTCGGCGCATTATGGTGGGGATTTGGCATGACGCCGCCTGCCGAAACAATATCTTTCTGGTAGAGGTCTTGAATATGTAGCGGGAAATTGGAGGGAAAAACTCGTATGAGGACTTCGGACGTTTATGTGGGTGCCGCGCTGCTCGGCGTCTTGGCTGGAATGAGAAGCATGGCGGGGCCCGCTGTTTTAGGGCGACTTTCGAAGGCAGGCGTTTTGGATGGCGCGAAAGGGCCTCTCGCCTTAGTGAGCAAACCAGGGATTGGCGTAGCGACTGGCATCATGACGCTTGGCGAAATGGTCGCCGATAAGCTGCCGATCGCGCCCAATCGGACGGCCGCCGGACCCTTGTTGGGAAGGGCAGTGTTAGGTGGTGTGGCGGGTGCCGCGCTTTTTCAGGCGCAACGCCGGTCTGCCATGGCAGGCGGTTTGATAGGTGCTGCGGCCGCGGTAGGCGCTGCCTATGCGGCTTTTGAAATTCGTAAGCAAGCCGTTCGCAGACTTGGGTGGCGCGATGGACTCGTTGCCTTAGCAGAGGATGCCGTGGTGGCTGGGCTAGGTCTGGCTCTCACATCACGTCTGAAGGCCAGAAGTTGATGACGGACAAGGTGTGATCCGGAGTTCTCATGTCATCGCGTCGAATCCCACGCACCCGCGAGGGAAACAGCCCTCGCTTCGGACGCCTTCAGCTGTATATCCACCGTAGGTTGCAGTTGAACGTCGGCCTCTTGGTTGATGACTGCAGTGTTCTTTCTCACTATGCTCAAATGAATAAGTTCGGAAAAGTCGCCTGCTTCAGTTCTTAATGAGAAAATCGCTCCCCATCCCATCTTTTGTTTTGCCGCTGGCTGTAGTGACGGTCATAGTTTTGATGTGGACAATGGTTTCCCGCCTCGGGTTCTTCCACGAGAGCGCGTTTCCGTCGCCGGTGGCCGTGGTGAGCGCTTTCGGCGAGGAGATTCGCTCGGGTCGCATGCTGACGGATCTGATCACATCGCTCTTTCGAGTTTCATGCGGCTTCGGGTTGGCAGTGCTGATCGGGATACCCGCCGGGTTGTGGCTTGGTCAAAAGTCGATGGCCCGCTTGGCCTTTCTGCCCGTAGTGAATTTCTTTCGAAATCTATCTCCGCTTGCCTGGATTCCGTTCTCGATATTGTGGTTCGGCGTCGGAGATGCTTCATCGATTTTCCTGATTTTTCTTTCGGCTTTCTTTCCAGTCATTTTGGCGACGATGGCCGCCTCCGCGAGCGTTCCCACCATCTATTCGCGCGTTGCCCGAGATTTCGGAATGGGCGACTTCGAAAAGTTGACACGAGTGACGCTGCCGGCGATTATGCCGCAAGTGATCACCACCCTTCGCGTAACGGCAGGCGTCTGCTGGCTTGTCGTCGTGGCCGCAGAGATGATTGCTGGCAGAGATGGACTGGGATTCGCCGTTATGGATTCGCGCAACGGCTTGCGCACAGATATTCTAGTAGTAGAGATGATCGTGATTGGCTTGGTGGGAGTAGGGATCGACAGGGGGCTCGTACAGCTTACGCGCATTCCCAGCGTTCGTTGGGGTTATGAAAGATAACACAGCGAACCCCCTTTTGCGGCTGCTTAGTGTTTCGCACTCCTATGGAGCCTTGGACGTAATTCGCGATCTTTCCATCGATATTTTGCCTGGTGAATTTGTGGCCATCGTCGGCCCGTCGGGATGTGGGAAAACCACGTTGCTGAATCTTCTTTCGGGCTTTAATGCTCCCACCGCGGGCGTAGTGGTCAGGAATGCAGAGAGCCGGATGGTCTATCAACAAGATGGACTGTTTCCCTGGCAAACGGTAGCTGAGAATATTGCACTGGGCCTGCGCACTCTCAAGAACGAAGAGGAGCGGCGCCAACAAGTTCGGGAACTGCTCGCGCTGATACGACTCGAAGGCTTTGAGAATAGTTACCCCCACCAACTTTCCGGCGGAATGCGACAGCGCGTCGAACTCGCTCGCGCTTTAGCGGGAACGTCTGACATTCTCTTGCTGGATGAGCCCTTCTCCGCACTAGACTATCTGACGCGGCTGCGCATGCGCCAGGAATTGTCGCGCATCTTATTCGAGAGACCCAAAACCGTTGTTCTGGTGACTCACGATATTGAAGAAGCCGCCCAGTTAGCCGACCGCGTCATTGTTTTGAGTGAGTCTCCCGCGCGGATTAGTCAGGAAGTAGCTATTGCAACACCCCGTCCTCGGAACCCTACTCAACCCGAGGTTGTCCAAGCAGTCCATCGTATTCTCACCGAAATCGGTGTCGAGTCAGAAAGCAGGATTAACTATGTTTAAATCGTCCGCTGTGCGTTGGATTCTAGGAGCGGCTCTGTTCATCGGAGCTATCACCATTCTCCGCTTCAAGCCGTGGCAAAACCGCGACGCCTCGCAGTCCGCAGACAATCGCGAGATGCTCAAGGTCGGTTTTTTGCCCGTGACTTGCCATCTCACTTGCCCAGTCACTGACTTTGCGTCTAAGACGAGTAAGTCAAGCCGTTTCGTCTCCCAGAGGTATACCGACTTTCCCACTATGGTGGAATCGATCAAAGCCGATCGGATCGAAGCAAGTTTCATGATTGCTCCGCTGGCCATGAAGTTGAGAGAGCAGGGAATTCCCGTCAAGATTCTATACCTCGGCCACCGCGACGGTTCGGAGGTCATGGTACGTAAGGATCTGGCAGTGACGAGCCTTCGTGACTTGCGCGGGAAGACGTTTGCCATTCCGAGCAAGTACAGCAACCAGAACCTTGTCATCCATAAGCTGATGGAAGATCAAGGCGTGATGGCCGACGAAATCAAGTTTGTTGAGATGCCCCCGCCCGACATGCCTGGCGCGCTGGCCGCTAAAGCCATTGATGCTTATTTCGTGGGTGAACCTTTCGCCGCGAAAGCGGAATTGGCAGGCAGCGGACGGGTTCTCTACTACGCCAAAGACATTTGGCCGCATTTCATCTCATGCGTTTTGGTGGTTCATGAAAAGCTCATCAAGAGCCGTCCGGAAGTTGTGCGCGATCTTGTGCGTGGCATCGCGCAAAGCGGAGAATGGGCCGAAACTCATCGCCTCGACGCCGCGAAAGTGGTGTCCCCTTATTTCCGGCAAGATGAGAAGCTTGTCAGTTTTGTCTTGACGCAGCCTCCGGATCGGGTGAGCTATCGAATGCTGAATCCGAGTGATGAGGAGATGGAGAAGATTCGCGATATGGGCATCAAGGCAGGCATCCTGACAAAGAAGGTAAGCATGAGCGATCTATTGGATCGTTCGTTTATTCCAACTGACATTAAGCCTGCAGATATCGATATGACGGACGCCGGGAAAGCTAATTAAGTACCCTTGCGCCGTTCAAAGCAAGGCTACTATTTGTGGCATTGTGACACTCGAAGTGCTTAATGGACGTTGGCGGCAACGGGCGCGTAGATCAAATGGCGCGCCAGTTTGGCGGGCAGGATGGAGGAGTGGGCGATGTCATTTAAGTAGTCCGGTATTGCCCAAAGCTCCGCCTCAGTATTGACCAAATCGAGATGGTTGAAGCGCGCTAAGTCAACAGGCCGGGAGTATTTGCGCAACGTTTTTTCGCCCTTTGTGTTGATGTAGAACTCGAAGTAAGACAGCACTAACTCGCGCAGCGTTTTGAAGACCGGGTCGCGATGTTTGAGTCCTTCATAGGCGGATTGGGAGATGGATCCCCAGTACCCGTCAATCTGGTAGACAGCGAAAACGTGGTCGTCATCGCGTACAGCGCTTAGGCTCACAATCAACGGCCGAAAGCCGATCGCTGCTAGCGCGGCTGCTCCGAAGAGCGCACCTTCCATGCAGTTCGCTTTGCCGTCACGCACGGAGCGGGCGGGCGAGCGGCAGGTACCCCAGACATGGTCATACGCGATCTCGTGCGTGAGGTACTTCTTGATGGCTTGCGGGTTTTTTAAGCGAGGTAAGTTTGTTGGCTTTTTGGCGACTGACAAATGGAGAACCTGCCGTTTAGTATACGGCGTTTATTGCCGATCTCAGGTAAAACTGCGAGGCGGAATTCGTTGTTGAGTCGTGTTTTCATAGCAACTATTTAAAACGGAATCAAGGCCGCAGCTAGCCGTCATTCAGTAGCTGAGACCGTCCGGCGAATCGAAGAAATACTGAAAAGCAGGGGGATTCGCTTGTTTGCGCTGGTAGATCATAGTGGCGAAGCGGAGAGAGTGGGGATGCACATGCGGCCAACAAAGCTGCTTATCTTTGGCAATCCGAACGCCGGCACGCCTCTCATGATTCCGGCTCCGAGCATAGCCATTGATCTTCCTCTGAAGGCTTTGATTTGGGAAGACGGCGACGGCAGCGTTTGGATTTCCTACAATGCCGCCAGCTACCTGCAATCGCGCCACGGCCTGCCTGAGGATTCCGTTAAGGTTCTCGGCAGCGTGGAAGCGCTGGCGAAGGAAGCCGCCGGCTTGCTGTAACATTGCAGGGGCCATGTCTTTTGCCGATCTTGCTCTTTCGCAACGTCTAGAACGGACCGAGGGCCACGCTTCCAGTAGTTTCGCGGAAGCACGGCGTCGGGCTTTTCCCGGCTGTGACGCTGAGTGGATAGAGCATGCAGGTACTGTTGCGATTTTCGATGGGGTCGATTCACCGGTAACGCAGAGTTTCGGATTGGTCTCTTTGAAACGCTGACCGTGGAGGCGCTGGAAGTAATCGAACGGTTCTTTCGAGCGCGCGGAGCATCGCCCATTCACGAAGTGAGCCCTTTTGCCGGCGTGGCCGCCCTGAGTCTGCTATGTTCTCGTCAATATCGGCCAATCGAGATTAGTAGCGTTCTTTACCGCGAGGTTGAGAAGACACCAGAGGAGCATCAAAGCTCGGTGTGCGCCCGCTTGATCACTCCGCAGGAGAACCAACTGTGGGCCGATATCAGCGCCGGCGGCTGGGCACAGGACAATCCGGAATTGTTGGCAACGGTAAAGCAGTTGGGTGCCGTGGTTTCCGCGAGCGAGGGAAGCATTTGTTTTCTGGGTGAAGCAGACGGCCAGCCGGGGGCTGCGGGTGTGTTGCGCATGCATGAAGGCGTGGCGCTGTTGGGAGGTTCGGCGACTCTGCCCGCTTTTCGCCGGCGCGGTTTGCAAGGGGCGCTGTTGAGGGAGCGCCTGCGTTATGCGGCGGATGGCGGCTGCGATATCGCGATGATGGTAGCTGAAGCCGGTAGCAATTCCCAGCGCAATGCCGAGCGGCAAGGGTTTCGCGTGGCGTATACGCGCATCAAATGGCGTTTGTCGGCCTAGCCTCAAACGAGAGACTTCTCGAGAACGACAAAGCATAGATCAGCGCGCAGAGGTTTACCGAAGCGGTTAGCGCCATAGGGGAATGGTTTAGTTTCACCGTTGAGGCGATAGCCGCGGCGCAGATACCAGGCGATGAGTGTCTCGCGAATATTGACTACCTCCATGCGAATTTCTTGTGCGCCGCGTTGGCGCGCCCATTCTTCCGCCGCTGTCAGAATTTGCCGGCCAATTCCTGCCTTTTGCAAACTAGGATCGACAGCCAGTGAGCCGAGGTACCAACTCACATCGGTCTTTGGTTCGAGCCAAACGCAGCCCAGTAGTGCCTGATTCTCGGAGTGCGCCGTTAACAGAACGGCGCGAGGGTGGGTGGCTAGTTCGTTTTGGAGCAACGGGAGCGTGGTGCGGGCGCCTTCGATGAAGCTTGATTCAGTCCAACCTGGGACGGAGCCCGTGCCGCGATAGGCAGCGTTAATCATTTCGACGATGGCAGGATATTCGGCGGGCGCAGCCGGTGACAAGGGCAGAGACATTTACAGACTATTTTAGGTTTGCAGTCTTGCGGAGAAAACGATTTAGAGGCTCGGAGTAGATTCGTGCCACGGCTGCGCCGCCAATACCGGCGAGCAGGATGGTAGACAGGAACAGCGCAATTATTGCGCCCATCGGCCTCCCATGACTCATAAAGAAATCAAAAAGAGCGAAAACAATAAACATGTGTGTGAGGTAAACCTCATAGCTACATTGCCCGAGCATGACAAGCGGCATCACGAGACGCGGACTTTTCCACTGCGTCTGGGCGGCCACGGCGATCAGCATGCACGCACCCAGAGCCAGCAGTGTCATATCTAAGCCAATTTGCTCCAACCCCTTGAGGCGTAGCGAAAAACACAGCGTCGTCACCAAGACCGCTGTGCCGCAGGTGCCCAAAATCCAAAGCGACCTGCGAGAGAGCTGTCTGCCCGAAACCAACAGCGCTGTGAGGCAACCGAGCGCAATCGCATCCATCCCTCCCAAATATGAGTATTCGTGCCAGACTTCGTTTCCCGCGCTCAATGCCGTACGCCCGAATGGTCCTAAAACCACAAATAACAAGAGCACGCCGATCAACACTTTGCCGCGGCCAAGCAACCAACAGAGCAGCGGAAAGAAGAGATAGAAAACTTCTTCGACAGAGAGCGACCACAAAATATCCCAATTCGCCGGCAGATAGCCGCGCTCTGCCTCTAAAACGTTTACGTGGAACGTGAGC
>Ga0302319_10005663_pt1 | contig 24995 bp, 17 predicted proteins | sample Bog_T0_2_FD_203319 | JGI IMG/M metagenome (GOLD analysis project Ga0302319, IMG submission 203319) | Peat permafrost microbial communities from Stordalen Mire near Abisko, Sweden - Bog_T0_2 | ecosystem: Environmental > Terrestrial > Soil > Wetlands > Peat | place: Sweden: Abisko, Stordalen Mire...
CCACATCTGTCCGGCCTGCAACGAGAAGCCGTTGTTCAGGCTCACCTGCCCAAAGGCCTCGCGCAGCCGCAGCGTGTAACTGTTGGTCTGGTTGCTGTTGCTGGTTGTGCCCGCCGAGAGGAAGTCCGCCTCCACGTAGCCGCCCGCTTTGCCCCAGCTCATGGGCGCGGTCACTTGCATCGCCACGCGCGACTGCCGCGCGGTCGCGTTGAACTCGCTGATGTAGTAGTTGTTCGAGTTGCCATAGGGCTGCGAGCTGAACGGCGTCGCGATGTCCGAGTTCATCGCGCGTGTGCGGTTCACTGTCTCCGCCGCGAAGTAGCCGCCGGGCTGGATCAGCACGCCCTTGTAGTGGATCGCCGACGGCGAATCGATCTCGTCCTCGATCTTCTTCTGACTGCTCACCACCGTTTCGCTCAACCCCGCCGTCGTCGTCTTCAGATCGTTGACGCTGCTGGACATCGCGTCCACCTTCGCCGACGCCGCTGCCGCCGCCGCTGAGGCCGCGTCCGCCTGCTGCTTGGCCGCATCCACATCCGCCTGCGACACAGTCGAAGCCGGGGCTGCAGGCATCAGACTGGCCAGCTTCGCCTTCAGCTCATCGATCTCCGCCTGCTGCTTCTGCACCTGCTCCCGCAGGTCCTGATCGCAGGGCGTCTCCGCCTTCTTGGCGTGCTTCTTCACGGCCGTCTTGCAGGTCTCGGCCTGAACGTTGGGGGTCGCAAGAGCCGTCAGGCTCACCAGGGCAGCACAGCACAAAATAAGTCGCTTCATCGTTCCTCTGGACCGCAGACTAAGGATTCCGCGCGCAGGCACTGCTCAAAACAGGCCGCGTCCTTGTCTCTTGTCGATTCCTGTGTAGTCTGGCAGCCGATTGTGAACGTAGCCTGAACAGGCTGTGAAAGTACGGCGTCGGATGCCCCACCATCAAGGCGTCCCTCTGGAAAATCCGATCAGTCCTCGTCCGGCTCCAGCGCCGTCGCCGGCGCGCACGGCAGCGTAAAGCAGAACCGGCTGCCCCGGCCCAGCTCGCTCTCCACCCACATCCGTCCGTGGTGCGACTCCACGATGTGCCGCGCAATGGACAGCCCCAGCCCCGTCCCGCCCGACTCCCGCGACCGCGTCTTGTCTACCCGGTAAAACCGCTCAAACAACCGGCCCAGGTGCTCCGATGGAATCCCCGGCCCGTAGTCCCGCACGCTGAACAGCACCTCCTGCGCGGCAGCCATCCCCCCGTCGCCCGACGCCGGACGCGACAGCGTGGCCACAATCTCCGCATTCAGCTCCACCTCCGCACCGTCCGTCCCCGCGATGACCCCATAATTCAGCGCATTCTCAATCAGGTTGCTCAACACCTGCACCGTCGCGTCCAGGTCTGCCATCACCTCCGCATCCGGGTAATCGCCGATCTCCAGCCTGCCGCCCTTCTCGCGTACCAGCCCCGCCACCGCGTCCTCGGCCTCGCGCATCACAATGCCTACCTCCACCGCCTCCGGCCGCAACTTCTGCTCACCGGAGTCCACCCGCGCCATCGCCAGCAGGTCATCCGTCAGCCGCCCCATCCGCCGTGCACTCTTGTGGATCGCCTCCAGAAACTCGCGCAGGTGCGGTGTAAAGAACAGCCCGCCGCGCTCCTCCTCCAGCAGCGACTCCACATACCCTGAGATCGACGTCAGCGGCGTCCTCAGCTCATGGCTCACATTGGCCACGAACTCCCTCTGCGTCCGCTCCACCTGCTCCATCCGCGTCATGTCCTGCAGCACCACCACCGCTCCACCCTCCGGCATGGGCGACGCGCTCACTGCAAAGATCCCCCCAATCGGCAGCGAGACCGATCTCCGCTCCGCCAGCCGTCGATGGTCCAGCGCCGCCTGCACACACTCCAGCACCTCGGGCGCGCGGATCGTCTGCACCAGCGAGTGCCCCGCCCGCACGCTCCCTCCGCTGTCCTCAATCAGCCGCTGCATCGGCTGGTTGGCCCACACAATCCGCCCCGCCGCATCCACCGATGTCACCGCGTCCCGCATGGAGTCCAGCAGCGCCTCCAGCTTCCTCCGGCTCTCTGTGCTCGCCGCCAGCCGCCGCGCCACCTCCGCCGCCGACGCGTCCAGCGCATCCACCAGCGGCTCCATCTGCCGCCAGTTCGGCTCCGGCGACGGCGGCCGCAGCTCCGCCACGTTCGCCGCCAGCGGCTCCACCGCCTCAATCCCCCGCGTCACCATCCCCGTCAGCAGCGACGCCGCCCACACCGCCGCCGCCACACCCGCCAGCGCCACCATCCACCAGCGCGGCTCCAGCAGCACGGCCACGCCCGCTGCCACAGCCGCCAGCACGGCGGGCCACAGCAGACGCAGGTACAAGCTTCTTCGTACAAAGGCTGCCATACCAGTTGAGACTACCCGACCCCGGCGAATCCTGAAGCCTGCAAGCTCTCAGGAATCAGCAAACTGTGTCATCTCCACCCAATTCACACAGTCTTTCGTTTGCCCCTAACTGTGTCATCTCGACCGGAGCAGGACAGCTTCATCGTCCTGCGCAGTGGAGAGACCCGCAGTCAGAACCACCTCAGCATCAATCCACCGCTTCTTGCATCGCCCCCGCCGGCTCCAGGCTCTTGGGCAGATCAAACCGATAGCCCGCTCCGCGCATCGTCTTCAGATAACGCGGAGTCTCCGGGTCGGACTCAATCTTCTCCCGGATGCGCCGCACATACACGTCCACCGAGCGCGGCGTCACGAACCGCGCATCCCCCCACACCGCGTCCAGCAGGTGGTCGCGGCTGAACACCCGCCCCGGATGCCGCGCCAGATAGTCCAGCAGCCGGAACTCCGTCGCCGTCGTCGTCACCAACTCGCCGTTCACCCGCAGTTCCATCGAGTTCCCGTCGATCTCCAGCGTCTCAATGTTCAGCACCGACGCCGCTCCCGGCGTCTCCGGCCGTTCAAACCGCCGCAACACCGCCTTCACACGCGCGATCAGCTCGCGCACCGCAAACGGCTTGGTAATGTAGTCGTCCGCGCCCAGCTCCAGCCCGGCCACGCGGTCATTCTCTGCCGCCCGCGCCGTCAGAAAGATAATCGGCACGCTGGCCAGCTTGGGGTTCTGCCGCAGCCGGCGGCACAGATCCAGACCGTCGCCGCCGGGGACCATGATGTCCAGCAGGAACAGCGCCGGCCGCTGCCGCTCCGCGTCCCCAAGAATCGTCCCTAGGGCCGGATACGCCCGCACCACGTACCCTGCTCCCTCCAGCTGGTACTGCACCAGCCGCCGAATGTCGGCATCGTCTTCAAGCACAAACACTACCTGGCTCACTGGATAGACTCCATTCGCACCCGCGGTCCCTCGGTCCATCACCTGCATTCTTTTTCGCTCCCGCCGTCTCCTTCACAGCCTAGCGCGCCCATTCGGTCCACATTGCTAAAGGACGATGAATACTGTGAACACGTTACTCTCGTACTCCTTCTCTTATCACTTCTTTGACTCAATTTCGTACACCTGGAACAGCAATACCGTCGCTGCCCAATCTCCAGGTCGTGACATACTTTCTCTATCCCATCAGTAGGATCTAGCCGGAGTTCAGACCATGCAGCCTGGAAAGCACATAGTCGGCGTCCTCTCTCTTTCTGTCCTCGTGCTCTCCGGCTGCGCGGGCAGCTTCGGCTCCGCTGCGCTCAGCACCACCGCGGCCGCACCCGCCGTCTCCTCGCCCACCATCGCTGGCTCCGTCTACGGAGGCCACGCGCCCATCGTCAACGCCAGGGTCTACATCCTTACCCCCAGCACCACCGCCAACGCCGGTGCCTCCACCTCGTTGATGAGCAGCACAAGCTCCACCACCGGCGGTTTCCCCGTCACGCAGGACACCTCCGGCGGCGTCACCAACGGCATGTACTACGTCACCTCCAACGGCATCGGTAACTTCAACCTCACCGGTGACTACACCTGCACCGTCAACCAGCCCGTCTACATCGCTGCCGTCGGAGGCAGCCCCGCCACCCTCAACAACTCCGCCGCCACCCTGTCTGCACTCACCGTAGGCGCCACAACGGGTGCAGGCCAGGCACAGACAGCCACCGTCACCTTCACCGCCTCCACCACAGAACTCTACTTCGTCGGCGAGACCCTTACCTTGTCCGGATTTTCCGGCCCGCTCACTTATCTCAACAGCCTCACCCCCACCGTTCTTTCCACCGGTCTCACGACCACCACCTTTGCCGCCACCATCAGCACCTGGAATGGCTCCTCCAATATCATAGGCACTTACACCGGCCTCGCCGCAACCTCCAACGCCAATCCTCCCAACAACCCAGGCATCGTCAATATGGCGGCCCTCGGAGTTTGCCCTTCCAGCGGAACCTTTGCAGGAAACATCTCTTTCATCTACATGAATGAGATCTCCACGGCGGCCCTGGCCTTTGCCACCAACGCCTTTGGCACGGACGCCTTCCACATCGGCATCAACCAGACGGGTCCACTCAACACCACAGAGATCCCAGGCTTCGTCACCGGAAGCATGCTCCAGGCCTTCAACAACGCCTCGCTCCTGTACGACATCACTGGAAGCAATCTCAGCACCAGCTTCGACGGAGAAGGTCACATCGCCCGGCTCAACACCCCGGCCGGAGACGGCCTCGTCCCACAGGCCCGTCTCGATACCATCGGAAACATCCTCGCCGCCTGCGTCGACTCCGCCAACACCAGCTCGTCGGCCTCTCTGCAATGCACAGACCTCTTCGCTGTTGCGACCGCCGACGGCACCTCCACCGGCACCAAACCCACGGATATCGCCACTGCTGCCTTCAACATCGCCAGGTTCCCTGCGGGAACCGCCAACTCCAGCTTCGCCTCAACCCTCTTCGATATCCCGTCTGGAAACATCCCCTTTACCCCGGCACTGAACTCTGCGCCCACCGACTTCACACTCGGCATCCAGTTCCAGGTCAACACCAGCTACGGCAACAGCAACAACCTCATCAACAATCCACAGATCATCTCGCTCGATGGCCAACCCGCCGTGGGCACCGAATACGGTGACTCCAGCCCGGCCAACGCCGTCTGGATCGGCAGCTACAACGCCCAGCCTGTAAAGCTCTTTACCAACGGAACTCCGGACTACACCGCCAACGCCAGCGGCCTCTCTGCCGCGACCCGCTCTCGCAGCCTCACAGTCGACTCCGGTGGCAACCTCTGGATCATGAATGAGTCCTCAGGAAACCTGCAGCAGTTCTCCGACGCCGGATCGCTGCTCGTCACCATCGCTCGTCCTACCGACCCCTACAACTCCGTCATCGACAACAGCGTCGGCGCAGTCATCGACGCCTCCGGCAACATCTACGCAAACTACGAGGACGTAGTACAGAAAATTACCCCCTCCGGCAACAACATCCTCGCCGCCGGGGCCGCCGCCGGATCGCTCTGGAGTTCCGTCAACGCCAACCTCTCCGGCGCCTCCGAGTACAGCCTCTCCACCTACATCAACGCCAACGGCCTCATCTATACCATCAACAACAGCGGTGATCTGTGCGTCGCCAGCCCGGCCACGGCCGCCTGCAATGCGCTCGTCTCCGGCTTCACGGTGGGCACAGACAGCTTCGCCATCACCTTCTCCACACTCGACGCAAACAACACGTTCTGGTCCACCAACTTCTACAGCAACAACGTCGTCGGCTATAACTACGCCGCCCAGCCCGGTTCCATCAAGTACACCTTCGCCGGTGGCGGTCTCAACCAACCAGCCGCCACCGCCATCGACGGCGCTGGAAACATCTGGGTTGCCAACGCAGGCAATGCCAGCCTCTCCGCATTCACACCCTCCGGAACCGCCCTCAGCCCAACCTCTGGCTTCGGACCCCTCGGCTTTGCCAGCACCAACAGCGCCGCCCTCACCATCGACCGCGCTGGAGACGTTTGGGTCGTCTACAGCGGGGCCAACTACGCCGTCGACATGATCGGTCTCGCTGCTCCGGCCGTATCTCCAACTGCCTTCGCCACATTCAAAGGCCTCATCGGTCAACGCCCCTACTAGCAGGTCAGCTCTGACACTCCATCTGCGACAATAAATCTAAACTCCCCTTTTTGAGGCCTGGCACATGCTCTCCACCGACAACGGCGAAGCGGCGGTCGCGCAACCCACCGGCCCCAAGCTCCTCTCCCTGGAGTCTTTTGGGGATGCCTCCTTCGGCCTGCGCCAGAACGCACTCTCCCCCATGGAGACCCTCGCCCAGTCCGTCTCCACCATTGCGCCCAGCACCTCTCCACAGCTCACCATCCCGCTGGTCTTCCTGCTCGCCGCCCAGGGCACCGCCCTCGCCTACCTCATCGCCATGCTCCTGATGGTTCTGGTCGGCCTCTGCATCGCCGCCTTTGCCCGCGAGAGCTCCTCGCCCGGCTCGCTCTACGTCTACACCCAACGCTCGCTGCCTCCTGTCTGCTCCGCCGTCACCGCCTGGGCACTCTTCTTCGCCTACATCACCACGGCCTCGGCCGTCATCGGCGGCTTCGTCCAGTTCGCCTACGTCTTCCTGGATCCCCTCCAGCACCGCCTGCACCTGCCCCACGTCCCCTCCATCCTTCTGGTGGCGCTCGCCGCGCTCACCGCCGCCTGGGTCGCCTACCACGACGTCCAGGTCTCTGCCCGCCTCATGCTCTACATTGAGGGCGCGTCTGTCTGCCTGATCGCCATCGTTGTCGCCGTCCTGCTCACGCGGCATGGCCTTCGCCTGGACCTCCCTCAGTTTCAACTCTCCGCCATGAGCCCCCGCAGCATCGGCCTCGGCGTCATGCTCGCCATCTTCAGCTTCGTTGGCTTTGAGTCCGCCACCACCCTCGGTGCCGAGGCCCGCAATCCCCTCCGCACCATCCCCAGCGCCGTCATCCAGTCCGCCCTGCTCGCCGGCGTCTTCTTCGTGGTCTGCGCCTACGGCCAGGTGCTCGGCTTCCGCACCTCCGCAGTCTCCCTGGGCGACAGCCCCAACCCCTTCCGCTTCCTCTCCGCCCAGGCCGGCGTCCCCGTCCTCGGCCCATTCATTGACGCCGGCGTGCTCATCAGCATGTTCGCCGCCACGCTGGCCTGCGTCATCGCCGCCTCCCGCGTCCTGCTCCTGATGGCCCACCACGGCCTGGCCCACCCACGCCTTACCCGTACCAACACTACCCACGAGACCCCCGGCCTGGCCAGCATCCTCGCCGCCGTGCTCGCCTTCCTGCCCGCCGCCGCCCTCGCCCTCCGCGGCACCTCCGGCGCCGACATCTACGGCTGGATGGGCACCCTTGCCGTCTACGGCTTCCTCACCGCCTACGGTCTAGTCGCCGTTGCTCTCTTCTTCCACCGCCTGCACCAGCGCCGCCTTACCCTCGCCACGGTCCTGCTGACCACCGCCGCCACCGTGGCCATGCTGATCGCGATGGCCTCCAACCTCTACCCCGTCCCGCCCGCGCCGTTGCGCTACTTCCCCTACCTCTACGCAGCTTACCTCGCCGCAGCTCTGCTCTGGCTGGCCATCGCCAAACGCCTTTCCAGCTCACCGGCATAGAGTGGAATTGTCATCCTGAGCGGATCGCCTCGCGCAGTTTGCGAGACGCGGAATCGAAGGACTCCTGCACAAGTCTTCGTTTTGAAAGGGCGGGACTTCAGTCCCGCCGGAAGCCCACCGATTGCAATGCGGCTTTAGCCGCTGAGGGAATGCTGGGGATTGAATCAGAGCTTCCCTCGCCCCAACGTTTGCACCGTTCCAGCCACGCACTTGACACGCCGATTACAATAGAAACAGTTGAGAGGAGCCAGGCCGGTGGGCCTGGCTCCTCTCCATACGCCCCCCAGAGCCGCTGTCTTAGCCGCACGATCCTTGACAACCTGAACCCAACCGAAGGCCTGTACACTTTCCATGTACAGAGATATATCCAAAAGATATATTGCAGAGATTGACTCACTGAAAACAAAGCACTTGCCGTGCAGCCTCCGCCGCTCGTACGTGCCGAGGTCCACTCCTAAGTCCTTATTTCTGCCAACTTTACGCAAAATAGGGGGAGGGAGGGGTCTCCCCGCCCACGCAGGCCGCCAGAGGCCAGAAATTGCTTGGCCCACAGCCGCATCTGCGCTAGGCTTCTCTCGTTCCAGACCCATCCTGTAATCAGGAGCCCCAAAGTGACGATTCTTCGCATCCTGCTTGGCGTCTTAGCCGTGGTGGTGCTCGCAGTCGTCGTGGTCTACATCGACGGCGTGACGCTGCCGGTCAACCACAGCACCACGGTCATCCAGACCATCGCCGCGCCCCCCGAAAGGGTCTTCGCCCAGATCGCCAACGTCGCTGCCGGCGCGTCCTGGCGGCCGGAGGTCAAGACCGTCACCCTGCTGCCGCCCGACCAGGGTCGCGACCGTTGGGTCGAGGACCTCGGCCATGGCCAGACCATGACCTTCCTCGCCACCAGGACCGATACGCCCGCCGCCGGCTTCGCCCAGCGGGATGTCCTGCTGGATGTCCCCGGAGCAACCTACGGCGGCACCTGGACCTACAGGCTCTCGCCCGGCCCCACCCCCGGCACCACCACGCTCAGCATCACCGAAGCCGGCTTTATCAACCCGCCGTTCTACCGCTTCATGATGCACCACATCTTCGGCATGGACCGCAACATCAACGCTTACTTCAAGGACCTGAACAACGTATTCAAGTCCTGAAGAATGCGCGCCCTATCCCCGACCACTGGGTGGCCCATCCATGACGGCCTTATCGTCATGGGTGGGGTGAAGGGGATGACGGCGCCGGCTCGCCGACCACATCCGGCCCCAGTTCCACCTGGGTACGAATCAAGGCGTCTGCGACCATCCGCCCGAAGACCGCCTTGCCCTTCGCGTTCAGATGAGTTCGATCCAGCGTCGTTGCCTTGTTCTCCACCTTGGCATCCGCATGTCCCACGGCGTCGAACTCATCCGCCTGCGCCTGCGTCATCGTATCCAGCAGCCTCGTGGACATGGCATTCAAGTCCACGCAGGTCAGGCCCTCTTCCGCGGCCACGCGCCGCGCGGCCGCCGCATAGTCGTTCAGGTCCTGCTTCACCTTGCCGTCAACGAACGTCCTGCGGCTCAGCGGCGTCACAATCACCGGCACCGCGCCAATGGCCCGCGTCTCCGCGATGTACTGGCGCAACTGTGCGGCGAAGGTGGTCTCCGGATCGGTATGCCGCGCCGCATCCGGCTTCTGGTCGTTGTGGCCGAACTGAATCAGGTAGTAGTCGCCGTGCTGCGCCAGCGCCTTCTTCCATGCGCCCTCATCGCGGAAGCTCTTGGAGCTGCGCCCGTTCAGCGCGTCGTCAATGCAGGTCACGTTCTTCGTCAGCACCGCGCAAAAGCCCGGCCCCCAGCCACCCTCCGGCGCGGTAGTGGAGTCGCCCACCAGCACGATGGTCACCGGTCCGCCATTCAGAATCTTCATCGCCTTCACACCCTCGGGAGGCAGCGGCGCAGCGTCGGGCGAGACATAGCGCCGCAGCGCAGGAACCACGCGGCCCAGGTCCACGGCCACCATCCGCCCGAACACATAGCTGCCCGCCCAGTTCCAGTGCGTCTTGTCGAAGATGGTCTTGCCGTTCGAGTCCTTCTTGGTGATCGCCAGCTTGTCGCTCGCGGACTCGCCAATGCGGTCGAGATAGGCGATGCTCTCGGCCTGCAGGTCGATCAGCGGCACCTTCATCTCCATCGCGACGCCCTGCATCGCTTGAGCATACGCAGTCAGGTCGGAGTGGATCTTGCCGTCGCTGCCAAAGTACCGCCGCGAGATCGGCGTCACCAGCACCGGCGCAATGCCCGCCGCGCGCGCCTCGCTCACAAAGCGCTTCAGGTTGGCGATGTAATCCGGCAGCGGCACCTGGCGGTCCGCATGGTCTTTGGTCACTAGGTCGTTATGACCAAACTGGATGAGCATAGTGTCGGGCTTCGTCGCCAGCGCGCGGTCCCACAGCCCCTGCTCACGATAGGTCTTTGTGCTTGCACCGCCCTTGGCCATGTTCAGGCAGTCCACCTGCGCCGTCAGGTTGGCGCAGAAGCCGCGCCCATACCCGGCATTATCGGTCTGTGTGGAGTCGCCGATCAGGTCCACACGCAGCGTCGTTCCCGGCCGTCGCGCAGCCGCGGTCGCCGTATCGAATGCCCGCGCTGGATCGCCCTGCGACCACGCCGCGCCAATCGCCGTCACTGCCAGCAGCAGCCCTGTAGTGGTGTACCGTGCTGCTCTTCGCATGGTTGGTCTCCGCACAGCAGTCTATGCGCGTACACCTGCGCCTGCCAAACACAGCGCTCGCCAGACACAACCCGGCACTCGTCAATGCCGTATCATCAGCCTTGACACATCTCCTCTGTATCTCTGCATCCCGTGAAGGATCCCGCACCCATGACGCTCCGCTCCGCCGTTCTTTCGCTCGCCCTTGCCTCCATCGCAACCACCGCCTTCGCAGCCGACGCCAACAGCTTCGCTCTGGTCTCTGCTGCCGGCAAGACCCTCGGCAAGGCCTCCTACACCATCGACAAGACCAAGGACGGCTACCGAGTACGCAGCAAGTTCCAGTACCGCCTCTCAGCGGCAGAGGTGCAGGCCGCCACCGACACCACCGGCGACCTCCCCGAAACCGGACGCCGCGGCGGTGGCGCTGCCCTCGGCGTGGAGGAAGCCCAGTACAACGCCGAGTACAAGATCTCTGCCGCCGGCGACTTTCTCACCGGCTACACCAACAACGGTGCCACACAGATGCTTACCTCCTACCAGCCCGACAAGAAGGGCGAAATCCTCACCATCGGCCAGATTCAGGCCGGCGTCAGCGGCGGCAGCCGCGATCTCCCCCTGCCCTCGCCGCACTTCCTGCTCGCGCCTGATTACGACCCCAGCGCCCTGCAGATATTGCTCACCACGGCGCTCACCCATCCCCACGCCGACTCCACCTACGCTCTCGTCATCCCCGCCGGAGCCAACCCACGCGGCCGCAATAACACACTCTACGTCACCCTCCAGCCCGACCTGGCCATCCCCGCCGGCGGCACGCTCGCGGGCAAGCCCATCGTCCTGAAGCACTACCTGCTGAACTACCATGACGGCCACGCCGACCTCTACGCCGACGCCGACGGCAACCTCATGGAAGCCGAACTCGGCCCCATCAGCGCCAAATACATCCGCAACGGATTCACACTCGCGCCTTGACACCGCCCCGCCTCGCCGTTAAGCTCTACCTTCAATGAGCAAGACTCTCCACACCGCTGCCTGTTGCCGCATGGGTTGTCCCATGCCGCGCTGTTGCGCCGGTGTCTGTCTGCTCTAAGCGAAAGCCCCTCTTTCGACTTCTTAGATCAAGCACCCACGCACAGCCTCCCGGCAGCGTGGGTTTTCCCTTTCTGAGCCCGCATCCCACCCTTCCATACCAAACCTCATCGCAGGAGCCCTCTATGCCCAGCCCTTTCCACACCCGCAAACAGAATTCCGGCCGCGCTCTCCCGCAAGCCAGGCTGGCCTTCAACGTGGACGCAGCAGCCATTGCCATCGCCCTGATCTTCGCCGTACTCATCCGCTTCAACGTCATCCACCGCATCGGTTGGTAGCCAGTCGATCCTCATCACCTGGCTTTGGTCGTTGTTCCTGCCGTTTCTACTCACTACTCTCTGTACTTTGTCCTCTCAGACCATCTCGCTGCCCACCGGAACGGCTCGCGCCCCGCGTCCGCGCCAGTGGCTCGCCCTGCTGCCTGGAACGCTGCTGCTCTTCGCCATCGGCATTGCCGGCAAGGGCCTGGAGTCGCTCAGCGTCACCCTTGGTAAGCGCCACATCCCCTTCCCGCATGTGGAGTACGTTCTCTGGGCCATCATCCTCGGCCTCCTCATCTCCAACATCGGCAACGTACCAGCCATCTTCCGTCCCGGCATTGCCACCTATGAGCTCTGGCTCAAACTCGGCATCGTTCTGGTTTCTGCCAAGTTCGTGCTCGGCGATCTGCTCCGCATCGGCGGCATGAGCCTGTTGCTGGTCTTCGTCGAGCTCATCCTCTCGCTCACCGTGATGACCCTGCTCGGCCGCATCTTCAGGCTCCCGCCCAAGCTCACCAGCCTGCTCGCCATCGGCAGCTCCATCTGCGGCGTCACCGCCATCATGGCCGCGCAGGGCGCCATTGACCCCGACGAGGAAGACACCTCTACCGCCATCGCCGCCATCCTCACCCTCGGCGCAATCGCGCTCTTTACCTTCCCCGCCATCGGCCACCTGCTGCACATAGGGCAACAGTCCTACGGCATCTGGGCTGGTCTAGCCGTGGACAATACCGCCGAAGCCACCGTCACCGGCGCGCTCTACGGCGACGTCGCCGGCCGCTTCGCCGTACTCGCCAAGACAGCCCGTTCCTCGTTCATCGGCTTCGTCGTGCTGGGCTACGCCGTCTACTGGGCATCGCAGGGCCAGGCCCGCCGGGTGGAGCGCAAGGCGCTCTTCCTCTGGCAGAAGTTCCCCAAGTTCATCCTCGGCTTCGTGGCCATCTCGGTGCTCGCGACCGTCGGCTTCTTCACGGCCCCACAGCTCAAGTCGCTCGCCAACCTCTCGCAGTGGGCGTTTCTGCCGGCCTTTGCCGGCGTCGGCCTGCGCACGCAGTTCCGCGACCTCGTCAGCCAGGGCTGGCGTCCCATCCTGGTCGGCGTCCTCGGCGAGATCTTCATCGCCCTCCTCACCCTCGGCATGGTCTTCGCCGTCTACCACGGAGCCGCGCGATGATCCTCAATAGAACAAGGCCTGTCATCCTGAGCGAAGGTGCTCACGGTTTCATCGTGAGCGCCGGAGTCGAAGGACCCCGATATCGCTTGTATGGCCTCAGTGGCGCGCACCATTCTGCCCGCAAAACCATTGCGTCCACACGCATCCCCCGCTGTCGTTGTCGCCGCTAGTCCCTCCAGACCCGCGCGAGAACCAGCCGTCTTTCCACGCACAACCTCATCCATCAAGCGACCCTGCGCAGCAGGCGCGCCCCCACACACATCTTCAGGAGTCCCATGTCACGCCTTCGCCTCATTGCACTCATCGTCTTCGCCACCACGCTCGCCGCTCACGCCCAGGTCGTCGGTGGCACCATCTCCGGCACGGTGGTCGATTCCACCGGCGCCGTAGTCCCCAGCGCCCAGGTCCTCATCCACGACGACGACACCGGCTCACAGCGCACGCTCAACACCTCCAGCGCCGGAGCCTTTACCGCGCCCTCAGTCAGCGTCGGCCGCTACACCGTCACCGTCAGCGCGCCCGGGTTTAGCCCCTACAAGCGCACGGACGTCACCGTCACCGTCGGCCAGACCCTCGAGCTCACACTCAAGCTCACCGTCCGCAGCGGCACCGAGACCGTCAACGTGGAAGACACGCCACCCGCCGTCAACGTCTCCACCGAGCAGAGTTCCGGCCTGGTGAACTCGCGCCAGGTCAAGGAACTGCCACTCAACGGCCGCAGCTACGACCAGCTCCTCACACTGAACCCCGGCATCGTCAACTACACCAATCAGCGCTCCGGTGGTGTCGGCACATCCAACTCCTCCGTGGGCAGCATGTTCTCCGTCTCCGGCCGCCGCCCGCAGGACAATCTCTTCCTGCTCAACGGCATTGAGTACACCGAAGCCTCGCTCATCAACACCACGCCCGGCGGCACCAGCGGCCAGCTGCTCGGCATCGATGGCATCCGCGAGTTCAACGTCGTCACCAACACCTACTCGGCAGCCTACGGCAAGCGCGACGGCGCGCAGATCTCCATCGCCACCACCGGCGGCACCAACCAGCTCCACGGCTCGGCCTTTTGGTTCCTGCGAAACAGCTTCCTGGACGCCCGCAACTACTTCGACAACGCCCGCATCCCCGAGTTCCAGCGCAATGACTTCGGCACCTCGCTCGGCGGCCCGCTGCACCGCGACAAAGCCTTCCTCTTCGCCAACTATGAGGGCTATCGCCAGAACCTCGGCGAGTCCATCGTCACCCTCGTGCCCGATGCCACCTCTCGCGCCAAGGCCGTCACCAGCGTCCAGCCTCTTCTGAACCTGTGGCCCATCGCGAACGGCCCGGAGGTCCTCATCAACGGTGCCAGCAGCGGCATCGCCCTCTACACCGGCACCGCGCCGCAGCACATCCGCGAGGACTTCGGCACCACGCGCTTTGACTACAACCTCAGCGTCAACGACCTCTTCAACGCCATCTACACTGTCGACGACTCCACCGCCTCCACTCCCTCCGCCGACCCTTACTCCTATGTCAGCGAAAGACTGCGCGAACAGGTCCTCAGCGCGCAGGAGCAACACATCTTCTCCTCCAAACTCATCAACATCGCCCGCATCGGCCTCTCGCGCTCCACCTTCTACTTCCTCGGATACGTTCCCGCGGCGCAGCAGGCACTGGCCCCAAGCGTCCGTCCAGGAGTGCCCTCCTATGCGGTCGTTATCGCCGGCTCCACGGCCTCCAATGGAGCCTCGTCCGTCACCACCGCGGGCGCCAACGTCGGCTCCAACAACGGCATCACCCGCAACCTCTATACCTTCGACGACCACGCCTATTACACCTTCGGCAGGCACACGCTCCAAGGCGGCGTCTGGTTGCAGCGTCTGCAATCCAATGACAACCTCGCGCAGAACCAGTACGGCCAGGCCTCCTTCGCTTCGCTCAGCACCTTCCTTGCGGGCACCATCAAGACCTTCACCTACGCTCCCGCCACCACTGAACTCGGCTGGCGCGCGCTCTTCGTCGACGCCTTCCTCGATGACACCTGGCACATCAGCCCGCGCCTCGAGGCCCGCATCGGCTTCCGCAGCGAGTCGTCCACCGGCTGGTCCGAATCACAGGGCCGCGCCGGCGTCTACACCTTCACCAACAACATCATCAACAGCACTCCCAGCGTCCAGTCCAACGCCCTCACCAACAACCGCGCCCTGTTTCTGCCCGAGCCCCGCGTCGGCATCGCATGGAACGTCCTCGGCAACGGTCGCACCAGCATCCGGGCCTCCGCAGGCATGCACCACTCGCTGCTGGACGCCCTCGACTACCGCCTCGACCAGGCCGCCCCCTTCAACACTGTCTACTCGTACTCCAGCACCACCGTGGCCACCCCCACCAGCAGCACGCCGCTCGTCTCCCCTTCCACCATCGATACCGGCATCGCCACGCCCGCGCTCCTCTCTTACTCGCTCAAGATCGAGCAGCAGCTCGCGCCCGCAACCTCCATCACGGTCAGCTATGACGGCTCCCACAGCTACCACCAGATTCTCAACGGCGACCTCAACGAGCCCGCCTACACCGTCTTCGCCAACGGCACCATCTACTACCCGAACACCACCAAGGCCAACCCCGCCGTGGCCAATACCACCTCCTGGTGGGCCGGCGGCTCTGGCAATTACAACGCCTTCGTCCTCGACCTCCGCCACGATCTCTCCCACGGCATCCAACTTCGCGCCAACTACACCTGGTCAAAGAACCTGGACGACGGCTCAGCCTGGAACACCTCCGTCTCCTCCAACACACCCGCCTTCGTCGCCGTACCATCCCTCCCCCATCTCGATTACGGCCCGGCCGCCACAGACATCCGCCAGATCGTCGCCATCAACGGAATCTACGATCTCCCTCGCCTCCCCCATCTCGCTTCTCGCATCGCGGAGGGCTGGTCGGTCGCCACCATCGCCAACCTAACCACCGGCTTCCCCTTCTCTCCGCAACTCGGCTATAACCCCACTGGCTCCGGCGACAGCCGCAACCCCATTCGCCCCAATCTCAACCCCGCCTTCAGCGGAGCGCTCTACACCAGGGGCAGCACCGCCGCGCGCGCCACGCAGTTCTTCAACCCCAACGCCTTCTCCGCACCCGCCTTCGGCACCGTCGACAACGCGCCCCGCGACGGCCTCACCGGCCCCGGCTATGCCGACTGGGATCTCTCGCTCCTCAAGTCCACCCAGTTCACGGAGCGCACCCACCTCCAGTTCCGCGCGGAGTTCTTCAACATCCTCAATCACACCAACCTCTCTCTGCCCAACGAGGTCGTCTACTCCGCCGGCCCCACCCAGGGCACCGCCGCCAATCAGACCACCGCCGCAGCCTTTGGCTCCCCCGGCGTCGTCTCCGCTACCGCCAACACCAGCCGGCAGATTCAGCTCGGTCTGAAGCTGCTCTTCTAGTTCCCTACAGGTCTACATACCTCCAGAGGTTGTCAGCCAGCCTCGGCTGGGATAGCATCCTGCCAGCGTTCGCGGACGTCTGTGCGAACGCTCTCAAGCTGAACCCTCGCGTCTCTGCTGCTCTGCGACAATTCGCCTTGCCGAACCCATCTCGATGACCCCCGGAGGAACATCTATGATTCGCATCTACTCGGCACCTTGCACTGGACTGGCCCTGCTCGCTGCCCTCGCAATCACTCCCACAGCCTTCGCCCAGACCTTCGCCCAGACCGTGCGCACTCCCGTCGTCACACAGAAGATCGACGACACGTACCTCAGCGTACTCACCGGCAACCTCCGCCTATCGGCGCTCGATCCTGCCAATGATCTCGGATCCGTCGATGCTGCCCTTCCTCTGGACCACATGCTGCTACAGTTGCAGCGCTCGCCCCAGAGCGAAGCCGCGCTCACCGCTTATATCGCCTCGCTGAACGACGCAGGCTCACCCAACTTCCACCAGTGGCTTACCGCCCAGCAGCTCGGCGATCAGTACGGTCCCGCCCCCGCGGACATCGCCGCCGTCACTAGCTGGCTCCAGTCCCACGGCCTCACCGTCAACCTGGTCTATCCAACCGGCATGGTCATTGACTTCTCCGGCTCCGCCGCCGCAGTCGAGTCCGCCTTCCACCCCGCATTGCACTACCTCTCCGTCAACGGTATCGCCCACATCGCCAACACCGTCAATCCCTCTATCCCCACCGCTCTGGCCGGCGTGATCTCTGGAGTGGTCAGCCTGAACGACTTTCTTCCCCACCCCATGCAGAAAGCCGTGCAGACCGCGCACATCGACGTCCACACGGGAGCCACCTCCCTGCAAGGCCCCGACTACACCTACACCTCCGGCAGCAGCACCTACCAGGCCGTCGTCCCCGGCGACCTCGCCACCATCTACAACCTGAACAAGCTCTTCTCGGCCGGCTACTCCGGCCAGGGGCAGACCATCGTCGTCATCGAAGACACCAACGTCTACTCCACTGCCGACTGGACCACCTTCCGCTCCAAATTCGGCCTCTCCACCTACACCGCCGGCAGCTTCACCCAGGAGCATCCCGGCTCCAACTGCACCAACCCCGGCACCAACGCCGACGACGGCGAGGCCATCCTCGACGCCGAGTGGGCCAGCGCGGCCGCTCCCTCGGCAGCCATTGTGCTCGCCTCCTGCGCAGACACCCGCACCACCTTCGGCGGCCTCATCGCCCTCCAGAACATACTCAGTGCAGCCAATCCACCCAAGATCGTCAGCATCAGTTACGGCGAAAGCGAGAGCGAGAACGGTGCCGCCGCCAACGCCGCCTACAACTCGGCCTACCAGACTGCCGCCGCCGAGGGCGTCTCAGTCTTCGTCTCCTCCGGCGATGAAGGCGCAGCCAGCTCCGACGCCAATGCATCCAGTGCCACGCACGGCATCACCGTCTCCGGCTTCGCCTCCACCCCGTACAACGTCGCCGTCGGCGGCACCGACTTCGGCGACACCGCCACGGCCACCAACTCCTCCTACTGGAACTCCACCAACACGAGCACCTTCGCCTCCGCCAAAAGCTATATCCCGGAGATCCCCTGGAACGACTCCTGCGCCAGCACGCTGCTCGCCAAGGCATACAGCTACAGCATCACCTACGGCAGCAGCGGCTTCTGCAACTCCACCACTGGCAAGGAGTACTACCTCACCACCGGCTCCGGCTCCGGCGGTCCCTCCGGCTGTGCCACCGGCTCACCCTCCGTCGCCGGTGAAGTCAGCGGCACCTGCAAGGGTTATGCGAAGCCCTCCTGGCAGTCGCTGCTCGGCGTTCCCGCCGACGGCGTCCGCGATATCCCGGACGTCTCTCTCTTCGCCGCCAACGGCGTCTGGGGCCACTATTACGTCTTCTGCTGGTCGGACACACGCGAGGGCGGTGCCTCCTGCTCCGGCGCGCCCAGCACCTGGTCCGGAGCCGGCGGCACCAGCTTCGCCTCGCCTATCATGGCCGCCATCCAGTCCCTAGTGAACCAGAAGACCGCCTCCTCCTGGGGCCTGCCCACACCCACCTACTACAAACTCGCAGCAGCCGAGTACGGCACCGCCGGCAACGGGACCTGCAACTCCTCCAACGGCAACGCCGCCGGCAGCGGCTGCATCTTCTACGATGTCACCTCTGGCGACATGGACGTCAACTGCACCGGCAAGGTCAACTGCTACCTGCCCTCAGGCACCAACGGCGTGCTCTCCACCTCCAGCAGCTCCTACCTGCCCGCCTACAAAACCGGCACCGGCTGGGACTTCGCCACCGGTATCGGCACCCTCAACGCCTACAACCTCGTCACCAACTGGAACACCGTCACCCACTGACGAGCACACTGGACGGGTGGCCCATCCATGACAGTTTCATCGTCATGGGTGGGCCACGACTTCGCCGGGGGCCCCAGGTCTCGATTCTGAGACCTGGGTTTGCAGGATGCCCTACCTCCCGCCCATCTTCGCAAAATCAATGAACGCCCGCGCCGGGTCAGTGTGAATCAGCTTCACATTCACCTTGTCGCCCACATCCAGTCCGTCGCCGCCGGTCACCACGCGCCCCTCGAACGGCGGCCGGATCACGCGCACATACACACCCTTGTCGCTAGCGCCCGTAACCACCCCCGGAAACACCTGCCCGATCCGCGAAGCCATCGCCACCGCCGCCACCCGCTTCTGCATGGTGCGCTCGATCTTGCGCAGCGCCTTGTCTGCGTCGTTGCAGTGCTGCGCTATCGCGATCAGCTCCGCATCGCTGTACGGTGCGGGTGAGTTCGTCATCATCGCATGCAGCACCCGCTGCGTCACCATATCCGGAAACCTGCGGTTCGGCGCGGTCGAGTGCGTATAGTCCCGTGCCGCCAGCCCGAAGTGGCCGGTCGGGTCGTCGTCCGGCCGCATCAGCAGATACTCACCCGGCCCCATCAGCTTGATCACCGCCACCGCCAGGTCGGGATAATGAATCTCGTCGTTCTTCCGCCGCTCTTCCAGAAAATTATTTAGCGCCACCGAGTTCGGCGCGTCCGGCAGCGTCGTCCCATTCTCCTTGGCCAGCGCCACAATGCGGTCCCACCGCTTCGGCACCACCACCACGCGCTGCAAACCGCTGCGTCCGCCTTTGCGAAGCGCTCGCGCCATCACGCCGTTGGCCGCCACCATCAGGTCTTCAATCAGATTCATCGCGCGGTTCTGCACCGCCTCGGTCACGTCCACCACCCGCCCGTCCATCACCACCGGGTCTGCCTCGGACTTGTGAAACTCCAGCGCGCCGTTCTTCACCCGCGCCGCATGGAGCGCCTGCGCCGCCTCGTCCTGCAACTTCAACTGCTCCACCAGCCAACCCTGCGAAAGTCCGGGTGGCCCATCCATGACGACAGCTTTATCGTCGGCATGGGTGGGGTATGCGGATGGCGAAGCCAGCGACCCGTCCGCCGCATGCTCCCTCGCGCTGTCCGACCGCAGCGACATCACATCGTCATCCACCACACCCGCCGCTGTCTTCTCCAGCCACGGCCCCACCCGCGAGTACGCCAACTGCGCCCGGTTCCGCACCAGCGCCAGCGACACCTTCTCCTCCAGCATCTCGCCATCCGGGCCCACGGTGAAGGTCATCATCACCGCGCGCCGGTCGCCACTCTCATTCAAACTCGTCAGCCCGGTCGAAAGCTCCAGCGGCAGCATTGGAAAGTTCTTCACCGCCGTGTAGATGGTCTGCGTCTGCGCCTGCGCATGCTGGTCGATGGGGCTGCCCTGCGCGACCGCCGCCGCCACATCGCCAATCGCCACGCGCAGCCGGATCGCTCCGCCCTCCCCGCTCACGCGCTCGGCCACCTCAATCTGGTCCAGGTCCCGCGACGTATCGTTGTCAATCGACGACCACCCCAGCGCCCGCAGATCTTCCACCCCCACCGACGGCGTCACCACCGCAAAATCCGCCTCAATCGCCGCCACCTGCTCGGCCACACCCGGGCCAAACTCCGGCTTGAACCCCGCCGCGTGCATCTCATCCAGCGCCGACTGCGCCAGATCGAAGCCCTTCGCTCCGCCGCCGCCATGCCCTTGCGGCGCCGTGCCATCGTTGCCATGTTGAGTCTTGGAAGGGCCGCTGTGCCTGGGGCGATCATGTTCGGACATGCCGTCCAAGCTACCACGCACGCCCACGCTCTGGCCCGCGTTACATCGCAGCCATCGCCCGCTCACGCAGCGGCTCCAGCCGCTCCCTCTCCAGCCCGTCGCGATAAAACATGTTGTACGTATCAAACGGAATCAGCCGCTTCCCATCCGGATGCGCGATATGCACGCACGTCTTCTTAATGGACCGCAGGTCAAAGCTCTGCGCATCAATGAACGCCACAATCAGAATCCGAAACAGATTGTCGTACCCCAGTTGCTTCGGAGCCAGCACCTGCGGCAGGCAGCACAGCAGCTCCCGCAGCGTCACCGCCTGCGACTGCGGCGAGTGGTTGGTCGCAAACAGTTTGAAGATGTGCTCGCCGATGCCCGCTTCCTTCTCATACACAATCGTGTTGCGCCCGCCGTTGATCAAGACGTCGGGCTCAATCATCCCCGTCAGGGGCACCACCTTGCCGCCAATCTTCATCGCATAGGCCATCGCCAGACTGTCCGGATGGCACGGCACCGGAATCAGGTCCTGCGGCTGAAAGACCTTGGTCTGCGCCAGGATCTTTCGCCGCACCTCGCTCAGCGTCAACCGGTGCTTCGCCGCGTCGTATCCGCTCAACCGGCCCGCCTGCTGCACCGGCTGAAAGGTCACCCCGCGCACGCACCGGTGCTGCAACGCAAAGTCGACGATCTCTCCCATCTCGCCGTCGTTCAGTCCGCGCTCCACCGTCACCACCAGCGTGGTGGACACGTTCAGCTTGTTCAGCTTCTCCAGCGCCTTTTCGCGCACATGTCGCAAGTCCGCTCCACGCAACTGCATCAGCGGATCGCGCCGCAGCGAATCGAACTGCAGGTACAGCTCGAACTCCGGCATGTACTCCGCCAGCCGCTCCGCAAATCCCTCCTCGGTCGCAATGCGGATGCCGTTGGTATTCACCATCAGGTGCTTGATCGGCCTCCGCTTCGCAGCATCCAGCACCTCAAAGAACTGCGGATGGATCGTCGGCTCGCCACCGGAGATCTGCACCACGTCCGGCTCAATCTCATTGCTCACCACCGCATCCAGCATCCCCTCAATCTCTTCCATCGACCGGTACGTCGTCCGGTGCGTCCCACTCTCCGCATAGCACACCGGGCAGCTCAGGTTGCACGCATCGCATATCTCAATCAGCGTCAGACAGCTGTGCTGCTCATGGTCCGGGCACAGCCCGCAGTCGTAGGGGCAGCCATACTTCACCTGCGTGTTGTAGTGGTCCGGCATCTCTGGGTGTTTCAGAAAGACCTCGCGACAGCGCCGGTAGTAGTCCACATCATCGGCCATCAGCACGCGCTCAAACCCATGCTCGGGGCAGCGCTTCAGCATGTAGACATTGCCGTCTTCAAAGACAATCTTCGCGTCCACGCGCCGGAAGCACGTCGTGCAGATCGATACCGCCGTGTCATAAAACAGATAATCCCGTGTCTTCGCCATCGTTAACCTCCAACCTCTTTGCTTGTCATCCTGAGCGTAGCGAAGGATCTGCTTTATGTCTTCGCCCCGCAGATTACTTATCTCTGCGCGATCCCTTCGCAATTGAGAACCAGATCACGCTGGCGACCAACCCTGTCATGCAGATCAGAAAGCAGCCATATCCGATCGAGGCGACGTTCCTCCACCAATTGTCTCCACCAATGGATCTGCCAAAGCTAACCCCGCACAGTCCAAAGCCGAGCGCTGCTCCAACGGCAAAGCCTGTGATGAACTTTGCCGGCAACCCCATCTTCTTCTTTCGTTCCGAAGGATCACTCATCGTCCCACTTCCTCCACGCTCCAATTCCTACACCGCCAGCCCATTGACCCACGCCCACTGGATCACTCTTCAACTCCACCCTTGGCATCCGATCTCCTCCGCCTCGCCACAGCCGCCAGGCCCGCCATCACCAGTCCGATGATCCCGACAAGCATCCCCCCGATCTCCAACACCGCAGTCCCCAGCAACGCATCGCCCAGGTTCATCCGCGCCGCGGAGGCCTGGTTCAGTGACGAATTGAAGTGGGGAAACAGCGCGATCAACGCGACGGCATTCCCCGCGCACGACGCCATCGAGAGCAGCGTCACCGTCGCAAAGATCGCCAGCGCCTTCTCCGCGCCGGTCTTTCCTGTCCAAGGCATCTTCATCGCGGCCCTCACCTGCCGCGCGAAGCGGACACAATCAACTCGATCACAAACACGATGCCGCCCACCACCAGCGCCACCAGTGCGAGCACAAACAGCACCACGCCGATTCCGCTCAATTCTCCCGGGCCGCTGGAGGTAGGTAACGCGCCAGACGCCGCGCACAGCCCGAACGCCAGCAGCATGGTCGCCGCTCCTGCGGCCATGATGATCGGCCCAATCCACCTCCGCTTCTTCGCCCGCGGCGTCTCCATCGGTTCAGTCATGCGCAGCCTCCCTTCTTCGACTCCACTCTCCCACAGCCAGCACCAGCAGCCCGGCCACGCACGCCCACTGGATCACATTCATCCCGGCCACCAGCGGCTGCGGCTTCAAAAAGTCAATCAGCAACCGCCACCCAAGATACGCCGCCAGAAACCCGCGAAACACCTGACCCTCCGCATACATCCCTCTGCGAACCTTCGCGCCCTCTGCGTTTGTCGTTCGCTGCCATCGCCACAGCACCCACGCCAGCGCCGCGAGAAACACAAACTCATACAGCTGCGTCGGATGCCGTCGCACACCGTCGCCAAAGTCTACGCCCCACGGCAGCGTCGTCGCGTTGCCATAGGTATCGTCAGCCAGCCCCGCGAAGAAGCACCCCAGCCGTCCCACTGCAATGCCCACGCACACCGGCACGGCAAACAGATCGCCGGTGCGCGAACGCATCCCCGCTACCTTCTTCACCAACTCCACGCCCAGCCAACCGCCCAGCAACCCGCCCACCACCGTCTTCCCGCCCGACTGCCACAGCTCGTCCCAGTGCAGCCCCACCACCGGAGCCTGCTCCAGCAGCCCCAGCGCCCGGGCCCCCAGCAGCGCTCCCACTGCCGCCGCCGCAATCACCACCCAGCGCCGGTCTTCGCTCAACGCGTCCCCATACCGCGCGCGCTGCCAACGGTACACCATGTAGCCCGCCACATACCCCAACGCCTCCAGCAGCGGGTGCAGCTCGGGATGGAAGAGGTTTGCCAAATCCATAAGTCCAACCGAGTGTACCTGTAGAAATTTGTGAGGCTCTGCACATTGTCTGTGTACAGCAGACAAGCGGTCCACCGCTAAGTCCAATCGGCTGCCAACTTTAGCGGAAAAGGGGGGTGGGGGGTGGCAGCAGAAGGCTACCCTGCGCTGGCAAATCTTACAGCACACTTCTGCAACGAATATCGAACGCCCACTGCCAGCCGAAAAGCAAAGGGTCTAGCATAAAAGAGCTATGGCAACGAACACACCCACGCAACCGCAAACCAGGCTCAAGAGCGCGAAAAGCGACACCAAGGCCACCTCACGCGACAACACATTCGACATCTTTCGTCGTTGGGGATATCTGCAGGCCACGCTCGATCCGCTCGGCCAGTTCCTCCCGCCCGAGCCCTTTCCCACGCCCGCGCCCGACGGCCCAGACTCCGAAGCCGCGCGCAAGATCTACTGCGCCTCCATCGGCGCGGAGTTCATGCACATTCCCTCGCCCGAACGCCGCGCCTGGATCGAGCAGCGCCTGGAGTCCGACGCGCCCAGCAGTCCAGCCACGCTCAGTCGCGCGCGCATTCTCACCGGCCTCATCCGCGCCGACCTCTTTGAGCAGGTCATTCAGCAGCGGTATCTCGGCACCAAGCGCTTCTCGCTCGAAGGCCTCACCGCGCTGGTTCCCTTCCTCGACCAGCTCTTCTCCACCGCCGCGGAGAACGGCGTCAACCGCTCCGTCTTCGCCATGAGCCATCGCGGCCGCCTCAACGTCATGGTCAACACCATCGGCCGCGGATCGCATGAGATCTTCACCAAGTTTGAGGACGTGGACCCGCGCAGCACCATGGGCGGAGGCGACGTGAAGTACCACACCGGCGCAACCGGCGACCTCATCACGCCTACCGGAAAGACCGTCCATCTGCACCTCGCCTCCAATCCCAGCCATCTCGAAGCGGCCGACCCCGTCATCATGGGCCGCACGCGCGCCTATCAGGAGCGCCTCGGCGCCACCGGCACAACCCAGGTGCTGCCACTCATCATCCACGGCGACGCGGCCTTCGCCGGCCAGGGCATCTGGGCAGAAACCCTCAACCTCGCCACGCTCCCCGGCTACGAGGTCGGCGGAACCATCCAGGTCATCGTCAACAACCTGCTCGGCTTCACCGCTCTGCCCGAGGAGTCCAACAGCTCACGCTTTGCCTCGGACCTCGCCAAGCGTCTGCCCATTCCCATCTTCCACGTCAACGCCGAAGACCCCGAGGCCGTAGTGCGCATCGCCGCCCTGGCCGCGGACTATCGCGCCGCCTTCCACTCCGATGTCGTCGTCGACCTCATCGGCTATCGCCGTCACGGTCACAGCGAGGTCGACGACCCCACCGTCACACAGCCGCGCCGCTACGCGCGTATCAAGGAACATCCTCCGCTGTATAAGCTCTACGCCGAGCAGATTGGCGTGGACGCCGGCGCCGAGATTGAAACCATCCAGCAGGAGTTCCTCGAGGACCAGAAGGCCGCTACGCACGCCGACCACAAGC
>Ga0302319_10005664_pt1 | contig 24995 bp, 21 predicted proteins | sample Bog_T0_2_FD_203319 | JGI IMG/M metagenome (GOLD analysis project Ga0302319, IMG submission 203319) | Peat permafrost microbial communities from Stordalen Mire near Abisko, Sweden - Bog_T0_2 | ecosystem: Environmental > Terrestrial > Soil > Wetlands > Peat | place: Sweden: Abisko, Stordalen Mire...
ACTATCTTTTTGAGGCAGTTTCCATTGGCGGGTTTACTCTGAACGTGAACAATCCTACATGGGCGCTGGACGCCGATCTCTTCACTGGATGGTCGGATATTTCCGACATAACCATCAATCAGAGCGGGCCGGGCGGCGGCATGAGAATTGAGGATGTATGGGAGCATGTCAACCTCAAGGGTCTCTATATTTTGAGTCCGTACGGTAAGACCTATGCGGCTGGACACGGCGGCGTGTATCCGACGGGCACAGTCGGCATGAAACTCTGTAACAACATCAATTCCGGTCTAGTGCAGGTTGACAAAACGCTTTCTGGATACTTCGATCACGGTTATGAGTTGGGTTCGAACGGCTCGGTAACGAACTGCGCCGCACTGATGGACTCGTTCGCGGGCGATAACATGGATGGCTCCGGAAACAACACGGGCTTTTGGATCGGCAGAGGGCCCCAAGGGAGCCTGGATCATCCTTACACGGAATCGGTGAACAGCGCGGGAATCAACCTGGGAAGTTACAGCCAAGGACCGTGGAAGATCACCAACGGAACATTTGTCAACCCGAGCTTGTCACTTCTGGCCAGTATCTATGTGAATCAATTGACATCGCCGAGCGGATACAACCTCGCGGGGATCGACATTGAGAACAACGCCTTTATTCTCTCCAATACATACGGCATCAGACTGATAGACATTGCCGGAATCAGTAAAGGCAAGATGGCCTACAACACAGTTATGGGCGGAAGTAACCCTGCGGCGTACGGCGTAGGATTGCCGAGCAATAGTGTGGCGTGGTTCTTGGAGAACAATTCTTTTGCTTTGACGTCTTCCTCGAACAACTACCAGAATCAGGCCAGCGCCAACCTGTCTTATGACGGTTCTACGCTGACCACTGCGCACATTGTCAGCGAGCAAGGAGCGATTGTTTTGAGCGCCAATGCGGCTGGCATCACTCTTCCTTCAACGATCGCCGGCACGCAGGGCACGGATGCGAATCTGCTTTCCGCCGGCACAGTGAGCGGCGCCGCGCAGTTACTCTGCACCGATGCGAATGGCGGCGCAACAACCCTGGGATGCACGACTGGGAGCGGCGCTCCATCTGTTTACTACAATGTGCTCAGCTATGGCGCAAAGGCAGACATGCTTCCCTTGGCTAGAACCTATGTGGGAGCTTCCCTGACGGCGGGAAGTTCAACGCTCTATGTGGGGAGCGGCAGCTTCACCTCAGCCGACGTGGGAAAGTATGTAGCCTTCGTTCCCGCGTCTGCCTGGTCGCAGCCATTTTCGACCGGGCCATCGACGGCGCAAATCGTGTCAGTAACTGATGGCCAGCATTTAGTTCTGAGCAAGGCGGCGGCGACGACGGAGGGCGCGTATATCTCCTGGGGCACGGACAATGTGCCGGCCTTCAATGCGTGCGCGACAGCGGTGGCCGCTGTAGGCGGGGGCACGTGCGCGGTTCCCGACGGGAATTATCTCTTCGCGACCTCACCCTATTACCTTGTTAGCGGCATGGCGCAAGACGATGGAGGATATCAGACGCCAGCCGGCGGGTCAGGGGCGGTGATAGCCTGCACGGTATCCGGCGGTTCCCTGAGCGGCTGCGCGGTTGCGAGCAGCCCGAGTACATATGTCAAGAACACGACACTTACACTTAACTTCCCGACGCAGGGCTCAGCAAACAGCGGCTGCCCCGCGGTATACGCAGGGCCGTGCGGACAGGAATTTGCGACGGTGACCACGAATAGCAGCGGGCAGGCGCAGAATCCGGTCACCATTGTGTATGCCGGTTTTGGGCTGACATCCGCACCGGTTCCCACGGTGAACGCCACGGGCGGCGATGGAGCAACGGCGACGACCACCCTTTCCGGGGGAACGGCTGCCACTCCGGCCATCACGAATGGCGGCAGCGGCTATCCCGCGAGTGCGAGCGGAGTTTTAGAAATGTGGGCTTTTGGCGGCGGCTGCACAAGCAACTTTGGCGGTGGAGGCTCGGGCGTGTCGGTGATCGTAGGCAAAGGCTCGGCTTCGACCAATTCGTCCGGCGCGGTGACGAGCGCAGCCTGGACAAACGCGCCGACTGGATGCTCGACGGCGCCTGCCATTGTCTTCGGGGACTTTACCTGCTGGAACCCAGGCAGTTCGTCTTTCACGGCGCAGTGCACAAACGTTGCACCGCTGATTCCCGCGGCAATCCCGGTACAGGTGATGCTGACTCCCGGAGTCAGCTGGTTTGGCCCGAGCGGAGCGAGCCAGGAAGGCGTGAATCTAGGCGGAACGTGGGATGGTACGACCGTGGATACGGTTGTTCCTGGAAGCTTTCTGACTCAGCCGGCGATGTTCGGCGGGCAAATTCAGAGTTCGGATATCGGCGGTCTAACGCTGGGTAATAGTTTTATAGGAATTTTCGACCCGTACAACCTGAACAGGTCGAAGGTCCACGATCTGAATTTGAATAGCGGCATTGGAATGCTGACCTGGGCATACGATCTTGGCTCTCAGTTAGACAACATCTGGTCGGGAGGCTACGCTCCCATAGTCAATGGCGGGGCGTGGCAGCACCGGAGCGATTTTCCTCTTGGGCAGGGCGGCTTCTTCGATGTGGATTCCGTTTCAAACATCGTGGCGGAACCGGCGGGTTACAACACTGTGGCGGCGGCTATCGACAATTGGTTTGCCGAAGAGTTTTGGCGTCCGGAGTTTTCGGGAAACGCTGGCGACTTTTACGAAACCTGTAAAGAGCCGCAGACGACGAATCAACGCCAGACTTCTCACAGCCTCAGCATTCCGCAGGGCGCCAACTCGATGTGCTACAAGGGCATCACCGGCATGGGGATGCTGAATCTGACGCGGGACAATCGCGCGGCTGGAAGCCACCCGATCACGAATATCACAGGTAAGTATCTTTACCGGCCTGTATATTACGGTTCTCTAGGTGGAAGCAGCCTGTTCGGAGCGAGTTGCGAGCAATGCAATCAGATCGCGTCCGATCCGTATCGTACGGAGTCGATCCAAGAAGGCGCGATTGAATTCGAGGCCGGGAATGGGTCGCAGATCAACGGTGTTGGCTGGAGCGGCAGTCAGATTGTTGAGCCGCTTTACGACTTGAGCGGCGCAGCGTACAGCGGAACGGCGGGAGCGCCGCAAGGCGTTGCCTGGCAGAACATCGGGGCATCCTCGGAGGTGAACGCCCAGGCATCGCAGAACCTCAATATCCAGGTGAACCAGGCGTTTCCAGCGGGGCTTACAGTCACTTCAAACAGCGGCAGCGGGAACGGTCAGATCACGTTTGTGAATAGCTACAACACGCAGGTTGGTTCCCTAAGGCAAAGCGTTGTGTGGAACTCGCTGTCGATTTTTGGGGGCGCGGTTGACGACATGGACTTTGCGCCGGGTGGAGTGACGGCGAATGTGCCATTGTCGTTACCGAGCATAGCGCCATCGAGCGGCAGTGCGTGCCTGCAAATCAACAGCGGGGGAGTTGTGTCCAATACTGGATCGGCTTGCGGGGGCAGCGGCGGCGGAGTGACATCCTTTGCGGCGCCATCGGGAAGCTGGCCATCGTGGCTGGTACCGACGGTCACGAATGCGACGAGTACGCCGTCTTTGGTGGTTGCGGCTTCGGCTACGGGTACGGGGAACGTGGTGCTGTCGAGCGGGCCGACGTTCACGGGCAATACGACGACGTTTGCGAACAGCGCGGCGGCGGAGCAGGATGTGACGATCCAGCCTGGGACGGGCGCGGACCAGATTGGCGCGTTTGGATGGAACAACTACGCCGGAACCTCGGAGTGGAAGCTGAGGAAGGACGCAAGCAACTACCTGCGCCTGACGGATATGGTCAACTCGCTGGACCGGGAAGTTTTCTACCAGAACGGACAGACGGTGCTCAACGCCGGGGCGGGCGCGAATCCGGTAGTCGTAAACGGGGCGACCGGGAGCGGCACGGGGGGCTTCCTGGTGGAGGGCGGCGGGGCAAGCCCGGCGGCGGTACTGACGGTGACCGGGAGCGGGAACACGACTGCGACGGGCTTTGTGTCGGGCAAGTTCATGATGGGCTCGGGAACGATGTCGCTGGGGACGGGCGCGGCGGCTGGCACGGGTCCGGCGATAGTTTGCCTAAGCGGCCACGTATGCGACGGAGTGAGCGGGACCGTGACGCTGACGACGGGAACGAGTCCGACGACCGGGACGCTGGCGACACTGAGTTTTCCGAATTCGCATAGCAACTCCGCAAACTGCATCGTGGACGTGTTGCAAAGCGGGGTTGGACGGGTGACGACCGCGACCTGGACCGAATCGACGACCGCGGTGACGCTGACTGCCAATGCTGCGCTGACAGCCAGCACGGCGTATACGGTGAAGTACTGGTGCGGCGGGAACTAGGTCTCGATTTGGCCTGTTGAGTTGGAACGCGAATCCTACCCTCGCAGCAACAAGCCGCTGCGGCAGCCTGCGGCGAGGGTGAGTTACCGATGACAAAGACAGCAAGTTAGCCTCCGCTGCGCGGAGATAGCGGGTTAGCGAGTTGGCGGGTTCTCCTGGATTCGAACGGGATTGGCTCCAGGTTGAATGAGTCGCGTGGCGGGTGGAAATGGGGGATCCGTGGCAGAGACCGGGGAAAGGCGCGCGGTTGAGGCGCGGGGGTTGAGCCTGAGCCTTGAGGATCTGGACCGGGACGAGCTGGAGCGGTTTGGGAGAATTCTGGATCATCGTCCGGCGAGATTGCGGGGGCGGACGGTGGGAATGGCGCTGGCCGAACTGCTGCTGCCGGTGAGGACGCGCGAGGGGAAGCCTGCTCCGCTGCGGGCGAATGCGGCGCAGCAGGCCTTCGAGCGGCGGCGGGGCGAACGGAACATTGTGCTGAAGGCGCGGCAGATGGGGCTGACGACCTGGGCGGCGGCGCGGTTCTTTCTGAAGACCATTACCCAGCCGGGGACGCTGACCCTGGAAGTGGCGCACACGCAGGAGGCTGCGGAGGAGATCTTCCGGATCGTTCACAGGTTTGTGGACTGGTTGCCGGAGGAGCTGCGGGAGGGGCCCCTGAAGACTTCGCGGGCCAATGTGCGGCAGATTGTATTTCCGGAGATGGATGCGCAGTATCGGGTGGTGTCAGCCGGAGACCGGAACGCAGGCCGCGGACTGACGGTGCAGAATCTGCACTGCTCGGAGCTGGCGCGGTGGCCGGGAGATCCGGCGGAGACGCTGGCGGGATTGCGGGCTTCGATGACGCCGGGGGCGGAGCTGATTCTGGAGTCGACGCCGGACGGAGTGGGCTGTTGCTTCCACGAGGAGTGGCAGAAGGCCGGCGAGACGGGAATGGTGCGGCATTTCTTTCCCTGGTGGATGGAGCGGCGCTACCGGGCCGCAGCTGTGGACGAGGCCAGTTTGACCGAGGAGGAACGCGATCTGATGGCGCGGACGCGGCTGGACCGGGAGCAGATCGGATATCGGCGGAAGATACGGGCGAACTTTCGCGGGCTGGCGCGGCAGGAGTACGCCGAGGACGAGGAGAGCTGCTTTCTGGCCAGCGGGGATTCTGTGTTTGAGCTGGCGGCGATCGAGGCGCGGCTGGCGGAGATGGCGGAGCCGGCGGAACGGCGGCGGAATGGGGAGTTGGAGATTTGGCTGCCGCCACTGAAGGGCAAGGAGTACCTGGTGGCGGTGGACCCGGCCGGGGGAGGCAGCGAGGGAGACTACTCGGCGGCCCAGGTGCTGGAGATGGAGACGGGCTTGCAATGCGCGGAGTTTGCCGGGCATGTAGGAGGTCTGGAACTTGCGCATTTGGTGACAAAGCTGGCCGTGGAGTACAACCAGGCATGGCTGGTGGTGGAGCGGAACAACCACGGCAGCGGAGTGCTGGCGCTGGCTGAGACAGTATGCGGATACAAGCGGATCTACAAGCACGGGGGCCAGGCGGGCTGGTTGACAACGTCGCTGAGCCGCCCAGCGGTGCTGGGACAGCTGGGCGCAGGGCTGGTGCAGGAGCCGGAGCGGTTCCAGAGCCGCAAGCTGCTGGGCGAATGCAGAAGCTTTGTCAGACTGCCGAATCGGAGCACGGGGGCGCGAACGGGGACGCATGACGACCGGGTGATGGCGATGGCAATCGGGCTGGGCGCGCGGGCGGAGCTGCTGGGGAGAAGCAGTGGACAGTGAACAGTGGTCAGTTTTCAGTCGCCGGCTTTCCGCGGTCCAATGCAGTCGTTGTGTCAGGCAATGGAGAGGGAACAAGCGAGAATTGGTTCAATGCAATTCGGGCTACTGTTTACTGACCACTGTTCACTGATAACTGTTTGCTGCTTTTGCAGATAATTACGGGCAAAGCGCTTAGAATTCGAGAAGAGTCAGGAAAAGGGCGGGAGACGGGCTTGGCGGTTCTGGCGGTGCAGCAGATCCGGCGAATGCGGGGCGGCGCGCAGGGCCAGCTGATGCTGGGCGCGGATAGCCATCTCTACGTTGTCAAGTTCCAGAACAATCCGCAGCATACACGCGTGCTGGCCAACGAGTTTCTGGCCTCGCGGCTGGCGGCGGCGGTGGGGCTGACGGCTCCAGAGGCGGAGCTGGTGGAGGTATCCAACTGGCTGGTGGAGAACACGCCGGATCTGGAGATCGACCTGGGAAGGACGCGGGTCAAGTGCCAGGCGGGATTGCAGTTTGGTTCGCGGTTTGTGGGCGGCCTGATGCCCGGCCAGGTAGTGGACTACCTGCCCGATGAACAGATGGCCGAAGTGCGGAATCTGGGCGAGTTTGCTGGCATCCTGGCGCTGGACAAGTGGACCGGGAATGCCAATGGGCGGCAGGCGGTGTTTACGCGCCGGCAGCGGGAGCGGCGCTACCGGGCGGTCTTCATCGACTTCGGGTATTGCTTTCATGCCGGGGAATGGCGGTTCGAGGACTCACCTCTGCACGGGGTTTATTACCGCAACGATGTCTACGGGGAGATTGCCGGATGGGAGTCGTTCGAGCCTTGGCTGACGCGGCTGGAGACCTTGCCCGCGGAGACGGTTTGGGCGGCGGCAAGCGAGATCCCGCCGGAATGGTACGGCGGAGACCTGGGCAATATGGAAAAGCTGGTGGAGAAGCTGCTCGTGCGGCGAAGCCGAATCCGGGAGTTGATCGAGGAGTTCGGGAAGTCGGAGAGGAAGCCGTTTCCAAAATGGGGAGGGATGGGGACAGAAAGTGTGGAGGAGGCTTGGAAAGGGGCTCGGTGGGAGACTAGGATTGCGGGGAGAGTGAATTAAAGGGAGGCAAGGCGGGAGCCGGCGATGGCAGGCGCGAATCAGCGGCGGGCATGCGAGTTTCGGCTGCTCCGGTATGTGCCGGATGCGGTGCGGAACGAGTATGTGCATATCGGGGCGATTCTGCGCGAGCAGGGCAGCTCGGAGCCGGCCTTGGTCCGGTTTACGCGCGACTGGCGCCGCGTGCGCTGCCTCGATCCGGAGGCGGACACCGCGCTGCTGGAGGGGATGGAGAGCGAGCTGCGCAGGCGCTTTGAGGCCGAGCCCGATGGAAACCTGATGCGGCTTCTTACGGAGTCGCTCTCGCTGAGCGTGCAGATGACAGAGCAAAAGGCCTATCTGGCAGAAAGCCTGCTCGCGGGGATGGAAGAGTTGATGAAGATGTATGTTGACCCTCCCCCCCGTGAGCGCGTGCCGCGGCTCAGCGGGCGGGCGGCGATTCAGGCCAGGATGCGGACGGAGTTTGAGCGGGCCGGGGTTTGGGATCTGCTGCGCAAGAGGATTGCGGCCTCGGAGTATACGAGGGCGGGGGATCCGCTGCGGATCGACGCGGGGTACCGGCCGAATGGACTGATCCGCATGTTCCATGCGGTGAGCCTGGAGCCGGGCGTGGAGATGGCCAAGGTGCTGGCGTTTTCAGCGGCGGGATTGCGGGCCGGCGTGGAACGGGTGGAGAAGGCGGGCCTGGAACTGACCGCGGTGATTGAGCCGGCGGCCAAGCTTGGAGCGACTGGCGAGGAGCCGGAGAGGCTGGAGATGTACCGCTTTGGCGTGGAGACGATGGAAGAGCATCAGATTCGGGTGCTGACAACCTCGGACCTGGGGCGGGTGGCGGAGACGGCGCGGCGGGAGCTGCACGTCTAGGGATTAGGGACCAGGGAACTGAAGAGCGCTTGGTTGCGTAGGAAAAGTAACTGCCCTCTGATCTCTGACAACTGATGACTGTTTTTTCGAGGCATGGCCCTTTCCGGGGCTGTGCCTTTTTGTTTGGGCGGCGGAAAAAGGAAGGTGTGCGTGAAGGTAGGAGATCAGTTGCGAGAGATTTGGCGGCAGGCGACCGGAAGCGGCCGAAGGGCGGACCTCGCCGCGAGCGCGGCCGATGCGGAAGCGGAGCGCAAGACACTGGCGCTGCCCTCGATCTTGAGCCCGGTCCAGTTTCCGGGGCGGCTGCTGCCCAAGCCGACGCCGGCAAACCTGCGCCGGTTCGCGGAGACACCGGTGGTGCGGCGGGCGATCAATGTCATCAAGGACCGGATTGCGGCGATGGATTGGCAGGTTCGGGTGCGGCGCGGGGTGCGGCCGGGCGATGTGGATTTTGCGGAACGGAAGCTGCGGGCGCTGCGCCGGATGCTGGAAGAGCCAAATGCCGTGGATAGCTTCAGAACCCTGATGGAACAGGTGATTGAGGATGCGTTGACGGGCGGGTACGGAGCCATCGAGATGGAGCCAACGGGAGACGCGGAGCGGCCGGCGATGCTGTGGCCGGTGGATGGAGCCTCGATTCGCATCAACGCGCGGTGGGACGGGCAGGCGGAGACGCCGCGGTATGCGCAGGCGCTTCCGGGGCAACTGGAATCGGCCGCGGTGGATCTGCGGGACGACCAGTTGATCTATGTGCGCATGAATCCGCGCAGCTTTACGCCGTTTGGGCTGGGACCGCTGGAGGTGGCCTTTGAGACGGTGAACCAGTTTCTCAGCGCACACCGGTTTGCAGGCAAGCTGGCATCGAACGCGGTGGCGCAGTATGCGCTGTGGCTGAACGAGGCCACGCCGGCGCAGCATGACCGGCTGATCCGCTGGTGGCAGGACGAGATTGAAGGCACGGGTCGGGTGCCGTTGATCTCGACCGAGCAGAAGCCGGAGGTGCTGCGGTTTGCGCAGGGGACGGATGCGGATATGCGGCTGGCCTGGCAGGAGTTTCTGATCCGGATGGTGGCCAATGCCTTCGGGTTGCCGCCTCTGATGCTGGGGCTGGAGGCGGACGTGAACCAGTCTACCGCCGCGGAGATGACCGACGAAGCCTTTCGCGGGGCGATTTCTCCGCTGGCGCTGCTGCTGGCCGGGCATCTGACCCGGGATCTTTTCGGCAAGTGCATCGGATGGAGGGAGTTCGAGTTTGTTTTCAACGATCTGAACGCTCGGGACGAGGAGACGGAGCTGGCTGTGCAGGTGGGGTTGCTGAAGGCAGGCGTGCTGACAGTAAACGAAGTGCGGGCGATGCGCGGGCTGGGACCGCTTGAATCTGGGCCGCTGGGGCAGGGTGGGACGGCGCCGTTGGCTGGTGAAGCGGCAGAAAACGTGGACTTAGGGACTTAGGCCCTTGTCTTTCGTGGAGCGGAGAGCGGATGCGATTGGAAGCGATGGCGGTGAAGTTTCCCCGTGTGGACGGACACCCGAACCGGGTGGCGTTCGAGGGAGTACTGACAGTGGTGAATGCGCCCAGCGACAAGGCGCCAGCCGGGGCTCGCGGGCACCGAGTGATGTTGACGCGCGAGGCGGCGGAGAAGGCGCTGCCCTCGCTGCTGGGCATGGCGGTGGACTACCGGCCAGGGTGGGACGGCCACGATGCGCGGCGCAAGATCGGGCTGTTGACCGAGGCGGATCTGATCGGGCAGCGGCTTGTGGTGCGCGGGTACCTGTACGCGCGGGACTTTCCCGAGGTGGCCGGAGCGATCGAGGCGCAATCCCCCGAAGCCATGGGGATGAGCTACGAGCTAGCCGACGCGAAGGTCGAGGATATGCGGGCCGAGGTGTGGAAGCTGACCCGCGTGACTTTTACCGGAGCGGCGATTCTGTTGCGGGAGAAAGCGGCTTATCGGGCAACAAGCTTCCGCATGGCGAGTTAGCGCGGAACAGCAAACAGCAGATAGCCGGGAACTCCCCGGTGACAACGAGCAACTGGCAACTGAGAGCCGGCACGGGAGAACTGTCCGCCGCCGGCTGTGAACTGAAGAAGGGAAGGTCATGGAAATGGAAGAAAAAGCGATTGCGGAGCGGCTGGAGGCGGCAACCACCCTGCTGGAAAGAACGCTGAACTGGCTGGAGGAGCGGCAGGGCGCGCTGACCGGCGAAGTGGAGAGGATTTCGGCCACCGTGGAACAGAGCCGGCGGGAAGCGGAGTTGGCGGAGAAGCTGGCGGCGACGGAGCGGGAACTGGCCGAGTTGAAGGCCGCCGCTGCGCCCACGGTATTGAATCCGCTGCGCAGGACGGTGTCGGCGGTTACATCCGAGATGCTGGCCAAGCACGGAATCGGCGAAGGTCCGGTGGATGTGCGAACCCTGGATGCGGCGCTGGCCGGATTGAGCCTGGAGCAGCGCATCGCGGTAAAGAGCCAACTGCTGCGGGCCGGCTCGATCGCCTGAAAGAAGCAGCTAACAGCTAATAGCTAATAGCTAATAGCTAGAAGCATATCCGCAAGGAGCAGCCTCTAGCTGATAGTTGCCAACTGATAACCGGCAACCGATGGCTGTTCGCTCTCGGTTGTCAACTGACCAACAACTGGCCCCATGGAGGGGGCGGAAAGAGCCTATGAACGCAACCTTTGCAGACATTCACGCGGCAGCGGATTTTATCGGGCCGGGCGCTATCGAAGTTCCCCTTTATCAGACCGAGATTTTCGATATCTGCCGGCGTTCGAGCCCCTTCGGGCAGCGCATCAAGCAGGTTCCCGCAACGGGTCATCCGTCGCGGTTCTTCGAGGAGACGGCGATCCCCAATCCGGGCACGGCCGGCTTCGTGAACCCGCGCAGCATCGTGGCGCCGGTGGTGAGCCCGACGCGCGTGGAGCGGAGCGTGCCGCTGAAGGCGATCGTTTCGCAGATCAATTACAACCTGTTTGACATCGAGTTAGGCATCCAGCAGCAGCAGTTCGCCTATTTGCAGGCCAAGGATCTTGTGGATACGGTGAGCGGCGTGATGGTGGCACACGACGTGGCTCTTTGGAACGGCAACGATACCAGTCTGAGCACGCCGACGACAACCCAGTACTATGGTGTAACCCAGCAGATTGCTGCCTCGGGCAACACTGTTTCAATCGGTACGACGGCTTCGATCGTGGACGGGCTGAAGTCGGCAGTAGCGCAGATGGTGGCCAATAACGGCTACTATGTGCGGCCGACGGCGATCTATGCAAATCCGGTGCTGCTGGATCTGATCGACCGGGAGATGAAGGCCGAGTACAACGTGGTGCTGAACACCGACCAGATCACGGGTGGCTTCCGAGTGAAGATGCTGTCGACCCAAGCAGGCGATCTACCCCTGATTCCGGACTGGAGCCTGAGTTACACGGGTATTCCTGGAACGGGCTCGGCTGTGCTGCCGGCCTACATTGTGACCGAGGATCTGATTGAATACCACTGGCTCGGCGACCCCACTCCCCGCATCTTCCAGCTCGGGCTGCCTAACTCTCTGACCCACCAATATGTGGCGGTCAAGTTTGGCGCGCCTGTGGTGAAAGGCGCGAGCTACGCGCATTACCAGGTGCTGGTAGACCGGTAGGAAGCGGAGTTAGCAATGGGGCTCCGAAGTGCGGGGCCCCATCTGTTAGCAGGCTTGCATGTTAGCAATTGGGGACGAACAAAGGGAAGGGGGGGTATGGCATATCTGCAGCCAGCGGATTACCCGAATTATGGATTGCCGGCGGGAACGACGGCCGACTGGATAACGGCCGCCACGGCTTTGATCAACAGCTATTGCAGGCGGCCGGACCTGAATGTGATCCAGTACACGGAGCGCTTGCGTCTTGCCAAGGGATCGCAAACGGTATTGCTCAGCTATCTGCCTCTTGCGCCGCTGGGGACTGCGGCCTCGCCATTGGTGAGCATTGAGGGCCGTTACGCAAAGCCGCGGCGCGGGGAGATTCTCGACGAAACGATGTTTGAAATTGCCTGGGCATTTTCTCTGCCCGGCCAGTGGACGGCGATCGATCCTGACTCGGTGGACTATGACTCAAACACGGGAGAGCTGACGCTGCCGTGGAATGTGCTTGGACTGCCTTACAACGAAGTTACTGTGACCTATACGGCGGGGCTGGCAGCGATCGGCGACGACGTAAAGACAGCATGCGCGCAGATTGTGCGGAATGCACAGTCGACGCCTGCGTTGAACGCAAGCATGACCAAGATCGACACGATGCAGATGCAGTATTTCTCGAGTTCGCTGGTGGACGAAACCGTGCAGACGTGGCTTCGTCCCTACATTGCGAACAGGCTGGGGTGAGCGATGAGCGATGCCGCGCCGCGCAACTCGAATGGAGCGCCGCAGATGCTGGCCGATGCCCTGCTGCGGAGCGTGGCAGGAACTTCGGCCCTGCTGCGCGTAACGGGCACAAATGCGGATACCAGTATGTCCGAGCTGGGACTGGTGGCAACAACTTTCTACGATGTGGTGGTGAGCCCGGTGGCGATGCGCAAACTGCGCCCTGCGTGGCAGGAAGGCGGCGAGTCCAGATGGGAACTTCTGGTCTCTGCAACCGGCGTCGAGCAGCAGGTAAGCGCGCTTGACCTCGCGTCGGTTCAATCTCTCTTCGCCATGACACTGGCAGTTACTGTGGCGGGGCAGGACTACCTAATTGAGTCGATCGGTTCAAGCGAGGCCTTCGGGCGGGTGTATCTTTACAGGCTGTTGTTGCGCGAAGCCCGCCAGCAAGCGGTATAGAAAGATTCTAGCTTTTACCCACTAGCTATTAGCTATTTCAGCAGGTGAGCTTTAACACTTTGCTTCTCGCGTACAGCAGTGACTAAGTCGCGCATGAGCAATGCGCCGGCTGCAAGCGCGCGATTGTACTTACCGGCTTTCGAAAAAAGCTTTAGGAGCCTTTCTCCATGCAAAATGCAAAAGACTCATTCTATATGGCGCTGCGCACGCGGCTCACCACAATCAATCCGGAGCGGACGGTTCTGCTGCGCGGTTCGGTGCGTCCGGGGATTCTGGTGGAGGAGGCGGAAGCGCCTTTCAGCCAGCCGCCCAGTGATGTGTTCATTCTGCGCTGGCTGGGGCTGGGCGTGGATATGGATCTCGGATCGACGATGGTGGCCGAGGAGTGCGAGATCGCATATCAAACACGCGGAACGCAGAGTTATGGGGGACTCGATCGCGGCCGGGCATTAAGAGAAATGGATGAGGAGCTGGTGGCGATGCTGAAGCCCTTTTTTACGCCCAAGCTCAATTACATGGCGACACCTCCGGCGGCGATGCTGACGCAGGTGTTCTGGGACGAGCCAGCGCTGGGGCCGATTGCGGTCCAGCGGGACAGGTTGAGCAGGTCGGCGAAGGTAATGATTTACAGCTATCAGGAGCAGGGGGAGTAAATGGCAGTAAATTGGTTTTCGGCTCCCGCGCCGGTGACAAGGCGGGTTCGAGGATATTTTGCGCCTGTGAACCGGGCGGCGCAAGCGCCAGCGGTTTTCGATCCGGCGGAACAAGGCGGGTTTAGCCTGGACGCTCCACCGGCTCCATGGATCGACCTGGGCTGGATTCAAGGGTTGAAGCGAACGCCGCATTGCAAGACATCGCCTGTGTTAACGGGCATTCCTGCCGGAACGCTGGAGCAAGTGCGCGAGACGCTCGAGGCGCAGGTGAGCTTTCAGTTCTTGAGCTGGACGAAGCTGACTATGGCGCTGTCTACGGGATCGCAGCACTTGAACCTGCTGGCTCCTGCAAGCGGCACAGCGGCGGCGGCGGGTGGAGCGCAAGCGATTCCAGCGGTAACTCCGCAAAGCGGCTCGTCAGCTATTTTTATTGCTTTGGCCGTCACGGATGCGGCGACTTTCGCACCCGGCTCGATCATTGCGTTGGATACGGATTACACCGGGCAAATTGGCTTTGTTGGCGCTCCGGTTGCGGGCGCGTTTGTTAGACAGGCACTGACGGATGCGGACTATATCCGGCGAGTTACTTTCAACGTCGGGTTGGTTTCCCAGGTGAACTCCACAGGAATTACACTCGCCGAGCCCTTGCCGGGCGGCATTCCCGCCGCAGGCGTAAAGCTTCAGGCGGTAACTGGATTTGTGGACCGCGAAGGCGGAAGTTTCTATCAGGAGTGGTCGGCGCTGTTTGTGATGGAAGGCAGCCAGGGCGAACGCATCTTCTTTTACTATCCCCGCCTGCAAACCATGACCGGCGCGGAGGAAGAGGCTGTGCCGCTAGACAACAAACATGAGGATGGGCAGTCGCGGGTGCTGCTCAAGGGGCAGTTTCTCGCGCTGCCGGTTACCGATCCGTTGGATGGGGAACATGTGCTGTGTTACAGGAGCTTCCTGCCGGCGTCCATGGCGCTGGTTTAAGCATGTTAGCTAGCCGTGGAGTCAGAGAGTCACGATGAAGATTACGATCCAGGGGCAGGACTATACGGCCGCGCTCGATGCCGCGCGGCCTTTGACGATTGAGCGCAAGCTGAACGAGACCTCTGTGTGCCAGTTATGGTTGAGCCTCCCCGCCAATGGAAGTTTGCCAGCGCCAATTCGCAACCAATCGATTGCGGTGACTGGCGACGACGGCACAATCTACTTTACGGGTTATATCGCGGCAACTCCTCTTCCCGAATATGCGGGGCTTGCCATCGATGGTCCGCGCTACCGCATAGCCATCCAGGCTTTGAGCGACGAAGTGCTGCTGGACCAGTTGCTCATGCCGCCCAGCACGGGCGCAGCAGGTGAAACGGCCGGTGCGCTGATGACCGCTCTGGTAACTCGCACCGGCTCGGCGGCGCTTTCTACACGCGGGCTATCGCTGAGCACTCCGGCAAGCAACTTTGCTCCCGATCCCGGCGCGCCGTGGAGCAAGAGCGCTGGACAAGTGGCGAGCCAGGCGCGGGCCGCATATCGGGCTGTCAACGGGGCCTTGATCCTTTCCAGCGTGCCTGGTGCTGTGCATCCGCTGAAAGAGACGGACGGGAGCCTTAATCTTGCTAAACTCTCTTTGACCGGCAGCGTCAAGCGCGCATTGGCAAACGACGTAACTGTTTGTGGCGAGCATGAGCCATCTGCCTATGTTACCGAGTATTTTCTTGGCGACGGAGCTGCAACGCAATTCTATTTTGCCGCGGACCCATTCTTTGCTGCCGCATCCAAAGCCACAATCATCCATGAGCAATTCACCGAGAGCGCGATCGACGAACGCGTGTGGAGCAACCCAGGCGCGATCGGATGCCTGACACTTGGAGCAGGCGGGTTGGTGATGGACGGAGGCAACGGCATCGATGGGGAGACGGCGCTGACATGGCTCGACCCGGTGGAGATGGGAGGAACTCTGTTGCTGGAGGCTGTGGGCGTGAGCCTGTCACCAGGCAGTACCGGTGTTCTGGATGGATTCTTCGTCGGGCTGGAAACGCAGTCCGCATGTACCGCTGGCTTTCAAGTTACTGCCCAGCAGGGCACAGGCGCGGTAACGTTGCAGCCGCTTGTTCAAGGGACATCCGTTGGGATAGCCTATGCGGTGAATCCAGCTAATCAATATACGTTGCGCACAAGGGTGCATTGCGACGAGAACGAGCGGGCTTTGGCCCTTTATCGATCCTATGGAGATAGCGGCCCAATTACCCTGGGCGGGCAAACGAACATAAGCCCAGCGAAGATACAACTGGAGATTCAGGAGTTTGTGAATGGAGTGGCCGGGATGCCGGTTACGCTCTACGACGGTGGAGTTACCAGCCTGCCTCCCGCGTGCATCGTGGTGGCAGCCAGCAGCCTCAATCTGATTGGAACCATGCGGGCAATCAATCTGACGAGCCTGGGATCGGGCTGGGTGGTGAGTACGCCTCCGAGTGGCGGCTTGTATACGCGGCGTATAGGCACGGCGGCAGAGTCGGCTGAGTGCCATGTGGAGCGCACCGGCAAGGTTGTGTTCTATAACGGGTTTGCCCCGGTGGCAGGTGAGCAGGTTGCGGTGAGTTACCGCACGGTGGGCAGGGCTGTGGGGCGCGCGGTGAACACCGCCAGCCAGCAGGCTCTAGCGCAAGCCGGAATGCCCGCGATTGCCACGTGGATCGGCTCGGTGGCTGAGCCCCCGGCGCGCAGTTCCGCGGATTGCCTGAATGCGGCCATGGCCATCGAGCAAGCTGCGGCGGGAGTTAGCGCGCTGTGGAGCGGTACTTACATGGGGAACAGAATAAGCTTTGCAGCCGACGTGTGGCCGGGAGACGCACTGCTTTTGAATGCTCCTTCGACCAATCTGAACGCGGAGGTGGTGGTGCGTTCGGTGAAGGTGAGTTATCGAGCTAGTTATCCCGACCTTGTGGAATATACCATCGCGTTCGCCAACGACTGGGCTAATGATCTGGCTATCAAGACCAGCGCGACCGTGCCGGCGGACGCGTGGCTGCCGGCGGCGATCGCTCCCACGTACCCTGGCAATCTGACCGGACTTACGGTGACCGCTTTGAATGGAAGCAACGTGACGATCAGCGCCGGAGTCACCCCGCCAGCTGGGGGCGGGTTCGAGATACGGCGGCGGGACTTTGCTTTCATGCCGGGCGAAGACCCCGGCCTGGTGGTGCGCGCGACCTTGCCGAACATGACCTTTTCCCGCGAAACCGCAAACGACCGGTTTTACATACGGATGTACGACGGTGCAACGCCGCCGAACTATTCCCAGTTTTCAACGGCATTGTTCATCAACCTGCCGCTGAGCTCGTGAGTGTTGATTCTTTGTTGAGCGATGGGCGGATGGAGCGGAATGGATGCGGATGATGAATGAATTCGAGGCGCAGGTGCTGAGCGATTTGAGCGTGGTGAAGACGCAGATGACCGCGCTGATGGGCGACGGCAACGGCGGACGCATTGCCGAGCTGGAACGGCGCATGGAGCGGCATGAGCAGAACTGGCAGCGGGCCAAGGGGTTTCTGGCGGCTGTCAGCGTGGTCTTCGCGGTGATTGAGGTGGCAGTGGAGGCCTGGCACCGTCATTGAGATCGAGAATCAGCGTCCAGTGGAATGCATCGAATCCCACCCTAGCCGCAAAAACAAGTACGCGGCGAGGGTGGGGCACCCAGGCTGCGGGAGCCTTCGTATAATGTCTCTATGAGCGAACATCCCCTGGTTGGCATCGTGATGGGCAGCAAGAACGACTACGACGTTCTAGTAGCTGCGGTTGAAATTCTGCGCACGCTTGAGATTCCGTGTGAGGCGCGCGTATTGAGCGCGCATCGCACTCCGGATCAACTCTTTGCATACGTTGAAACAGCGCGGGAGCGCGGGCTGCGCGTGATGATCGCAGGAGCCGGCGGCGCTGCGCATCTGGCTGGCGTGATCGCGGCCAAGACGCTGATGCCGGTGCTCGCTGTACCCATTGCCGCCACGCCACTCAACGGCCTGGATTCGCTGCTTTCCATGGTGCAGATGCCGAAGGGCATCCCCGTGGCGACGTTGGCCATCGGCAAGCCCGGCGCGGCCAACGCAGCGCTCTTCGCTGCCGAGATTCTGGCCTTGAACGACCCGGCACTGTATGATCGGCTAGCCGCATGGCGCGCCGCGCGGGCGCAAGAGGTACTCGACGCTACTTTACCCGAGTGAAAACGATTTTTCGATTTGCAGGGATGGATCGCGAGGGGTCTTCGGGATTTACGCGCACCGAGAACTCGGATCCGCCGGGAAAGCGGCGCAGATAGGCCTCCGCGTAGTTATCGAAGATGAACGGCTCTTTGTGTGTCCCTTCGCTGCGGATGTCCACGTTGCGATATTTGTATTGAATAACAATGACCGTACATCCCAGGCCCGGATAGGGTCGCTTTTGTGAATTGGAAACAATCGCCGTAACAACCGGCCACTTGCTGGTTCCGATTCTTCGGATGAGATTCACAACCGTCCGAAAGAAAAACTCGATATAGATGTCGATAACGAAGCCGGCCATTTGATAAGCAGCCTATCATATGGCCGGTCGCATTACGCGCCGCCCTTTTCCCACCGCTTGGGCCGGCGATTGGCTTGCAAAATCTTCTTGCGCAGGCGCAGCGATTTGGGCGTGACCTCGACCATCTCATCCTCGGCGATGAACTCGATGGCCTGCTCCAGGTTGAGCGCCTTCACGGGCACCAGGCGGATGGCCTCATCCGCGCTCGATGCGCGCATATTGGTCATCTTCTTTTCGCGGACCACGTTCACGTCGAGATCGTTGTCGCGCGAGTGCTCGCCGACGATCATGCCTTCATAGACCTCAACACCCGCGCCCACGAACAAAATGCCGCGCTCCTGCAGGCCGTTCAGCGAATAGGTCGTGGTCGGTCCCTGGCGATCGGAGATGAGCGCGCCGGTGGGCCGCTGCGGAATCTCGCCCATGTAAGGGATGTAGCCGTCGAAGAGCGTGTTCATCACGATGGTGCCGCGCGTCTCCGTGAGCATCTCGCTGCGCAGGCCGATCAGGCCGCGGCTGGGCACGCGAAACTCCATGCGCACGCGGCCCGAGCCGTGATTGTGCATCTTGGTCATTTCGCCCTTGCGCGGTCCCAGCTTCTCAATCACCACGCCGGTGTACGCCTCGGGCACGTCGATGGTCAGGTGCTCGACCGGTTCCAGCCGCACGCCATCCACGGTCTTGGTCACGATCTCTGGGCGGCCCGCGGAAAGCTCGAAGCCCTCGCGGCGCATCATCTCAATCAAAATAGCCAGTTGCAATTCGCCGCGGCCCAGCACCTTAAAGGTGTCTGGCGAGCCGGTGTCTTCCACGCGGATGCTGACGTTGGTCAGCAGCTCCTTTTCCAGGCGCTCGCGCAGGTTGCGGCTGGTGACATACTGGCCTTCGCGCCCGGCGAAGGGCGAGTTGTTCACGCTGAATTGAATCGCGATGGTCGGCTCGTCGATGACGATCAGCGGCAGCGGCGCGGGATTCTCGACGCTGGTGATGGTCTCGCCAATGGTGATGCCTTCCACGCCGGCCACGGCAACAATGTCGCCCATGGTGGTCTCGGTAGTCTCGATCCGCTTGAGGCCGCTGAAGGTGAAGAGCTTGGTGATGCGCGTTTTCTGCAAAGTGCCGTCGCGCTTGGAGATGGTGACGTCGTCGCCGGCGTGCAGCGTGCCCTGGAAGACGCGGCAGATGGCGATGCGGCCAAAGTATTCCGAGTAGTCGAGATTGGTAACCAGAATCTGCAGCGTGCCATCTGCGTCGCCGGTGGCCGGAGGAATGGTGGAGACGATGGTCTCAAAGAGCGGTTGCAGGTCAACGCCCGGAGTGGTGGGATCGAGGGTCGCCGTGCCTTCCTTGGCCACCGCATAGAGCACCGGAAAATCCAGTTGCGACTCGTCGGCATCCAGATCAATGAAAAGATCGTAAATTTCGTTCAGCACTTCCTGCGGGCGGGCGTCTGGGCGGTCGATCTTGTTGATCACCACGATGGGCAGCAGTTTGGCCTCCAGCGCCTTGGCCAGCACGTAGCGGGTCTGCGGCAGCGGGCCCTCGGCCGCATCCACCAGCAGCATCACGCCGTCCACCATCTTGAGCGCGCGTTCCACTTCGCCGCCAAAGTCGGCGTGGCCCGGCGTATCCACAATGTTGATCTTGCCGCCCTCGAAGACGATGGCCGTGTTCTTGGCCAGGATGGTGATGCCGCGCTCTCGCTCCAGTTCGTTCGAGTCCATCACCCGGTCGGCCACCTGCTCATTGGCGCGGAAGGTTCCCGACTGCCGCAGCATGGCGTCTACCAGCGTTGTCTTTCCGTGGTCAACATGGGCAATGATGGCGATATTGCGTATCGTCTGGGTCACAGTGCGGCTTTTTCCTTATCTTGTTCGGCCAAAGAGGCCATGGGTTGGAGGGGGCGCCATAAGCGCGAGTCGCCGCACAGTGCGGCAAGTACTATTCTACCAGCTTCGCATTTGCTTCGATTCTGGGCAGCTTTCAGGGGTTGGCCGCGGGGCGCGTATCGAGCTTGGAATAGTCGCGGCACTGGTCAAAGCTCTTGTCGAGGGTCAATGTGTCGATCACCAAGCCATTTTTGGCAACAAATCTGACCGGCCCGGCACATGTCGGCTCCCGTACGCCGGGTGTGGTCGCGTCAAGATAGTACTCCCGGCCGGCGTAGAGATGCAGCTCAGCCCAGCCCGTTGCATCCGCGACCCCGCGGATAAACTGATTCCGATTGTGGGTATCGACGGCATCGACCTTTGCCCGATCCACCGGCTCGCCGTCCCGACGAATCACGCGGGCGTGGACAATCGCGGCCTGCAACGGCTCGGGCTGGACGAGGTCAATTCCAGACAAAGACCCAGAGTCAGCGAGATGAAGCAGCTTTGCAGCAGCCAAGGTTGACGCCGCGGGGTAGTAGACCGGGGTGTAGGGGCTTCTGTTGTTGGGCGCCAGGGAGTTCAGGGCGACCCAGTAGTCCCCAGGCGCGACTTTCGATATGTCGTATTCGCCATTGGCGTCCGTGACGCCCGTGGTGACGAACGTGAATCCGCCTCTGAAGTTGGATGGGCGCAAAAGCTCAACGCCAATCCCGCTCAGCGGCTTCCCTGCGATGTCGGTTACCTTCCCTTGAATATGGCTGTCGAAGCGCACATACCAATCCACCTCGGCGCAGCTTTTGGCGGCAACCGTGACGATCCTTGCGCCGTCGGTCACCATTCCGGAGGGAACGCTGGCGGTCAATTTATAGGTTCCGGGCGCCAGATTGTCGAATCTGTAGCTGTTCTTGTCGTCGGACGCCGCGGTGCGGCTCCCGTCGCCCGAAATCGCGACGGTGGCTGCGATCCTTGCGTCTGCGTGATCCTGAAGCGAAAAGCTTCCGAAGATCGCAGATCTTTCAGGCGCTGTGGGATAGGCGCGGAGCCACGCCAAATCCGCATCCGCCGCCGCATCCGTCAGCGAATGGGTTCGCGAGCAAAGACTAGCCCCAAACTCGTTTGCCATGCCGAAGCGGCTTGCGAAGACGATGGCCTCACTACCCACTTTGAATCGCGTGTCCCGGGCAGGGGAAGTGACGGTGATTTCGCTCCCGGGATTTCCTTTGAATACTTCGAGCACTTCGAGACGCACGTGCTCAGTTCCCGGCCCTGCATAGAGCGTCGTCTGGCTGCCATCGGGATAAGTTACCGGGGTCGAAGGGAGATAACCGGGAACGATCTCGATTACGCGACCGCGAAAGACAATCTGACTCCCGTCAAACGACGAGCAAACAGTAATCGGGCCCATGCAGGACGTCGCGTTTGCGACCAGAGTCGACAGCATGATCGTGACGAGAACACCAAGTCGGCACATAACGCCTCAGACCTCAGTGCGACGGCGGCACGAACTCCGCGGGTAGAGCCGTACTATCGCCAAAGAAGAATTCTTCCATCTGCGCCACCAGGAACTGCTGCGCCGTCGGGGTCCACGGCTGCAGCCGGTACTCGTTCAGCAGCATCTTCTGCCGCTCAACCCACTCGCCCCAGGCAGCCTTTGAGACGTTCTTGTAAATCTTCTGACCGAACTCCGAATCGAAGGGCGGCTCGTCCAGGCCCTCCATCTCCTTCTTGTTTCGAGTGCAAAATACCATATGTGCCATTCGTCATGCTCCCAGGTTGAATTGTATTGGATGAAGCGCGTCCAAGGCCCGAGTACCCTCCGGCCATTCTCCGCGGGCGCTTCTTCCTGTCCCGTTTCCTTGTTCCCGGCTACCATTCGACGGCGTGAAAACCGGCAAAATGCAAGTTTCCGTCAAAAATCCGCGCGTCTTCTTAAAGATTGCTCTTGACAAGCGCCCGCTTCAACGGTTTCCTTGTTGTATTCTCGGTCAACGCTCTTTGGCGCTCCCGAATCCAGAACCTGCCTCGGTTGCCCGGTATGGCTTGAGCGTGGAGCGAACGATTTCGCACTCCAGTTCCAACAACGAAAGGAACCACCATGTCTGACACCACGCAGTCTGGCCTCTCTGACAATGCTGCCGGCGGAATCGCCTACATCACTTTCCTGCCGGCGCTTGTGTTCTTGGTTCTCCCCCCGTACAACACGAGCCCCTATGTCCGTTTCCACTCCTTTCAGTCCCTCTTGCTCAACATTGTGGCGTTCGTCGTCGAAGTCGTAGCCGGTTATGTTCTGGGGCTTTCGAGGTCGTTCATACCTCTAGGATTGAATACAATCTGGCCCCTATTCGATCTCCTCTGGCTGTTTGTGTGGGTACTATGTGTGATCAAAGCCGTCAACGGCCGAACTTTCAAGATTCCGGTTATCGGCGCCCTCGCTGAGAAACTGGCCAACAAGTAACCTGCTTTTTGACCCGGCAAGCCTTTGAACGGCTCCCTCAAGGAAGCCGTTCGCGCAGTCCGGATTTTGCCCTCGCGGCTCAGGCTTGCGCCGGGGCGTCTCCCTGTAGTCAACTTCAATACAGCTAATCTCAATCTCAAACCAGAAGGAGCTACCGTGCCCGAAGAAACTCCGCAAACTGGCCTTAGCGACAGCGCCGCCTCCGGCCTCGCGTACATCACCATCATCCCGGCGATCATCTTCCTGATCGTTCCGCCCTATAACCAAAAGCCTCTCATCCGCTTTCACTCCTGGCAGTCCATCTTTCTGTTCATCGCGTGGATTGTGATCCACATCGCGCTGATGTTCCTGGGCATGATGCCCTTCATTGGCTGGTTCGTGTGGCCCTTGCGGATGCTGGTGGGTCTGGGGCTCTTTATCCTTTGGGTCATCGTGCTGATCAAAGCGTTCAATGGCGAACGTTTCAAGATTCCGGTCATCGGCGATTTTGCCGAGAAGCAGGCCAACGGGTAACAGCCCAAGCGCCAAGGCATACACCAGGACGGCCTCCGCGCGGCGGCTGCGCTCTTTTTCGGCACACTACTTGTGGTTCGCGACTCCCCCTGCGTTCCGCTCTGTCAAAAACCGGGGTACACTACCACAACAGCTTGACTTCAATCCCAAAGGAGCTACCGTGTCCGATCCCAGCCAATACGTACCTACGCCTCCCCCTCCTCAGTCTGCCCAGTCGGGCTTGTCAGACAACGCTGCCGGCGCACTGGCCTATGTCACGGTCATCCCGGCGATCATCTTCCTGGTCGCCGAGCCGTACAACAGGAACCCCTACATAAAATTCCACGCATGGCAGAACATCTTCCTGTCCATCGCGTGCTTTGCGGTTGGAATTGTCGGTGTCATACCGATCCTCGGCTGGCTGATTGTTCTGGTCAGCATGCCGGTGCTGCTGATTTGTTGGGTTATCTGTTTGATCAATGCCGCGCAAGGGAAGCGCTTCAAGCTGCCGTTTATCGGCGACCTGGCTGCAAAGCAGGCCGGCGTATAAGGCATTCAGCCGGCTCCTGAGGATTAAAACGTCACCGCAAGCGCCGCTCGGGCCGCATGGCTCTACCGGCGCTTGCCTTTTCTAGCCGTATGCTTCTTTGACTTGGCGGACCTGGGCAAAGCGTCTTTGCGCCTGGATTTCTTCGCCTTGGGCTGTGCCTTGGCGGCCTGCTTGCCGGTCAGCGGCAACCCCTCTTCTACAATTGAGAACTGCAGCCTGCGTTCCTGCGCCAGGATTCGATCCAGAATCACCTGCACCCGGTCGCCGGCGCGGAAGCGGCGTCCCGTGCGCTCGCCGATGATTTCGTGCGTGTTCTCGCGCCAGGTATAGCGGTCGTCGCGCAGGCTGTCGATGGGCACCAGTCCCTCGACAAAAAGGTCGGTCAGTTCCACAAAGAGTCCGTATTTCGCCGGATTCAGCACCAGGGCGGCAAACTCCTCGCCCACACGGTCCTGCATGAAGCGAACCTTCTTCCACTCCACCAGCTCGCGCTCGGCCTCGGCGGCGCGGCGCTCGGTCAGGCTGGTCTCCTCGGCGATCTGGGCCAGCTCGGCCTCTGGAATCGGCGGCTCAATCATCGCTCTGGCCTCCTGAGCCGGGTGCCCCACCCTCGGAGCGTCTTTGTCTTTGCGGCTATGGTGGGATGCGATACCGCTCGTCAGGCCTTCATTCGGATGCGTCCACGGCGAACTGTGGCGGCCCTGCGCAACCTCGCCCTCGCCGCGCGCGCCTGCCCTGAGCAGCGCCTTGGCGATGCGATGCACAATTAAATCCGGATAGCGGCGGATCGGAGAGGTGAAGTGCGTGTAGCTGGGCGCGGCCAGCGCAAAGTGGCCCTCGTTGATCTCGGAGTAGCGCGCCTGCTTGAGCGAACGCAGCATCAGGTAGCTCAAGATCCGCTCCTCCGGCTTGCCCTCGATGCGTGCGGCCAGCTTCTGGTACATGCGCGGCGTGACGGGAATGTCTTCGGGCACCTCGTGCATTCGCGGATTGCTCCCGCGCCCATGGGAGTCTCGTCGTTCGCCACGGGTCTGGATGCGCTTGACTGGCAGAGCGCCAAGGCCCAGCGAGTAGCCAAAGGCCGCGGCCAGCTCCTCAAACTGAACCACACGGCGCGGTTCGGGCTTCTCATGAATGCGGTAAATCGACGGCACGCCCAGATCCTCAAGCCAGGTGGCCACGCACTCGTTGGCCGCCAGCATGAACTCCTCGATAAGTCGATTGGCCCAGGTGCGCTCGGATTTTGTTACGCCGCGCATCTGCCCCTGCTCATCAAATTCGATCACCGGCTCAGGCAAATCAAAGTCGATGCTGCCCCGCTCCTCGCGCCGCTTGTTCATCAGCCCGGCCAGCAAGCGCATCCGCTCGAACTCAGGGACCAACGCGGCATAACGCGCGCGAACCTCTGCGTCCCCTTCCAGAATCGCGTGAACCTCGGTGTAGGTCATCCGCGCCGCCGAGCGAATCACGCCCTCGACAATCTCGTAGCTCTCGATACGGCCATCGGCATCGAGCTGCATGATGCAGCTCAGCACCAGGCGATCCTCG
>Ga0302319_10005667_pt1 | contig 24992 bp, 19 predicted proteins | sample Bog_T0_2_FD_203319 | JGI IMG/M metagenome (GOLD analysis project Ga0302319, IMG submission 203319) | Peat permafrost microbial communities from Stordalen Mire near Abisko, Sweden - Bog_T0_2 | ecosystem: Environmental > Terrestrial > Soil > Wetlands > Peat | place: Sweden: Abisko, Stordalen Mire...
AAAGGGTTTAAAAGAATAAGTTGAGTTTTATCATCATGAACGCTGCCATCAAGGTATTGGAAACCTTATTCCCTTCCCGCGAAAAGAAGACAATATTGGGAGTAAGGAAGGAAAGGTTAAGCGGCATTCGCGTCTTGGGCGTCTATTGAACTACTATCATCGGACACAAAACGACGACCCTGTAATGGTTTCAGCTTGATACTGGGGCTAAATAATATTTTTACCCTACGCCTTTGTTCATTTGTTCCCTATTTTTTGTCTGATGAGCCGATTCGCGGGCATCTCGAAATAATGGTAGGACAGAGCGGCTAGAGCTGTTGTTACAGTGGAAAAAAGAGCGAACGAAACCCAGGCATTGGCCCGCAGTACCAGAGGATACAACATCACCATTACTATCGGGTGCAGCAAATAACCGCCGTAACAGTATTTTCCCGGCCAACAAAAAGGATTCCAAAATTTCGATTCAAAAACAGAAAGATGAAGACCACCCAACAAAAACGCGCAAAGTCCCAGATCGAGAAGACTGGAAGCATAAACCCTGTCCAGCGGCACGTTAAAACTGGTCCCCAAATAGATCCATAGCATCACCGTCAACCCCGCGGCGCATAAGAACCAGCAAATTCTTTGATTCAGCAGGAGAAAAGATTTCCAGCGCTCTACGGTCAAATAAAGTAAAACGCCGAAAGCGATATTGTCAAAAGCACCGGGAGAAGCGCACACTTGTAAATACTCGTTCGATGGAAATAAATAATTCGCCAAACGCCATAGAAACCCGGCGGCTATGACCGCCATTAAAACCAAGAATAGGTTTCCTGTATTTTTTAACCTTTTTAATATTTGAGGAAATAAAAAATAAAATTGTTCTTCCACGGACAAAGACCAAAGCACTCCAAACTGCAAAGCGTATGTAATCAAAGGGTGAAAAGCCATATACCAATTAAAGGTGAAGGTTAGAATGCAAATCCAAAATCCCATTCCTATCGAACCGCCTGTCGACTCAAAAATGTCAAAACTTCTGTCATTTAAATCATGTGGAGTCATCAGCATGCAAACCCCAATCCATACGACGAGAACAAGTAATGGAAAGATACGGCCCGCTCTTTGAATGTAGAACTCGCGAACCGAGGGCTTCCAAAGGCCACCGGAGTTTTTCGCGATCACCCCAGTAATCAAAAATCCGGAAATAACAAAAAAACAATAAACACCATAAATGCCGTTTCTCCAAAAATGTTCCCAAAGCCAAAAAAGCAATGGATTTTCAGGTCTGCGCAGCATAGCCAGCTCTTCCAGGTGTTGTGCCAACACAACCAGAATGGAAAAAGATCGGACTAGATCAATAAGAGGAATTTTTTTCAAACGATTGGCTTTCAATTTAATCAATAAAATCCAGTAGGAACATCTTGTTTGCCAGCATCCAAACTCATAATCACAACCGATTTAGTAGGACAAAGGGGCTAAGGCCTATTGATTATACATTGGGACTTTCTCACTAAACCCCTGTTCTCTGTATTCTGCACTCATTTCAGGTGTCCATTTTTTCGGGGGAAGTCCAGGCCAACATTCAACACTTTACAAGCTTATTGGCCAATTCCTTGTTCTCGGCCAACCGTTTTTTGATCTTCAACCATTGGTTCCCTACCGCGCTGGCCCCAATTCCCATTTTCAAGCCAATTTCCCTGGAACTCATTTGTGATCTTTTTTTCAATAAATAAATGGCCACGCTTCTCGCCTCAGATTCTCTTCGACCTGCCCTCAATATCTCTTCCGGTTTTTCTTTGTACATTTTGGCAACTTTGGCCAAAACTTCTTCCGGTTTTAATTTCACAACATGTTTCTGATATTTCGGCACATCCAAATGCTTGTGTTTTTGACCCACTTCGTGGACATGATCCAGAAACTTTTCACTTCCTAAATAAACTTGAGAAAACAACTCGTCCCAAGGCGATTGCTTCTGATTTATGCCATCCTCGACAAATACCGCATAACCCTTTTGGGCTGTTTTACGTTCTTTTCCAAATTGACCTAGAATCCAATCTACTTCCAGCCAGGATTCAGGCTTTTCCAAACCTACGGTTGCACGGTAACTTCTCCACTTCCATTCTTTGGGGTGTTTAACCATTCGAGCTCGAACCGGATTTAAGACTAAATACCGGCACAATTCCTTTAAATAAGTTTCCTTTTCCACGGCGATTGATTTATAGCGGCCTTGAAAAAGATGACCCACCCGATGGTGCTTTTTATTGAACTTCTGCGTGTAGAAAGCGTTTAAATGTTTCATCGCCGACGAAAGATTGGCCGATGGTGTTTCCAGCAATAAATGGTAGTGATTGTCCATGAGCACCCAGGCATGGCAAATCACCTCATTTTCTTCCACCATTTCCCCTAATAAGCGAACAAACATCCACCGATCCGCATCATCCATAACTATCTTTCGGCGCTCGTTCCCTCGGGAAGTGACGTGATATACCGCACCTTCATAATGAATTCGTTTGGCTCTTGGCATATCGGCATCTTAAAAGAAGAACTATCTCCCGTAAAGTGTTAAATGTTGGCCTGACCCCTTTGTTCCAACAGCACCTTCATAATGGATTCGTTTCGGTCTTGGCATAACCACATTCTACTGATTCGAAAATACTTGTAAAGTGTAAAATGTAGGCCTGGCCCCTTTGTTCATTTTTACCCTACGACGGGGTATTTTAATAATTGTAGTAATAATTCGTCTCTTGATTAACAACGCTATTATCTTCGGCGCTCCGAATTATTCGTTTTATAAGTTGTTCGTTTTTAAATATCAATTCGTCTTCATATGAATTACCAGCATCTCCACCTTCAATAACGATATTAAAATTATTTTTATTACTTTGCATATAAATTTTATGTATTTCGACCAAATCTAAATAAGCGGATAAAGGAATTTCTATTTCTTGTCCTCCACACCAGACTTTTATATTAGAAATTAAATATTTTGGTTGCCGGTTTCCATAAGTGCCCTGAAAAAACTCGGATGAGTAAGTGCCACTAAATTGTTTTGGATAGTATTTTGAAAATGGCATGATTTTTATTGTAATTTTTATTATTTTTCCGTTTTTATTACTCCCTAAAATTAAATCATCCACTCCAACAAACTCTTTAAAATAATTAACTGCCAGTTCGCTTGCATTCGGCTTATTGATATTTCCAAAACCATTCAAATCAGAACTCTCTACTGACAAGAAAGAATAAATAAAATAAATAAAAATAAAACTTAACAAGAATTTATTTTTCATTTACTACTCCATTTTTAAAAATTTTATTACAGCTATGGATTAACAAAAAGTGTTCCACTGCCCTCCGTATTCATGAAATTTTTAAACTTAGTCCAATAATCTTTTTTCATTATCGGGCCTGGAATAGTAGGACAGCCTTCACTACCAGTTCCCAATTCATTGTATGTAGCTTGATGAATAAAAAAACTACTCGGGTCCCGACCATTATTAGAAATTTTATTTGCCGTAGCAGCACACAAAGGGGCCTGGCCTACATTTTACATTTTAAGACCATTTGGGCAAAAGCCGCGTCAGTTTCCAGCCGTTTCTTCACCCTTGTCCACTGATTGCCTACCGCCGAAAATCCAACTCCAATCCGTTCACCAATGTCTTTTAAACTTAACTTCGATTCCTTCTTCAGCAAATAAATCGCCATGTCTCGGGCGTCAAATCCTCTTTTGCCGGACTTTAATATCTCATCCGCTTTCACCCCATAAACTTTACCGATTGTCTTCAAAACCTCTTCCGGGTTTCTCTTGACGACATCCTTTTGATATTTGGGAACATCCAGATTCTTATGCTTTTTCCCCGTTTCATGAACTTTCCCTAAAAACTCTTTAGTCCCCAGGTATGACCTGAAATGCAACTCGTCCCAAGGCGATCCCTTTTTACCAATACCCTCTTCTACAAACTTCTTGTAGGTTAACTGGGCTTGTTTTTTGTTCCTGCCAAATTGGCCCAACAGCCAATCCGTTTCCATCCACTTCTCTGGTTTGTCCTGGCCCGCTGTTCCCCGATAACTGCTCCACTTCCAGTCTTTAGGATGTTTTACCATCTTCGCTCGAACGGGGTTTAACACCACATATCGGCACAATTCCTTTAAATAACTGTCTTTCTCCACAACAATCGCCTTAAAGCGGCCTTGAAACAGATGACCTGACCGATGGTGTTTCTTGTTAAATTTCTGGGTATAGATAGCGTTTAAGTGCTTCATCGCGAAAGACAAGTTAGCTTCTGGGGTTTCCAGCAACAAGTGGTAATGGTTATCCATCAATACCCACGCATGGCAAACCACTCCATGGTGTTCGACCATTTCCTCCAATATCCGCAAAAACAGCCATCGTTCTTCATCACTTAAAAATATCTTCCGCCGTTCATTACCACGGGAAGTAACATGATAAACAGCACCTTCATAATGGATTCGTTTCGGTCTTGGCATACCCATATTTTACCGGTTTGGAATCACTTGTAAAGTGTAAAATGTAGGCCTGGCCCCTTTGTTCTGTTTCAAGGGACGGCGGAACGCCAATATAAGGCGGCACATCTAGAACAACTTCTTCCCCACGCCTTACTCTAAAACCCTTCACCTTGTAAATCTCAGCGGTTTCCTTCTTGGACTCAATGACCGGCTCACCCTCCCCAGACACTTCATTGCCTATACGAAACCAATACTTTTCATAAACGGCCCTACCAACACCAACCAGAAATTCTCTTTCCTGCCCGTCCAGCACACCACTTACTCTGAGTACATACCCTAGATAACTATGTGTCCGCTCGTCAAAACTCCTGACTAATCGAATGCGGGGTTGTACCGCCAATACTCGACCGTTCCAATTCATCTTTTTGTCTTTTCCTTTTGCAGAGTCCAAGTTTTAACATACCCAAAGACTACAAGAAAACAGTCTCCTTTTAAAGTGTTAAATGTTGGCCTGACCCCTTTGTTTCTTTCCAGTAATAAGTGGTAGTGATTATCCATCAGCACCCAGGCATGACAGATAACCTCATTTTCTTCCACCATCTCCCCTAAAAGGCGAACAAACATCCATCGATCGGCGTCATCCGTGACTATCTTTCGCCGCTCGTTCCCTCGGGAAGTAACGTGGTACACCGCGCCTTCATAATGTATTCGTCTGGCTCTTGGCATATCGGCATTTTAAAAGAAGAGGGATTTCTTGTAAAGTGTTGAATGTTGGCCTGACCCCTTTGTTATTAGAGGCACTTCAAAAAACCTCAGTTTTCCCAGTTCGCTGTCAGTCGGATCGTCGCTGAGTTCCACCTTGCGCAGATCAATGACTTCATTTTGCGCGGTATGGAATTTTTTGGCGTAGGCGGTTTTGGCGTCAAACACTAAAGCGGCCACGAAGGCCGGTAGGGCCCAACGAACCGAGGTCGCAACGACCCCCAGCCACACCGCCGGATTGCCGATCAGCATCAAGCCCGCCAGAATGATACGGATGCTTTTCATATGAAATTCTCGTTTAGGACGTCTATTAAACTACTATCACCGTGAACAAAACCCTGATCTTATAAGGACTAAGCTGCCAAAAGTGGCTTCGTGAATATTTTTACCCTACGGGCCCATACATGCTATCTTTGTTTTACATTGGGCTTAAAAGGATGAACTTGTAAAGGTTTTGGCGTGAAAACAGGAGCGAATAATATTTTTACCCTACTGGTTTTATTCCACACCTGATTTTTCAATTTCTTTTCGCCAAGACAATGTTCCCGAAACTATTGCTTTAGCTATTTTATCTTGCCAATCAGAACTCATTAATATCTCTTTATAATCTTCATTCAAAACCGAACCAAAAGATATCCGAACAAATGGCATATTTAATTCTTCTAATTCTTTGTTACGCATTTCTGCAATTGGCAACACACTCTGAGTCGTATCTTTTTTAATAGACGAAGCAATAAAAAAGGTAAGGAGTTCTGCCCAAGTTTTATCTCTTTTGTTTTTTAATTTACCGGTGATGGTATTCAGCGCACTTTGAGAATCTATAGGATTCTGATCTTCCATGACATTAGAGTAATCCTTGTTAAGAAATGCAAGTTTCGTTTCATGTATGGACAGATTGTCACCAAAATCACATTGAACGGATAAAAAAATATCCCCATTCTTACTATTTGCAACTTTAATACGATCATCTAAACTTTTCGAGTCAGCATCTTCTCTAAGCCAAAACACCTCCAATCCCTTTTGCGTTTTCAATAGCTCAACGACTTTACATACGATTCCAAAGTCAATTTTCTTTAGAAAATTTATTTGATCTGCATTTGAAGCAGAGCCTTCCAAACCAACTTGTTCAAAATCAATAATTATTTTTTTTACTTGCGGCACAGGCTCTAAGCTTTGTGAATAAACAGAATTCGGCCGGAGAAGAAGATTGCCAAAAAGAATTAAATACAAAATCAAATTCGAAACTTTCATAAAACCTCCTAAAAGCCAAGTAACGAAATGCTTTTTAAAAACACTTTCAACCAAAACCTATTTCAACTTTATTTTCAAAAATTCTAAGCACTTTTTATTTAACCATTGTTGCACAAGTCTGAATGGCATTTTTGCATTGTTTTTTCGACACTTCTGCAATCAACGGTTCATTTACAAGATATGATTTCTTGCAGGGACAAGAGACCAAAAAAACACAACTTAGATAATATTTATATCCATTAACAATTCTATCCTTTCCGTTGTAATAGCTTTCCAACAAATGATGAAACGGTCCAGATTTGATACATTGCCCACTAACGACAGAAGTAGTACACAAACCTAATGTATCGACATCATCAATTGGATCATTATCAACATATGAATATAGGTTGAGATCATTAAGCTGATTTGCCCCAAACTTATTTATCGCCAAGTCTTCAAGGGGGTCTCTAGTCAGCCATCTCGATTTAACAGCGTCGTAAGCTCTGTGCCAAGTTAAATACAATCCACTGGAATGATTAAAATAAAAACCAGTAAATCCAAAATCAGAGTCCATATCCCCGACAATTTTAGACTGTCGTCCCCAAACATCGTAATCGTAACGCGCTTGAACATTTCCGGTATCATTTACCATTTCTCTTACGGAGTCTAAATGATCAAAAGTGAAGTAATAATTTGTACCACTAATTTGTTCTCCTTGGTCAAAAAACTGTTTAGTCAAAGTATGTCCTGTAATATCCCTTCCTTCACACAGATTGTCACCACACCACACAAACGCATTGGCCGTTAATGCCGTTGACCCATGAAGCTCTGTAATGGACACTCGCCGTCCCTTGCCGTCATAACTCATCTGAACATTGTTCGCTTGTGTCGTTGGTACCAGCCCAATTATGCTCACGCCCACTAGCCTGTTGACCGCATCCCAGGTGTAAATCTTCTGCCCATCATTCAGGAGGTTTCCATTCGCGTCATATTGAAACTGAACTGTATTAGCGATGTGGTTCTTTTGGGTACTCGTCGTTCCGTTAGCTGTCGTCGCCTGAATGGTCAACGGCGTACTACCCCCTTGGGCTGGTTGAATTGCAGTTCGGTAATAGTTACTCGCATCCTCTGTCACCGCATTGTTGTTCACCAACACACTCGCCGGTTCACTGGTTGCGCCCACAATTGATATTGGCTTGTCGGTTTCGTTACTTAGCTGGTTCAACCCATTCGGGGTAAAGGTGTGTACGAAAGACGGTGTGTACTCGGTGGTCCTGTTGCCAGAAGCGTCATAACCATAGGTGACTGATTGGTTCGCCGTTAATCCGTCAAACCCGCTTGTCCCGCTCGTCAGGGTTACCCCTTGTAACTCGCTGTCTGCGTCATAGCCCATGGTGTAAGTCTTGGCATCCGACGGTGTGTTGTCTAACTGCTGTTGCCATGTCACTATTTCACCTGTTGGCTTGTACGTATAAGAGAATGCGGATAAGGTTTGGCCTGATGTACTTCCCCCGCCTGTGTTCGTCAGGGTTTGTAAACTGCCTGACGCTCCATTGGGATTGCTCGGCGTGAAATAGGTATAGCTGGTGCTTTGCCCATTCGGATAGGCAACATTTGTCAGCCTTGCTGAACTTGAATCATACGTATAGTTAAAGCTCCCCAAGGGGTTGCTCACATTGGTTAATTCAGCGTTGTTGAAGCTGTAGTTTTCGCTCACCCCATCAATACTGCGGTTGACCACCCTGCCGTCATTGTCATAGCCATAGGTGATGTTTGCCGTCGAGGTTCCTACAGGTTGACTGATTTCCTGTATCTGGTTCCCACCCTGCTGTCCAATGGGGTAATAGTCATAGGTTGTCCGGCCTGTACCGTCGGTCATTTGAATCAATCGGCCTAATACCATGTCGTACTGGTAACTCACGCTGGGCGTTGTCACCTGACCGCCCTGATAAGTCACATTCAAGAGCTTGTCATCCACATCGTAAAGATATTGGGTTTGCTGGTGCTTTGGGTCGGTTACCAAGGTCAACAGGTTTTCGGTCGGGCTGTACTGATAGGTATAAAAAGACGAATCGTTGTAAGTCTTGGTGGTCACCCGACCCTCAAAGTCATAATCCCAGCTCGTCTTGTTGCCTTTCGGGTCGGTCATGCTCGTCATACTGCCGCAGGCGCACCAGCCGTAAGTAGTGGTCTGCATTTTGGGGTCGGTCATCGATATTTTCCGTCTGTCCGCGTCATAGCTGTAGCTGGTTACTCTATTTTGCCTATCCGTGAAACTCTGCAAATCCAGCTTGTCATAGTTATAGCTCTCATGGGTTCCATCGGGATAGCTGGCTTGCGTCAGCCGGTTGCCGCTGTCATAGCTGTAGGTAATCGTCCCGCTCACCGCGTCAGTCTTGGTTTTCACTCTTCCAAAAGTGTCATAGGTATAGGAAACAGTTGATCCCAGTTGGGGGGGAACCACCGACAACAAATATCCGTTGGAGTCATAGTTGTAACTGGTGGTTTCATGCATCGGGGTCATCATGCTGGTGATTTGACCCCCGCCGTTATATGAGTAAGTAGTTACCTGACCCGCCGCGTCCGTGGTGGTCAGGGGTACATGCAAAGGTCCTTGATTGCTGTTGGTGTTGTACGTCGCCGCGTTCAATACATCCCCGTCACCGTCGGTCGTTTGTATCAAGTCAATTCCATTAGAAGCATAGGTGTAATTCAGTTCCCGGCCTTTGGGATCAACCGAATTGGTGGTGAGGCCATAAGAGTTATAGGTATAGGAGGAGATTTGGGTGGCCAATGAGCCGTTCGATTCAATCACGTTTCGGAGGATAGTGGTTGGTTTGGCGCAGGTTACACCGCTGTCGTAATTGCTGTACTGTCCGGGATAGACATACCAGGCGGGACTTTCCAATGCCTTTTGGCTCGCCGCAGGAAAATAGGATTCGGATAAATCGGTCGAAACACCCTCGTTATAGGACAAAGAGGATTGGGCCGACATCGGCGCGTCTTCCATTGCCTTTTTGTCCCAATAGCAAACGGTCAGTTCATTGGTACTCAACGCGCCCGCGGGCTCGCCAAAGTTGTCCGTAACCTGACTTATCGAAAACCGGGCGTGTTCCTTCAACCCCAGCGGGTCGGTGATTTCTATTTCACCCAAACCAAAATTATTCACTGGTTCCGTGTTGGTGTAATCAAAGTAGGTCGTGCCATAGGGGGTAGTCATGCTGGCGGGCCAGTCGGGGGACAAGGCGCCCGCGGCACCATAGGCAAAGCTCGTGGTCAGACCCAGCAGATCCGTGATGGACTGCAGGTCTTCATTCGAATTGTACTGGAACACCGCCGTCTGCCCGAAGGGGTCGGTGATCTCCGTAATTTTATAAGGGTCCGTGTCGGTATAACTGAAGCCGGACGATTGGCCGATGGCGTCCGTGATGAACGAAATGCGGTTCATCGAATCATAAGTCAGATTCACCGAATTGCCCTGCGGATCGGTCACCTGGGTCAGCAGTAATGTGCCCGTACTGCCAATACTGGCGTTCCCATAAGTTTGTACGCTGCCATCCGGCAGCTGACAGGTAATGACGGTCGGCAAATTCTCATTACTCGCGGCAACTTGATATAACCCGTTGGTAAAAACCGAATTCTGGCCCGGAGTGAAAACTTCGCCCCCGCCGCCCGGTGTAAAACATTGAAAGTTGTAAGGCGTGTAAGTAAAAGAACATTGAGTAACCCCGCCATTCACACTGCAGCCGCCGCTCACAGCAATGTCATAGTGCACATACCCCTGCCAGGAAAAAGCCCAGTTCGTCCCAAAGTTGGATGTCGGCATGTCATTGCCGTAATTCTGGTGGTATTGAAGCGAAAACCGTATGGCCGGACCCACCGGCGGTGTATAAAAAAGAGGCGTGTCTTTGAGCATCAGCCCGGCTACAACCAGATCGATACTGGCTATAGGCATAAACGCGCCGGAACAAGAAGGACAGGAGCCGCCGGGGCCGGAATTCGATTGGGGAGTATTGCAGGAAGGCGGCGGACCTTCTTCCAAACCCAAATAACCTTTCCCAAATACTTTCGAGCCTTCTTCCACACTCACCGCTTCCCAACCCTCCGGCAAATCCCCTGCTGGTACCAAGAAATAACCACTGCTTTCATCATCCAAGGCTTTGGTGGTTAACCACGTCTCATTCCTAAATGTCGGGTCCATCGAATGGATGGAACCGCCATTTTGCTCCACCAGCGCCGCGTAATGCCCCAGTTTCCAGTTCACCACCGCCGGTACAATCACCGCCGCACCCGGTTTGCGCTTGGCCATCTGCATATTCATCCCCAACTGGTCCGATACGGCCAAAAGCTTATCCAGTGAAAAACCCGTGTTCGGCGACTGTACGGTGGTAAATAGAGAGTCGTTAGCATTGGCCGCTTTTTGATAGGTCAAAATTTCCCTCAAGGCATAGGGGCCGCAAAGGAAAGAACTGCCCGGCTTCTGTTCCATATGCCAGATGGCCTGTTTGGTTCTATTAATCTCAAAAGCGGCTACGCTTCCGGGCTTGATGTTCTGCGTTTCTGCCATCAGGCTTTTCACCTCATCCAGTCGCCCTACCCGGCAGTTCATCTGCATCAGCTCCGCCACGGCCCTGTCGGCCAAATCCACCGCCGGCTTTTGGGTTTCAGTCTTGCCCGCAGTCCAGGCTCTTTGATAGGCATCCACCACCTTCGTAAAATAACCATGCCGGTACAACATCAAACCCCGGTTCAGTTCCACCGCCAAAACCCACCGGCTTTGGGGATACTTGGTCACAAAATCCTCAAGGTTTTGATACGAATCATCTCCCTCGTCCGCGAAGGTCTGCTTGATGGCGGCAGCCAGGTCGTGGTTTTCACCGGCGATGGGAACGGCAGAAGAAGGGGTCAAGGGCACTTCAAATACCCGCAGTTTTCCTAATTCACTATCAGAAGGATCGTCGCTGAGTTCCACCTTGCGCAGGTCAATGACTTCGTTTTGCGCGGTGTGAAATTTTTTGGCGTAGGCGGTTTTGGCCGAGAAAACCAATGAGGCGACGAAAGCAGGCAGAACCCACCGGACGGATGAGGAAGCAATAATCCCCAACCATACCGCCGGATTGCCGATGAGCATCAGGCCTGCCAGGATGACGCGGATGGTTTTCATATGGAATTCTCGATTATGACGTCTATTAAACTACTACCACCGTGAACAAAACCCTGAATTGATAATGGTTAAGCCGCCAAAGAAGGCTTCGTGAATATTTTTACCCTACGGTCCATTAAATCGGGGGAACTCCAGCCTGGCCTCTTTGTTTCTTTTTATCCTGCTGCCTTTTGTTCCTCATTTTATTTTTTAATAAAATCAATCGCTTTTTGAAAAAAAATAACGGTTCCAAAGGCCATAATCACAACAATAATAAATTTTAAACCATACCTAAAAAATCCATGAGGCATGAATAAAAAATTCTTATCCAAAAGAAAATAAAAAAACCAAAGAACCACAGAACACAAAAAAATGAAGACAAGCGTTGGCCAAAACTCGATTCCACCTTTCTCATCTCTGCTTTTATCAAGCCATATAATCAACGCAAGGAAAAAATATAAACAACCAGCAAATACAAACTCTAACCAATCTTCCGAAAGTTTTAAAAATAACCAGCAGTAACCATATATTAATATTGTTATAAATCCAAAAAGAACCATCATTACAATCTCAAAATAATCAAAAGTATCTTTTTTTTCATTTTCCATTTTCATTCCTTGTAATCTCACCGATTTTATTTACAGGGTTTTTTCACTTTTTTCATGCATTTTTCATAATTCGCCAAAGCCTCTCCAACACCTTCGGCTGTAAATGCCCATCCTACAATGGGAATAAACTTGATGCCTTTTGCAAGATTACATGTAGCTAAGGCGGCTTTCAAAATCCTTTCGACCCCTTCTTCAGCTTTATCACTTAGAACTCCCTGCACACCGCCCAAAATAGGTACAAAAGCCGCTAACAAATCATAAGCAAATTGTTGCGCGCATTTACATTGATCTGGGTTTCCACAACTAGGAGGGGGAGTGCGTGGCCCTGAAAAAGACCCAGAAGCAATAAGTCCGTTTACATCCCTCAAAAACGTAACTTTATTATTAACATAGTCGTAAAGATTTAAACCCGCAAACTCCTCCATTGGGTCTCTAGTCAACCACCTACCCTTTTCCGGATCGTAAATTCTGAACCAAGTCATATCCAAGTTAGTTGACTTGTTCAAATAAAATCCTGTGTATCCAAAGTCACTATCTAAGTCACCACTCAATTTTATCTGCCTTCCAAACATGTCGTAATCATAACTAGCATGGACGACTCCATTGTTATCTGTCATTTCTCTAACACTTCTTAAATGGTCAAGAACATAAAAATAATTTGTATTATTAATTTGTTCCCCTAAATCAAAGAACTGTCTAGTTATGGTATGTCCGGTTACATCACGTTGTTGGCATAACTTGCCACTACACCACACAAAAGTATTGGCGTTTAATACCGTTGTCCCATGTAATTCGTTAATACTTATCCTTCTACCCAATCCGTCATAAGTTATTTGAACGTTATCAGCCTGTGTCGTCGGCACCCTCCCAATAATACTTAGCCCTGCCAATCGGTTCTCTGCATCCCATGTGTAAATCTTCTTCCCATCGTTCACCAAATTCCCATTTGCGTCGATGGTGCTCCAATTCATTTTGCCCCAAGACACGTAATAACCTTGTGGCCTCTCGCTTTTGCAAGATTCCACCTCTTCAATGCCCTCAAATTCCGAACGGGTTTTTTCGAGTGTCATAGTCATATATGCACATATTCTACATCCCTCCCACGAACGGCCACACCAGACTTTTCTTTCAGCCAGCCCTTTCTTTTTGCTGAATTTTCGTCTGCTCCTGGGAGCCATCGGCTCGGGGAGCCCCTGGGGGCGGATGGGGTGGCAAATCCGCTGGAGTGTTCCGAAACGTAAGCGGCTTTGCCACATTCAATCAAACGCAAATAAAGGGTGGGCGGGGGACAAACCAAAATGCCTTTGGCTTTCGGAGCGTAGCGGAGAAATCCAAGGCCACTGCCAAGCCTAGCCCCCATGCCGGCAACCTGACGGCGACCGGGGGCCACCGCGGCCGCTTTCTGGCCGTCGGTGAGGGGGAAGAAAAAAGATTTGCAAAGGATGTGACCCAAAGGGCAAACCACGGAGGGTTTGCGCCACTCCCCCAGGGACCACGTAGGCGAGAACACTTTGCCTTTCTCGCCGCAGTGGGGATGGGTTTCCCCCTTTGGCCATTCCTTGCAGAGGGGGCGCCTCGGAAGAGGGATTCCAAAGGGGGAAACCAAGGCGGGGGAGTGGCGGCACTGCCTTTGCTTCCTTGGTGTTGCCTTTCGCTGATGCCTTCGCTTCAAGAAAAAACGTCAAATACAAAAGGGCATGAAATCCACTTCGTGGATCCCATGCCCCTCTTTGCTTCCGAAATTTTACGCTGTCCCCCTTTCCCGCTCTCGCGGATGATATTTTTTGTGGGCCTCCTTCAAGTCGGAAATCGTCACCGACGTATAAACCTGTGTCGTGGTCAAACAGGCATGGCCCAAAAGCTCCTGGATGTGCCGCAGGTTGGCTTTGTTCCGCATCATCTGCGTCGCGCAAGTGTGACGCAGGCTGTGGGCCGTCACCGGCTTTCCCAGTTTCGCTTTCTTGGCGTACCTTCGGACAATCGAGGCGATCACCGCCCGTACCATCTGGTGGCCTTGAAGGGATAAGAACAAACAACGGTTGTCCCCTCCCCTCACCAAGTGGGGCCTTACCGATTGGATATAGTTCTCCACGTACCGGCAGGCGATCTTTCCCAAAGGCACTACCCGGTCTTTGGCTCCCTTGCCGTTGTTCACCCGCAAGAAGCCCTCCGCCGTGTCCACGTCCTCCACCCTCAAGGCCCCTAGCTCGGAATTCCTCACCCCCGTCGAGTAGAAGACTTCCAGCATGGCCCTGTCCCGGTATCCCATGAGCGAATGGGTGTCCGGTGCCATCAAAAGTTTGCTCACTTCCTTTCGGGTCAAGATGGAACGGGGAAGCCTTTTCGGAGTCTTGGCATAGGGCACGTCCCGGCTCGGGTCTTGCGCCAAGTAGTCCTCTTCCTTCAAGAACCGGAAGAACAACTTGATTCCCCTCAAGGCGTTGTTCTGGGTGGCTACTCCCTTGCCTTCCCCCTTGTCGTTGGTTTCCTCGTGCAGGTGGGTTTGGTAGTCCCTCACCAAGTCACGGGTCACCGCCGCAATATCCGGAACCCCCATTTCCCCCAGGAACCGAAAAAACTTGAAAAGGTAGAAACGCCTTTCCTCAATGGTTCTCTTGGCGTAGTTCAAGACCTGTAGGCGCTCCAACCACTTTTCCCCATAGGCGGTTAGGTCAAGCATGGGCCGCCCCCCGCTTCCAGAGAATGAACGGCTCCATGTGCTCCTTTTCCACTTGGTCTTTCTCCCTGGGATGCGTGGCCTCGTGCGCCTTCTTCACGTCTACCCCCGCCACCTTCACGTAAAGCTGGGTCACTCCCAACTCCGAATGACCCAAAAGCTGGGAAACCAGGATGATGTCGGCCCCGCTCTTGACCATGTGCGTTGCGAAAGTGTGCCGCAAGGTGTGGGCCGTTACCGGCTTTTCAATCTCCGCTGCCCTCCCCGCCAACCGCACCATGATCCCCACCGACATCTTGCTCAAAGGCGTGCCGTTGTTGCTCATCCACAAATGGCCCCGCGTGTCGCCCTGGCGCACAAGCTGGGGACGTACTTCCCGCAGGTATTGTTTGAGGAAAGACTTCGCCATTTCGCCCAAGGGCACCACCCGGTCTTTGGCCCCCTTGCCCTCGTTCACCCTCAAAAGTCCCTCGTCCAGGTTCACGTCTTCCACTTTCAAGGCGGCCATTTCCCCCAGCCGGATGCCGGTGGAATAGAACACTTCCAAAATGGCCTTGGAACGGATGCCTGTTCCTGTGGTGATGTCGGGCACCGCCAACAACCACTCCACTTCCTCCTGGCTCAAAACGAACTTGGGAAGACGGCTGGGCCGTTTGGGTTCCCGAATGCTTTCCGTCGGGTTGACCAGAACCTTTTGAATAGATTCCTGCCACTCAAAGAACCTCTTGACCCCCCGTATCCGGGCGCAAATGGAGGCGTAACCCATAGGCTCTCCTTTCTTTCCTTTCGCCTGCCCTAAGTAGAGGACATAGGCTTGCAAGGTGTCCTTCCCCACACGCCGCACGTCCTTGATTCCTTTTTCCTCCAACCATTCGAAAAACTTGGCGGTGTTCGCGGCGTATTCCCCCTGGGTGCTGGGGTTGTAGCCTTTAGCCGCCATACACCTCACGAAATCCTTCAACTCTTCCTCAAAACACGTTTCCATACGGCCTCCTTCGGGTCATTGACCCAAACAAAGTTTTCCCTTCCCTTGCGGGATGGGCACGGCTCTCTCAAGTCTGAAATTGATACGGAGTGAGTGGGGTGCCAGCGGCACGCTGTCGGGCGCAACGAATCAGATAAAGCTCTTGTCGGATAATCGTTTCAGGGGAAAAACTGTTCCAACGGTCGGAACACTTTTCAGGTATGACAGCTACATCTCAATGGGTATAAGACCTTCTACCGCCAAGCCACCAAGTGGCCTTCAATCACTCAAGACCCCGCATGGTTACAGGGTTTTGCCGTTGCCGTGCCTCATCACCAAGTGACCTCCAACTACCCTCCAAGTCACCTAGTTACTCATTCTCATTTCACCGCCCGCGCACCTCACCTCACCAACACACACCCAAACCATAAACAAAAACTGATACTGAGGGGGTGGGGTCTGGCGTCGTTGTCTCAATGAAACTCAATAAAACCAATAGAAAAATCTGCAATTTCGCTTTAATCGGATTCAAGTTCCGTGTAAACCCGTTTTACCTTTAGCTCTACCTCTCTCACCTACCCTACCCTGATGCAGATCAAGGGGGGTTCGCCATCGCTCTTTCCAAAAATCCGCAAATTTACTCACTCAAACTCAATTTTCCAGTTCAAATGGATTGAACCAAACCAAGCCACCTACTCAACCCCATTACCACCACCAAACTATCCATTTCCACTACCCAACCCTGATGCATAAATAGCGGGGGTCGCCATCGTTCTTTCCAAAAACCAGTCATTTCACTAATTCAAACTCACTTTTTCATTTCACACTGAATGAAAGGAATCCGGTCATCTACCGAAACCAATTTCCACCACTCTCTTACCTCTCCACCACCCACTCTTGATGCTTGGATAGGGGGGTTCGCCATCAGAATTTCCAGAAGTCAGTCATTTACCGGGGTGAATAGCCGATTTTCATGTCCTACTGTCGGACAAAGTAGTTCCATGGCGCGGTACTACCACTGATACGGTTGGGGCTAGGTCGGGCACGAGGCCCTTTCCAATTTTCCGGCACCACAAGGACTTTAGGCCCCTTCGGGGCTAAATGGGATTTAGGGCTTCCACCTTCGTCAACCCGGCCAGGAATGGCTTCCCCTCTTTGCCCTGACCATCGGACACATCGGCGGCCACCAGTTCGTAGACGTACTCCTTGCCCTTCTTGCCCGTCACCGAGTACAGGTATTCCAGGTCGGTTAGCTCCTGGATATGGGTCTTCACCTGGAAGTCGCTCCACCCGGAAAACTCCCGGATATCCCGCCGGGTGAATCGGTAGCTTCGGCCTTTGTCCTTTGCCATGCCCCGGACAATGCCCAGCAAGGCCCGGCTGGGGGCCGATAACTCGCCCACCGTCTGCCCCAAAATCTCCCCGGCCAATCGGTTGGCTTTCTCGATGTCAGACAATTCGACCTCGATATAGGAAACGGTTTCCCCTTCAAGGGTATAGGTCTTGACCTGCCTCTGGTACTGGTGCAAAAAGGCAATCGTCTTGATGATGCCCAGATATTTCTTGTGGTCGCGCCTCGCCCGTAACGTACTCGCCGGAAAGGTCAGCTTCGTAGCGTAGGGGTTCACCACCGCCAAGGGCTTCAATAACCTTTGGGCATTCTGGTGCTTGGCCGTGATTTTTTCCTGCTCCCGCCGTTGCTTCATCCCTTCCAGCGTTTCCAAAACCCTCTGGTTCGATAGGATGCGCTCGGTCATTTCCTTGGACTCGTCAATGGTCAAGGTGATAAAGCGGTTCTGTGTCTCGTAGTCCATATCCACGCTGGTCGTGGTCAGCATAAGGGATACCGGCCCTTTGACCTGGTACTCGCTGGTCTTGAGCTTCCCCGTCACCGGGTCTTTCCCCGTTGTAGCAATGGACAGGGCCTTGGAGGACTGTAAATTGCGGATGGAATATCCCGCTTCCCGCATCCCCCCTTCTTCCTCAATGGCTAAAAGCTTGTGGCACAAGCCGCCCTCGGCCTTGTAGAAAAGGGCCTGTCCCGTCAGCCGGGTATATTTCTCGTAATCTTCCCTAGGCACAAACCGCAAAACCGCGTCTTGAAGCGTGGACTTGCCCGCCGCTGATCTCGACTGAATCAACACGCTCAAAGGGTCGTCAAGCTTCCGGGATACCGCGCACAAATACCCCATGAGCTTGTTGGCTTCCTCCCCCGTCAACCCGCAAGCCTCGAAGTCTTCCAGAATTCGGTCAAGTAATTTCGGGTCTTTGAGAAAAGAGAGGGCTTCGCCCTCTTGTTCCTTGGTCATGGTGAAGGCCGGGGCCTTCGGCCCTTCTTCTGGTTCATATCTTTCCGCCACCTCGATGAGCTTCCCCAAATCCTCCTGGATAAGTCCCTCGTCCACGGCAAAGCTGGTGCCGAAAGCCTTGGCGAACAGCACCCGGCCCCGGTGGGAATAGAGGTCAACACTGTCCAGGTAAAATTTCTTTTTCTCGCCCGCCGGGAAAGCCTTTACCGTCACCTTGAGTTTGGTTTTTGATTTCTCCACGCCCTTGATCTCGTAGCGCCTCTCCCCGTATTGGATGGAAAAACCCGTGGCCTCCTTTTCAAAGCCCGATGGTTCCCGCTTCTTCACTTCCTCGGATCGGATGGGCGTCTGTGCGTTGGCTTCCTTCAAGGCCCATTCGATAACCGTTGGTTCCACCGGCAGAGGCGGGAGCTTCACCAAGTGGGCCGTGATTTCTTCTTCCTTGAGTTGGGCCAGCACGTAGGGACTCGAAAAAGTGACGTAGGCTTCCTTGAGGCCGTGCCGTTGGAACAAACGCAAATGGTCTTGGCTCAATCCCTCATCGTCCTGCGTCCAAATCACTTCCTTGAAACCGGCTTGGGAGAGAAAGAGCGCGTCCAGAATGGACGAAGTGAGAATCACTGCCCGGCCCCGCTTCAAGGCTTGCCAGTTCCACACCCCCGACACCGTTCCGGGCACCAAGACCACCTCGCCCGTTTCCACCCTCAAGCCGTACAACCCGGCGCAGTCCCCCGTCTCGTTGAACCACGGGAACACCACGCAACCCGCCAACACTTCCCGGCCTTCCCTGTCAATGAGCCCCAGGGCCTTCATGTGTTCCTGTAGCTCGGATTCTTCCGGGATGGTGGCAAGCAACGAACCGTTGACCCACCCGGTTTGGAAATCAGTTAGGACGGATAAATCCTTCAAGCCCGCCTGGGCCAGGTAATCCCTCCCCTTGGGGTCTTCCTCAAAGCTCTGGTGATAGAGGGCGGCCACCCGGTTGAGCAGCCTTTGGCGCTGGACTTCGGGAGCGGTGACAACCTTCAGCGGCGGGGTGGCCGTCTTCATCTTGTTCTGTTTGTAGCTCAAATCCGCCCTCCCCGAAAACCTGTCAAGGGGGTTGTGGGATAAGCCCGATTTTTCCCCTTGTGTTCTGGCAGATCACGAAATTACACTTTCCGTAATTACATGTCAACACCTTTTGGAGAATCCGTGCAATCCAATAATCGGCCCTATCCTGTTCCCTCGAATACCTTTGAGGGAGACACCATGCCGGGACGAAAATATCCATTGCCCCAAACCAAGGAACCTTTCCGGGATAGGCTCATCCGCCTTCGCAAAGCTTCCGGGTTCTCCCAAAAGGAATTCGCCCAAGCCGTGGGGATTTCCCCCCGCATGGCCGCCTACTACGAGACGGAAACACACCATCCCCCCACCCACCTCCTGGCCGTGTTCGCCAAGGTGTTGGGCGTTACCGCCGATCAGTTGTTGGGAATTCAAAAGGTCAAGATACTCAAACAACGGGACTCACGCCTGCGCCGCCTAGTCGAGGAAGTGGAACAGTTGCCCGTTTCCACCCGCAAGCACGTCATCCAATACCTGGAACACCTGTTGGCTGGCTTGAAGGCTAAAAATGGAAAATAAAAACTGGGAGTATTGGCAGAAACGGATGGATGAATGGAAGGCCACCGGCACGGAACCAACCGAGGACGAACTGACCGAAATGCTCCAATGCGAACCGCCCGCCACTTCTCCCGAGAAGAAAGCCTTGATACGACAGCACGGCACCCGGAAACAGAAGGAACTCCTAGCCCAGGAGGAATATTTGCAGGCTCAACGCGAAATCCTCAAACGGAATTTTTTAGAGAAATAGACTTATACCAACCCTGACCCACCCAACTCTCTAAAACCTTTCGCATTTTCCTTGGCTTCATCGTACGCAACTTTAAGAACACTGTCTTTTTCCCAATCAGAAAAATATACCTGAATCTTCTCATCTTCAAACAAATGTTCAAGAGTCGATGTAACAATACAGTCCCTCACATCTTCGTTAGTTTCTGAATAAACTTTTGCCAACCAAGATTTTAGTTCCGCAGGAATACTTTTGGGCGTCTCCGAATCATTCCACAAATGCACAAACCATCTTACTAACGATGCACCTGCCAGATAACGAGAACTGGCCCATTGACCGTTCGGATTTTCTTTGAAACAGCGTTCATAATAATTCATATAAAACCGATGGTAATCTTCCAGCGATAAATATGGCTTGATGCGCAAATACTGTTGGCGTTCTCCTGAAATAAGGTCAGCAATCGCACCCAAAACTTCAACGTCTTGACTCTGCATCCAGTTCTTTACTTTTTCATAAGGTATCGAATCAACCAAAGGGTCATTTACATCCTTATCAAATTCAGCCACAACGTCATTGAGCTCAGACATTTATATCTCCAGTGGGAACGGCATCGGTTCCGGGAATAGTTTAGGAAACGGCAATGGAAGCGGAAAGAATTTCATACATGGCGGATTCACTTTCTGTTTACACTTTGCCTCATAAATGGATATGCAATTAGCTACAGCACGCCACAAATCTGCTATTTCTTGCGTGTGTCTGTTTCCTCCCCGTGGGGCGGGATTATTGCGATCCCACCCTGTATGGGATTGAATCATTTTTTCAAGAATAGATATTTTACCTTGAATGGCAGCACAACTGTCTGCATTGGTGCAACCAACTTGGACTCCAGGCGGTGGATGATATGGACCACCACTGTTTAATCCAACGGTATCAACTAAACCCATAGGGTCATTCCTCACATATCTATACAAATCAGCATCACCCACACCACTGGAATACACTTTCGAGCCAAACATCTCTTCAATTGGGTCTCTTGAAATCCATACCGCTTTATCTGGGTCATAAGCTCGATAATGCGTCAAATCTAAGTTGACTGTTCTTTCAACATAAAAACCTGTAAACCCAAAATCAGAATCCATGTCGCCAGCCAACTTCACCTGATTTCCAAATGCATCCCAATCATAATTAGCATGTACAGTTCCACTCGAATCCGTCATTTCCCTTATCGAATCTAGGTGGTCAAAAGTGTAGTAATAGCTTGTTCCACTGATTTGTTCGCCCTGGTCATAAAATCTTTTATTAACTGTATGACCTGTGCTGTCACGCCCCTCGCATAAATCCTCATCAGACCAAACAAACGTATTAGCCGTTAAAACAGTTGTCCCGTGAAGCTCCGTAATGGACACACGACGTCCTTTGCCGTCATACGTCATTTGAATATTATTTGCTTGCGTCGTAGGCACTGGACCGATAATACTTACGCCCACTAACCGGTTAGCCGCGTCCCAGGTGTAGTTATACTTCTGGGATGACGTTTCGTTACCATTCGCGTCATACTGGAATAAAACCGTATTAGAAATATGGTTCTTCGTTGTATTCGTTGTTCCGTTAGCTGTCGTCGCCTGGATGGTTAGCGGGGTACTACCACCTTAGGCCGGTTGGACGGCGGTTCGATAATAGTTATTCGTATCTTCCACCACAGCTTGGTTGTTCACCAAAACACTCGCTGGTTCACTAGTCGCACCAACGATTGATATAGGTTTATCTGTTTCATCGCTTAGTTGGTTCAAGCCGTTAGGCGTAAAGGTATGCACGAAAGAGGGCGCATATTCGGTTGTTCGATTGCCTGCCGCATCGTAGCCGTAAGTAACTGATTGGTTAGCCGTTAATCCGTCAAACCCGCTTGTCCCGCTGGTCAGCGTTACCCCTTGTAACTCACTGTCCGCGTCATAGCTCATGGTATAGGTTTTGGCATCCGTCGGCGTGTTGTCCAACTGTTGTTTCCAAGTCGCTATTTCACCTGTGGGATTATAGGTGTAACAGAAAGCGGATAGGGTTGTACTGCCGCTACCCTTATTCGTCAGGGTTTGAAGGCTTCCCGACGCTCCGTTGGGATTGTTTGGTGCGAAATAGGTATAGCTAGTACTCTGCCCGTTAGGATAGGTAACATTCGTCAACCGAGCCGAGGTGTTGTCATACGTACAGGTAAAATTCCCCAAAGAATTGGTCATATTGGTTATTTCCGCATTGTTGAAGCCATAATTTTCACTGACGCCATCAATACTGCGGCTGATCACCCGTCCGTCATTGTCATAGCTATAGGTAATATTCGCTGTTGATGTTCCTACCGGTTGGCTAATTTCTTGTATCTGGTTCCCGCCCGTACTACCAATCGGGTAATAGTCATAAGTCGTTCTACCGGTGCCATCCGTCATTTGAATCAATCGTCCCAATACCATATCGTACTGGTAACTCACGCTTGGCGTGCTCACTTGCCCTCCCTGATAACTAACGTTTAACAATTTGTCATCCACGTCATAAAGATATTGGGTCTGCTGGTGCTTTGGGTCGGTTACCAACGTCAAAAGGTTCTCGGTTGGGCTGTACTGATAGTTATAAGCCGAGGAATCGTTGTAGGTCTTTTGGGTCACCCGACCCTCAAAATCATAATCCCAGCTTGTCTTGTTACCTTTCGGGTCGGTCATGCTCGTCATACTGCCGCAGGCACACCAGCCGTAAGTCGTTGTCTGCATTTTGGGGTCGGTCATCGTTATTTTTCGTCTGTCCGCGTCATAGCTGTAGCTGGTTACTCTATTTTGCCTATCCGTGAAACTCTGCAAATCCAGCTTGTCATAGTTATAGCTCTCATGGGTTCCATCGGGATAGCTCGCTTGGGTCAATCGATTGCCGCTGTCGTAGCTGTAAGTAATCGTCCCGCTGACCGCATTAGTTTTGGTTTTCACTCTTCCAAAAGAATCGTAGGTATAGGAAACAGTCGAACCTGGTTGGGGCGGTGCGACGGATAACAAATATCCATTAGAGTCGTAGGAATAACTGGTAGTTTCATGCATCGGCGTGGTCATGCTGGTGATTTGCCCAGCACTGTTATAAGAATAAGTGGTTACCTGTCCCGCCGCGTCTGTTGTGGTCAAAGGTACATGTAAGGGTCCCTGATTGCTGTTGGTATTATAAGTCGCCGCGTTCAATACATCCCCGTCACCGTCGGTCGTTTGTATCACGTCAATTCCATTAGAAGCATAGGTGTAATTGAGTTCCCTACCCTTGGGGTCCACCGAATTGGTGGTGTTACCGAAGGGATTGTAGTCATAAGAAGATATCTGAGTGGCTAACGAGCCGTTCGATTCAATCACATTCCGCAGGATAGTGGCCGGTTTGGCGCAGGTTATGTTTCCATCATAATTCCCAGTCTGTCCGGGATAGACATACCAGGCGGGACTTTCCAATGTCTTTTGCATCGCCGCTGGAAAATAGGATTCGGATGCATCGGTCGAAACACCCTCGTTATAGGACAAAGAGGATTGGGCCGACATCGGCGCGTCTTCCATTGCCTTTTTGTCCCAATAGCAAACGGTCAGTTCATTGGTACTCAACGCGCCCGCGGGCTCGCCAAAGTTGTCCGTAACCTGACTTATCGAAAACCGGGCGTGTTCCTTCAACCCCAGCGGGTCGGTGATTTCTATTTCACCCAAACCAAAATTATTCACTGGTTCCGTGTTGGTGTAATCAAAGTAGGTCGTGCCATAGGGGGTAGTCATGCTGGCGGGCCAGTCGGGGGATAAAGCACCCACAGCGTTATAGGCGAAGCTGGTGGTTAATCCATAAATGTCCGTAATGGACTGCAAATTTTCATTTGAGTCATATTGAAACACCGCGGTCTGGCCGAAGGGGTCTGTAATTTCAGTGATTTTAAAAGGGTCCGTATCGGTGTAACTGAAAGTGGACGACTGGCCGATGGCGTCCGTGATGGATGCAATTCTCCCGTAAGTACCGGGTTCAGTACCATAATTGATGACAACCGTATTACCCTGTGGATCGGTTATAGATCCCAGCAACAAAGTCACGATACCGGGCCCAATGGATGCCAGACCATAATTTTGAACCGAACCATCGGGCAGAGTGCATGAAAATCCAATAGGAAGTTCAGAGCCAAGAGGACTGGTAACCTGATAATAGCCGTTGGTAAATACCGAATTCTGTCCGGGCGTAAACACTTCACCTCCGCCGCCCGGCTGGTCGCAATGATAATTATAAACATCATACGTATATGCGATGGTAACCCCATTACTTACCACTGGAGTGGCAGTGAAGTTATAGGTGATCTGCGCCTGCCAGGAAAAAGCCCAGTTGGTCCCAAAATTGGAACCTGGCATCTCATTGCCATAATTTTGATGATAACCGAGTGAAAATTTAATGGCTGGGCCTACTGGTGGCGTGTAAAAAAGAGGCGTGTCTTTCAACATCAGCGCGGCTGTAACTAAATCAATGCTGGCACGTGGCATTCCACAACAATCACAAGTTGGACAAGAACTACAGACAATATTTTTACAGGGCGGCGGAGTTTGTATCATACCCACAAAACCTTTTCCAAATACTTTGGCGCCTTCTTTCTCGCTTACCGCTTCCCAACCCTCCGGCAAATCCCCTGCTGGTACCAAGAAATAACCACTGCTTTCATCATCCAGCGCTTTCGTCGATAACCAGGTTTCATTCCTAAATGTCGGGTCCATCGAGTGGATGGAACCGCCTTTTTGCTCCACCAGCGCCGCGTAATGCCCCAGTTTCCAGTTCACCACCGCCGGTACAATCACCGCCGCGCCCGGTTTGCGCTTGGCCATCTGCATGTTCATGCCCAACTGGTCCGATAAAGCTTGAAGCTTATCCAGTGAAAAACCCGTGTTCGGCGACTGTACGGTGGTAAATAGAGAGTCGTTAGCATTGGCCGCTTTTTGATAGGTCAAAATTTCCCTCAAGGCATAGGGGCCGCAAAGGAAAGAACTG
>Ga0302319_10005668_pt1 | contig 24992 bp, 22 predicted proteins | sample Bog_T0_2_FD_203319 | JGI IMG/M metagenome (GOLD analysis project Ga0302319, IMG submission 203319) | Peat permafrost microbial communities from Stordalen Mire near Abisko, Sweden - Bog_T0_2 | ecosystem: Environmental > Terrestrial > Soil > Wetlands > Peat | place: Sweden: Abisko, Stordalen Mire...
AGATTGCCAGGCGTCTCCGTCGCATTGAAGATCCGCAACTCACCGAATTAATTCATCAAGGTCGGGCCAGTCGGGGGATGCCCGCTTTTGCCGGTATAACGGGTCCACAACTAAATAACCTGGTCGCGTTTCTCCACACACTCAAATCTCAACGCAAGGTGACGTACGTTCAGAAAACCGTGCAGACCACTGCCGGCCAATCCATCAGCGGGTCGGTACTCAATGAGAGCGCGCAAGATCTAGCGCTGCGCACCAGCGATAACCAGATTCATCTTCTGCGTCCTGACGGTGACAAGTATCGCGAGGTCACTTCTCAAACAGATTGGAGTTCCTACCATGGCGATCTCAGCGGCAATCGTTATTCGAAACTCGATCAGATTCACAAGTCGAACGTGGCGCAGCTTGTCCCCACTTGGATGTTCACTATATCCGACGCGCCTTATTTAGAAACCACTCCCGTTGTTGTGGAGGGCGTGATGTATATAAGCAGCGGGAATCAATGTTATGCCGTTGATGCCGGCAGCGGGCGCGAACTTTGGCATTTTCGCCGCGACCGCACGAAGGGTGTGGGCGGTGGCGGTGCCTCCGGTATTAACCGTGGCGTAGCTTGGTCAGGCAGCCATATCTTCATGACCACTGACAATGCGCATTTGATCTCTTTGAACCGTTTTACCGGTGAACTGGAATGGGAGGCCGTGCTCGCCGATTGGCATCAGAACTACGACACCACCTCGGCTCCATTGGTGGCTGGTGATCTGGTCATCTCTGGAACGGCCGGTGGCGAAGGTGGCGCGCGTGGGTTCCTGGCAGCTTTCGACAAAGCGACGGGCAAAGAAGTCTGGCGATTCTGGACAGTTCCTGAGCCTGGCCAACCCGGCTCGGAAACATGGAAAGGAAAGGCCATCGCCCACGGCGGCGCAGTAACTTGGTTTACTGGCTCATACGACGCGCCGGCCGATGTTATCTATTGGCAAACAGGCAACCCCGGCCCTGATTACGACGGCAAAGAACGCGAGGGCGATAATCTCTATTCCGATTGTGTAATTGCGCTCGATCGCAAAACAGGAAAGCTGAAATGGTATTACCAATTCACGCCGCATGATACTCACGATTGGGATGCCACCGAACCACTGCTGTTAGTCGATGCGATTTGGCATGGCCAGCCTCGCAAGCTCCTGCTGACCGCTAATCGCAACGGGTTCTTCTATCTGTTCGACAGGCAAGAAGGACAGCTTCTGCTCGCGCAACCTTTCGTTAAGAAGCTGAACTGGGCCACTGCCATTGGTCCTGACCACCGTCCTGTTCTCACACCCCCCGAAAAGGTGGGCGCCGGAACCAAGGTTTGTCCCTCGCAAGATGGTGCGACGAATTGGTATTCATCCGCCTTCTCGCCACTTACCGGTCTTCTCTATTTCCAGACCTTGGAAAAATGCGACATCTACACCGATGATGGTCCTGTGGATTGGGAGGCCGGCAAAGGTTATCTGGGCGGTTCCCAACGGATGGCGCCCGGAGAAGTACCAAAGAAATTCTTACGCGCCCTGGATATTCAAACTGGCAAGATCACTTGGGAGTATCCGGAAGTGGGCCACGGCGACACGTGGGGCGGTGCCTTAGCCACAGCCGGAGGCCTTGTTTTCTTTTGCGATGACAGTGGCAATTTCATGGCGGCCGATGCCGACAGCGGAAAGCCGCTCTGGACATTCCGCGCCAATCAAAACTGGAAGGCCTCGCCTATGACCTACCAGTTTGATGGCAAACAGTATGTGACCATCGCCTCCGGCCAAACGATTACTTCGTTCGCGTTGCCCAACTGACTCTACTCGGGAGTCACTCGAATCACCATTACTCCGTGGCTCGCTACCTTCGCCGCGTAAGTGCCCTTGTGGGTTCCAACATTCGCATGCGCCCAAAGATCTCGCACGCTCGCACTTAAGCGATCCGGGTAGCCAAGCTCTGTCCACGCAACATTGATCTCCGCCTCGACGCCTGTCCGGTTCAGCAAGCCGACCGCGCGGCTCCCATCGCTCATCTGCTTTACCCAAACCTCCAACCCTCCGGCCTTTCTAACCCGCTTCGCTTGAATCCCAGCGGCATCCTGATCAACAGCAATCACTTCTTTATTCGTCAGCGTCGTTTTAGTGGCGTCACTCATATGCTCCAGGTCGTTCCCAGCCATGAGCGGCGCGGCCATCAAGCACCACAGGCTGAAGTGCGATTGGTACTCCGTGTCAGTCATCCCGCCATTACCCACTTCCAGCATGTCTGGATCGTTCCAATGCCCGGGACCCGCATAGCTCTCAATGCCATCCTGCAAATCCAGAATTTGCACCACGCCATTGCCGCCCCATTTCTCTTTGCCATCCCACTTGTCGAGAATATCGCCCGTGCTGCGCCACAAATTACCAACGCTGCCCGCCCAAAGCCAAGGTTTGGTTGAGCCCCACTCACAAATGCTAAACACGATCGGCCTTCCGGATTTCGCCAGTGCATCGCGCATCGTCTCATAAGAGCTTTGCGAATCCTGCGTGTCGTGGTTGCACCAGTCGTACTTGAGGTAGTCCACTCCCCACGCCGCGTACTGGCGAGCATCTTGATATTCGTAGCCACGGCTCCCGGGCCGGTTCTGGCATGTGCCTCGACCCGCATCGGAATAAATGCCGAACTTCAGGCCTTTGGAGTGAATATAATCGCCCAGCGCTTTCATGCCCGAAGGAAAACGCTTCGCATCCGGCACAATATTGCCTTCCACGTCGCGGCTCACTTGCCAGCAGTCGTCAATCACCACATATTCATAACCCGCTTCCTTCATTCCGTTGCGGACGATCGAATCGGCCGCGCCGCGAATGAGGTCCTCGCTTACATTGCAGGCAAATTTGTTCCAGCTGTTCCAGCCCATCGGTGGCGTTCGAGCTAGCCCATTATCCAGCGCAAGCAGCGGCGTTGCCGCAAATCCGATTAATACAAAAGCTGTTAAAACAAGTGTTCGCTTCATGGCTCACGCAATTATATGCAACTTAGTCCAAGAACACTGTGGGCTTCGTCACAGGCACCGCCCAGCCATAGTCAAGCAACGGCTTCGCATCCGCTGCGAAACTCGCCACTAACTGCGGCAATTTCGCAGACATAACGTCGCTTTTGGCAAGCGGATGCATGATGACGAACGATTGAAAACGCAAATATTCACCAATGGTCGAATCCATTTCGGTCTCAAAGCCGCGCGGCATGCGTTGCAAACTATGCCCACCGTCCAATGAGAGATTCTTGCCCTTCAATTGCTTCAACATGTTGAGAAATGCTTTAGGCTCGGCCTGCATGCGCAGTCGCCAGTTGGTCAGCACCGGGCGTTCCGGCTGCCAAAAACCCACGGCGGCAAAGTGCTCTTTTTCTCCAACATGGATATACAACGCTCCAGCCGCGGTCTTCTTGCCTTGCTTATGAAGAGTTCCACTTACGAACGTGTGATACGGGCTTTTGTTAGCGCTGAAGCGGATGTCGCGGTAGATCCTCGATAACGGTGCCTTCGCCTTGCTGAGCAGCGGTATCTTTCGTTTCTTCATTTCACTTTCCACCGCCAGAATCAACTGCAGCATCGGTCGTTGTAACTCCTGCTCGAAAGTAGCTTTACGCGGCAGGAACCAATCCCGGTCGTTGTTTTTGGTCAGCCCTTTCAGAAATCGAAACGCTTCTTCGCCGAACCCCAGAAACTCTTCGTTATCCACCCCTTTTGTCTTAATTGCCATTCCTCCGTTATACTCGTTAGCAGCCCAAAACATGGATTTAAAAAGCCATTTTGCCTCCGGCCGTGGACTGACCCGACGCCAAATCACCGGTCGTATGGCCGCAATGTTCGCCACTGGCGCTGTACTGCCGCTCTTCACCGAGTCCGCTCTCGCCCAACAAGCCGAACGCGAGTTTACTGGGTCCGCTCGTTCAGCGGTTGATGATTATGTCCGCATTAACTCGAACGAAAATCCACTGGGTCCTTGTCGCGAGGGGCTCGAAGCGATAGCGAAAATTGGTCCCAGTGCTGGCCGTTACAACCCCTTTCAGGACTACGAAAACTTCATCAAGTGCGTTGCCGAAAGCGAAGACGTTCCTGCTAACTATGTCTCCTCATTCGCCGGTTCGAGCGATCCGCTTTTCCGTGCCACCTGCGCCTTTACCTCTCCCACTCGGAGTTGGGTCATGGCTGAACCTGGATACGGCGGTGGAGCTCCCGCCTTCGTTGGTTCCAAACTCGTCAGTGTTCCGCTGCGCGCCGATTACAGTCATGACATCGAGGCCATGCTGAAAGCCGCGCCCGATGCCGGCGCTTTTTACATATGCAATCCCAACAATCCTTCTGGCACCCTCACTGCTCACCAAGATATTGAGTTTCTCTTAACACACAAGCCGAAGGGCTCCGTGGTGATTGTCGATGAAGCCTATTTTCACTTTGTCGAAAATATGCACTCAGCAAAAAGCCTGGTCATGGCGGACAAAGACGTGCTCGTCCTCCGCACATTTTCGAAAGTCTACGGCATGGCCGGCATTCGCTCTGGCTTCGTAATGGCTCGTCCGGACTTGCTCGAAAAGCTGAACCAGTATGGCGACGACAATCTCCCCATCACCGCTCTCGCTTGCGCCTCCGCCAGTCTCAAGAGCAGGAATCTGGTTTCAGAACGCCGCGCCATCAATACCCAGATCCGCGACGACGTCTTCGCGTTTCTCAGGAAAAAGAATATTCACTACGTCCCCAGCCACACAAACTTCTTTATGATGGACGTGAATCGCCCCGGTGTGGAATTCGCTAAAGCCATGGCTGCGCAAAAAGTTCTGGTCGGTCGTATTTGGCCCGCTTGGCCTACCAAGGTTCGCGTCTCTATCGGCACGTCAGCCGATATGGCTGCATTCAAGGCCGCCGTCGCTAAGGTTTGGACATAATCGGGTAACCCTGCCACAAATATTCCAACGCTTCTGGCAGCGTTTGTTGCTTCACGGTGCGATCCGTGTGGCCGGCGTTCTTCGCGAAAACAAATTGATAGTGATAGTGCTTCGCGGCAAGCACCTTTGCCATATTCTCGTTCGCCACCACCCAATCATGCATGTTGTCCTTCATGATGTTCGGGTTGAAATTGTCTCGATCGCCAACCTCCATCCAGATGCGGATCGGCTTCTTTTGGGTCTTAGGAATCAGCCGTTCATGGAAATCCCAAGCACCGCCCGGCGTCTCCGCGTTCCAGGGCCACTGTTGATTCACATAGGTGCCTGAATAAGTCAGCACGCGGTGATACCACTCCGTGTGATACCAAGCCATGATCAAGGCGCAAGAACCTCCCGAACTACCGCCCATCGTCGCGCGGCCTTCCGGATTTTTCGTCAACTTCACGTTGTACTGTTTCTCGACGAGCGGCAACACTTCCGTCTCCACGAACTCCGCATACTTGCCCGACATGGTGTCGTACTCTAGTCCGCGTTCGCTCCCTTGTGCATCGCCGCTGCCGTTGCCAATGGAGATCGCAATCATCACCGGCACGCGCTTTTGGGCAATCAAATTATCCAGCGCCGGGAACAGGAATTTGTCCGGCCCGTCCGCTCCGACAATGAACGGTGCTTCCGTACCCGCCACATATTGTTTCGGCACATAGACGGTCACCAGCCGCGTGTAAGCTGCCGGGTGACTCGTCGGCACATTTAATTTCGCCGGGTTGTCCGGGTCAGGAATGCCAAATGTTCCCTGGTCGCGTGCAATACCAGGATAGATTTTGCTGTCTTTCGATTCCATGTTGAACGTGTAGACGCTTCCTTGCGGTACATCGTCCTTCACTGTCATCTCCGGAGCAGGCGTGTGCGTCGGCCCAAGAATGAAATTGCCGTCTTCGTTTACCGGAGCATTCGTCCCATCAGGCAGTTCTTTTGCCTTCACATATCCTGCAGTGTTTGGGTCGCGCGTGGGAGGAGTTGGTCGCGCGGGACGTGTGGGCGGCGCGGGCGCCGGTGTTTGGGCAGGAGCCGGCTGAACGCCAATTGCTAAACCTACAAAGACGGTCGTGCTGAGAAGTCGATTCATGAGTCAATCCTTATCGAACGCCAAATACCCACCGATCTTAACTCAGTGTGGTTCGGCTTCTTGACAATTCCGTAGTGCCTATTTACTCTTATGAAAGCGCTTCCAGTAAAGCCACTTCCATGCCGATCAAACAAACCGACCTCTCTCGACGCAGCTTCGCCGCCCTGCTCGTAGCCGCTCCCGCGGTTCTCAATGGCAAGCAAACCTCTTCCCAATCCGCCATCGTCAAAATCGATACCGACCGCAAAATTGGCCAAATCGATCCGAAGCTTTACGGCAACTTCATCGAACATTTGGGCCGCTGCATCACGGGCGGCATCTTCGATGAAGGCAACAGCCTCTCCGATAGCGGTGGATTCCGCAAAGACGTTTTGAAAGCCGTCAACGATTTGAAGGTGCCGCTTTTGCGTTGGCCCGGCGGCAATTTTTCGTCTAACTACAATTGGCGCGATGGCATCGGCCCGCGCGACGAACGTCCACGCCGCCTCGAAATGGCCTGGGGCACGGTGGAAGACAACCGCTTCGGCACTCACGAATTTCTTGACTACATTTCGCGCACCGGCTCAGAAGGCTATATCTGTACAAACCTTGGCACGGGTTCGTGGGACGAGGCGCAGCAGTGGGTCGAATATGTAAATTCAGATCAAGACACCGCCACCACTCGCCTGCGTAAAAAGAACGGCCGCGACAAACCCTGGAAAGTTCCCTACTGGGGTTTAGGCAACGAAATGGACGGCCCATGGCAGATGGGTCACCGCTCTGCTGAAGATTACGGCAAGTTCGCGCTCGAAGCCGCTAAACTCATGCACTGGACCGACCCTAACATCAAATTGATTGCCGCCGGTTCGTCCCTCTTCGCTGGCGATTGGGTCGGTTGGAATCGCACCGTTCTCAGTTACCTCAAGCCGCATATCGATTACCTCTCGCTTCACATGTATGTAGGCAATCGCGATAACGACTATTACGGTTTTCAAGCTTGCACTGTCGAATTAGCTGACCGAATCAAGATCACCGAAGGCACCATCCGCGAGGCTATGAGTTCCGGTCCTCCTCGCAAACCCATCTACATTGCGTGGGACGAATGGAACGTCTGGTATCGCGCGCGCGGTGACAAGGAGCGGGGGCGCCGCATTCTGGAAGAGCGTTACAACCTGGAAGATGCCTTGGTTGTGTCCAGCTTTCTAAACACGTTTGTCAACCACGCCAACATCGTCAAAATCGCTAATATGGCGCAGCTCGTGAATGTCATTGCGCCCATGTTTACTAGCGATAAAGGCCTCTTCCTGCAGACCATCTACTACCCGCTGCAACTCTTCGCCACTCACTGTCACGGCTCTGCGCTCGATTTATACGTTGATGGTCCGACGTTCAAAACGAAGACCTACGATGCCGTTCCTTACCTCGATATTTCTGCTGCTTACAACACCGACGGCACTCTCGTCCTCAACGTAACGAACCGCCATCAAGACAAAGCCCTCGATGGCGTCTTTGAACTCGAAGACAAGAAATTTGCCAGTGATTTTGAAGTTTTTGAGGTGAACGGCCCCGATATCAAAGCCGAAAACGATTTTGATAAAACGGTTGTTCAAACATCCCAAAGAGCTTCCTTAAAAGCCTCCGGTTCCATGTTGAAATACAATTTCCCAGCACACTCGTTTACCATGCTGAAGGGCAAGTTAGCGTAGTCTGTCAATGTGCGTGGGGTGGGGCATCCTTCACTTCGTTCCAATGTTCCGTCAGGTAGTGAACCACCGTGCTTCCCACTTTGTGGGCCGCTTCCAGTGCCGGCATGTAGGCGGAATAAGCTCCGAAGATCATCGTCTTCAAATCGTCGCTTGCGGTCACACCCGGCGCTTGGACATCAAAGTTGCTCACCGTTCGTAGCACCAGCACTCGCTGCAGATCGACCAATCCTGCCTTAGACAAGAACGTGAGCGACTGCATCGTCCCGGTGTCTTCCATCGCCGAGATCATGTAATTCCCTGTGCCACGCGTGTAATATCTGACCCAATCATTCGCCCATTTATCCATCAGCTCGCCATGCCAGAATGTGCTCGCCGAAAGTGTATCTCCTACGGTCACAAACGGCGGCCGTACTGCATTGGTGATACCCTTGAATCTCGCGCGCGATGCCTGCAGCCTTTCGTTATCGTCTAAGTGGATATCTTTCGTCAGCGCAAACGCCCATTTGACTAACTCCTGATTTAGGGTGTAGGCCTCGCCCTCTAGCTCGGGTCGTAACGGCTGCTCATAAGGAACAGTCTTTCGCAGCGGCACCATGCCCGTGGGCCAATCTTTTGGAATCTCACGCGCATCAATTTCATAACCCAGATCGCCATCAATCACATGCTGCGCCCAAACTGCAGAGCCCAGCGAAACATCCTGCGGATCTCCGCCGCCAATCCCGGCAATCACCCAATACGCCTTACGGAGATCAAACCGCTTGTCCATACCTAACGCCATGATGGACGCCGCCGCCTTTGCAGTACCCACGCCCGTCACCGTTCCCAGCACCCCTTTTTCGTTCATACGCGGTGGATGATAAGTGCCCGGCATTTCGAAAGTCTTATCCAAATGTTCTCGCTCAACCCAGAATTGAAACTCGCCCGGTTGATCGCCAGTATCCGCGCCACGTTCAAACATAGCCACAACCACAACCTTCACTTCAATCGGCTTGGTGTCTTGCGCTAAGACTAATCCGCCGGCCAGCAGTAACAGCAAAAGTTTAGCCATTCGCAGCTCCCATATACACGAACCGAGCGATAAAGAGCGCCGTCAAAATATAAACCAGCCAGTGGACTTTTCCGCCTTCTCCCGTTCCGATCTTAATCAACGAGTACGCCACAAAGCCGAAAGCCAAACCATTCGCAATGCTGAACGTCAAAGGAATCATCACCATCGTCAGGAATGAAGGTATCGCCACAGTCGGCTTTCTCCACTCAATCTCGGCTCCATGCGCCATCATCAAGCTGCCTACAATTATCAGCGCGGGTGCGGTGGCCGCCGTCGGAATCGCCGCCACTAACGGTAATGCAAATAACGAAAGGATGAACAGAATTCCCGTCACAATCGCGGTGACGCCAGATCGCCCTCCGGCCTCCACGCCCGCGGCACTCTCGATGTAACTCACCACTGTCGATGTCCCCACCAGCGAACTCACTATGGTGGCCATCGAGTCACACAGCAAAATCCGGTTCAATCGCGGGATCTGGTTTTTCTCATCGACTAACCCCGCTTCTCGTCCCACGGCGACCAGTGTGCCTAAGTTGTCGAATAGATCAACAAAGAGAAAGACGAAAATAATCTCCCAAAATCCGAACTTTACCGTCGACCTTAAATCCAACTTGAGCGCCGTCGCTGTCAGATCACCCAGAGCATAGCTCACTGGATGCCATTTTGTTAATCCCAACGCCAAGCCCAAAACGGTTGACGAAGCGATGCCTATCAAAATAGCCCCAGATATCTTCTTCGACAGCAGAACGGCAATGACAATCAACCCAAATACGCTGACCGCTGCACTGGCTGAACGCAGATTGCCGAGAGTTACAAATGTTGCTGAGTTAGCAACGATTAATCCACCATTCTTCAAGCCGATGAACGCAATGAAGATGCCCACACCCGCGGCCACCGCCGAATACAACTCCGTTGGAATGGCGGACAGTATCATTTGCCGAACGCCCACCAGCGTGAGCAACATGAAAACGATGCCCGACATGAACACCGCGCCAAGCGCTGCCTGCCACGGCACTCCCATCCCTTTCACCACTACATAAGTGAAATACGCGTTAAGCCCCATGCCCGGCGCCAGCGCGATCGGATATCTCGCAAAAACTCCCATCAGCACACTGCCGAAAGCAGCCGAAAGACAAGTCGCTGCCGTAACAGCGGTGAGCGGCATTCCCGCATCGTGCAAAATCGCCGGGTTCACCAGGACGATGTACGCCATCGTGATAAACGTCGTGATCCCTGCCACAATCTCAGTACGCCAAGTGGTTCTAAGCTTCCGAAACTCGAAATATTCTTCCGCTTTGCTAATCAAGATTTGTTTACTATAGCGGATGTGGCGACGCACGATTCACAAACCGTCATCGCGCGCTGCCGCGAACTGGCTGGAATCAGCGACATCGCCAGTGGCACGTTTCGCCAATTTCTCTCACCGGCCATGAAACGCTGCTACCAGGTGGTTGGTGAGTGGATGAAAGCGGCCGGCCTGAGTGTCAGCATCGACAACGCCGGCAATCTCCGCGGCGTCCGTTCTGGCGTCGTGCCGGGCAAGCGCGTCTTTCTGATGGGCTCACACCTTGATACGGTTCGCGATGCAGGTGCCTTTGACGGCATTCTGGGTGTCATTCTTGCCATCGCGGTTGTTGAAAACCTCCCAAACGTCCCGTTGCCTTTTGACATAGAAGTCATCGGTTTCTCGGAGGAGGAGGGCGTTCGTTTCAACCTCCCATTTATCGGTAGCAGGGCCCTAGTAGGGACTCTCGACGAGCACGCCGTGGCAGTCATCTCTCCGGCACTCCGCGAATTCGGTCTTGATCCAGCGAAAATTTCTGACGTCAAATTGAAGACTCCTCCCATCGGCTTCCTTGAATTTCATATCGAACAAGGGCCAATCCTGGAACATGTAAATGAATCCGTCGGCTTGGTCGATGCCATCGCCGGCCAGACTCGGGCCACCCTGAAATTTACTGGATCTGCCAATCACGCCGGTACCACGCCCATGCACCTTCGTCAAGACGCTCTCGCCGCTGGGGCCCAATGGATCACCATCGTCGAGCATATTGCCTGTACCACGCCGAATCTGGTCGCCACTAACGGCAAAATCGAGCTCCAACCGAACTTGGGAAATGTCATCCCAGGAGAAGTCACTGTCTCGCTCGATGTGCGTCACTCCGACGACGAAGTTCGCGAAAACGCCTGTGCGCTCTTGCGTCACTCCGCTGCCCACATCGCTGCCGAGCGGATGCTTACGCTATCCTGGACCGAAACATTGAATCAGCGATCTGTTCCGATGAATGACTCACTTACTCGCAAACTCGAAACTGCCGCGCCGCAAGGGATCCGCCGGATGGTGAGCGGCGCCGGTCACGACGCCATGATCCTGGCCCCGTATATCCCGTCCGCTATGCTGTTCTTGCGGTCTCCAGGTGGTATCAGTCATCACCCCGCCGAAAGTGTTCTGCCACAAGACGTAGACCTTGCGCTGTCAATTGGCCAGCGCTTCATTGAGTCTTTGGCTATTGAGTACAAATCGTGAAACAACTTGGACAAACGCGCAGTTGCCAGCAATCCAACCACCTCTTGTTAACGCCCGACACCTTTGTGCGTGCGCCGCTTCCGAGCATGACGAAAGCTACCGCCATCGTTCACGCATCCCCACGGCTTGGCGCGCGTTTCACGCAGTACACGGCAGAGCTAGACAAAGATGGCACGCTCGGCCCTACGCCGCATCAGCGTTTCGTCTATGTCCTCGAAGGATCCCTCAAAACGGAGAAGGTAAGTCTCAAGCCCGGTGAATACGCCTACCAGCCCAAAACCGTAACCGCACTCGAAGCAACTCGAGCATTGGTGATTGAGAAACCCTTTCAGCCTCTAGCCGGTGTCGTAGCGCCGGAGCCATTTTCCGGCAGCGTCCATCAATCCACCCCGCAGGCACTCATGGGAGATTCCGCTGTCCAAGTGCGCCCGCTCATTCCAGATTCTCCGCAATTCGATTTCGCTATCAACTCCATGACGTTCGAACCCGGCGGATCGTTGCCAATGGTCGAAAGCCATGTGATGGAACATGGCCTGCTCATGGTCGCCGGCGGCGGCATTTATCGCTTGGGAGATTGCTGGCACCCGGTGACCGCGGGAGATTTCATTTATATGGCTCCCTACTGCCCACAATGGTTCTGCGCCGTTGGAAAAACACCCGCACAATACATCATCTACAAAGACTGGAATCGCCATGCAGATTAACGTTGACGGCGCTCGTATCGTCGCCGATCTTGAAAAGCTCGCCACCTTCTCCGATACTGAATCGCCTGTAATCACGCGAATCGTCTATAGCGAATCTGATCAACGGGCCCGCGCCTGGCTTAAGGAAGAATGTATTGCCAGCGGTCTAACCGTACGCGAAGACGCGCTCGGCAACATGTTCGCGCGCTGGCCCGGCACAGATCCAGCAGCCCCCGCCGTCGGAACCGGTTCTCATATTGACGCTATTCCGCACTCGGGCCGTTTCGATGGCACCGTGGGAGTTTTAGGTGCGCTGGAATCGATTCGCGCTCTGCAACGCGGTGGCTTCAAACCTCGCCGTTCCATCGAATTGCTTGCCTTTATCTCCGAAGAACCTACGCGCTTTGGCATCGGTTGCCTCGGGAGCCGCATGCTTTGTGGCTCATTGACTCCCGAAAAAGCGTCCGCCCTGAAAGACCGCCAGGATGAGTCGCTCGATACGGTTCGCCATGCGGCCCGCTTTGCTGGTCCTCTCGAAAAAGTTCAACTGCCCGCTGGTTATTACAGTAGTTTCGTTGAACTTCACATCGAACAAGGTCCGATTCTCGAAAAGGAGAATATTCCTTTAGGCATCGTCACCAGCATTGCCGCGCCGGCCGCCTTACGCATCTTGATTGAAGGCGACGGCGGCCATGCCGGAGCGGTTCTGATGTCCCAACGCCGCGACGCTTTTATGGGCGCCGCCGAGATTGCTCTCGCCGTCGAAGCCGCTGCTAAGGGCACTGGCTCAGTCGATACGGTCGGCACCTGCGGTCTTGTCGAAGTGTTTCCCGGTCTGGCCAACAGCATTCCGAACAAGGTGAAACTTGAACTCGACATTCGTGATTCAGACCTGGCGCGCCGCGATTCCGTTCTACAGAAAGTGGCGCACGCCTGCCAAGAGATCGCGGCCCGGCGCAAGCTGCAAATTACCTCCACCACGCTGAACGCCGATGCTCCGGCCACGTGCGGCACCGAGGTCGTTTCCGCTCTCGAAAGCGCATGCGCCGAAGAGAAAATCGCTTACAAGAAAATGGTCAGCCGCGCATATCACGATTCGCTCTTCATGTCGCGCATCGCTCCCAGCGCCATGCTGTTCATCCCTTGCAAGAACGGCGTAAGCCACCGTCCCGACGAATTCGCGGCGCCCCGCGATTTGGGCAATGGCGCCTTGGTCTTGGCACGCGCGCTCGCCACGCTTGCGTCTTAGTACGGAATCTTGTTTTGGTTCTTCAGCCATGCCTGGAAGGGGCGAAACCCTTCTTCAGGCAGCAATCGATAACCGGGAATGGTTCGCCTGTCTACCGGCTTGTTTAATTCTGTATAGATAAACGAATCGTCAAAGGCCGCTCGCGCTGCATCGTCCTTGTTGCCGGCAAAATAGAACGCTTTCACGCGGGCCCAATAAATGGCTCCCAAGCACATAGGGCACGGCTCGCAGCTGGTGTAAAGTTCGCAGCCATCCAACTGGAAAGATCCTAGTTCCAGGCAAGCCGCTCGAATCGCCGTCACCTCGGCATGCGCCGTAGGATCATTCGTGGTCGTCACTCGGTTCGTGCCAGCGGCGATGACCTTGCCGTCCTTAACGACAAGCGCGCCGAACGGTCCACCGAATTGCCCGTTCACGTTGTCTACTGCCAATTCGATGGCTTGCTTCAGAAAAATCTCGTGCTGATTCACCGCCCAAAGGATAGCAGTTTTGACGGGTGCGACAATACTTCTATTCACACCGAGAAGCTAGCCATTCGATCTTCGCGGGTCGTTCTTCCACAGGGCGTGGCTCCAGCCTGCGTGATTGTGAGCAATGAGCGCGTCGCCGCCATCGTCGACTACTCGCTTGTGCCGACTGACGCTTTGCTGCAAGACTTCGGCGATCACTTTGTTTTGCCGGGTCTCATCGATACTCACATCCACATCAACGAACCGGGCCGTACAGATTGGGAAGGTTTCGAAACTGCTACGCTCGCAGCCGCTGCCGGCGGCTATACGTGCCTGGTTGATATGCCACTGAATTCCATCCCGGCTACTACAAGCGTTCAGGCTCTCGAAGAAAAGCGCAATGCCGCAGAAGGCAAGTCGCTAGTCGATTATGCGTTCTGGGGCGGAGCCGTTGCCGGCAATGCGGGTAATCTCAAACCTCTCGCCGATGCCGGGGTGCTTGGTTTCAAGTCGTTCCTAGTTCCTTCCGGCGTGGACGAGTTCACCAATTTAGACGAAGCGGGCTTGCGCGCTGCTATGCCCGTTATCGCCGCGACTGGACTGCCATTCTTAGTTCACTCCGAGCTACCCGGTCCCATCGATGCGATTGCCCCATCCCTCGCGCATACCGACGGCTGCAAATACTTGAACTATCTTTCGTCGCGTCCAGATGAAGCAGAACTGGTAGCTATTCGCCTTCTGATCCAACTGGCCCGCGAATTTGGGTGCCGCGTGCATATTGTGCATTTAGCGACCTCCCATGCTCTTGCCGAGCTGCAACAGGCTCGTGCCGCAGGCTTGCCTATCACGGTTGAGACTTGTCCGCACTATCTCTATTTCGACGCTGAATCAATCCCCGATGGTGCCACTCAGTTTAAATGCGCACCTCCCATTCGCGCGGCTTATCATCAAGACCGTTTATGGCAAGCTCTTCGCGACGGAGAAATCGATCTAATTGCGACTGACCACTCGCCCTGTCCTCCCGCACTAAAGAGATTCGAGACGGGTAATTTCTTCCAAGCCTGGGGAGGAATCTCTTCTGTATCCGTTGCACTTTCCGCGATCTGGACGAAAGGCCACCCGGATATTTCGCAAATCGCGCGCTGGATGTGCGAACAACCTGCAAAGTTAGCTGGCCTAAAAAACAAAGGCCGCATTGCGGTGGGCATGGATGCTGATCTTACTGTCTTTGACGGTGAGCGCCCATGGACGGTTACCGAAGACCGCCTCTATTTCCGCAACAAGATCTCTCCCTATCTGGGCCAACACTTCACCGGTCAGGTGAAAGCTACTTTCGTCCGTGGACAACTTGTGTATGAAGACGGCCGCTTTCCATCACAACCCATCGGACGCGAGTGTAGAGTAAATAAAATATGAGCTACCGCGTCATTGGGTCCGCAGTGCTCCGTAAAGAAGTCGCAGGCAAAGTCGCGGGCACGGCTGACTACGTTGACGATTTGAAGCTGCCAGGCATGTGGCACGGCATCACGGTGCGCAGCACGATCGCGCGCGGGCGCATCCGAAACATCACCTTTGAACCGGGCGTGCCATGGGACGAATTCACCGTAGTTACCGCAAATGACATTCCGGGCAAGAACATCGTTTCGCTGATCGTCGAAGATCAACCATACCTCGCGTCCGACACAATCAATCACGCATACGAACCAATTCTGCTGCTCGCTCATCCCAATAAGTACCTGCTTGAAAAAGCGCGTTCACTGGTAAAGATTGACTACGAGACTTTGCCGGCGATCTTCGACGTCGATACAGCTTTGCAGAGCGAACACGTCATCAAGCGCTACCTGATGGAAAAGGGTGATGTGGATGCGGCATGGTCGCAAGCAGCGCATATCTTCGAAGGCGAATATTCCACCGGTGCGCAGGAACAGCTCTACATTGAACCCAACGGTATGATCGCCACTTTCGATCATAAATACGGAGTTACAGTGCGCGGTTCCATGCAGTGCCCTTATTACATCCACAAGTCGCTCATGCCGTTGTTTGATTTGCCGGCTGAGAAGATTCGGGTGATTCAGCAGGAGACTGGTGGCGCGTTCGGCGGCAAAGAAGAATACCCATCCATGATTGCCGGTCACGCAGCGCTGCTGGCTTGGAAGTCCGGGCATCCGGTGAAACTGATTTACGATCGCGAGGAAGATATGGCGGCTACGACGAAGCGCCATCCTTCGCGGACGCGGCATAAGACGGCCGTGGCGGAAGACGGCACGCTGCTCGCCATGGATATTGAATTTGTGATCGATGGCGGCGCTTATGCGACTCTCTCGGCCGTAGTCCTGTCCCGTGGCACAATCCACGCTGCGGGGCCATACCGTTGTTCGAATGTACGCGTTCGCAGTACGGCCGTGATCACGAATTCACCGCCGCATGGTGCGTTCCGCGGTTTTGGCGCACCGCAAAGCATCTTCGCGTTGGAACGGCACATGGATCGAATCGCGCGCGGCCTCAATCTTGCGCCAGAGGTATTTCGCGAACGAAATTTGTTGCACACTGGCGACACGACGGCGACGGGCCAGACAATCCATCAAACACTCGATCTCCCAGGGTTGCAAAAGCGCGCTCTGACTCACGCCTCCTATTGCGCGAAAAAGGCGAGTTTTCGGGAACTCAACAAAACCTCCGCAGTCAAGAAGGGCATTGGCTTTGCGACGTTCTTTCACGGAGCGGGCTTTACCGGATCGGGAGAACGCTATTTACAGTCGGTCGCCAATCTGCGCGTCACTTCGGAAGGTAAGGTGCAAATCCTTTGTTCGATGACCGAGATGGGGCAGGGGACCAATACGGTGCTGACTCAGGTTGCCGCTGAGATGCTGAATATTCCGTACGAGTGGGTCACGATTCTGCGGCCTGACACTGCGTTGGTTCCAAACAGCGGGCCGACAGTCGCCTCGCGGACAACCATGATTATTGGCAAGCTGGTGGAAAACGCGTCGAAGGTCTTAAAAAATAAACTCGGCCTGCCAGCTGAATACACCTGTGAACAATTCGCTGCCGCCTGCGCTCAGCATGGAGCGCAAGAGATCTCGGTTCAATACCAAGAGCCGGGAGCTATCTATTGGGATGACCAAAAGTACCGTGGCGATGCCTATGGTGCGTACTCATGGGCTGTCTACGTGGCCGAGGTCTCTGTCGATACGTTGACAGGCGAAACGTGCGTAGATCACTTTACGGCGCTTCAGGAGGTGGGCCGCGTTCTTCATCCGATTCTGGCGGCTGGACAAATTGAGGGCGGTGTTCTGCAAGGGATCGGCTTCGCCCTTTACGAAAAAGTTCAATTCCGCGATGGCGCGATGGTGAACAACCAGATGACCAACTACATTGTTCCTACTTCCATGGACGTTCCTGCCATTAGCGTTTTGTTCGAAGAAGTGCCTTACGAACACGGCGCATTGGGAGCCAAAGGAATTGGCGAACTGCCGATGGATGGTCCAGCCCCGGCGATCCTTAACGCTATCGAAGACGCACTCGGCGTGTCTTTCAATCATGTGCCGCTGCTCCCGGAGGAAATTCTGGAAAGGTGTGAGGGGTAGATGACGGAAACCCCAGTCACTCTCACAGTTAACGGAATCTCCTACACGGTAACTGTTCCTCCCATGAAGCGGCTGCTCGATGTGCTTCGGGAGGATCTCTCGCTCACTGGGACTAAAGAAGGTTGCGGCGAAGGCGAATGCGGGGCGTGCTCCGTTATGCTCGACGGTCTTCTGGTTAATAGTTGTCTTGTTCCCGTGAAACAGGTTGACGGCTCACAAATTGAAACCATTGAGAGCGCTGATCTCGATGCCATTCAACAGGCCTTTGCAGAGACTGGCGCAGCACAGTGCGGCATCTGCACGCCAGGCATGATTCTGGCGGCGCAGGAACTCCTCAATCACACGCCGCACCCGACTCGCGAGCAAATACGCGAAGGACTGGCCGGGAATATCTGTCGATGCACGGGATATCAAAAGATCTTCGATGCTGTCGAACTGGTGAGTCTCCGAAACGCATGAGGGCACATCTCCCAGACTTCGAGTTGGTCGTGGCAGCCGACCTCCCATCTGCGCTCAGTCTGCTGGGTAACGGTGAGTCGTGGCGTCCGATGGCTGGTGGTACCGATCTGATGGTGCTGTTTAACGCGGGTCGTTTGCCTTATCGCAAGCTGGTGAGTATCGCGAAAATAGCGGAGTTGAACGGCATCACCGTCTCTCCGGATTCCATCACGATTGCCGCTGGTACAACGTATTCCGTAATTCAAAGAAACCCAATTCTGAAGGCCGAATTCCCGTTGCTTTGCCAAGCGGCGAATTGGACGGGCAGTCCTGCTAACCAAAACCGCGGCACGATTGGCGGCAACATTGCTAATGCGTCTCCGGCCGCCGACACTCCGCCGGCGCTGCTTGTCTATGACGCGGAATTGGAACTGATCTCCGCGAAAGGCTCGCGACGGATTCCTTATCATCAGTTCCACACTGGCTACAAAGCCATGCAGATGCGCCCTGATGAGTTGTTGATGAAGATTCACCTCCCACGCTCGCATCATTCGCTCAAGCAATACGCGCGCAAAGTAGGCACTCGTAAAGCCCAGGCCATTTCGAAGGTCTGTTTCAATGGCACAGCGCAAATGGATGGATCAGTGATCACGTCCATAAGAATTGGCATCGGCAGCGTGGCCCCGATCCCGCTACGCTGTCACCAAGTAGAGACCGCTCTCACTGGCCAGACTCTCACTCCAACTCTGATCTCGCATGCGCGCGAAGTCGTTGCCCAAGAGATCAAGCCGATTGACGACATTCGATCCACCTCCCAATATCGCTCACTCGTCACGCAAAACCTCCTAAGCGAGTTTCTGAGGCAGTTGCTGTGACGCTTGACGATCTTGAGCAAGATCGACTAGCCGCCTGTTGCGGGTCAGCGCGCTGGGTTCAGCAGATGTTAGCCGCCAGCCCGTTTCAAAGCCAAGCCGATCTTGAGGCGAAAGCTAGCCAACTCTGGTGGGGCCTGCAGCCAGCCGATTGGCTGGAAGCCTTTAGCAAACACCCTAGGATAGGCGAAAAGGGCAAAGTAAGTCAATGGTCGGCGCAAGAACAAAGCGGCATGGATTCGGCCGCCGTACAGGTGGCTGAGCGGCTGGCGGAACTCAATCGCAGTTACTACGAAAAGTTTGGCTTTATCTTTATTGTCTGTGCCACGGGCAAGTCGGCAGCGGAGATGCTTAGCCTTTTAGAAAACCGGCTGCCCAACAAGCCAGAAGACGAGATTCGGATTGCCGCGGCTGAGCAAGACAAAATCACGATCTTGCGCCTGCGTAAACTTCTTTCATGACTCGTCTATCTACACACATCCTTGATACTTCAGTTGGCAAGCCAGCGGCGGGCGTGCCTGTCCGGCTGTTCGAATCACAGAGAGAGATCAACTCCCAAACCACCGATGCTGACGGCCGATGCCAGAATCTTATTCCCGAAGGACTCAACTTGGCGCCGGGTGTGTATCGGATTGTGTTCGAGGTCACCGCGTACTTGCCCAACGGCCTTTATCCTGAAATAGCAATCTCGTTCAATGTGCCGGAAGGAGTGGCTCACTATCACATTCCGCTCCTGCTCAGTCCATTCGGCTATACAACCTATCGCGGAAGCTAAACAACCATGCCCAACATCGTTTTCGACACTTACGGCAAGACCAAGGTTCGACTGACCTATGTTAAACGGCTCGATACTCGTCATGAGTTAAGAGAGCTGTCGGTGGACATTTTCCTGGAGGGTTCGTTCCAGGAGGCCTTCACGAAAGCAGACAACAGTATTGTGCTTCCGACGGACACCATGAAGAATACCGTCTATGCGCTGGCGCGCAAGCACGGCGTCGAGAGCATTGAGGAATTTGCACGCGATTTGGCCCGCCATTTTCTGGAAACGGTTCCCCATCTGAGCCACGCGCGGCTCGAAATCAAAGAAGTTCCGTGGGCCCGCATCGATGATAGCCCGACCGCTTTCGTCCAATCTGGACAAGAGCGACGCGCCACCTCTTTTATAGCGACGCGCGCCGCCGAAACCATTCGCAGTGGCATCCAAGATCTGCAAGTTCTGAAGACTACCGATTCGGCGTTTAGCGGTTTCATGAGAGACCAATACACAACGCTGACCGAAACGAACGACCGACTGCTGGGTACAGTTCTGCAAGCCGATTGGCTCTATACCGGCAAAGATATCGATTTTGACGCTACTTACAGTGGCATCCGCGCTCACTTGCTGGCGACGTTCGCCACTCACAAAAGTCTTTCTGTTCAACAAACTCTTCACGATATGGCGGACGCCGTTCTACAGAAGTTTTCGACTGTCAGCGAGATTCATCTAGTCATGCCCAACAAACACTGTTTGCTAGTGGACTTGTCTAAATTCGGCATGGATAATCCCAACCAGGTCTTCCATCCTATTGATGAGCCTTCGGGTTACATTGAGGCGCTGGTGGCTCGCTGATTCTCTTGCTATCTTGTGGTAAATGACTTTTCTGTTGCGGCTGGCTGTGAGCGCCACACTGCTTACATCATTGGATGCCGCGCCACCGGCATCGATGGAGCAACATCTGAATGATTTGCGCAAGAGTCCTCCGGAGCTCTATGCGTTCCTGCTAAAGATGCCCAAGGGCGGCGATTTGCACAACCACTTGGCTGGCGCTATCTACGCCGAGAGTTTCATTGGCGCGGCGGCAGCCAGTCAACTCTGCTTCGAGAAGCCGGGATGGCAGGTCATAGCGACATGCTCTCCTTCTAACTCAAACCAAGAGGCGGCTACCGTGGTAAATCATAATAACGCCGCCTTCAATGCCGTGATCGACACCTTTTCGATGCGGGACTTTGTTCCGGGGCGCCAGTCTGCCCACGATCACTTCTTCGATAGCTTCGGTCTGTTTTCACTGGCGGACAAGGGGCACACCGGGGAGTTTGTGGCCGACTTAGCGCGCCGGGCGGCGGACCAGAATGAGTCTTATCTGGAACTCATGGCGCTTTCGGCGGGCGGCGATATCAACAAGCTGGGCACAAACACCGGTTTGAGCGATAACCTTGCTAAGACGGCCGAAGACCTGCGGACGGCTGGTTTGCCGGCGCTTGTTTCCGCGCTTAAAAGCAAGGTAGACGAAATCGAAAAACAGCGGCAGGAAAGCTTGCATTGCGATACGGAGCCGTCGTCCGCCCCTTGCAAGGTGGTGGTGCGCTACGTCTACCAGGTTCTTCGGGAGTTTCCCAAAGAACAGGTCTTTGCGCAAACGCTGGCGGGTTTCGAACTGGCAGCGGTGGACCCACGCGTGGTGGCTATCAACTTCGTTCAACCGGAGGACGGCATCAACTCCATGCGCAATTATCACCTGCATATGCAGATGGTTGATTTTGCCAAGCACTTGTATCCGAACGTTCACATCACGCTGCACGCGGGCGAACTTGTGTCGGGTCTGGTTCCCCCGGAAGGCTTGCGTTTTCATATCCGCGAAGCAATTGAACTGGGCCATGCCGAGCGTATCGGCCACGGCGTAGACATTATGTATGAAACCGGTTCCGATCAAATCCTCAAAGAAATGCGCGCCAAACACGTTGCGGTTGAGATCGCGCTGACCAGCAACGACGTGATTCTGGGCATCAAAGGCAACGACCATCCTTTCCCTATCTATCGCAAGGACGGCATACCGGTTGTGCTGGTGACCGATGATGAAGGTGTCAATCGCAGCCATCTTACCCAGGAATATCAACGGGCCGTGCTCACATACGGACTTACTTATGCCGAGCTCAAGCAGATGGTCCGCAATACGCTTGAGTATTCGTTTCTAACAGGCTCAAGCTACTGGACGGACGCTACTTATCGATTGCCGGCAAAGCCGTGCGCCGCTGGAATCAATACAGCCGCCTGCAAATCGTTCTTGGCAGCGAGCGATAAGGCCACTGCCCAAGCTGACCTGGAAAAACGGTTCCACGATTTCGAAGCGGATACTATCAGAAGGTGAGTTCTTCCGCTGAAAATGGCAAGCCTGATCACGCGGTGAGTGCCGGCGACTTCCGTTCTGCTTGCGGCTTGTTCGCTTCGGGCGTTACGGTGGTGACGCGACGACTGCCTGATGGCTCTCCCTATGGCATGACTGTTAGTTCGTTTACTTCGGTTTCGCTCGATCCGCCTCTTATTCTCGTTTGCATCGATCGCAATGCACGCTTTCTGCGCGATCTAGCCGCAGATGAATCTTTTGCGGTGAACATATTGAGTGAGCAGCAGCAGCACCTGGCAGCGCGTTTTGCCGATCGGAAAGAAGATGATCGCTTCTCCGCAGTTGAATGGTCGGAGGGTTGGCGCGGTCTGCCCTTGCTCGCAGGGGTTGTGGTTACGTTCGCCTGCCGTCTTCAGCAAAATGTGGCGAGTGGGGATCATTTCATATTGATCGGCGAAGTTCACCAAATTCAACGGCACAAAGGCAGTCCATTGGTTTGGTGCGACCGTGCGTATCATTATCTGCCGGCGGTTGGACGCAGTTAGCCTGTACGTTCGACTCGCGCGTTTGAGAGAGACTTACGCTGCCTGCGCTTTGCACTCCTTTTGCACCTTAGAGAGGCCGACTTCGGCCAGAGCGGCCGTGTATTCCGCATCGAAATCGGTAAATTGGCTCTTAGCGTGAAGGAATTGGCTGACGTTAATGGCAACTTGATAACGCGCCTGTGCTTCTTTACGGAAGTTATCCCAGGCAAGTCCTTCTTTTTCAGCTTCAGCACGCAATTTTTTGCTTACGTCTTCGAGGTGTTTGTCTTCCTGCGCTTCGAACCCGAGAGCAGCCTTGCGACGTTCGGAACGGAGCTTGTGCAATTCGGTCAGAGACTTATGGAAGGCGCGAGTGTGGGTGGTCTGGTAACGGATGTATAAGGAGAACTTCTTATCGTCGGTAACGACGCCGGTGGCGGGGTCCAAGCAAGTGCCTTGGAGGCGCTGGGCGCGTTGAGCTAGCCAATGACATTCGGCCATGTTGTTGACTAAGAGGCACTCCGTTTCGGTAGTTGGAAGATGTTCGGCAATTAGAGACTGTTTGAACGTTTCGAAAGCGTCCGGATCTTCGGAGGTCAGAAGCTGGAAGGTTCCGTTGATGTGACGAGCCAGCCCGTGCGTGGTGTGATTTTGCGAAGAGGTGGCGCGCGTCTCTGCCGTCTTCGGACCTCGCGAATGGCTACCATTCTCGCGACTGGCCGCTTGGTGCGCCTCAGAGATGGGATTGGTTCTGTTTGATGTTTCGGCCGGCATAGGATCGTGAGTTACTCCTTTGAGGTTTAGATTTTGCGTGAGTCCCTGCAGCGGCGGCGCGGTGGGAATTGGTTGAGAGGTGAGAGGGGAAGCGCCCTTTCGCTCGGCTTTCCGTTGTTGGCGCTCGGCGGCGCGACGAAGTTGTCTCGGGGTCATAACTGTTAGTTACTCCTAGGCCAAAGTTAGCGGCGGTGTCCAGGCGACTGTGCAAGGTTTTATGGGCGGATGCGGCGAAAGGGCTGTAAGTGATTGATAGCAGGGGAGAAAAGAGTTCGCAGATTTTCGACAAGTTTTGTGACTGAAAATTTGGGGGCTGGTTCAGCGACGCTTCCGAGATGAGGCGCGCGGTGCGGCTTTATTTTGAGAGATAAACTTGTGTGCCATGCCAAGCAGGTCGCGCAACTTGCCGGGAGTGACGCGAGACAGGCGAACTAGCACCGCAGTGTATCCAAGGTAATGATCCGTAACGTAGTAAACATGCGGATCTGCCGCTAACAACTCGGCACGATCATCGAAATCCACGCGCACGACGAGCGAGTCGGGCTCTGCCGAACGATTGGAGGGGATGCAGGCTAAAAGTTGCCCATGAAGCTTGAGGGCCGGCGCCCCGTATGCGGTACTCTCCTCGACTCCAGGCAGCTTGAGACCGATGGCGCGAACGGTATCAAAATTGATGGTGCTTTGGGGCATTGTTCACGGCTTGCTCCCAATTATAATTTGCGGAAATCAGCTGGCTCACTTTATTTGGCGCGGCGGGAACCGGCGATGAGAATTTCCACTAGTCTTTTCGCGCTTTTCTGCCAGTCGGGGTTGGACGATACGAAGGAGACGCCGATGAGCGCCTGAAGCAGGTCGAAGGGTTCAATGTCTTTTCTTATATCGCCGCTCTTGATGGCGCGCTTTACTAACGCATCGATGGCAGCCCGCATTGAAGCGCGCGAACCTTCATATAACTTCATGGGATCTGCGACAAATGCATTGAGAGCGGGAGCGATGATGTGCTTTGTGGCGATGTAATCGACGAACAAGAGCATCCAGGCATGCAGAGCCTCAACCGGAGGCATCGATTCGGCGAACTGGCGTGCAGCGGCGGCTAGCTTTTCCACTTCGCTGTGATAAACGGCCTCGATGAGCGTTTCACGCGACGGAAAGTGGCGATACAAAGTTCCGGCGCCCACACCAGCCTCTTTGGCAATGTCGTCGAGGCTGGTGTTTGCACCAAACTGCGTAAAAGCCTGCTTAGCGATTTCGAGTATTCGGCCGCGATTGCGTTGGGCGTCAGAGCGCGGCGCCCGAGGAGTGGCATTTGAATGTTTCTTCGCCATCGATAATACTTGCAACCGGAGAGAGTCTCCGGTAATCTTATATTCGGAGACACTCTCCACTTTAGTCGATTGAGCGGCCACTGGTCAACAGCGGCTGCCTTGAAGGAGAAGCAGCCTATGCGAGTTTTTGTCACAGGTGCGACCGGTTTCATAGGTTTACCCGTTGTGAAGGAGTTGATCGGCGCGGGGCATCAGGTGCTCGGTTTGGCCCGATCAGATGAGGGTGCACAATCGCTGGCTGCGGTCGGTGCCGAGGTGCATCGGGGTCATTTGGAAGATCTGGAGAGTCTACGCACTGGAGCGGCGCTGTCGGATGGAGTGATCCACTGCGCTTTTATTCACGATTTTTCGAAGTTCAAAGAGAATAGCGAGATAGATGAGCGCGCGATTGAAGCCCTAGGCTCGGTGCTGGCCGGCTCCGATCGCCCCCTGATTGTAAGCGCGGGGCTTGGAGCGTGGATACCAGGGCGCGCCGTGACCGAAGACATCGATCCCCCTGCGCATTCACCAACGCCTCGCGTCTCAGAACAAGCTGCAATGGCTTTGCTCAAGAAGGGCGTCAAAGTGTCGGTCATGCGACTGCCGCAGGTGCATAATACTCTCAAGCAAGGCCTCATCACATGGTTAATCGCTATCGCCCGCGAGAAAGGCGTTTCCGCCTATGTGGGTGATGGACTG
>Ga0302319_10005669_pt1 | contig 24990 bp, 18 predicted proteins | sample Bog_T0_2_FD_203319 | JGI IMG/M metagenome (GOLD analysis project Ga0302319, IMG submission 203319) | Peat permafrost microbial communities from Stordalen Mire near Abisko, Sweden - Bog_T0_2 | ecosystem: Environmental > Terrestrial > Soil > Wetlands > Peat | place: Sweden: Abisko, Stordalen Mire...
GCCTCAAGCGTCCTCTTGTAGAGCGAAACGGCCGCGACTGTAAGGCTGTAGGTGCAGAGCCTCACCGCGGCGTTCTCTACCAGGATCCAGTTATGGGAGAACCGATGGCCGGCGCCGTAGTCGGCCCAGGCCCAGAGGATCGGGCAGATGATCGCGGTCACGACTCCCGCGCGAAGCCCCAGCTGCCAGCGCGAGTACCCAACGACGAGGAGGTACATGGGGCCGACGCTTACCTCGTACGAGGTGAGCCAGTCGAAGGCGAAGACGGCTGAAAGGATGGAGGCGAGGGTAAGGTATCCCCTGATGGACTCGGGACCTTTCATGTGGCGTGGAGTCTGGAAGTAATGCCAAGGGCCAGACGCACGAAATCTCAAGAAGGCTCGGTATTGGCGCCGATTTCACCGGGTTGGCGCGCAATTGCCACAGCGAGTGCCCTGTCGCGGCCGAGCGGCGAAGCTTCCTGTTCGTCGCGTCCCATATCCGAGACGGGATAATCCCGTTTCCGAGGTATAGTAACCTATCCATAGGGATTGTAATTAACATTACTCATTGATCTATAAATGGTAATGAATTTTCTGGCCCGTGGCATAATTCCTGCAAAACCGTAGGCCACTCCCCTCGGATTGCAGACATTCCACCCATGATTGCTGACCTCAGACAAGCGGCCCGTGGCCTCCTTAGAACCCCAGGGTTCTCGGCTGTATCCGTGCTCATCCTGGCCCTCGGGATCGGCGCCGTGACAGCAGTCTTCTCGGCAGTCGAGGCTGTGCTGCTGCATCCCCTGCCCTACTCCCAGCCGAAGGACCTCTATTGCCTGGAATCGGCGGCTTTCGAGCAGGTCGGCCTCTTTTCGCTCCCAGAGTTCTGCGCCTATCGTGACCAGAATCACTCCTTCACGGGAATCGCCGCCGCCTCCTCCATCAGCACGACCCTCGTGGACAATGGAGAGGCCCAGTTTGTCCAGGGCATGCGCATATCGGCGAACGCCTTCGACATGCTCGGGGCGCGGCCGACAATGGGCCGTCTGCTTGTGCCGGCGGATGACCTTCCGGGCGCACCCCAGGTCGCCGTTATCAGCGTCAGCCTGTGGCAGCGTTCGTTCGGCGGGAAGGCCGACGTTATCGGCCGGACCGTCTCGCTGAACGGCGCTCCCTGCCAGATTGTGGGAGTCCTGCCCGCGGGCTTCATCCTTCGTCTGGCGAGCTTCCGCTACGACGTGTGCATCCCGCTCCACGCCGACACGGACCCGGCGCGCTACATCCAGGGATCGCTGCATTACCTGCGCGTCTTCGGGCGCATAGCGCCGGGTGTCACGCCCGCGCAGGCGTTGTCGGACATGGCCGTAATCTGGAAGGGCCTCACCACGCAGTATCCCAATGACTACAGCGGCAACGGGACGAACCATCTTCCCGGCCTGGCCGACCAGATCGTGGGCAACTCTAGGCCCATGCTCCTCACGCTCTTCGGCCTCGTCGCGGCGCTCCTCCTTCTGGCAAGCACGAACCTCGCGGGCCTCCATCTCGTGAGGGCCATCTCCAGGCAGCACGACTTCGCCCTGCGCTCTGCCCTCGGCGCCTCGAGGGTGCGCCTCATGCGCTCGGTGGTCGCGGAGTCGATCGTCCTCGCGCTCGTCGGAGGCGTGGCCGGCCTCCTTGTCGCCAGCTGGGGATTGCGCTCGCTGATCTCATTCGTGCCAGCGGACCTGCCGAGGGCCGGCAACCTTCAGATCAACGGCACAATCTTCGTCTTCTCGGCAGTGACGTCGCTCGCATTCGGCCTTGCTCCTGCGCTCGCACCGATATGGCTCGCAACCCGTGTGGACTTGAGGAGCGCACTGGCAGCGGGTGGACGAAGGACCGCGGGCGGCCAGCAGAGGATCCGCCACCTGCTTGCCTCCGTGCAGGTGGCGCTCGCCCTGGCACTCCTCGTCTGCACAGCGCTCTTCCTGAGGAGCTTCTGGGCCGTGAGCGCCGAGAACCTCGGCTTCAACGCTTCAAATACCCTGACGGCGCGCCTCTCTCTTCCGGATGTCGGGTACAAGGACGTCTCGAGCCTCGCGCGCCATTACGAGCGCCTGCACAACCGGCTCGTGGCGGTGCCCGGCGTGGAAAGCGTCGCCGCCACGTCTCTCCTGCCGCTCGTGCAGGGCCTTGCCACGACCCAGTTCATCGTAACGGGGAAGCCGCCCGCCCAGATTTCGGACGCGCCCTCGGCGAACTACCGGCTGGTGACGCCCACCTTCTTCGAGACGATGGGGATTCCACTCAGGGAGGGACGTAGCTTTTCCGAAAGGGACGATCCGTCGCACCCGCTCGTTGTCGTCGTCGGCGCAGCGCTCGCCGACGCCATATTCCCGAAACACGACGCGATCGGCCAGCGCATCGACGTCCAGGACACGACCGTTGGCTTCCGCACGGCCACCATCGTCGGGGTCGCCGGCAATGTGAAGCAGACGAGGATCGAGGACGCTGCGTCCTTCGACATTTACGTCCCCTACAGGCAGATGGACGAAGTCGCGGTGTCATGGCTCCGCTACCGGACTTACTGGGTCATCCGGGGAAACGCGCCGACGGCAGCCCTGGAAAGCGCCCTGCGGCGCGAAGTCCACGCGGATGACTCGTCCATCGCCATATCCTCCATACAGACGCTCGAGCAGGTAGACGAGGCGGCCCTCGCCTCGCGGCGGTTCACGCTCATCATCGTCGGCTTCTTCGCGGCCTCGGCGCTCCTGCTCACGATCGCCGGGATCTACTCGGTCATCGCTTTCGGCGTGGCTCAGCGCACCAGGGAGATAGGTGTGCGGATCGCCCTTGGGGCAAAGACGCAGCAGGTCTTTGCGCTCGTGCTCCTCGAGGGCCTCGTGATCCTGGCCATTGGCGCGCCCATAGGGATCTTCGCCTCGCTCGGCCTATCGCGGATGATCGCGGCGCAGCTCTATGGAGTCAGCCCCCACGACCCTCTCGCGATCACGTCGGGGGTAGTGATCATCGCGCTCGTCGCCTTCATCGCCTGCTGGCTTCCGGCCCGGCGCGCCTCGAGGGTCGACCCTATGGTTGCTCTCCGGGCCGAGTAGGTTCGGGCATTCCGCGGAGAATTTTGGGAAAGGGGTGTTGCCCTGCGCGAAACCGTGGGAATGATTCGGGCCCGTGGCTAATCCAGGAAGCGACGCAGCAGGTCTTGGCGGTGTGCAACCGGCCCTCGTTGCCACGGAGCCCCACGACTTCGGGCTGCGCAAGAACGCGCTGGGACCCCTCGAGTCACTCGCACAGTCGATCTCGACAATGGCGCCGACCGCCTCGGCCGCGATGACGGTGCCGCTCGTGTTCGCAAGCGCCGGAAACGGGACGTGGCTTGCCTACCTCATGGCAACCGTCTGTACGCTGCCGGTCGCGCTCTGCGTGGCCCTCTTCGCCCGCGAATCGACGTCGCCCGGGTCCCTCTACACCTACTCGACCTCGTCCCTTCCCTTCTCCCTCGGGAGCGTGGCGGCCTGGTCGCTCGTCCTCGCGTACCTGGCAACGGGCGCCTCGGTCGTCGGCGGATTCATCCACTACGCGAACGTGGTCCTGAACGAGTTCCTCGGGACGTCGCTTCCCGCCGCCCCACTGGCCGTCTTCGTCGTCGCGGGCTCGACCTGGTTCGCGTACCGGGACGTCAAGGTCTCAGCGAGCCTGATGCTCTACCTTGAGATCGCCTGCATCGTCGTCATCAGCGTGGTCTTCGGGCTCCTCCTCTGGCAGCACGGGCTGCACATCGACGCAGCTCAACTGACGCTCAAGGGCGTCAACTTCACGGGCGTCAGGCTCGGAGTCGTCCTCGCGATGTTCAGCTCCGCGGGGTTCGAGAGCGCCACCACGCTCGGCGAGGAGGTCAAGGACCCGCTGCGCACGATCCCACGATCGATTATCCAGAGCACGCTCCTGACGGGTCTTTTCTTCATCACGGCCTCCTACGTCGAGGTGCTCGGGTTTCCGTCCTCGGCGGGCCCGCTGGACCAGAGCGACGCGCCGCTCACGGTACTCGCCGGAGTCGTCGGCGTCAGGCCGCTTGGCCGGTTCATCGACGTCGGCGTCATGGTGACGATGCTGGCCTGCACGCTTGCCTGCATCACCGCTGCGGCCCGCGTCCTGATGCTGATGGGGCACAACGGCCTTGCGCCGAGGCGCATGACGGCGACCCACGAGAAGAACAAGACGCCGCACATCGCGATCCTTGCCTCGGGTCTCGTCACGCTTGTCCTCTCCGGGGCCCTCGTGCTCGGGAAGGTCTCTGGCGAAACAATCTACGACTGGATGGGTTCCCTCGCGGTGTACGGGTTCGTGACCGTCTATGCGCTCGTGGCGCTCGCGCTCCCGATCTACATGCGCCGGCGCGGCCGGGCCTTTGGCGGAGCCGCCGTCCTCGCAGCCCTCTCCGTCATGGCCATGGGACTCGTGCTCGAGGGAACGCTCTACCCCGTTCCCGATGCACCCAAGAATCTCCTGCCCTACTACTTCCTCGCATACCTCGTCATTGCCGCGGGCTGGAACACATGGCAGGCCTCGCGCCGCCCCGCGCAGGCCCTCTGAAAAAAAGTTGCCGACGCCGACACGGGAGCTGGTAGCCTCCGGCCCATGACAACCGCGCTAGATGCCCAAGGGATGCTGGATGTGGCGATCGAACAGGCCGAGATCGGCCTCTCGGAGGGAGGGATCCCGGTTGGAGGTGCGATATTCCGGATGGATGGGACCCTCCTGGGCGCGGGCCGCAATCGGCTCGTGCAGCACAATGACCCCTCGATGCACGGCGAGACCGACGCCTTCCGCGCGGCGGGGCGGCAGCCGCGCTACACCGACCTCATCCTTGTCACGACGCTGGCCCCGTGCCGCTACTGCTCGGGGCTCATCTCCCAGTTCCGCTTCAAGCAGGTGATCGTGGGCGACAGCGTCAACACGCAGGGTGGTGTCGCATGGCTCAGGGAGCAGGGCATCGACATCGTGGACATGGCCTCGCCTAAGTGCATCGCCATGATCGGCACGTTCCAGAAGGAACACAGGGACCTCTGGGACGAGTGTGTCGGCGACGGCTAAGGCGCCATCCCTAGGACGCAGGCCTGAACCGGACGGTCGCCATCACGCCGACAACGGCGAAGGCGATCAACACGACACCCTGCACGATCGCGAAAGGGGGCTCGGACTGCGTGGGTGCCAGCGCCTTGAGCGCGGGGATCTTGGCAAACGCCTGCGCGATCAGGACAAAGAAATTGAGGTAGAACGAGAACACGGCGCCCGAGGCGTATATCCAGCGCCACGCCCCGGCGAGTCCTCGCTGGTAACGGGCGTAGGCGGCCAGGGTCAGGACGACGACCGAGATGATGCCGACAATGTGCGAAGGCATGACGTGGTGAACCGGGAAGAGAAAGCCCGTCACGCTCGTGGCCGCGGTGGTCACGAGGAAAATCGCCGTAGTCGCGTCCATCCGCCGGGACTGGAGGAGCCCGAGAGTCACCCCGAACCCGGTGAAAATGCCCACCAGGCTTATGGCCACATGAAAGAGCGTGAAGGCTACCACGCGGCGAAACGTGGGCCGCGCCCGCGATCATGTCGACCGATATTCCAGCGCGCCGGGCCACCGCGGGATGGACGCCGCCCCCACGGGGCGCTAGGATCCGAACATGACCAAAGCCAGCTCAGCGGCACCCAGGGTGATCGCCGTAACTGAAACACCGATCGAGCTCTGCCAGTTCCTGAAGTTCGGGGGACTCGCTGGCAGCGGCGGCCAGGCGAAGCAGTCCATTGCCGAGGGCCTCGTGCTCCTCAACGGCGCCGTGGAAACCCGAAAACGCAAGAAGCTGGCCGCGGGCGACAAGGTCACCTTCGCGGGGCAGACGATCATCGTCGGCGGCTGACGCCGCCTATGACTTGCCGACGTCCTCGGGATGTATCGGCCAGTATGACTCGTGGATCTGGAGGCCCTCGGCCTCCATGAGCGGACCCAGCACCTTTGTCTGCGGCGAAATGCGGCCGATGATCTCGTGGCTGCGCAGCGGTTCCTTGTCCGGCGGGAGTCCCATCACCTGCTGAAACGGGGCCTCGGAGGCGCCGTAGACTACCCTTCCAATGCCGGCGAACACGATGGCCCCGCAGCACATGGCGCAGGGCTCAGTGCTCGTGTAGAGCGTCGACTTCGAGAAGGTGTCGCGGTCGATCTTGGGGCTGAAGGCGGAAATGAGCCCCGTCTCGGCGTGCTTCGTCACGTCACCCGTCGAGTGGACGCAGTTTGAGAACTCGGCCAGGATCTTGCCGTCCTTCACGAGGAGCGCCCCGAAGGGACCGCCGCCGTGCGTGATCGCGTAGCGGGCGAGTTCATAGGCACGGCTCATGTAGACCCTGTCCTCGGCCGTGCAGCCCTTGTCGTCGGGGCCGGCCTCCGGAAAGGAGGCGAGGATGCGCGGCGCCGCGAGGGCCAGCGGGACCATGAGGCAGGCGGCCAGTCGGAGGAATTTCATGGCCGTCCCACTGCATCAAATATGCCACGGCGACCCTGGCCCGCCGTTAAAGTTTTGCCCTCGGGGCCGCCTCGGACTTGGCTGTCCTGACCCCCGGGTGGCGCCAACGCCCAGGAAAACCCCCAACAGCCGCACCATGCCCTCCACCCTTCGCTCCTCCCTGCTCGTTCTTGCCATCGCCGCCCTGCCGCTCGTTTGCCGGGCCCAGGCCCCCGACATCCCGGACTGGGCGCTCCCCGGCTCCGCGACGCACAAGCAGGTGCCTCCGCCCGCGGGGTTTCACCGCGAGACCCTAACGAGCGAGATACCTATCGGCATATTCGACGGCCAGTCGGATGTCGGTGGTGCCGTGATCCCGGGCAGCGGCCTCCTCGACGACGCAAGCGGGAAGTACACCGTGAACTCCGCGGGCTACAACATCTGGTACTTCCGCGACGAGTTCAGGTTCCTCTGGAAGAAGATGTCCGGGGACGTTTCCCTCGCCGCGACCATCTCCTTCCCGAACCCGTACGGCTACGGTGACCGCAAGGCCGTGTTCATGGTGAGGCAGGACCTGGATGACGACTCCAAGGAGGCGATGACGGCGCTTCACGGCGCGGGCCTGATACACCTGGCCGAACGCCCCACAAAGGGCGCCGACATCAGGGAAATCTTCCGCGTCCAGAACAAGGCCCGCATAGGCGCTCCGTTGCCCCGCATCGGCATCGAGAAGCACGGGGACCAGTTCACGCTGTTTGTCAGCTTGGCCGGGGAGCCCATGCACCAGGAGGGAAATCTCATGTTCCTCCACCTGAAGGAACCGTTCTATGTCGGCGTGGGCTTCACGTCCCACCAGCCGGGCACGCTGGACTCCGCCGTCCTCTCGGACGTGGTCCTTGAGAACTCCGCGGGAAAGGTCCACTGAGCCCGCGAGGGGCGCCTAGCGGAGCGCCCTCTGGATCCACTCGATCTCCTTCGGGCTTAGCTGCCTCGGGTCGAGCGAGTCAAAGACCTCCTTGGCCTCGCCCTTGCGCCCGATGCTCGCGAGTGCGGCTCCGTACGAGAACGCGACGGCCCTCGACTTCTTCCAGTCATGCGCCACGGGCTCCAAGACCTCCATCGCCTTCGCTCCCTGGTTCGCCCAGACGAGGACGAAGGCGTATGTCGAGCGGTAGGTGAGGTTTCCCGGCTCCCCGTTGAAGTTGGCCTCCGCCATGGTCTCGATGTGCGAGAGGCTTCCCAGATCCGTCAGGGCCGCGAAGTACGCGAGGTTGTTCGCGATGTTGCGGTCCTGCGGGCGCATGGAATTTAACCGGCTGAACGCCCGGTACTGCCCGATCGCGTCGCGCTGCGACTGGTACAGGCGCGCAAGGGAGCCGAGGGCGATATAGGATAGGTCGGGGCGATCCGCCGCCTCCCAGAGGAGCTTTGCAGCCTCGTCGCGGTATCCCCAGGCGACGAGCGTGTCGCCCATGAATAGGGCGTGGGCCGGGCTCCTGCCCCCCTCCGCCTCGAGGCTGCTCCAGAGCGAGTCGGCCTTTGCATTGTCCCCCAGGTGCCGAGCCGCCGTCATACCGTATGCCCAGCCAACGAACTCGAGGTCGCTTCCCCACTGCACCTTGTCGACCCATTCCTGGAGCTCGTCCCAATGGCTGGTCGCGCGCAGGGCCTCCGCCACGCCCTGGGCCACCGGGGGCTTGAGCGATACCGTGTCCTCCAGAGTCATCCCCCAGCGAATGGCCTCCGGGGCCTGTCCAATCTGAGTCAGCCAGCCGAGGACCTGCGCAGCCTCGGTCGGGACGCCACGGGCCGTCTCCTCAAGTGGTCCTAGCATCTCCTGGTATCGTGCCGGGTCCGCTCCCGCCAGGGCCTTCATGCAAACCGGGATATCGCCGAAGGTGCAGCGCGGGTGCTTCCTCAGCCCCTCGGCCCACAGCACCGTGTTCTCGCGGTCGTGATAAATCTCCGCATCCGCCAGCAGCGCCCGAAGCGCCTCGGCGCCCCACACGGGATCCGGCGCCCACTTGGAAAGAAGACTTTGCCCGCGCGCCCGGTCCGCTGCAGGCCCGGTCTGCAGGCAGGATATGCCGAGCGGCACCTCGTCGATCGCGACGGAGGCCGATCCCGCCTTCACGTCCGCCATCAGGGCAGCATCAAAATCATCTCGAGCCTCGACGTAGCGCGCTGCCCTGCGCGCGAGTTCCCCGCTCACCCTCCGCGCGCGCGGCAGCTGCCGCGCCGCGGCCGGGTCCAGGTAGCTCATCGCCTCCCGGGCCTTGTCGTCGTCGCCAGCGAGCACGGCCGCCTCCGCCCACGAGACGACCTCTTCGGCGTTATAGCGGCTGACGATCGCAGCCCGCTTAGCGTAGTCGATCGTCGCGGCCTTGTTGCCCTTCCTCCAGGCAAGGTCCGAGGCAAGGGTCCACGTCGCGGGAAGGTCCGGCTCGTTGTCGATGGCGTCCTCGACCGCGACTGAGGCGCGGTCGAGTCGTCCGGCCTCGAGCCATTGCCTGGCGATGCGCACCGCGTTGCTGCGCGCCCAGTGGTGGTAGCCCCAAAACGCGAGCCCGAGGACAAGCACCGCCGCTGGAATGCCGAAGATGATGCCCTTCTTGAGCCGGGGCTTCGCGTCCATCAGGTCGAGGAACGACCACAGGTGGTCCCGGGCGCTGCGGGACGCAAAGCGCTTCATCGAGGCTGAGCTTTCCGTAGGGTAGTCGGCTTTGGGATCGGGCTTGTCTTGATTTGAGGACATCGGGTCAGAGGCCCAGGGGCTTCAGGTTCTCGAAGAATCTCTCGAGGGTGGGCTCCGACGCAACCTCGCGCCACGGCCGGTTGCTGGAGACGCGGACGAACAACTGGTCCCTTGGCGGGCCGAATCCGTAGCGCCACGCAAGGCCCAGGAGACGGACGGCGGAGTAAGGATCCACGTAGCTTATCGGGCGCCCGCCGTGCAGGTGCCAGAACCAGACGTAGGTCTTGAAGCCTCCCCTGGCGAAGCGGCGGCATTCCGCGGTGGGCAGCGTGCGTCCTCCCACGGTCAATGCGGCGCGGTCCGTAGGCATTGCCTCGGCCTCCCAGCCCGTCCCGGGCCAGCAGGCGTCGGGAGTGTGCGCATCGACCAGGCTCACGGCAGCCTGCCCGGGCAGCCAGTAGGCGAGATAAAGGGTCAGGTGCTCGGCGCCCCTGGAGTACACGCGCTCGACCAGCGCGTGCGTGTGAAGGGTGTCGACGTAGGCGTCCATCGGCGTGTCGGAGATCGTCCAGCCCTCGGGAGGCGCCGGAAGGAGCGCTGCCAGTTCTGGGGCTTGCGCGCTCACCGCACGGTGCCGGCTCCCCACGGCGATAAAGCCCGCGCCCGTCGCGGCAACGAGCAACCCCAGCGCGAGAATTGACTGGAGGCCGGAGCGCCCCAGGGGAGCAGGTGAGGCCGCGGCGCCTGCCTGGGCGCTCGACTCGCGGTGGCCGAGCCAGAGGGCGAGGGCCGCCACGAGGACCGTCGTGGCGACAAGGATCGAGCCGCCGGTGATGTCGTGCCACGGCCCCTCGATCTGCACCCCGGAATTGGCAAGGAGCGTCAGGAAGAGGGAGCGGATGAAGTTCATCGTCAGACCGATCGCGGGCGAGAGCACCACGAGGAGGACGCGGTTCGTCTTCCCGCGCACCATGAGCGCCGACAGGAAGAGCCCCGCCACCGTGCACGAGATGAGGCTCCTCACCCCGCTGCAGGCCTCGCTGACGCCGACACTCGTGTGCGATAGCTCGATCACGTTGCCGACCTGGTAGGCGGCGATCCCGACGGCCCCCAGGACGTGCGTCACGCCGCTTGTCACCCTCTCCTGAAGGAACAGGGCCAGCCTCGAGTAGGTCCCCGGCGGGGGCTGGCTCGCGAAGACCCAGATCACGACGGCGACGGCCGCGGCCCAGTTTAGCGGTATGAAGCGCACGCGCCTGTCCGCGAAGCCGAGACCGGCCGCAGCGAGCCCGAAGACGAATGCGGCCGCCAGCATGAACTCGGCGACCGCATGCGTCCATCCGAGGGCGGCCGCGTAGACCGTTGCGACGCCAAGGCTCGCCAAGGCGAGGAGGACGAGCACCGCGCAGGCAGCGAGCGTCCACGCGTTCGACGTTATGAAGCGCGGGTTCGGGTCGCGCCTGCTTTCAAAGATGAGGATGGCCGCCAGGAATGGGAGGAAGACGCCGTGCGCCAGGTTCGAGTCGTGCGTCCAGATTGGCCAGAGCATGCAGGCAAGCACCGCAGCCAAAGCGCAGAGCACCACCGCGTTCGTCTTTGCGAGCCACGGAAGGGAGCCAAAGGCCGTGCATCCTCGGGTTGGCGGCTTCATGCGCGACCTTTACCGTCCTCGATACGCCCGGAGCACGCAAGGCCCGGGCAAGGAGCTGCTCAAGCGGCCACCGCGGAAGGCTCAGACTGCTTCCTGCGGCGGACCAAGAGTCCGTAGCACCCGAGCACCCCGACGAGCGGCATCCAGGTCGCCACCTCGGGAATCGGCTGGCCGTTGATCTCAGCCGCGCCCGTCTGGTACACGAGCAGTCCGCTGGCGTTCAAGGCTGTTGAGTTGCTGTAGCCATTTATGCTGTTCGTGTTGTCGACAACGACCACGATGTAGTTGGTGCCGATGACAAACGAAGCGTTGTTGGCGCCGCCGGAGCCGTAATTCTGGAGAGAGATCTGGGTCTTGTTGGTCCAGGCGCTGTAGGCGGTGGCAGAGGCCGTGCCCGTCGGCAGAGTCGTGCCGTTGCCAGACGGGTTGACATAGACCGCATACTGGTCGTCGGCCGAAAGCGTCATCGTGACCTGAACCTGGTTCGTCACCGCAGTGCCGGGTGCGCCGGTGCCCGTCACCTGGAAGGCCAGCGTGTAGACGTAGATGCCCTCGGTGCCGCCGGAGTTACCGTTGCCCGGGAGGAAGTCGCCACCCGTGTTGGGGCTGGTCCCCGGGGTCGAGGTCGTGGTCGCACCTGGCGCCGTAATCCACTGAGCCGTCGAGGTGTTGGCGGTATAGCCGGAACTGGCGATCGCTGCCGGGCTGATAATATAGGCTGCGCCCTCGTTGGTGGTGCTGGCCGTGTTGCCCGCGTCGATCGAGGCGTAGGTCACATTCCAGTGGGCATCGTTTTGTCCGCCCGAGCCGAGGTTGCCGTTCGCAATCTCGCCCGTGTAGTACAGGCCCGTGATATCCGTCGCATTCTGGGCCTTCGCCGGCTGCCCAGCGAGGAACACGGCCAGAACCGCGAGGAGCGGGCCGAAGTAGTGTGCTGGGCGTAGGGAGGAACGGATCATGTTTTTACCTGAGATCAGAATCGTCACAATGGATCCCCTTATCAAACGAGGTAAATACGTAGTCACAAACCCCGCTGTTAACACATTGTCATCAATCACTTGGGACTCTTTGAATTCGCGCTAATCGTGCTAAACACAAAATCGCAGTTTCCCGGTGTCCAGGGCGCCCTAATCTTTGGTAAGTGAGATAGGAATTCAGAGCCCCGTAAGCAGGCATCGTTCCAGACGGCACCACGGCCAGCCGCGGCGGGGATTTTGGGCCGCGACGCATGGGGTGTGGGGGGTTCGGCCTTTTTTCCACACATTCGTAACAGCGCAGGTGTATGGCACGTAGAATGCTTTTCGCGTCCTCGTACCTATGAAATACACCAACAAAATGGGGCTCGTCGCCAGTCTGACCCTGGCGGCTCTAGTGCCTCTGAGCAGGGCGCAAACAGCGGATACGTCGTCGACGACGACCACCACAACCACAACGACTTCTACCCCGAGTCCTGTAGCCGGTGCCGGAGACACCGTGCAGATGGAGAAATTCGACGTAAGTGACGTCCCTCCTGAGAAGCAGATCCTCCCCACCGCACGTCCCTTCGCCTCGGTGTTCGGCACCGACGACCAGGTGATGGATATTCCGCGCAATGTGACGATCATCTCGCGCGCCCAGATGGACGTCATCGACATCCAGGACGTGACCGAGTTCAGCAAGCTGACCTCGAGCTCGTACACGGACTCGAACTTCGGCTCGCCCGCCAACCCGAGCATCCGCGGCCAGTCGGCCGACGTGTTCCTGAACGGCATGCGCCTCTTCATCGGCGAGTCCGGCGATGGCATCCCGCTTGATTTCAACTCGGTGGAGTCGGTCAACATCATCCCCGGCCCCGCGACCGCGGTGCAGGGCGCCTCCAACTACGTCGGCGGATTTGTCGACCTGATCTCAAAGCAGCCCTTCTTCGACGGCCAGAAGTCGTCGATCAGCTACACCTACGGCTCGTACAACACGAACCGCTGGACGATAGACACCGGCGGCCCGATCAGCGACAAGCTCGCCTACCGCCTCAGCTACTCCGGCGAGGACAGCGACGGCTACTATTACAACTGGATCCGCGAGACGACGTCCCTCTATGGCGCCATGACCTGGCGCCCGAGCTCGAACTACGAGGCGTTCGTCGACGTGAAGGGCTACTGGGCGGACTACCGCGAGAACTTCGGCATCAACCGCCCGACGCAGGCGCTGATCGACGACGGCCTCTACATCCCGGGCACGAACATCAACAACGGCACCGCCGCGACCGCGGCCGACCCGCAGAACGCCGCCAACGTCGAGGGCAGCAACACGATCGCCTTCGGCACGCCGGTCAAGGTCGACTACCGCGAGACCGCGCAGGGACCCGCCTCCCACGCACACGGCATGGCCTACAATGCCCAGGTGATCCAGACGCTTCGCCTCGCCGGCGACGCGAAGATCGTGAACAACACGATGTTCAGCTACACGAAGCGCGACACCTTCAACTCCGACGGCTACTCGGAGATCATCGACCCGAGCTGGTACATCGACAACAGGACCGAGTTCATCATCAACAAGCCCACCTGGGAGGTTAACATGGGCCTCGAGGAGAAGTACCAGGCCACCCGCGCCTATGACGACTTCTTTTTCGAGCCGGTCAACGTCTGGGATCTCTCGGCTGTCAACCTCCGCTCGACGCTCAACTCATACCTGGCGACCGGCGGCTCCGGTGGCTTCTTCGGCGAGAAGGTCCCCGGCTTCGAGGACCGCACGTTCACGCCCGGCATCGCGACCTTCGACGGGGTCCACTACTTCAGCCTGAACGACGATTCCAACAACTCGTCCGCGGCCGTCCTCTCGCCCTTCATCCAGGGCACGTGGAAGATCTCCGACAAGCTGAGCCTCATCTCGGGCGCACGCATGGACATCATGCACGTCCAGGACGCGGACCCCTACTTCACGAGCGCCAAGGCCCAGCTGACGCCGGTCGAGCCCAATGCCAACCTGAGCTTCCTCTACAAGTACACGCCGACCTGGAGCACGTACCTGACGTACAACTACAGCCAGAACTTCTCGGGTGACGGCGGCGACGGCGGCGGCTTCGGCCTCTACGCCGATGCCAACGGCAACCCGACGCTCCCGCGCGGGCTCTTCGCCGAGGCCAGCCAGCTCTACGAGTACGGCAACAAGTTCCAGCTGTTGAACGAGAAGATGTTCGTCAGCACCGACATCTTCTACCAGACCCGCCAGAGCAAGCCGCAGGGCTCGCCGGTCGAGCAGTATGAGTACTACGGGGCGGAAATTGCCCTCAACTACCAGCCCGACAAGCACTTCTTCGCAACGGTTGGGTACTCGTTCATCAACGGCAGCCTGCCGGCAAGCACGGACCCGTTCCAGGCCTACTCGACGCAGCAGCTTCCCGGCGGCCCGCCTGACCCGTTCACGAGCCCGCAGCAGACGAGTGGCCGCTACCGCGCCCCTGGCCAGCCCCTGCACACGTTCAACGCCCTCGCCTCCTACTCGTTCGACAACGGGTTCGGCGTGGAGTCGAACGTCCTCGTGACGAGCCAGATGAACAACGACTACCAGGGCTACCTGGTGATCCCCTGGCAGTACTCGCTCGATGCGGCCGTCTTCTACCGCACTAAGCACTGGGAGTACCGCTTGACGGGCAAGAACCTCACGAACCAGCACAACTGGGAGCCGTCGGTCTCGACCTATGCGCTGGAGGGCATCGTGCCCCTCCCCACTGTGACGGTCTACGGCACCATCAAGTACAAATTCTAAGGCTGCCCCGAGGGGCCTGACTACGAATCGCCGCCCGGCTCGCGCCGGGCGGCGATTTTTTTTGCGCCCACGGCCGACCGGCTTGCTAGCCTGATCCCGCCGCGCAAACATTGGCCGAGATGACGAGCGCTCCTCCTTCCAAGACGATGCTGGTCCGCAACGCGGACATGCTGGTCACCATGGACGCGGGACGCCGCGAGATAAGGGGCGGCGGCCTCTTCATCGAGGGAAACAGGATCACGGCCGTCGGGCCGACCGACAGCCTCCCCGCCGAGGCGGACGTCGTTCTCGACATGGGCGGCCACATCGTCGTGCCGGGTCTCGTCAACACGCACCACCACATGTTCCAGAGCCTCACGCGCGTCCTGCCCGGCGCGCAGGACAACTCGCTCTTCGGCTGGCTCGAGGCGCTCTACCCCGTCTGGTCCAGGATCACGCCCGAGATGATGGGGGTATCGACCATGGTCTCGATGGCGGAGCTCATCCTCTCCGGCTGCACGACCTCGAGCGACCACCAGTACCTTTTCCCGAACGGGTGCCGGCTGGAGGACGCGATCGAGTCCGCCGCACGGATCGGGATGCGCTTCCACGCGTGCCGCGGCAGCATGAGCGTCGGACGCTCCCAGGGCGGGCTGCCGCCCGACGGGCTAGTCGAGCGCGAGGACGCCATCCTCGCCGACACGCAGCGCCTGATCGAGGCGTTTCACGAGTCGGGCCGCCACGCAATGCTCCGGGTCGCCGTTGCCCCCTGCTCCCCCTTTTCGGTGAGCCCCGAGCTCATGCGCCAGTCCGCGGCGCTCGCCCGCTCAAAGGGCGTATCCATGCACACGCACCTCGCGGAGAACGACAGCGACGTCGCCTACACGCTCGAGAAGTTCAACATGACACCCGCGCAGTACGCGGGCGAGACGGGCTGGGTCGGCAGGGACGTGTGGCATGCCCACTGCGTCAAGCTGGACGAGTACGGGATAGACCTCTTTGCGCGGACGGGGACGGGCGTGGCGCACTGCCCGTGCTCCAACATGCGCCTCGGCTCGGGCATAGCCCCCGTGTGCCGGATGGTGGCGAAGGGAGTGAATGTCGGGATTGGGGTCGACGGCTCGTCCTCGAACGACGGGGCCCACATGCTGGGCGAGGTGCGCCAGGCGATGCTCCTGCAGAGGGTCGGCCTCGGCTCCTCGGCCATGACCGCCAGGCAGGCGCTCGAGCTTGCCACCCTCGGCGGCGCGAGCGTCCTCGGACGGGACGACATCGGCTCCCTTTCGCCCGGCATGTCCGCGGATTTCGCGGCCTTCGACCTTACGGGCGTGAACATGGCCGGTGCGCTCCACGACCCCGTGGCCGCCCTGGCCTTCTGCGCCCCGCAGAACGCTTCGCTCGTGGCAATCAACGGCCGGGTGGTCGTCGAGAACAGCCAACTGACGACCGTCGATCTCCCGCCCGTCATCGAGCGCCACAACCGCCTTTCCCTCAAGCTGGCCGCCGGCTGAACCCGCGTCTCAGTGGTCCGGGACGGCCCGCGACTTCGAGGGCGGCAGGATGACGTTCAGGAGAAGGGCCGTCATGCCGCCCGCGGACACGCTAGACTCGAGGAAGGTCTGGACAATCGCGGGGAGCGAGTGGACCCACGCCGGCTGGGAGGCCGCCCCGAGGCCGACGCCGAGCGAGAGCGCGACAATCAGGCCCTCCCTGTGGCCGAGGCCGTTCTTCATGATGAGGCGAAGGCCGGAAACCGACACGAGGCCGAAGAGGAGGGTCGCCATGCCGCCGAGGACGGGGGGCGGCATCGCAGTCACCCAGCGGGCGACCACGGGGAAGAGACCGAGCGCCACGAGAATCCCCGCCATCCACTTGCCGAGATGCCTGCTGGCGACGCCGGTGATCTGGATGACACCGTTGTTCTGGGCGTAGGTTGTGCTCGGGAAGGAGCCGATGACACCGGAAACGAGGCACGTGATGCCATCGGAGAGGACGCCCCCTCGGATGCGGGCTGCATAGGCCGGCCCCTCGGTCTCGAGCCCGGAGAGCTGCGAGGTCGCCGTCATGTCGCCCAGGGCCTCGAGCAGGGAGGCGAGGTAGATGAAGGCGAAGGGCAGCGCGAACCTCCACTGGAAGGCGAGTCCGTGCGGGAAGATCCGTGGCAGCGTCACCCACGAGTCGCCGGACCCGGACGGGCTGTGCAGCCAGCCGAAGAGAGCGCACACAATGTAGCCCGAGAGGACGCCCCAGAGAATGCTGGAGAGCCTGACTCGCGATCCGCCCACGGACTGCGCGAGAAGAACGACGGCGATCACGGTCACAGCGATCGCGCCGCCGGCCCACGGAGGCGCCGTCGCCGACACGGGAGCCGTTATGCCCGGCATGGCCTCGGGGATGATCGAGAGGCCTATCAGGAGTACGACTATGCCGGACACGAGAGGCGTGAAGACGCCCCTCAGCATGGAAAGGAACGGAACAAAAAGGAACAGCACCGGCGCGCAGGCGAGCGACATGCCGAACATGAGGGGCAGTCCCCCGGCCTTGCCGGCATCGATCAGCGGGGCGAGGAACGCGAAGCTCGTGCCGGCCACGCTGAGCAGCCCGGAGCCCACGATGCCGAACTTCGAGGTCTGCAGGAATGTGCCGAGGCCCGCGGCGATCAGCGCCATGCTAACCAGGTAGGACGCGTCCGACGCGGGGAAGTTCAAGGCGTGGGAGAGGATCAGGGCCGGCGTCACGACGCCAACGACCATGGCCGCGACCTGCTGGAGGCTCACGAGGACGGCGGATCCCAGGGGGAGATGCTCCTCGGGCCCGTAAAGCAGGAGGCTGGCGCTTCCCGCCTTTGGAGGGGTTTCTTCCATGCCCCAGCACTAGCACGGTGCGGGCCAATTGTCTGCGCTGGTCGCATGTGCCGGGTCGGGGGCGGGCCACTCCTGCCTTGCGTGAAAACCACCCGGGAGCAAGATGCCCTACCCCCCTACCCCAATGAATTGTACTGAAAACGCGTCCTGCCGTTTGAAGAACAACATCGCCACGCTTGCCGCGCTTCTCTGCGTGTCATCGACGGGCCTCCTAGCCAGCGAGTACAGCGACCTCTCCCGGCTCGACCCTGTGCCGGCCACGGAACAGATACCGATCGTCGACTTCGTTCGGCCGCCCTTGTTCGACCAGGTTCAGCTGAACCACACCGGGACCAAGGTGGGCGCCCTGGTGCCGAGCAAGGCCGATTACAGGAACCTCGTCACGTACGACCTGAATACCCAGACCGTCGACGGCGTGAGCGCCAAGTCCGGCGACTTCGAGATCTCCTCGTTCACCTGGCTGGACGGCGACCGGCTGGCCTACCTTATGACGGAAAAGAGGTCCGGCTCCGGGGCGCTGAACCTGGGCGTCGCAGGCAAGCTTGCCGAGGCGGAGCCGGTCGCGGCTGCAGGCGCCGACGGCACGGTTCAGATCCTCGCGAACTCGCCGGCCGACCGCACCCAGTTCCTCGTCAACCTGAAGGGCTTCACGCTCCGGTACGACCACCCGGAGATGATCAACGCGGCCAACCACGGCGCCCTCGTGACCCGTTATCCCGAGCTTAGGACGGACCACGGCTTCAATCTCAACTTCTGGGCCGACAAGCTCGGCCAGCTGGAATACGGAATCACGCAGGAGGATGGCATCCTCGCGCTGAACCGCCTCCAGGGGGACTCGTGGACAAAGGAGCCGTTCAACCTCGACGAGGTGGATGTCGTGGACTCGGGCGACAACCCGGGCGAGGTCGTGGCCCTCGGGCCGCGCGACGGAAGCGGTCCCAGGCCGCTCGAGTTCATGGACGCCGCGACCGGCCAGGCCAAGGATGTCATCCTCCAGGACAAGGGATATGACTACGCGGGCTGGCTCTTCCGCGATCCGGTCTCCCACAACATCGTGGGGGCCATATACGAGCGGGCAGCCCCGCACGTCGTCTGGTTCACGCAGGGGTATAGGGACCTGCAGAAGCTCGTTGACGGCCTGTTTCCAAACCAGGTTGTGCGGATCCTCAGCATGGATGATTCCGGCAAGGTCCTGCTAATAAGCAGCGGCACCGACCGGCAACCCGTGGTCTACAGCTGGGTCAACCTCGAGACGCACAAGAGCGGCCTCATCAAGAATTCCCAGCCCTGGATCGACCCGAAGCGGATGCAGCCGACAGGCATCATCAAGTACACGACGGCCGAGGGTCGCCAGCTTGATGCCTACATCACGCTTCCCTCGGGCGCATCGAAGAAGAATCCGCCGCCGATGATCGTCATCCCCCACGGCAACAACGAAGCCCGCTGGGTATGGGGCTTCAACCCCGAGGTACAGTACTTCGCGAGCCGCGGCTACGCGGTCCTCCAGCCGAATTACCGCGGCTCGGCCGGATACACCTGGATGTTCCCCGAGAGTGAGAACTGGGACTATCGCAAGATGAGCGACGACGTCGCCGCCGCCACGAAGAAGGTCATCAGCATGGGACTGGTCGATGGACACCGCGTGGGCATCATGGGTGCCGAGTTCGGCGGCTACCTTGCGATCGCGGGCGCTGCGTTCGAGCCCGGCCTCTACAAGTGCGCCATCTCGGTCTCCTCTTTCTATGACTGGGGCCGCTACATCAGGGAGCTGAAGATCAACAAGTTCTCCGGCCCGCAGTACTCGCGCGACGTCTACAAGCTGGGCGACCCGGACAAGGATCCCGCGAAGTTCGACGCGATGTCGCCGTTGCCGCACGCCGACCAGATACACTCCGCAATACTTGTGACCTGGGGCGAGTTCGACGATCCGGAATGGATCAGCCAGTCGAAGGACCTCGTGTCCGCGGTTAGCCGCAACGGCGTCGACGCCGAGAGCGTCTCGTTCCTTAACGAGTCCTACGGCGTCAAGCACCTCGATCACAAGATCGAGCTCTACCAGCACGTCGAGGCCTTCCTGCAGAAGAACCTCTAGCCCGATTCACCCTCGCGGGCCGCTCACCACGTGCGGCCCGCGACCGGGATGACGATGGCGGCAAGGCCCGCGGCGTTTGCCGCCAGGGCAGCCCAGTAGAGCCCGCCTCGCAGGCGGGGCAGGCCGTTGTGAAACCACTCCGCCCAGACGATCCCAAAGGCAAGGACCGGCACCAGGAGATAACGGCCGACCATTCCCGGCACGAAGTCCATCCTGACCTCGCCAAAGGCCATCCACACGGCCAGCGACGTGTAGAAGAGGAGCGACAAGCCCGCGGTCGCCATGGCCGCGGACCAGCGGTCATCCATGCCGCCCGTCCAGCGCGCGCAGAAGAGGAATCCGGCCAGGAAGACGATGGAAAGGCCCTTGGTCAGGGTGAGCACCCGGGGAGACACCCAGTCCCCGGGATCGCCGTACATGTGCGGCCACTGGGTCACTAGATCGTGCCCCAGCATGTAGAGAAACGGCTTCACGAACCTCAGCGGGTTGTCCATGAGCCACTGCCTGTGGACCTCCATGGGAGCCCGGGAGGGGTCAAACCACCGCGCGATGTCGATGTCCAGGTAAGGGCTGTTCCATGCGAACCAGACGCGGACGATGACGACGAAGTAGATGAAGAGGGCAGCTATCTTGGCGCCGGGGGTGCATCCCAGCCTGCGGGCGGGCACGAACGGTATGCAGACGAGGACCGCGACCATGACTGGCTTCAGGAGCGCCACGAGCACGCCGAGCGACAGGAGGAGCAGCATCTCCGTGTGCAGGTTTTCCACATCGGTGGAGCGCAGTCTCCATGCGAGGGCGATCACGAGGAGCGGGAGCGCAAAATTGATCGGGTCCGCGCTGAGCGACGCGGCCTGGATCATGAGGAGCGGACTTGAGGCAAGGAGCAGGATTCCCCTCCTGAACCTCGGCACGCACTCGATCGCGATCACGACAATGAGGAGGTAGCCCGAGAGGTTGAACAGGCAGCCGAGCCAGTTGGCCAGGAGAGGCGAGGCCGACAGGCCAGACGCGAGCGCGATGCCGACACCCTGGAACATGTAGTTCACCGGGCTGTAGACCGCGGTGTTGGTGAACTCCACGTCCCTTGTTCCCTGCAACTCCGCCTCCTGCCCCGAGAGCACTTCCCACTGGCGCCGGTCCATGAAATTGTGGCCGGGCCTAAGGTAGAAGTTCCAGAGCAGCGTGTTCTCGAAATCCGCGTGGCTTAGGGGCAGCGCACCTCCCACGCGCCGCTCGGAATAGACATGGGGGCGGGCCTGGCCCTCTGAGACCTGGAGCGAACGCAGGAAATGGTTGGGCCCGTCGTAGGTGACGAACGGCGGGACGAATACAACGGCCGCCAGGCCGAAAACGAAGCCCATGGTGAGCATCAGCCAGGACTCCGCGCGCAGCAGCGGGGCCTTTGGCTTGCCGGTTTCAGGGGCGGTCATGAGGCCACGCCCCGGATTGTCTCAACGGCTGGCCCCGGGGATTTTGCGAAGGCCTGCGGCATTACCGAAAACGTGAGCAAGACGCCTCCCGGAGTAAACCAAATGGTGCCGTGCTGGTCCGGACAGCTCGCGCCGCGGGCCTGCCCTTCGCCAGCGCAAACCCCATCCCGAGGGGAAGCTTCTGGACGACCTAAAGAATTGGGGAATAAAGCCGAAGAATGACACGTCGACCACCGTTTTCATCCGCACAACCATGCTGTTTTTCCGTGACCTAGCACCTTGGGCGAGGCCCCTCCCGCACCCCGTAATGCAAGGAAGAACCGTGAGGGCGATGCTCGCATGTAGTTGCCTGGCAATTATTTTCGAGAGCCGCAAATCAGACCAAGTCATACGATGAAGACCTCACAGCTCGTCTACGACCCGGTCAATGGTTGGAATCCGGTGGGCGAACAGATGCCCGGGGAGTCCGCGAGTCTGGTCCTTGTTTTCGGCGGCCGCCACCTGCTGGAGTCGGACGGGCCCTATTCACATCTTAAGGCTGAGTTTCCCAAAGCCCGGATCGTGCTGGGATCCACAGCAGGCGAGATTTCCGGGACCGAAGTCACAGAGGACCGGGTCATCGCTACCGCCCTCTCCTTCGACAGCACCCGGGTGGAGTGTGCCGTGACCGATGTCAGCGACGCCTCCGAGAGCTTCGAGGCCGGAAGCCTCCTCGCCAAGCAACTGGCCGCACCGGGCCTGGTGAATATCTTCGTCGTCTCCGACGGACAGCGCGTGAACGGGACCGAGCTCACGAGAGCCTTCAACAGTTCGATCCCCGATGGCGTCATCCTGACCGGGGGCCTTGCAGGCGACGGCACACGCTTCGAGAAGACCATCGTTGGTCTCGATGAGATACCGCGTTCGGGAAGGATCGTGGCGATAGGCTTCTATGGCAAAGCCCTGACGGTGCGCTACGGCTCATCCGGTGGATGGGCGCCGTTCGGCCCCATGAGGACCGTGACCCGCTCGGCCGGGAACACCCTCTTCGAACTCGACGGGCAGTCGGCCATACAGCTCTACAAGTCCTACCTGGGCGACGAGGCCGCGAACCTGCCGGGATCGGCGCTGCGCTTCCCGCTGAGCATCACCCCCTCGGGAGGCACCTCGAGCGTGGTGCGCACGATCATTTCCATCGACGAGGCGACCCAGAGCATGGTCTTCGCCGGCGACATACCCAACAAGGCGCTCGTTCGCTTCATGCGCGCGTCCCCCGAGGACCTGGTTGATGGGGCAGCCCTGGCCGCCACCGAGACGCGGGGCTCGTCGCCCCCGAGCCTTGTCCTCTGCGTCAGCTGCGTCGGCCGGCGCATCGTCCTCGGCCAGCGGACAGAGGAGGAGACCGAGATCGTGAGGGAGACCCTCGGCGCCATACCGACGCTTGCGGGATTCTACTCGTACGGCGAGCTCTCGCCGGCGACCGGCTCCAGCGAGTGCCGCCTGCACAACCAGACCATGACCATCACAACCCTGCAGGAGGCCTGATGTTCAAGCATCCCCTGCTCCAACGCCAGATCCGCAAGCACCTCGGCGGGGAGGCCGAGCGCCTCTCCCCGGAGATGGCCCGCCTCCTGTCGGCGGTCGACGAGGCCTATGGCCAGTTCGAGACCGACCGGAAGCTCGTCGAGCGCTCGATGGAGCTTAGTTCGAGCGAACTGCTCGAGGCCAATTCCCGCCTTCGCTCCCAGAACGAGCGCGACGCGGCCGTCCTCGAGACTCTCCGCTCGTCCGTGATGGCGCTCCGCGGCGAGGGCGAGAAGCCGCTTGCCGACGACTCGAGCAACCTGCTCGATCTCTCGATGATCCTGCGCGAGCAGCTCCAGCTGAAGGCCGCCACCGAGGAGGCCATGCGCTCCGCCAAGGAGGCGGCCGAGGCCGCCAACCGCGCCAAGAGCGAGTTCCTAGCGAACATGAGCCACGAGATCCGCACGCCGATGAACGCGATCATCGGCATGACGAGCCTTCTCCTCGACAGGAAGCTCGGCCCCATGGAGGACGAGTGCGTCTCGACGGTGCGGAACAGCGCCGACCTTCTCCTCGAGCTCATCAACAACATCCTGGACTTCTCGAAGATCGAGGCCGGCAAGCTGGAGATATCGCCGCACATGTTCAGCATGCGCGAGTGCATCGACCGGGTTGGCGACCTCTTCACGCAGAGGTGCGCCTCAAAGGGCGTCGCGATCGAGATCGAGATCGCTCCGGAGATCCCCGAGTTCCTGATAGCCGACAGCACCCGCATCACCCAGGTGCTCCTCAACCTCGTGAGCAACGCGGTCAAGTTCACGAGCGCGGGCTCAGTCCGCGTCGAGGTGTCCGGGCTGGCTTCAGGGGACCTCTGGATGCTGACCTTCGCGGTCAAGGACAGCGGCATCGGCATTCCGTCCGACCGCATCGACCGGCTCTTCAAGCCGTTCTCCCAGGTGGATTCCTCGACGACGCGCAGGTTTGGCGGCACGGGCCTCGGCCTCGCGATCTGCCAGCGCCTGGTCGAGATGATGCAGGGGCGTATATCGGTCTCCAGCATCGCGGGCGTCGGGTCCTCCTTCATCTTCACGCTTCCCGCGGAGCTCTCGGGCGTGACATTCGGCGTTGCGGCACCCGCCGAGAAGGCCGCCCCCGTCGTGCTCCTCGACAAGACATTCGCGGAGAACCACCCGCTGCGCCTGCTCGTGGCGGAGGACAACCCGGTGAACCAGAAGGTAATCCTCATGACCCTGGCCAAGCTCGGCTACAGGGCCGATGCCGTCTGCAACGGCCTCGAGGCGGTTGAGTGCGGCTCCCGCAAGGCCTACGACATGCTCGTCCTGGACATGCAGATGCCCGAGATGGACGGCCTTGAGGCGGCCCAGACACTGCGCCGCACGCTGCCCGCCGAGAACATGCCCTACATGGTGGCCCTAACGGCAAACGCATTCACCGAGGACCGGACGGCCTGCCTCGCGGCAGGCATGAACGAGTTCCTGACAAAGCCGCTGCGGATCGAGGACTTCTCGGCCGCGCTGGCGCGCGGCCATGCCTGGAAGAAGGCCGCCGCCAAGCCGTCGGCCCTTTCCACCCTGTTCGGGGACGGACTAGAGCCCATCGCGCGGGCAAGCTAGTTCCCGGACCAGTCAGGCCGAAACGGTGGCGAGGCCGGGAGGGTCGAAGTTCCCCTCGACCGTGTCTAGGACAAGGACCCAGTCGGGGCCGTATGACGGGGACTTGAAGGCACGCTGTCCGTTCGCCTTGATCTGGCCCAGGAGCGTTCCGACGCCTGACCGCGGATCATACCACCACGCCTTGATCCTCGGAGAACACAGGCGCCCGAGGTTGATGGTGCATGTCAGGTCGTTGAGTGGAAAATAGACGAATGCGTAGGTCGCTGCCGCGTCCCTCGTGGCCTGCAGATGAAAGCCTCCCGAGCCCGGGTCGCCCACAATGAGGGATTGGTCCGGTTGGCGGTCAAAGAACGGCCGGGACTCAACAAGGCGCCTGAGGAATTGCACCTGCCTTCCTGCAGGGCGCCAGAGCGCGTCGATCCAGTCCCTGTCCGCATGGTTGATCACCTCGCGACGCGGTCCTGCAAATTGCCAGACGGAATGATGCCCGTAGGTCACGCCGCAGCCTCCCGCGAAGACAGAACGGTAGACCTGCTTCCTGACATCGTGGTCGCGAAAATATCCCGTCGATGGATCCCAGACCGGCCAAGGGTTGTACGGATGGTCCTCATAGTTGGGCTCGAGGTCCAATGTGGGCTTGGGGGGCACTACGGCATAGTCTCGGGCGATCCAATTCCAGACGGGTACGTCATGCCCCCCGCCGTGCCCGCTCTGCATTCCATTTACCTTCAGCCAGGCCTCGGAACCCAAGACAACCGAGGATGAGTCCTCGCCGCCCTGGGGATGGTACACGATGAGGGGCACTGTCCCCACGCCTTCCGCGAGACCCGCGGCCAGTTCCCTCCAGATGGGCGTCCAGTCCTGGGTCGGCGGAAAGCCCGCTTGCCTCGCCGTCGCCTCAAGGTACTCGCTGTGCATTCCCGCGATCC
>Ga0302319_10005671_pt1 | contig 24977 bp, 18 predicted proteins | sample Bog_T0_2_FD_203319 | JGI IMG/M metagenome (GOLD analysis project Ga0302319, IMG submission 203319) | Peat permafrost microbial communities from Stordalen Mire near Abisko, Sweden - Bog_T0_2 | ecosystem: Environmental > Terrestrial > Soil > Wetlands > Peat | place: Sweden: Abisko, Stordalen Mire...
ACGAGGGAGGGTCTGAAGTGATATTCATTCTGGAGCAGCCCGAAGACACAGAAGGTTTCGTGCTGTTCGACGCCGACATGCGCAAAGCGGCAAGCCTTCTTTGGGTGTATCACTAGACCAGACCTGCTGCAATTCCTGGATCACCGGCTACTCGGAAGTTACTCCTTTGGGCAGAAGAGCCCCACTCCGTTACCATCAGCCCATGCTCCGCGTAAAACTCCTCGACCCCGCCGCCAAGGCCCCCGTTGTCGCGCATCCCGGCGAAGACCTCGGCTACGACCTGTTTGCCCTCGAAGCCGTCCTGCTGGCCGCACGCTCCCAGGCAAGAGTCCGCACCGGAATCGCCGTGGAAGTCCGCCATCCCGTCACCGGCGAGCCGCTCGGGTTGCTGGTACGCGACCGGTCTTCCATGGCAGCGCGAGGCGTCGCCATCATCGCCGGTGTCATCGATGCCGGTTACCGAGGCGAGATCCTCATCCTCATGGCCAACCTCACAGACATTCCAGTCCAGCTTACCGCTGGCGAAAAAATCGCCCAGATGATCCCCATGCCGGTGCTGACCGGGGTCGTCGAGACGGTCTCAGACCTCGAGGATTCGGCGCGCGCGGACAAGGGATTCGGAAGCTCGGGGCTGTAAAGCGGCCAGGGGCTGATACCGCTCCCAATCAGGGATTTTCGCCATTTTTCACCCTTCGGAACCGAATAGATCTAGTCTGCGTATCAGAAAGTGAGAAAACTGGGCCTTAATCTCCATTTTCAGCAAACGTTTCCTCTCGGGATGCGGCCGAAAGTCAAAATCTACATCGGCAGGGTCAAGGAATCTTCCGGAACCTCCGGTTCGTCAATACAGAGAAGCCCCTCGGCTTCGTACACTGGAAGAACGGGGAAGGCACTCCGATTTCAGCCGGATTTGTTTTCTTTACGTGCCGCAGCCGGACGGATTGCCGGCAGGCGCTCCTGAACAGAAAGTGAAGCCATGCAACTCGCTGAGGCCTTCAAACTCGCTCTGCAGTCTCTCTGGGCCAACAAGCTCCGCACCATCCTCACGCTCATCGGCGTGGTCATGGGCGTGGCCTCGGTCATTATGGTTATCACGCTGGTCAACGGCGCCAACAAGTACGTCTCGACCAAACTCTCCGGCTACGGCGCAGACGTATTCACCGTGACCCGCATGTCCAGCGTTATTTTCAGCGCCGAAGATTACTTCCGCTACCAGAAGCGCAAGATAATCCGCATCGAAGACTACCAGGCCGTGCGCGACAACTGCAGCGAGTGCAGCGAAGTGGGTGCGTTTCTCGACAGGACCACCAATCTTTCCTCCAACGGCCACTCCAGCAACAACACCGAGATCCGTGGATACACGTGGACCATGCTCTCGCTCAACAACATCGATATCGCGCTCGGCCGCGGGTTTACCCCCACCGATGAAGACAAGGGCACGCACGACGCAATCGTCGGCTACGACATTGTGGACAACATCCTCGGCGATGGCGACCCTATCGGCAAAGAGATTCGCGTCGATGGGATTCCCTACACCATCGTCGGTGTGGGCGACCGCCAGGGCAAAACGCTCGGCCAGTCCCAGGACAACTGGGTCGCCGTCCCCATCACCACCTACCAGCAGACCTACGGCTACAACGACTCGGTAAACATCTACGCCCGCGCAAGTGGCGATGCCGAAGCCATGGAGCGCGCCAAGGACGAGGTCGACGTGCTGATGCGTTCGCGCCGCCACGATGCTGTCGGTCAGCCGGACGACTTCGAGCTGGAAACCAACGATACCTTCCTCGACATCTGGAAGCAGATCAGCTCGCTCTTCTCATGGGTCGTGCTGGGCATCGCCTCCATCTCGCTGGTGGTGGGTGGCATCGTCATCATGAACATCATGCTGGTTTCGGTCACCGAGCGCACCCGCGAGATCGGCGTGCGCAAGGCGCTTGGAGCCCGCCAGCGGGATGTGCTGATGCAGTTCCTCATCGAGAGCGCCACTATGGCCACTCTGGGCGGCGCCATTGGGGTTGCGTTTGGGGTGTCGGTGGCCAAGCTCATTACTTTGATTGTCGGTTTCCCCACGGCAGTGCCGCTCTGGGCTGTCCTCCTTGGATTGGTTCTGGCCGGCGCAGTGGGCATATTTTTCGGCGTTTATCCCGCCAGCAAGGCCGCCAAGCTGGATCCGGTTGTCGCATTGCGCGCTGAGATGTAGAAGAGCAGCCGCTAGGAGCTGAATTTCATGGCACAGGGACACGCTCAGGACCAACAAGCTGCGCTCCGGCTTGACCATCCTCGGCATCGTCATCGGCGTAACCACCGTGATCACAATCTCGTCGGTCATCAGTGGACTCAACAACCGCGTCTCTGAATGGGTCAGCTCGCTCGGCAACAATGTTTTCTGGGTCTTTCACATGCCGGTCATCGGTGTGCAACCCACCCTGGAACAACTTGCGCGCAAGAAGCTGACCCTTGACGACGTGATGGCTCTGCGCCAGCTCCCTCATGTGGTGGCTGCTGACGGCGGCCACCAGCACGTGAAGCCCATGTTTCGCGTTGGCGATGTGGCCGTGAAATACAACGGCAAAAAGATAGCCGGCACCATCCTGCAGGGCTCAACCACCCAGGTTGCAGATGTCACCGACCTGGTTTTTACAGAGGGACGCTTGTGGACCGACGCGGAAGACGATCGCGCGGCGCACGTTATCGTTCTTGGTCACGACACCGCGGAGGAGCTGTTCGGCACCGAAGACCCGATCGGCAAGGATGTTGCCGTCGAGAGCGGCCTGTACACCGTGATAGGAGTGCTCGACAAGCGGAAGCAGCCCTTCGGCGGCGGCAAGAACCCCAACGACAACGCGGCCTTTTTCCCGCTGAACACCTTCCACAACCTCCACCCGGAGGACCTGGACATGTGGGTCAGCGTCAAATACGACGACCCAAAAAACAAGGCATTGGTTGAAGAGGAGATTCGCGAACTGCTGCGCGTACGCCGAAAGGTCAAGGTCGAGGCGGAGGACAATTTTGAGATCTTCGGACCCGACTCGATCTCCAAGCTTTGGGGCCAGCTCACCGGCGGCTTGGTCGCCTTCATGATCGCCGTCTCCAGCGTCGGTCTCATGGTGGGCGGTGTCGGCGTGATGAATATCATGCTGGTCTCCGTCACCGAGCGGACCCGCGAAATTGGCGTGCGCAAGGCCATCGGCGCGACCAAGCGCACCATCCTCACCCAGTTCACCACTGAGGCCATCACACTCTGCGCCGTAGGCGGCATTGTGGGCATACTGGTGGGAGCGGTGCTCACCTGGATCGTGTACTTCCTGCCCATCGGACTGCCCGCCACCCTTTCGGTCACGTGGGTGATCATCGGATTCAGCGTCTCATGCGGGATCGGTCTTGTCTTCGGCATCTACCCAGCGTGGAAAGCCGCCAATCTCGACCCCATTGAAGCGCTGCGCTACGAGTGAACGCAGTTGAAGTGACACGTTTGTTTGAGCCGATCAGCCTTCGGACACATGACGGGAACGCTCTGAGGCCTTAAGCTAGCTGGAAGCAGTTGAGGGCTTTAGAGCGAGGGTCATCTTTCCGTGGCAAAGGGACAGACGCGGGAGTCGGTCAAGATGGCCCTCGATACGTTGAGGACTAATAAACTGCGCTCCGGACTTACTGTGCTGGGCATCGTCATCGGTGTCACCACCGTCATTACCATCTCCTCAATCATCAACGGTGTGAATGCGCGCGTTTCCGACTGGGTCGATTCGCTTGGTTCCAATGTCCTCTGGGTCACGCGCATGCCGGTGATCAACGTGAACCCCACCAGCGCGTTGGTTACGCGCAAATACCTCACGATGGACGACGTGTACGCACTGCGCACTCTGCCCCACATCGTGGCCACGGATGGCGAGTTGGACTATATCAAGGCATTTTTTGTGGGAGGGATAAGCGCCCGGTACAACGGCAAAAAACTTTCCGCTGCGCTGATTGAGGGAAACACCTCCCAGATTGCCGATGTCGAGAACTTAACCCTGCTCGAGGGCCGGTTTTTCACCGACGGGGAAGACGATCGAGCGGCCCATGTCTGCGTCCTCGGCCACGACGCCTGGGACACTCTCTTTGACGGGCAGCCCGCGGTTGGACGCGAGATCGTGGTTGAGACCGGCCTCTACACCGTGATTGGCGTCCTGGACAAGGAGAAGCAGCCCTTTGGCAGCGGCAAGAACCCCAATGACAACTCCATCCACTTCCCCATGAAGACCTTTCAGACTCTTCACCCTGAAGTCAGGGAACTCGCAATCGGCGTAAAGTACGACGACGCTCGCAACAAAGACCTCGCCGAAGACGAAGTGCGTGAACTCATCCGCATTCACCGCAAGGTCAAAGTGCAGGCCCCGGATAACTTCGAAATCTCGAGCCCCGATGCGCTCTCCAAGCTTTGGGGCCAGCTCACCGGCGGCCTGGTGGCCTTCATGATTGCTGTCTCCAGCGTCGGCCTCATGGTGGGCGGCGTGGGCGTAATGAACATCATGCTCGTCTGCGTCACCGAGCGCACCCGCGAGATCGGCGTGCGCAAGGCGATGGGCGCTACAAGGAAGATGATCCTCACCCAGTTCACCACCGAGGCCGTCACTTTGTGCGCGGTCGGCGGAGTTATAGGCGTCGCCGTCGGCGCCGTCATCACCTGGATCGTCTACTTTTTGCCCATTGGCATACCCGCGTCGCTCTCTGCCCTCTGGGTTTTCATCGGCTTCACCGTCTCCTGCACTATCGGGCTAGTCTTCGGCATCTACCCCGCCTGGAAGGCCTCGAAGCTCGACCCGATTGAGGCCCTGCGCTACGAGTAGGGCTGCGCGAAGCCAAGTTCGGCGCTGAATGGTCCAGTCAACCAACTGAACGCCCTAGTAAACTAGCCCCATGATGCCGCACGCCTTAGCGCTCGCCGTGGAAATTCTGACCACGGTTATGGCCATTGCCGGCATCTTCTACTTTCTTGGGGCCCTGGTGGCCGCGCGCGTCTTTCTGGTCATCCGCCGCCGCAAGCTTCCCGACTTTGCGCCCGGGGTCAGCATCCTCAAGTCGCTCAAGGGGCGCGATCCCGAGATGATCGACGCCTTTCGCAGCCACTGCCGGCAGAACTATGCCGGGGAATATGAGTTGCTCTTCGGCGTCTCCAGCCTCGAAGACCCGGCCGTCCAGGCAGTGCAGCATCTCCAGCTCGAGTTTCCCGACCACGCGATTCGCCTCTTCGAGTGTTCGCGCCGTCTCGGGTCCAACGGCAAGGTCAGCACGCTGATTCAGTTGGCCCGCCACGCCCGTTATCCCTACCTGCTCATCAGCGACTCCGACATCACGGTTGGTCCCCGCTATTTGCAGTGTGTGATGGCCCACTTTGCCCCTCCTGCGCTGGCCCTCCCCAGCGCTCCGGCCGGTCAACCAACAAACAAACCCGAAGCTCCTGTTGGAATGGTCACAACCCTCTATCGCGGCCACGCTCACGGGTCGCTTGGCTCGCGGCTCGAGGCCCTCGGCATCGCAACGGACTTCCAGGCCGGAGTGCTGCTTTCGCGGATGCTCTCCGGCGGCCTGCGCTATGGCCTCGGCTCCACGCTGGCCGTCAGCCGCCAAGCCCTCGACAAGATCGGCGGTCTTGAGCCGCTTGTGGACTACCTGGCCGACGACAACGAACTGGGCGCGCGCATCTTCCGAGCAGGCTATCGCGTGGCGCTTGCCGGCGAGGTGGTTGAAACCAGCGTCCCCGCCTACGACTGGCGCGCCTTCGTCGGTCATCAGGTACGCTGGGCGCGGACAGTTCGCGACGCCAGCCCCTGGGGCTACATCGGCCTGGTCTTCACTCATGGCCTGGCCTGGGCACTGCTCAACGTGATTGCCAGCGGCGTCAGCCCCCTGAGTCTCTGGCTGCTCGGTTTGAGCTTCTTCCTCCGCCTCGCGCTGGCCATGACAGTGGGCGCCGAAGTCCTCGCGGACCACCAGGTTTTGCCCTGGCTTTGGCTGCTGCCCTTCCGTGATCTGGTCTTCATGGGCATATGGATTGCCGGCTTCGCAGGCAACACCATCGTCTGGCGCAATGAGCGGTTCCGGCTAAGGAACGGCAAGCTCGCCAAAATTGGCTAAAACGCGTCGTGGGGTTCGCCAACTCGCATAGCGCCTGCCCCGCCAACAATGCTATCGTGGCCCCAAATGCCGTTTGAAACGACCACAGAATCCGGCGTACGAATTCAGGGCCCGACTGCGACCCTGATCTATGACGACTGGTACCCGGCCCTGCGGACTGAGACGCTGCGCCCCGGCAAGCTGGCCACCGCCATGCTCCTCGACATTCCGCTGGTGCTGGGCCGGCGCGCCGATGGCCGCGTCTTTGCCATGCGCGACAGTTGTCCGCATCGCGGCATCCCGCTCAGTTACGGCTGGTTCGATGGCAACCGCGTTACCTGCCGCTATCACGGCTGGGAGTTTGAGCCGTGTGGTGGCCGATGTGAGCTGATCCCTTCGCTTACCAGCCACGACCATCTCGACGCCACCCGCATCTTTGCCACGGCATTTCCGTGCGAAGAACGCGACGGCCATGCCTGGGTGTTTATTCCCGCCGCAGGATCCGGACGAAGAGGTGGAAGTGCGGACTACCCCCGCGCAGTGCCGGAGCTGGCCAAGTTCGGCACGCGCTATCGAACCGCGCACCTCACCGCCGACCTGCCCTGCAACGTCGATCACGGCATCATCGGCCTTATGGACCCGGCTCACGGGCCCTTTGTGCATCAGGCCTGGTGGTGGCGCAGCCGCGCCAGCATCCGCGAGAAGACCAAGCGTTTCGAGCCCATCCCGGAAGGCTTTCGCATGAGCGCTCACGCGCCCAGCGGCAACTCTGCGCCCTACAAGCTGCTCGGCGTTTATGGCAAGGAACGGGAAACGACCATCGACTTCACGCTGCCCAACCGCCGCACGGAGATCATTCGTGCAGGGGACAACTGGTTTTCTTCGCTCACCACCGTCACGCCCGTCACCAGCTCAACCTGCCGCATCGACGTGATCGCAGCATGGGATTTCTTTTACCATGTCCCCTTCGTCACGCCGATTGCCAAGTTCTTTGGCGCAAAGTTCATTCGCCAGGATCAGGTCACAATGATTCAGCAGGCCGAGGGCCTGCGCCACAATCCAAGCCTCATGCTGATCGATGACGCCGACAAACCGGCCAAGTGGTACTTCGCGCTCAAGCAGGCGCGGCTCGACTCAGCAACGGTCGCAGCCGCGAAGCATCCCATGGACGGCCCGGTTGAGCTGCACTGGCGCAGTTAAGCGCATGTCCGCGTCCTCGTCACCGTTAGCACCGTGATGTCATCCTCCTGGCCAAAGGCCTGGGCAGCCTGCGCGATCGCTTCAGCCGACCGACTGGCGCAGGCAGCGGTGCGATCAAACCCAAACAGTTCGCCAGTCCCGTCTCGAGCTTCCACCACCCCATCGGTCATCAGAGTTATCTGCTCGCCGTCTCTCAATTCAAAGCTGGACTCCGCGTAGATGGTCCCGGCAACGAGGCCCAGCGGCAGGCCGTTTTGGCAGCGCAACTCCTGACCGTTGCAATAGGGAGATAGGTGGCCTGCGCTGGCGTAGGTAAGCGCACCTTCCGCATCCACGCGAAGGATCAGGCAGGTCGTAAATCCACCATGGCTACGTCCCTCGATGCAGCGGTTCAACCCCGCCAACAGCAAACTCGGGCTCGCCGTCGTCTCCAGCAGCGCATGCAATGTTCCCACCAGCAGGCTCACCATCATTGCGGCCGGCATCCCCTTTCCGCTTACATCTCCAATAGCGATCAGCACGCCGCGATCTTTGATGGGCAGAATCTGGAAGAAGTCTCCACCCACATCGCCATAGGGTTTGTAAACGGACTCAATGTGAAAGCCGGCGATGGCGGGGGTCTTCTCGGGAATCAGCACTTGCTGGACCGCACGGCTGGCGGCTAATTCTGCTGCAAGCCGCTGCTTCTCATCGCGGTCCAGAATCAGGTCGCGAACCAGGATGGCCAGCGTAACAGCTCCCAGCGCGGTAATTCCCGTGGTGGTGTATTGCCATTGCCATCCGCCGACGCTCGCGTAATTCAGCATCCCAGTCAGGTGCTGGATGCTCGACATGATAGTCAGGCGCACGAAGAAATGGACGGCGAATGCGGCAGCCACGATCCGGTCGCGGCGGTTGCCGTTCCGGAAGCCCTGAACGATCAGAATCCCAAGGGCCACCTCAGAAAAGCCCGACGGCAAATCGTTGACAAAACTCATGCCCGGAAACCATGTGGCGATCGCGGCAAAAACGTAGACCGGCCAGAAAAGGCGTGTCCAGCCGCGGCGCGGCACTTGCATCGCCTCGCCCGCCGCCTCCACCAGCAGAGCCACTGCAAGAGCCCGCAACGACCACATCGGTGGAGTAAAGCCTCCGAAGTACTGCAGAAACTGCTCGACGCCCACAACGAGGTAGAACGCGCCCAAAGTGCGGAAAACGCGATAGTCCCGCGCGGCGCGCCAAAGGGAAAGGAAAGCAATCGCCAGGCACTCTTCCAGAACGCCGAAGATCAGCGTCGGCGTGCGGTGCACCTGCTCAATCAGCGGCACTGGCGGAAACAGCATCTGCATCAGCGGCCCAGCCATCATGCCATTCCCGTCCTCTCCACCGTCAGCACCGTGATATCGTCCTCTTGCCCAAACAACTGCGCCGTGGCCGCAATCTTCTCTGCCGTCCCCCGGCTGATGCCCCGTGTGCGCTCAAATCCAAACAGCTCTCCACTCGCGCTCCGCGCCTCAATCACGCCATCTGACAGAAACGTGAGCGTCTGTCCTGATTCCAGCGCGAACTCGGTCTCCTCGTAGGTGACGTCTTCCACGATGCCTAGCGGCAGGTCTCCATCCAGGTCGATCTCCGTCCCGTTTCTATAGGGCGCAGGATGCCCGGCGTTTGCAATCACCACTCTCCCAGTTTGCGAGGCGAGCATGCAGACACAGGTAATGAAGCCGCCATCGGCCTCCTGCGCAAGCTGGCGGTTGAGGCGCGTCAAGAGATCCCCCGGCCCCAATCCCTCGCCTGCAAGGGACCGCAGAGCGCCGATAGCGAGCGTTCCCGTCATCGCCGCCTTCAGCCCCTTGCCGCTGACGTCGCCGACAACAATCAAATGCATGCCGTTTTTTTGGTCGAGCACCTGATAGAAGTCGCCGCCCACCTCCTGGGCCGGAAGATAGGCCGATTCAATCCGAAAGCCCTCTACTGAAGGCAGGATCGCCGGAACCAGCCGCCTCTGAATCTCCCGCGCGGCTGCCAGCTCCGCCGCAGTGCGTGCCTGTTCGCGGCTCACGCGCGTAAAGCGGAAGAACATAACAAATCCGATCGCCACAAGAAACACGACGCTGCCCGCATCGGAGATCTGGACGGGAAAGACGCCAATCTGGATGGGATCGGTCAGGGAGTCAAATCTCCTCCAGCCAACGTATGAAGACACCAGCCCGAGGTCGAAGGTCACTCCCATCGCCGTTGGCACCAGGCTGGGAAGAATCAACAGGCCGGCCTCGCGGTTCCCGCGCCGGTACCAATACGTAAGGAACCCTGGCAGCAGAAACGCCGCTGGAAGAGTGACCGCGACCTGCACAAGAACGTAGTTTAACGGGGAAAAGTGTCCCAGCCACGCGAGCGGCACCAACAGAACCGGCAGGAGGAGCAGGACCTCGTATATTCGCCAACCGGCGCCCGGTCGCCGGCGAGCAAAGCTGAGCGTGAACTCAATCTGCGCGATGGAGACCAGATAGCCCAGGGGATCGGCGAAGAGAAAGTTCGCGGAAATGGGCAGGACCCCCGCCTGCTGCAGATGCCAAAGGCCATTGCAAAGGCCTGTGGCGATGAAGAAGATAGAGAGAAAGAGATACTCGCGCTGCGTCCGTTGGCTGGCGAAGAGCGCCAACGACCCCAGAGCTGCAAGCACCAACAGAAGATTGACGGCAACCGACGGCGCAACGGCGTATAAGCGTTGGCTTTCCAGCCCTTCGCGCTCGTATTCAATCACAGTCGGCCTTCCCATGGTTGCGCTGAGAAATTGCGGAAAGGCGTATGCGGTGTATCCGGTTGTCACATGCGTCCGCAGCGCAATCTCGAAATCGCCGTCGTCGTTGGTGAGCGTGAAGACACGCTCCACCGGACGATTGACCGCAAGCGGAGACAGTATTCCGGCCCCTTGCACCCGTTGGCCGTTCACATACAGCTCGTAGGTCCCCACGCCGCCATCGAGCAGTAGTTTGACCACGGGATAATCCGATCCGACATTCACATGCTTGCGGAACCAGCGCCATCCGGGCTGCGCGATTCCCATGTCTTCGAGATCCACGGTTTGCCAGTTGCTATCGTCGAAGCCCGCGCTCGCCCAAGCCATGTTGTCGCCGCCGTGCGCGGCCCAGCCCTCGTTGATCTCTGTCAACCCCGACCGCCACTGCATCACTTCCGCGGGCGCAGCACTGCCTGCCGCGCGCGCAAGCGAAAGGGCCAGCAAGACCAGAACGGGAAGTTTTCTCATTTCGATGTCGCATCCATGGTAACGGCCCAGGGGATCCGTGGTGGAGTGATTTGCGCGTGCGCGCGGTCCGGCCGGTCACACGAGTTGAGGCCGCATCCCTGTTACGCCGCCCTACTCCTTCGAAATACTCTCGCCATCGATTGAGAGACAACTCCCGAGCTCGTTAAACGTCTTGGCCCATCGCGAGCGTTCTTCCGGCCTGAGTGCGGTCAGCCACTCATTCGACGTGCGCAGAATCTCGTACCAGATGTTCTGCGCCTGCCACAGGTTCAGCTCAAAGGGCAGCTCCATCAGGTTGCGAGCCAGCGTCAGCGCGCGATCCAGCTTCTCCAGAGAACCATTCGACATCTGCAGTTCCACCATAGCCAGCTTCATTCGCTGATCGACGAGGTAAGAGAGTGCCGCCGTCTCCAGCGGCACCTGGTCGGCCTTGGCTGCGATCAGAAGCGAGCGCACCAGCGGCTGATCGATCGGTTCCGTTCCCAGCGCGCGGCGAAGGCCCGCATTCAGCGCAAATCCAGCGGCAAGAGCCAGCGCAGGAGGCTTGGGCAACCCAGCCTGCGACAGATAGTGCAGCAGGCTGGCGTGATCTTCGTAGATCGTGGTGAGCGAGGTTTCAATGTCCCACAGGGTCGAGTTCAGAATCAACTGCACGATGCGCCGCTGCTCATCCCGGAACAGAGAAGTCAGCGAGTAATCCACGTGACCGCAGTAGCGATCGAGCAGCCGGATGACCTCGGGGAAGTAAGCCTGCTGCACGTTCTCAGCTGCCTTGCGGGCAAACGCCTCAAATTCGGCCGCATTTGCGTCGGAGTACGCCTTTACGGCGGCAGTGATGTTCTGGTCGCCGAAGTGAAGCACTGCAAACGAAAAGGTCCCCTGCTCGCCGGTAATGGAACTCGTGATATGGACCCTTCCAAGCGCCAACCGTCCGCGGCCCGAGGTGTGGATCTCGTAGGAGATGCGCCGGACTCGATAGCAATAGAGCTCCGTCTCATCGGAAAACGCTGAGAAGATGGAACTGATGGCGTAGTGTGCCGCCACCTGCTCCAACCCGAGCTCCATCGTCGCGACAGAGGCCTTGTAAATCTGCGCGCCGTCGCCGCGACTTGGATCGTTGGACTTCGCCTGCGCCATCCGCGCCAGGAAACTGGGTTCGAGTCCATCAGCCTGCTGGCCGAAAAGCTTCTTCGCCAACTGTAGTACCCGCCCTGCATACGCGATGATCTGCACGGTTTCAATGCCGCCGATGTCGTCGAAGAACCAGCCGCAACTGGTGTACATCAGCTGCGTGTGGCGCTGCATCTCCATCAGCTCGATTGCGCGTACACGCTCAGCTTCGTTCAGCGCGCGGGCCTGGTGCTGCGCGAAGAAGCGATCTGTATTCTCGTCGCTCCGGTCGAGAATCACCTCAATATATGCATCACGGGCGGCCCAGACGTTTTTGAAAAGCCATGCGCCCTCCTGCTCGGTGAGTGGAATCAATGCATTGCGCAACTCGTCCATCGCCTGCCTCAGAGGAGCGCGCCATAGCTGGTTGTAAGGCAGGCCTCCGTTGCAGCCGCAGTTCGAACGCCAGCGCTCCACTCCGTGCACGCAGCTCCATGAGGTGTCGTCTTCTATCTCGCACTCGAACTCCGGCGGGAACTCCTCGAGAAACATGCCGTAGTTCGCCAGCCGCACCGTTTTGTCGCGCTCGGCCAGGAGTAGCGCGTAGGCCAGCGCCATCTCGCCGTGCTTGTGGTGGTGACCATAGGACTCTCCGTCCGTTGCCACATGCACAAGCTGCGGCTGCGAGCCTTCTTTGAAGCTTGACTTAAGGCGCGCGAAGAGATTGTCGCCCGAGTTCAACAGCCCCTCGAATGCAATGGCCCTTGATGCCGGCCCGTTGTAGAAAAACACCGCGATCGAAGCGCCCGACTTGAAGCGAACCAGATAAGGCCGGGTTGTATCGACAGTCGCTCCCGCCGTTTCAGTCCAGGCGGCTCCTTCCTTCAGCGGCCTGATCCGCTTGCATTGGTGAGGAGCCAGTAGCGTGAACTTGATGCCGTGCTCGGCCAGCAGTTCGAGCGATGCCGTGTCCGCCGCGGTCTCAGCCAGCCACATACCCTCCGGTGCCGATCCATAGTGGCTCTGATAGTCGGCAATGCCCCAGCGAATCTGCGTGATGCGATCGCGCTCGCTGGCCAGCGGCATGATGATGTGGTTGTAGACCTGCGCCATCGCGGAGCTATGCCCGCCATAGCTCGCCCGGCTGCGGCGCTCCCCGTTGAGGATCATCCGATAGGTCCGCGGCGCATTCTCCTTCAGCCAGCTCAGCAGCGTCGGCCCGAAGTTGAAGCTCATCCGCGCGTAGTTGTTCAGGATCCGCGTAATCTGTTTCTTGTCGTTCAGAATGCGCGCCGCGCCGTTGGGCGCATAGCACTCCGCGCACACTCGCTCGTTCCAGTCGTGATACGGTGCAGCGGAGTCCTGCGTCTCCACCGTCTCCAGCCAGGGATTCTCCCGCGGCGGCTGGTAAAAATGCCCATGAATGCAGATGAATTTCTTGCTTGAGGCCATCGGGGTCCCATCGCGCGCCCGCATCGAAGTGCGATTCCAGGCCGTTTTGTCATTTTAGGCCACACCGATGGCCAGCCCAATGCGCCGAAAGTGCACCGGCTACAATCTGTTGCTCTCCAGCTATTTTTCGGGACTGTTCCTCCCGGCCTAATCCTTCGGAATTGCCCGCCCCGACGGCTGAGTGCCTTTGGCAAGGTCGCACGCCCGCCACAAATACCAGCTCGCCACGCTGCGAAACGGCTCCCATTTCTTCCCGCGCTTCAGCAGCACCTCGGGCTTGGGCAGGTCGGCTGCCTCCAGCGCCCTCGTCTTGGGCAGGCGCAGGAATGTGAGCGCAAATCCCTTGCGCACGCCGTAGTCGGTCACCGGAAACACATCCGGCCGCCCCATCCTGAAGATCAGCAGCATCTCCACTGTCCACGGGCCGATGCCGCGGACCGCAGTCAGTCGCTCCACGATCTCCGCATCTGTCATTCTGCGAATCGCCGCATGGGTCGGGACCGTGCCGTCCAGCGTCTTCGCCGCCAGATCCTTCATGGCCTTGATCTTGTTCCCGGAGACGCCCGCGGCTCGCAGCGGCTCATCCGGCGTCTTCAGCAGCAGCTCCGGCGCAGGGTCGCCCCCAAAGTACTCCCGGACACGGCGGTGAATCGTGGCCGCAGCCTTGCCATGGAGCTGTTGATAGAGGATCGACTCGAGCAGCGACTCGAAGGGCGAGGGCGCCGGATCGAGCCGCATCGTGAATGGCCCGGCGCACTCGATAAGTGCGGCCAGCTTTGCGTCCTGCGCCTTCAGATGCTCGACTGCCTGCAACGGATCAAAGGGAAGCTTTCGGCTCCGTCCATCATGGATCATATGTGGGAGTCTACCGTAAGCCTCGGATTGCCCGAAACCGCCCACCCCTCGCGGAGTCGCTGGTTCATGAAGAGGGTAAACGATTTAAACCTAACTTGGCGCACCGAAAGGCAGTCAAACATTTGGCCGGTTGTCACAGTTGCGAAATGCTCTGTGCGATATAACTGAAGTGTGGCAAAGTCTCTCGGGGGGAAGCTGCGAACATGGCGCCAATCTTGATGTGGCTGGTCATGATGCTCTGTGTATTTACCACAGTGGTCAAGTATCTGATGGGCCTTTTGCTCAGGCTCTCATTCCCCGGCACAAAGATCCGCAAAGACTACTCCTGGCAGCCGACGGTAAGCGTCCTGCTGCCTTGCTACAACGAAGGACGCACTGTATACAACTCCATTGAAAGCATCAGCAAGAGCAATTACCCGGCGGGAAGTTTTGAAGTTATCGCGCAGGATGACTGTTCGGTCGACGACAGTTATGAGTGGATGGTGAAAGCGCAGCGGGACTTTGCCAATATTCCTATCCGTGTTGGCCGCAATGCGTCTAACTGCGGAAAGGCCCGCACCGTTTGCAACGCGCTGGAGCACTCCGCCGCCGAGATCATTATCTCAATCGACTCCGACTGCATCTTTCATCCCGACGCAATCCGCGAGCTGACTGCTTGCTTTGCCGAGCCGGGCATCGGTTCGGTGGGCGGCCGCGTCGGTGTCAGCAACCCAAACGACAACATCATCACCATTATTCAGACCATCGTCTATTACGCTGCATTTGAGCTCTATAAGATTCCCGAGAACTGGACCCGAAGCGTCTGCTGCATTAGCGGCTGCCTGTTTGCGATTCGCCGCGAGCTTTTGCTTGAGCTTGAGCCGATTCTGCGCGCTCGCCACTGGTTCGGCGTCCCCGTCAATCAGGGCGAAGACCGTTTTCTAACCCATCAAACTTTACTGCGCGGCTACGGCACCTACATCAACAACGATGCGCTCTGCTGGACGGCGGTGCCCAACAAGCTCTCGACACTCTTCAAGCAGCAACTGCGCTGGCGCAGCAGCATCGTGCGCGACCTCTTTTTCACTCTGCGAAGCCTGCCACAGCATGACTTCAAGCTGCATCCGAACACCGTATTCACACTGGTGCTCACGCCGCTGGCAGCACTCGTCGCAATGATGGTCATGGTCACCATGTTCACCTGCGATCCGCTTGCGTGGGCCGGACCCCAGCCGCTGGTCGTCTATGTCGGCCTGGCTGCCATTTTCAGTTGGGCCATTAAGAAATTCAGCGTCAGGGAGACAATTCAGCGCCCGCTCGCCTTTGGCGCATATCTCGGTTGGTCGATTGTAAGTTCAATTTTTATCACCCCCCTTTCGCTCCTCACCCTCGATTCAGGAGACTGGGGCACACGCAGCAAACAACCACAGGAGGCTCGGATTGGCCACTCCAGCGCCCGTTAACCGCAGCGGTCCGCCAACCGTCCTTGGGAATACTCGTTGGTCGGTGCAGTCGGCTGCTTATAAGACTGTTCTTGCTACTTACCGCGTCTTTGCCATCCTTGTCCTTTATGCCGTGTTGATCGGTATCTTTTCCTATGCATTCATCATGGGCTTTTATGCGGTCAGCCGAAGCTGGGCTGCTCCTGTCATTCTGTCTGCTTACGACGAGAAGAGCCTGGACTTTATGTCGCAGTTGGTTATCAGCAGGCAAACCATCGAGGACCTCAAGGTTGATGTTGTCCGCCAGCAGAGTACCCTCGCGGAGATGGCTAAGTACAGAACCGCAATTCTCTCGCTCGATCCCCAGTTGCAACAGGCCATCGCGCGCGAACGCGAACAAGCCAAGCGCACCGGCCCGGAGCTGATAAAGCTTGAGAAGGACAAGCAGGCGGACAATCTGAAGTCGAAGGAGGTACTTACCCAGTTGCGCCAGCTTGAGTCTCAGATCGACAGCGACCTGAAGGCTGGACTTATCACAAAAGGGGACGCGACCACGCAGTTAGCCGCGCTGAACCAGGCTGCGACTGCATACACCGATAGCCGGATTGCTGAAGTTGAGCTTTCAGACAGCGTGTTGGCCAAAACGACTGTGGGCACCAAGTCGCTGGATGCTATTGAGAAGCAGGCGGAGCTGCGATCGGACATTGCTCAGTTGGATGTGACTTTGACCGTTGCTGAAAAGCAGTTGATGGAAGACAATCGGCAGATTCAGCGTTTGCACGACGCCATCGCGGTTGCCAAGCAGAGTCCTTATTATATGAATGGCACCGGCGACAAGCAGTTGTACTTTGCCTTCGTTCCCTATGACAACCAGGCTGTTGCAACCGTGGGGGCGCCTATCTACGATTGCTATCTCAACATGGTGATCTGCCGCAAGGTCGGCACAGTGAAGCAGATATTCTCAGGCGAGCAGATCGTCAATCATCCTATCTTCAAGACTCAGGTGCGGGGTCTTACCATCCTGATGGATCTTTCGCACCCTGAGTCTGCTAAGTCGCAGACGGTCTTTCTTGGCGGCAAGCCGCTGCTGTTCTAGCCGCCTCCCTCCACCCGCTTCAACCCACGATTCTCGGGGAGCATACTTATGTCCCAGCGGTCTTTGGTTCTTGCATCTCTCCTTGTTGTCCTGCTTTCAACCTCCGAGGCCACTGGGCAAAACATAAAGGCTGACCAGCAGAACTACTGCGCCTACCTCACCGAGCAGGCCAAGGCGCAAGGCGATCTGCTCAGCGCGCCCACTGCCTTCGCCGGATTCACCCAGCCGGAGACGGGGCTTCCCACACAGTTGATCTTCGGTGCACAGCTCAGTTTGTCTAACGTGAAGAAAGCCGGAATCACTCTGGACGCCGCGCGCAAGAATTGCGATCTGTACAAGGCATCCACGGGCGTCCAGATGACGGTTCAGTATGCTTTACAGGGGATTGAGAAGGATGCGCTGAACCATCGCCTCTCCCTGATTGACGATGCCTCGAAGTCGCTCGATGTGCTGATCGACAAGACGAAGAAGATGGTTGATGCGCAGAATATGACTCGCCCCATGTTGCTGAGCCTGATTTCGAACAGGCTCAAGCTTGACTCGGACCGCGCCGATACGGAGGCGAGGATTGCCACCCTATACGTGCCGCCGCTGCCGGATCAGCCCATCAATCTGCAGGTCGCGGCGAAGCAAGCCACCGACGTCGCCGAACAGGAATCCCTGGCCAAACTTGCGCGCCAAAGCAACTGGGATGTTGCGCTCAGCGTCGGCACCCATCAGCAAATCAATCCACCATCGGGAGGGCTTCAGCCCTACGGTGAGGTCAGCGTCAATTACAATCTCGCCAGTCACGCCATCGACAAGCATCTGGACCGCTCGGTAGATGCCTACGCCAACTGGAAGAAGGTGGAAGAAAGCGACGCTGCGCGCCAGACTGAGGTGCTTCGCGATCAGGCGCAACAGTCCATTGCCGCGCAGCAAAGCCGGCTTGATGCCCTAAACAAGGAATCCGAGGAGATCGAGAAAAACCTCAAGCTGGTCTCCGACGCCGAAACCAGCGCTGCTCTGGACTTTCACAACCAGCTTGCCTCAACGCAGATTCTGCTCGGCATCGAAACCGGAGACGCAACTTACCGCCTCCAGCGGCTGCAGGAGTTCCTCAGCAGGAACTTCTGAACGCGACCTCATCCGGCAGGCTTGCACTCGGCCGGATGAGATCTGCATCCGATGCACTTCAATGAAGGAATGTCGACTCCCCGCTCAGAAGGTTCCATCCGAGTGCATCGCCACGGTCTGCGCCACAACGATCGGTGGGCCAATTGCCGGGTCCAGCGCACCGTTCTGCGGGAACAGCCAACCGTTGACTGAAACCACATCGCCCACCGCCAGCGCGGAGAAGTCGTCCGGGGTGAAACCCTGATACACGGTCTGCGTGGATGTCTGCACGACGGCCTGCGCCTGGAAGGTCGGGGAGATCGGGCCAAAGGTGTTCGGGAAGATACCTAACGTGAAGCTCCCAGTGCCGATGGACGCAACGGACCCTGTGATCTGGCTTGGCTCCAGTGCGATGGCGCTGGCGGTGAAGGAGACCTGAGCGGGCGGACCCCAGCCACCCCCGCCCTGATTGCCGCCGGGGCCGCTCGATTCCTGCAGCGTTCCCGGCGCTACTGTCACCTGGACGGTTTGGCCGATGCCCAGGTCGGTATTGGTTGCAAAGGTAAGGCCGGGTGGAATTGTGAAACCGTTTGAGTCAATGGAAAAGGCTGTCACCACGCTTGAGCCAGATCCCGGCTCCCACACCGCGACCTGCGCGATGCCGCCAAGCGGCAAGCCCGAGTTGGAATTGGGACCCCGGTGCAGGATGAGCTGGATAATCGTCTCACCCACTGGGGTTGGATACGGGGGAATGGCAACAATGGTACCGACCACCGTCTGCTGGCCTGAGGCCTGCACATACGTCACCTGCGCGGCAAGCAGGCTTCCGTCGCCCTGCACACTGGCCACCTGCACCTGCACGCTCTGGCCATCAGCCACGCAGGCAATAGTCTGGACCGGGCCGGCGCAGGGGAAGTCAGCATATGTCGTGCTGCTGTTGGAATCGACCGTGAAGGACCGTCCGTCCCCGGTCAGCACCGTGAACTGGTTGTTGCCTGCGCTCGCGCTTTCCACGGTACCCCAGAGCATGCCGAAATGCGGAGGCTGCATCGGCGACCACGGCGGCAACTGCCCAACCGTCATCCCGTTTGCGGCGCTCAGGTTGACCGACAAGTCAGACTGGATAATGGTGTTCAAGTGAAAGTCAATGAGAAAACCAAACGGAGAATTGGCCGCTACTGTCACCGGGAAGGGCGCGGATGTAATGCTGACCGTTGCGGAGTTATCGAGGGTGGGCGTGAGCTGGCAAACTGTGCCCACCGCGCAGGTGGCGGCAATCGCCGTGTCAGAGGCGTTATAGATCACCAACTGCGGATTCGCGAAGGTCAAACTCAGGCTGTTGTAGGTTCCCGTCGGCACATTAGCCGTATTGAGGAAGGCCGAGAGCGCCTGGAGCTGGGTGACATCGATCGGAATCGGATTGTTGATGAGAGAAACGGCAGTCCCCGATGCCGGCTGCAGAGACGCCGCGGTCAGGCTCACCTGAAAAAATAGCACCGAGACGCCAACAGGCGGGTCATCCGTGATGGTGAGCGAGACGGGAACGTTTTCAGGCGGATTTTTGAGCCCTCCACCGCCAATCGCATTCGAATTGCAACTGGTCAGGAGTGAAAACGCCAAGGCTGAGCCAAAGAGGCTGAATAAGGCCTTCCGCATAAAGGTTTCTCCTTTGCGCGAGGAGCAGAATCTATTCCGGACCCCCGCTGGCGCGACAGCAAGATCCGAGAGCAACTGTATGGGGGGATTTTCAGCCAGTCCGTGCCACAGCAAACCCAGCACCTCCCTCGAAATAGGAGTGTGCGAAGAGACAGATGCAATGGGCGCGGTTTTCACGATCCCCGCGCTGACTGTAGAGACTCATCTTTCAACACAAAGTTGTGGCTGGACGAGAAAAAATCTCATGCAACCTGGCCCGGAACCAGGCCTGACAGGAGGCCGTGAGGTGCATCACACGCAGCCTTCAGCCAAACTTTCCGGTGGGAAGGGCGCTGTCGGGAATGTTAGGTTGGAGCATCGGTCTCAGGAGGTCGCTTGATGCCTTCTACCTTCCGCTCTTCCCCACGCCTGGCCCGGAGACTTGCTGCAACTGCGATGCTTTGCGTCGTGTTTGCGGGGCCAGCTCTCTCCGCGCAGACTTTCGATGCCACCAACCTCCAGGAGCCAAAACTCCTTGCCGCAACCTGGCTGGTATACGGTGGAGACGATCCCGCGTTCGCGAGGCCTGACTTCGACGATTCGCAGTGGATGATATTCGATTCCACCAAGGATTTGCGTGCACTGTTTCCCAAGAGTCATCCGGAGGTCGTCTGGTATCGTCTGCGGGTGAAGGTGCTCCCAAGGCAAACTGATTTTGCCCTCGAGGAGAACTCCCTTTCCAGCGCCTTTGAGGTGTTTTACGAACGGGGTAATGCTGATGAAGCTGGGTCAGGTAAGCCCCTTCGTTCCCTACACATCTTCAGCAAGCCTGGTCGAGAACATCCCGGACTCGCAAATGGCTGACGGCACGGTCCTGATTGCCGTTCGGGCGCACATTGCCCCCGACGACTGGGCCTATTCGCGCCCAGGACTTGATGACGTGAACCTGACCCTCGGTCGGGGGAATGTACTGAGTGGGTGGGTCTGGGAAAGCAAGGTCAAGGGGATGGGTCCCGAATTCGTCAACTCCCTCTTCGGCTTCCTCTTGAGCCTGGTAGCGCTGGCCCTCTTCTTTGCACAGCGAATCCGGCGCGAATATCTTTGGCTCGCCCTGCAACTTCTGGTCTCTCAACTGGATTGGATTTTCGCCGACATCTTACGCAATGTTCCACTTCATTGGCTTGTCTTCCGAAACTTAGCCTTTGTCCTCACCATCCTCTTCCAGGTCTTGATGTACTTCGCGTTCCTGCGGCTGCGCTTTGGCTGGATAATCCGCATTTATTTCTTGGCAGCGGCGTCGGTCTATATCGGCATTGGGTTTGCGCGCGACAACGATCCATGGGTGACCACCACCTTCGGGGTGTTTCCGCTCATGCTGCTCCCTTATGCGCTCATTCCCATCCTGCTCATTGTTCATCTTCGACGAGGCAATCGGGAGGCGGGAATCCTTCTCATTCCCACCATTCTCGGAGGATTGGCCTTTTACCTGACTTTGACGATGGTCATTCTTGGGCAGATCCGTTCTCTCGCCTCCTGGAGTGTTCGACTCAGCACGTTCCTCTTCTCCGGACGGATTGCGGGTTTTGAGGTGATGCTCGGGGACGTCAGCGTGTTCTTTTATTTGCTCTCGCTTACCGTGATCATCGTGGTGCGCTCGATTCGGATGAGCCGCGCGCAGGCCATATTCGAAGGCGACATAGACGCTGCGCGGCAGGTGCAGCAGGTCATCCTGCCGGAACAGATTGAGGCAGTACCCGGCTTCACGGTGGAGATTGTGTACAAACCCGCACAGCAGGTGGGCGGCGACTTCTTCCAAGTGCTGCCGCTGGGCGACGGGGGCCTGGTTCTTGTGGTTGGCGATGTTGCCGGCAAGGGTCTGCCTGCGGCCATGATGGTCTCATTATTGGTGGGTGCCATTCGCTCAACAGCGGAGTTCACCAAAGCCCCCGGCGATCTGCTGGCCCACCTGAATCAGCGGATGATGGGTCGCGCACGCGGCGGTTTTTCGACAGCGCTAGCCGCCCGAATCGACGCCGATGGACTGGTTACAATCGCGAACGCCGGCCATCTGCCGCCATATCTCGACGGGCTTGAGGTCGAACTCCCCGGCGCATTGCCACTCGGGATCGTGGGCGGGGCGCGTTATGAGACGAAGCAGTTTCAGCTCGTCCTCGGCAGCCGTCTCACCTTTTACTCGGACGGCGTCGTCGAGGCCCGGAACACGAATGGCGAGCTTTTGGGCTTCGAGCGGGCAATGGAGCTTTCAACACAATCGGCAGCAGCAATCGTCGAGGCAACCAGCCTGTTTGGACAGGAAGACGACATTACGGTTGTCACGGTTCAGCGCGCCGCACTCATCGCAAGCGCAGCTTAGTTCCTCGTTTGACGCCCTGCTCGTCACCCATCGATATGATGGCAAAGACAAAAATCACTTGCTGTTGGGCGTGGAGTGAAGGATGGTGATGTGCGTCTTGCCATCGAACTGCCCAGCTCCCTGGCTGATGGTGATGTTGATAGCTTCCTTGTTCGCCTTTGTCAGCATGAGCAGTGCGCTATTCCCCGACTCCATGTCCGTAGCGCCGCTTCCGAGCTGGTCCTTGTAGAAGGCGATGACCTTGTCCTTGGGGTCTGAGGTGAAGAAGACACCAGTCACCATGGTGCCGGCGCCGAAATTGAGCTTGGCGCTGCCTTTGTCCTGTACAGCACCGGGATAGATGGCGGTGCCGAGGTCGGCTGCAGTCAACGTCCCATTGCTGACGGAGCTGATCGTGCCGTTAGGAGTATCGATCGTCACTTTGCCGGTGGTCAGGTCCTGATGGACTGACTTGGAAACTCGGTAGATGCCATAGCCGACCACACCGACGACGGCGATGCCAAGGCACACGATAACCGCCACAACGATGAGGATGATTTTGACGGCGCTGGAGCCCTGCCTGGGCGGCTGCGCGTTGGGTTGCTGCGGGATGCTTTGCATTCCGGGGTCTGTCGTGGGGTCGGTCACGTTCAATTCCTCCATGTCGGGTATGGCTTCGATGGGTGCTGCGGCGCGGGATTTTGCAATGCCCCACTATACCGGAGGCGGCGGAAAGAGCGACATGATTTTTCCGGGCTTGAGAAGCCGCGGCGGATGGCCCAGGCCGTTGGGCTCAACGGGACCGATTCCCGATTCGCTTCGAGCATATACGTTGAGCCCGCAGAGATGAGCTCAGGAGTCCGCACAGGCCAACCCTGCCGCAGTACCATCAAGAGGTCAGGCTTTGGTTCAGGAGCAACCCTATGAAGATGCGCCCGGGAACGCAAACGGGATTCCTGCTGTGCGGCAAGGAGTGGATCGACGGAGAGTCGTTTGAGGTGCGCTCGCCTTGGGACCATGGCCTGGTTGGCCGCGTCACAACGGCCACACGCGCCGACGCCCGTCAGGCCGTGAATCACGCCGTAGCAAGCCTGCGCCGCACACGCGCCCTGCCCCGCTGGAAGCGCCGGGAGATCCTCGAGGATGTTGCTTCCGCGCTCATCGAGCAGAAGGAGCGCTTCGCCAACCTGATCGTCACCGAAGCCGGAAAGCCCATTCGCCTGGCGCGCGCCGAGGTCGATCGCGCCGTGCTCACATTCAAGACCGCAGCCGAAGAAGCCGCTCGCCTCGGCGGCGAGAGTCTGCCTCTCGACCTTACCGAAGGCAACGAAGGCCGCTGGGGCCTTGTGCAGCGCTTTCCGGTGGGCCCGGTCCTGGCCATCACCCCCTTCAACTTTCCGCTGAACCTGGTGGCGCACAAGGTCGCCCCTGCAATCGCCGCAGGCTGCCCCATCCTCCTCAAACCCGCCCCGCAGGCGCCATTCACTGCTCTCGCCCTGGGCGAGGTCGTGCTCAAGGCCGGCTGGCCGGCTGAAGCGCTCGCCGTCCTGCCTCTGTCAAATGCCGATACTGCGTGGCTCGCCGAGAAGGAGGACCGCATCAAGCTGGTCAGCTTCACCGGTTCGGCTCGCGTGGGATGGGAGCTCAAGGCCCACTCCGGCCGCAAGCGCGTGCTGCTGGAGCTCGGTGGCAACGCCGCTCTCATCGTGCACGGCGACTGGCTCGACCTCGACGAAGCAGCCTTGCGCACGGCCCACGCCGCCTTTGGATTTGCCGGGCAATCCTGCATCAGCGTCCAGCGCGTATTTGTCGAGCGCAGGGTCTTTCAGACTTTCCTGTGGAAGCTGGTCGAAATAGCCGCCAAGATGGTTCACGGCGACCCGTCCGACGAGAACACTGAGGTCGGCCCGCTGGTTCGCGCGGCAGAGGCCGAGCGGGTCGAGGCGTGGATGAAGGAAGCCATCGAGGCCGGCGCCAAGCTCATCGCCGGCGGCGAGCGAAACGGCTCCGTGATCACGCCGGCGATCCTCACGGCGACCAAGCGGGGCATGAAGATTCGCGATGAAGAAGTCTTCGGGCCGGTTGTCCTGGTTGAGCCCTACGACGACTTCGAGCAGGCCCTTGCCGACGTCAACCACTCGCGCTACGGCCTGCAAGCTGGTCTGCTCACGCGCGACGCGGGCCGCATCCTTACTGCTTATCGCGAGCTCGAGGTCGGCGCAGTCATCGTTGGAGACACGCCTGCCTGGCGTCTCGATCCCATGCCTTACGGCGGCGTCAAAGACAGCGGTATCGGTCGCGAAGGCATTCGCTCCGCAATCGAAGAGATGACTGAACCCAGAATGCTGGTGATGTCGGACCTGAGCTGACGCCGAACACGCGCGTCCTCGCGAAGAAGATCGCGCTTGTCAGCGGCTACTTCGCTTTGGCTTTTTGCGCAGCCCACCGCCGGCGCTGTGCATCGGCAATCCGCTTGCGTGCGTCGGCGCTCAGGAACCGGCGCTTCTTCGGCTTCCCTGACTTGGTTGTAGCCGACTTCGCCGGCTTGGCGCTAACTGCGCCTTTGGATGTAAGCAGGGTCCGCACTTTGGTCAGTTGTGCAATCTCCGCATCGATTTGGGCAAGGATAGATTCAATTGACATTAGTCAAGGATAACCGATAGTTCAGTCGAGTAAACCACTTAGAAAGATTTTCTTTCATCCTGCTTCGAAAATTACTCATTTATGCACTTACCTTCCCTCATTGGGCACGGCTTGCGGTTGCCCGCTTCGGCTACCTTTCAACTCGAACCTTCGCACTTCCGGGCGCACTCCGCTCCACTTACTCTGCCTTGCCTACGCTCTGGTCCTTGTACGCCTTTTGCAGGATAAAGAATGCCTGCTTCTTCTCCCCCTGGTCTGAGATCAAACCTTTGCGGTTGAATTCGTCTTGAATACCAACCAGCGGCCGGTTAGGCGACCGAAAGTCCATCAGCAGCCACGGACTCATGCCCCGCAATTGCCCAATCCGATTCAACATACCGAGCTGATGGCGATAGATGCTGGCCTGATACTCCTCTGTCCAGCGATCGTTCTCGCTGCCGTGCAACCCGGCCTTCGCATCCCCGCCAAATTCGCTCATGATCAGCGGCTTCTGGTATGCAATACTCCAGTCGGTAACATCGGCTGTCTCGGGATGCTGCTCATACCAGCCGATATATTCATTGGTCCCGATCACGTCCAGCGCTTCGCCCAGCTTGTCATCCACGATCTTTGTATGTCCCTGCCCCCTCACCAACAGCGCCGCGGTGATCAACCGGGTTGGATCTAGCTCCCGCGCTCGCGCAGCCTCGGTCTCGATGAACTTAGTGCGCGCCGGAGTGTTCGGTGTCTCATTCGCCATCGACCACAGCACGATGGACGCATGGTTGCGATAAG
>Ga0302319_10005672_pt1 | contig 24976 bp, 24 predicted proteins | sample Bog_T0_2_FD_203319 | JGI IMG/M metagenome (GOLD analysis project Ga0302319, IMG submission 203319) | Peat permafrost microbial communities from Stordalen Mire near Abisko, Sweden - Bog_T0_2 | ecosystem: Environmental > Terrestrial > Soil > Wetlands > Peat | place: Sweden: Abisko, Stordalen Mire...
ACGGCCCAGAGCGCATTTTTTCCTTTAGACGCTGCTTTCAGGTTTAAGTTACTCTGCGGCAACCCAAGGTTGCCGCACAGCTCCCGACTGGGGGAGACGTGTCCGCCCTAAATCCGATGCCGTAGGCAGCGTGCTCTTACTCAAGGTCGCGGCGGATCACTCTCGCGTAAATCGAGCCATCCCTTGAACACTTTGAGGATATCTTCGAGCTTTCCTGGGTCTCCGTAGCCCTGAAATAGCTCTCCCTCGATTGAGCATCTCAGCCAGTCTGTCTCACTATTCTCAACGTTGATCTGACGAGCAATGAGTTTCGCATAGGAGGTCTGTGCCAGGTCGATTTGAACATGCCATCCAGGATTGTCCAACGTGTCAATCCTGATACCGTATGTATGCTCCCATGTGCCGTCGCATTCTTCTTGATACCACGTCTGTAGCCAATCAATGATTGTCATGATTACTGTCCCAATAGCTTTTTTGCGGTTCTGACGTCCTGTTTTGTGGCGGGCCGTGTCGTCTGTTTGCCGACGTTGACTTTGCCGTTCGGGCCGACTGACTTTGGTCTCTCCTGAACATGGGGAGTTGGAATCGTTTGTCCCGTCGCTTTATCGAAGTGTCCCTTGCCTGCTAGATCGATGTGCCCAGATACCGAAGGAGTTTGGTAAGGAACGGAGTTAGTTCCTGCGGATTTACTCAGGTCCGCTGCCATTTCCTCAGCCGTTTTGCTTTGTCCGGTTGAGGCTGCTGGCGCGGGTGCCGCCGTCGGAGCTGGAGTCGATGCAGATGCGGGTGCATTCGCATTGCTCGAATATAGTTTCGTTGGATATCCATTCGCCGAAAGGGCTGGGCCGCCCGAATTCACATTTGCGTCCCAAACCGCTTTCGCTACGCCCGATCCCCAAGCGAAGCCAGCATTTACCGCTCCTCCAACAAAGTTGGCAATGGCTTGACCTGCGGAAGACTCCTCAACCATTTGTAATGCCTCATCCGCTGTAGCTTCATCGAGGCAGCAATGCCCATCAGGGTCGGTTCGGACGAGCGGGTTGTTTAGCACATAGGCATACAGATTCAAGCTCTGTGGATCATCGAGCTTCGCATAAGGTACAGGCTCCTCTTTGGCGCTCCAATCCGGCGACATGAATCGTCCCATCGCACTGCTGTAGTAGCGCGCTTCGAAGTAGTCGTTGCCTGATTCTGCGTCACGTTCTTTGCCGGTAAAGTGATGTTCCGTCGCGTCGTCATTCGTTGCGAGTACGTTGACGGGCGCCGTGCATGGCACACCAAGCGGGTTACCTACATCATTCCCAAAAGGAAGGCCCGTGCAATTCTCGTCAACCTGCCCTGCGGCGTTGACCTGAACGCGTTTCGTCCCGAGTGGGTCAGTCAGTTCGAGGTGTATGCCCTTGGTATCGTATGCGGCGGTGAGCTTTCCTCCGGCCCAAACATTGGAGTGTTGCCAAGTGCCCGAACCGTTCAACTCTGTAACCTGATCGCCGCCCAGATCAACGAGGTATCGATTGGAAACGAAGCCCGATGTGGCGAGCGCCGGCGGCGCGCAGGTCGGGCTGGTTGCCAGGTTCGCGGAAACGAGTGTGTAAGCCGGTGGGGGCGCCGACAGCGCCCCTTTGGCGATACGCGTCCCACTCGCGTCGTAGACATACTGAGCCGCCGCCCCACCGGCCGCACGTTGCATCGCGCAGAGCTGCCCCTCGGCATCGTACCAGTATTGGTTCACGCCGTCGAAAAGCGTGTTACCCGAGTAGTCGTAGACAAACGTCGCCGAGGTGGTCCCTGACACAGACTGGATCTGGTTGTTAGCCGGATTGTAGATGGCCTTGATCTGCGGCGTTGGATTGGTTCCATTGCATGCGACGGTGGAGAACGCTTCCAAGGTTCTGTTGCCGAATGCGTCGTATGTCCAACAGGCATATTTGCCCAAGTACGCAGCAGGAGCGGTCGTATCGGGCGTCGCCGAAGTCAGCCTGTCCACCGCATCGTAATTGAAGAACCAATCACCCATTACGGAATCAGAGTGTACCAGAATGTTGCCGTTGGGTGCGTACCCGCCTTGCGGGACGTAGTAGTAATAAACGAGTCCATTGCTACCATCGGCTGCAGTTCCATCTGCCATCGGTCCAGCTATCGCCGTAAAGGAGGCGGAATTGAAATCGTTACTGTCGAAAGTGACAGAGGTGCTTATGGGCCAGTCTGTCGAACTTCCCGTACTGGAGCTTACTAATACGGAAACATCCCCATCGGTTTTTGCGGTGAGGAAGGTTCCGGCAGCGGTTTGAAGAGCTGTGCTGAGTGCGCTAGCGATAGTTTGCGGCGTGCTGCCGCTTGCAAACGAGGCAGTCGCGTTGACGCCGTTAACTGTAGCACTAACTATTCCGGCATCGTAAACGTTGGGCGTGACGTTGGTGCCACCAGAAAGATTACTCCCGGACAGGCTAATGTTGAAGGATGGCGATGGGTAGTACTGAGATTCCTGCGACGTTACACTTCCCGCAAGCGACGCAGTTCCATTTCCAGCCGTCCCCGGAGTATTCGATCTAACGGTGACCACAGATGCTGATGCGGTGGCCTTTACGGCGCTGTCCGCGAGATTAATACCCTGGGCCAAGCTGGATGCAATGGCAGAACTGGTGCTGTTGAGTGCATAGTTGACCTGGACTTGGGTGCCATTGACGGTGACCGTGACAATTCCGTTGTCAGGAATATTCTGCGGACAGCTTGCGTGAGGTTGACACGGATCCACCTGAATGTCCCCCTCGGACCCTCCAATGGTTATCGTGGCGTGAGCGTAGCTCGAAGCGGGATAGGTCGGACCCTGTTCGGTGCCACCAATAACGATCGCACCCAGGCTGTGAGTCGCGCCGCTGGAATCGCCGGTACCGTTGTCGACTTCGTACGAGATTCGTCCGCGGTTGTCATATAGGCGAGCCATACTTACCACCGCTGCGGAAGACCCGTTCGGGATGTCTAACTTTGCCGCTGTGAAATGACCGAATGGGTCATAGTTGGTGGGACTGAGCAGAGTAGGCGCAAAAGAGTAGGTTGCGGCGGGCCACACAGTCGTTGCCGGCTGGTCCTGAACCACCGAACTCGTGATGTGGTCAGCATTGTCATAGACTGTCTTCCACGTCATGGAAGGTACTGTTATGGGGGTGGTATTTGAGTGGGCCGCCTCAGTTGCCGTGACAGTAGTCGCAAATATCCCGTTGTTCGATTGCACCGGATTGCCAAGCAAGTTGTACGTGTACTGAAACATACCGGTCGTGGCAGTTGAAGTACATCCCGTGCCCGTGAGGCATTGTTGATCGGTGCCCACTCTGCCCATGGCGTCGTGATTGCTTTGAATGCGGATGGCCAGAGCTCCCCCTGGAATGGAGGTCTGGGCGGTTGTTGGGCAGCTTCCGGGCTGTTGCCACTCCGCCGTCAATCGACCAAGCGGATAGGGATCGTTGGCAAAAGAGAACTTCGCATCGTACTGATAACAGGAACTGAGGTCGGAGACGGACCCGGTTGAATTGGAAGTTGCCACCGAATACGACTTGCCGTACATCCTGCTCATGACGTCGTATTTATACGTGGTGATGACACCCCGCGCATCTGTTCTCGTGCAGGGTACATTGACATCGCCAGCGCACGCAGTCGCATTGGTGATCGAATAGGTATAGAGGTCTGCCGTAGATCCAGACTCGGGATTCAATGCCGAAGTAAGTCTGGAAAGAGGGTCGTATGAAAACGATCTCGATAGGCCATGTTGATTTACGGCAGTCATATTGCTTAACGGGTCGGTTGTGTAGGTCGTCAAATAGCCGGTTCCTGCTATCTCCAATCCACAGGCGGCAGGGGTCCCGCTGCCAAGCGAACCAATCTCGCAGACGTATTTCAGTCGCCCCAATCCGTCGGTCTGTTGAATGTGTTGTACATTCGTACTTCCGTTGAATGGGTCTGTCGTTTGGGCTGCGGTACCGGCAAACGACATAATGCGCACGGCGCCGTCAGGCAATGTAGTCTGAATCTTTCTCCCCAGCGCATCATATGCGTACTGCGTCAGCCCATAGGTCACGTCGTTGGTTGAGCAGTAGGGGTTCGTAACGGACGAGACCCTGCTCATCACGTCGTAAGCGGTCTGCACCTGAATCCCGGAACTGCATTGAGGGGTGATCGTGCTCGTATTGATTACGCGCCCAAGGCCATCGAAGGACTTCGTTGTGGATGTCGTGGTTCCATTTGTATCCACCGTGTGCTGCTCTTGAATTGCAAAGGAATTCGGAGCATCCGTGTAGGTGTAAGTAGTCGTCCCTTTCCCTGAACTCCCCGAAGTACCGTCAGTCGTCGTGGGCGCGGTGATCTTACGAACCCGATGGAGAGGGTCAGCCGTGCCGCTTGATGGATCCACATAGGAGTATGTCGTGACCTGGCTGTTCCAGTCCGAATGAGAGGTTTGCCTGCCGGTGTAATAGTTGTAGGCGTAGTTGTCGACGAGAGTCGTCTTCGGGTGCGTCACCTTTGTTAGGTAGGAGTTCGTTGGCGCACTTGGTGTGCCTTTTGAATAGCTGTCAGCATAGCTGAATTGTGTGACATTTCCCGCAGGATCAGTGGTACTGAATAGCTGCCCAGTGAGATCGTAGATATGGGTCGTCTTCAACCAAGACCCAGATGCACAAGCGCCCGAAGAAATCGAAGTACACTTCGACTCAGTTGTTAGGTTGCCTCTCCCTGTTACCTTTGCCGTTGAGTAATTTGCGTCATCGTGATTAAGGATTCCTGTACTCACAGTCGTGGTGAGTGGAAATTCGTCATAACCATATTGGGTGATCGAGGAAATGACTCCTTGGGTTCCTGGCCCTCCGCTGCCGTCCGTAACTTCGACCTGAGTTGGCTTGTTCACGATATGCGCCAGCGCAAAGTTGTTGGGAGTACCGGCTGGACACGCCGCCTCAGCTCCAAAGCCGCAAGACGAAGTCGGGTATGTAGTAAACGTTTCTCTCAACCATTTGCCCGCTGGCACATTGCACATCGTGGACGAGTAGGGATACGTGTCGGATTCATCCTTCTCGGTTACGTTGTCCCACTGGTCATAGACGAAGCGATTGCATTGCTGAATTACCGGATTTGCGTCGTAATAGGTCGTCTGAACGGTCGTAGGTTCGCCCCCGCTGTAATTTGTAGCGACAGATCTCATATGCGCGCCACTAGCGCTATAGATATCGGTTAGGGTCTCCTGTGGTGTCGCCACGCCCTTGTTGAAGACCGTACTGTAAAGAAAAGACTGAGTTGACGAATGAATGGTCTTGGTCCCGTCTGGAGCGGTTTCTGTCGATCCGCCGGAAGTGGAATTTGGGTACGCATAATTCCAATGGCTTGTCGCTCCGGACCCGGAAGAGAGGTACACATCCGTCACAACGAGAGTTGATTCCGCCACGTAGCCGGAAGCTTGTTCTCCAATCGCGCGAATCCCCCATACGAATTGAACAGAGCCTCCGGTCGGAAAGGTGATGGTGTCAATGGTTGCGTAAACCGGATCATACGTGAATGTGTAAGCGGTCCCGTCGGGATAGGAGACATTTGTCACGCCCGTGATGGATGTTCCAGCACTGCTTTCATTCACGGTGAACCCTTGCCAGTAGTAGTTGACCGGGGCTATATATGCATTCGAACTCATCTCCGAAGACAATGGATGCGGCATGAGAAATGACCCGAGCACAAATCCTTCTGTCGTGATCTTATAGTCAACTGATGAACCATTCGAGTCCGGTGCCGTATAGGTGCAAGTGGCTGGAGTCCCAACAGGTTCGTTTGAGAATGGGCAACTCCCGGTCATTGAAGTGAACAACGTCCGGCCTTCGCTATCATGGCCATTGTTGATGTTTCCATTCGAGTCTTCCAGGGTTCCATCCTGAGACACTTTCGTACCGTCGGGCTCAACCGCGGACGGAGTATTTGAATTCAACGAGGTCAATAAGGCTGACCCATCGATGGTCATGCCAGTTGCCGCATTCGAATATGCGACGCAATTTGGATTCGCTTCATAGCCGCCATCGTCCTGCACGAAGTTTGCAAGATTCAGGTCGTGCATAGCACCACTGGCGTCCTCGTAAAGAACTGGTCCGGTTTGCGTACACCCGTAGTAATATGCAACCTGCACCTGCGTTCCATTCACCGTTTCCATGACTGGACCACTTTGAATAACTTGGCCGGAAGTTAAATTGATCAAAGGTCCATTCGTCGTCCAAGGCCCATTTGGTGAAGGTCCCGGCGGCGCGTAGTCCGCACCTTCCCAGGTGTAGTTGGCGGCATTGTTCGATATCCCTTGAAATTGAAGGGAGACCGTCGATGCAGAGTTATACATCAAGGTTCTTCCGTAGTGCGGACCGCGTCCACCTGGCAATGGTTCAATGAGCGGCAGATTGACGGTTAACGCGCCCGAAAGTGGGTTGACTTTCCAGATCGAGGTCGATTCCATCGGTCCCGGAGGCCCACTCGGATTGTGAGCGTCAGCTGCGTTTCCCGGTGGCTGTTGGGCGATTGCCGCCAAAACAGAGACAAATGCAAAGAACAGCACGCAGAGTGCACACCTAGACCTGTCGATCAATTGTAGGCTCCGGTAAGAATGTCTGATTGAAAGTCTCGATGAGTCTCTACGACGGGCTTCGTTTTGTCAACATTCAGGAAGAAATATCCTTCTAGTAACCAATCAGAGTTATTACCTTGTAAATAGCGACTTGTCTGCTGCCGAGGCAGATACGAACTTTCGCCTCGCTGCTACACACGATCAAGCCCTAGTACGCGTAGTCCTTCACACACACCTAGCGATGCCCGCATTCCGTCCAGGCTGGAATACGGCGCCACGGTGTAAAGGGACGCAAGGGCTCTTCGCGCGTACACATCGTTGAGAGACTTCGACCCGCGTCGCCCGATGCTACGGCGCCACCAACGGCACCTCTTCCGCCCAAGAGCGGAGGGCAGCGTGAGCATGTCATGCGGGCGCCAAGTGGGTTGTGCTTCTTCTCAAACCTCTCGTTCATGTAATCCAACACCGACTAGGCCTTCCGCAGTTCCATGCCTCACGTAATTGTGCCTGCCCGTGCGATCCAGCCGCTTCCCAGGCGTTATCGGCAGTGCACACCGCATCGCCATCAGCGGCGACGCTGCCAGCATGATGACATTTACAACATCGCCGCGCTGTCGAGGAGGATTGCGTCGAGTTCTGCGTCGGCGTCCTCTGTTTGACCGTCGACCTTGCACACCGAAGCCGGCGCCATGATCTCCATCGAAGAGCGCTCGGAGGTCGAACGCACCCATTCGCGGGGCCATTAGCGTTCCGCCCAATGTGACCTGCCTTCGGTATGACGCCGGGCAAACGACGGCCCCAGGCGCCTCTCAAGGTCTAGGGAGGGCATCCTGGATGATGCTCCGATGTCTCCTGCGGGAGTCCGTCATAGGTGCAAAACTGGAAGAAAGCCGAACCGTGCCGAATTGCACTGCATCTTTCCGTGAATAACCAGAAAGTTCGATTCCTTACGTGCTTCCTATACTAGATAGGCCTGAGAGAGAACCACTCTCTCGCGGCGCCGGTTGTCAATTCTGTTCGACTCCGGATTACAGAAGATTTCTCGACCGCGAGCAGAGAATGTTCACCCCGCCCAAGCTTTGCGGATGGACACTTCCCTTATCAATACTGTGCCTTTGGTCGTGCCCAAATCAAAACCACTATTGGCTGACCAGAAACAGGAAGTGCTCAAGGAGAATGACAATGTCGACTGAGTTTGCAAAGCCCACGAAGTATCCGCTGCTTGAAACTGTGCTCGCCTATATGGGCATCCCCATGAAAGGCAAATTCACTGTTAAAGACGTCGCCGACGCATTCGGCGTGACGACGCGAACAATCCAAACCAGGATGAAGCGCGGCAGCCTTCCCTTCAGAGACCTGCCAGGCCATTCAAAGTTCCTGGCGATGGACCTCGAAAGGTTTCTCCAGGAAAGCTCGAAGGCACCTTTTATAGCTACCTAGAACTTCAATGTATTTCTGATGACTTCGCGATCTGGTCTGGTCAAGTCAATGGCTTCGCGAGCAATCGCAATTAGGTCAATATTATCTGCAAACTTAGACATTACACCTCTATGGTTTCGGTAATGAAAGGTAAGATATGATTTCGCAACGCTTCGTAATTGGCAATGAAATTGCTGTCGAACATCAAATTCCTTCCGAGATCTTCGCAGCTCCGGGTACACCGCCGGCGACGCTGAAAGAGCTTGTAGATATAATCGCCGCACGCGGCGATAAGAACCTCGCCATGCTTCGCCATACAGCTGTCAAACTCTCCGAGTTCTTGGACAAAGCGATCGGGGAAATCTCCATCGATTTGCTGGTGGACGTTCGCTCGCCGTTCAGCGATTTCCTCCGGATGCGCAAGTATGCGGACAATTCAATCCGGACTTATCGGCAGAACACTCAGCGTTTAATCCGGTGGGCAGAGCAGCTTGGGTGGGTTTCTGGTAAGCAGTCGATCGAGGAAGCCTGGAAGCCTTTCCTGGACGCGCTTGCGGGCGATCCTCGAGCCTACAGCTGCATCGTCTATCATGCGATTCAAAGTCGCAGGCTTCCATCGGAGTTCTCTGTCGCCGACCTCGACGCCTGGGGCGAGGCCATGCTATTGGCCGGCCGGCAATACAGAACTGTTCGGTCCGGAAAGTGGAACTTCCGCAGGGCAGTGGCGGGCGCAGGTTTAAATGCCTCACTCCCAAAGCTCGATCCTGCGCCGCGCAAATCTATCTACCGAGTTCGATTGTCTGAACTGCCCGAGCCTCTCGGCTCCGAGGTCAAAGAGTTGCTGGCCTGGAAACAGCTTCGGTTTGTCAGAGGACGGCCACAGTGGACCCGCCATCGCCCGGTAAGTTCCAAACAACTCTTGAGTAACATTTGCCGCCTGTTTGGCTACGCAAAGAATGTTGGAAACTTCAACGATATAAATACTCTCAGATCTCTATTCACTGAGGAGATCGTGTCGGCGTTCGTCGATTGGGGATTGAACGAGCGCGGCCTCCATCGCGGCTCACTTCGGTGCCTCAGTATGCTCTATAGCGGACTGAGGCACCATCCCAAGTATAAGGACCAGAACTACGAATGGTTCATTACATTGTTTGATGAAATCCCGGAAGATGACGACTCCATTTCTCAGGAGAAGAAGGCCAGGAAATCCGTGCCATTCGAAGATCTCCGCAGGATTCCTGCGGAGATTCGGGGAACCCGAATGAAGCTAAGCAAGGATGATCCGAAAACATCCCGCCTGTTCCACGATGAATTCATGATAAGCATGCTCACCACATTGGCATGGCGACAGAGGAACCTTCGCGAGTGTCGCCTTGGCGAGCCTGAAGCCGCCAACTTGTTCTTTGCGCCACTGCCACCCTTTATTCACATCGCTAAACCAAAGTGGGTGATAGAAGCACTCGCAAAGAACGCCAACCAGGCCTTTTGGCAGATCTTCTTTCGCGAGGACGAAACGAAGATGGGCCAGAAGGTCCGCGGCATCTTGCCACGAAGGTTGATCCCTTTGCTAGAAGAGTATCTCGCTGTCCACAGACCTCGCCTGATCCACCAAAAGGACCCAGGAACTCTGTTCCTTAATGAAGATGGTTGCGCCATTGATTACCAGATCATGACGTACCACATATCCGAGATCGTGCTGAAGCATTGCGGGCGTAGAATGACCCCGCACCTCTTCCGGGATGCGTTTGCATACGCCTATTTGGACGTTCACCCCGAGGACTTTTTAACGCTGAGTAAGATTCTTTGGCACAGATCCATCAAATATACGCTTGGGGTCTATGGCAGAAACTTCGACGAATCGAACGGCGTTCGCCGCGTCGACGAATGGCTAGGCGAGGCAGCTTAAGCCAGAACTTTGCCGGCTGAATACATTGTTGGACATCCCTCTCCGATTTACAGCTAATCGTGCATCGCGGAAGGCGGCATCCGACCCGTCATGGACATGATGGGTTCGTCTATTGCCCGTTCAATAACTGACTAACTGCCTTCTTTAGGTTGCACCTCTGGTAGATAGCACCCAGAACATACCGTCAGATCCGGGCCAACCAACGCCTTGGAGAGAAATAGTTCTAATCAGCACGTAGCCCATTCATCGTCGAGCATATCTAACTGTAACTTCTGGCTAGATGTTCTGGATTGATTATGAGCTATGTAAACTCCCACCCTGTCACTAATCGACACGCACTCCGGTAGAGAAGTATTTCAAGAGGATTTATATGAATGGCTTTCAGGATTTACCAACGGATCGTATTCGTGTTTCACCTCGTCACCTCGGGCAGATGCGCAGACCTGACTTCTGTGGTCATTGCTTCTGGTATTCAGTAGCCCTTGGCTTCAGGCATCCTTTCGAAATGTCGATGCCTGGAATTCTCTTCAACATGGACCGCTTCGAGAAGATTCTGGTTGAGGCCCACTTCAACTCAAACAAGTCTGCTCCGAAATGGCTGTTGAGCCTTGGTTGCAAGGAACCCGTAGCCTTCCCCACAAAGATGACCGAGGATCTTCCGAAACTTGGCCTGACACTGGTTGGAATGCCCGACGCTGTCTTCAAGAAGAAAGACGGGAGCCTGGTCCTGGTCGATTACAAGACTGCCAAGTACAAAGGCGCCGATGACCCTTTCATGCCCATTTATGAGACGCAGCTTTGGGGTTATGCTCGCTTGCTTGAGCATGCAGGTGTCGGAACTGTAAGCACCGCTGCGCTAGTCTACTTTGCTAACACCTTGTCCGACTACGCGGAGAACCCGCTCGATCTTCTCACAAGCGAAGGTCTTCGCGTTCCGTTCGCAGTCCAGATTCACGAGGTTAAGCTCAACCTACCCGCACTCAACCCGTTGCTCAAGACCTTTCGGGACTATGCGGATAGGTCGGCACCTCCGGAATCGGTCGCCGGTTGCAAGGTCTGCAAGCGGCTTAACTATCTCTTCGATCTGGAATACAAACGGCGCAACTCCGAGAAGATGATCTCTGACCTCGAGAACAGAGACTCCGTCATGCAGAGGAATCTCATATGGACATTGGCCAACGAGAGACGTGAGGCGCGCGCGCACGAGTCCATCGGCTGGGAAGGCAACTTGGCCGATTCCATGTCCGACGCAACAGACTGCATCCCTGCGGCCTGGGACTGTTAGCAGGCGCCCAGACGGGTGATTGGAATCGAATGTTCAACGTTGAAGGATTGATGGACAGCCGGCCAGAGACCGGCTGGCTATCAATGAACCTTTCACCTCGGAGACTCCCTCCCGCGCGATAAAGGAACTTATCCAACTGCTTGAGGTTAAAACTGTCCAGCCCATAGTGGCTGCTAAAGCTGATCACTGCTGCGCAGAAGTCCGCATAGACCCAAAGGTCCTGCTCAAGGAACGTTCCGAACTTATCTTGCTTCTGGTAGGCCCATAGACATGCCCTGGCATTGCCGTCATAGATCGTATAAGCCGTGGGGTTGTGCCAGCTGCAGAACTTGGAGGCGAACGAAAGGTATCTCCGCAGCGGAGGGCAGATGGTGATGCGATCAACGGCTACGTGCGATCCCTGGGCCAGAAGAGGATCGATGTCAATCCCGACTATGTGGCGAGCAAGGGTCTCAACGTCGATGTCGTTTATCCGCGTGTTGTAGAGCTGGTTCAAAACCACAATCTTCAAGAGAACGTGGGAGCAACGACGCATCAAGAACAATCATTCGATGCAACACTCCAAGGGAGTCATCGGCCAGACTCATGATTCCGTTTGCTCGCTGCCCATATTGCTCACCCAGCTTCTCGTGAAAGTTTGAATCCGAAGAGTCCATCCTCACGAGGACAAGCGGATCGCATTTCCTACCCGGTAACTATGTTCAAGCACTATATACAGCTGAGCTATAAGTCTAAGAGTACTTGGGCAAACATGCGTCTTTTTATACAGACCGAATTAAGTTGACCGGTTACCTTTGCTGAGATATTCCGTCTCGACATTCCTCGTCAATCTGGAGAATGTACGAATGTTGGCCATCGTGCCATGACGGTTGGATGAGAGGTAACAAATGCGCAAATACAAGGTTGGGATCACATGTTTTCTGGCGTCGCTATTGGTCGTTTTCATCGCCGGGTGCGGACAGGAGACAGTCACTGTTCCTACTGTGGTCTCGACCATCCCCGCCAATGGGGCTACCGCCGTCCAAATCAACACAACAATCAGCGCAACGTTTAGCATGGCGATGAACCCCTCCACGATCACGGCCTCATCGTTTACGGTGACGGGTCAAGGTGGAGCGGCAGTAGCAGGTGCCGTCACGTACAGCGGGCTAACTGCAACGTTCACCCCGGCAGCTCCTCTCGCATTTGGCTCTATCTACACCGCGACCATTACGACGGGAGCCACGGACATGGGTGGTACCTCTCTGCTTGCGAACTATGTGTGGAGCTTTACTACGAACACCCCTCCTCCGGCGGTTATATCCACGATTCCCGCGAATGGAGCCACAGCTGTTTCAATCGGCCAGGTGCTGAGCGCAACCTTCAGTGAGGCTATGGCCCCGGCAACAATCGGTGCGTCAACCTTTACCGTAACTGGACCGGGTGGAACTGCCGTAGTAGGAACTGTGACTTACTCCGGCGTGGTTGCGACTTTCACGCCGTCGGCCAACCTGGCCTTCAACACTGCGTACACGGCGACAATCACGACCGGTGCAACGAGCGTTGCCGGTACCCCATTGCCAGCCAACTACGTGTGGACCTTTACAACCCTCGCCCCGGCGCCCACGGTAATTGCAGTGGTTCCGTTGAATGGCGCCACGGGCGTGCCTCTCGGCCAGGTGCTCAACGCAACATTTAGCGAGACGATGAACTGTGCGTCCCTTACCGCCGCCAGCTTCACTGTTATGGGGCCTGGAGCCAATGCCGTAGTGGGATCGGTAAGCTGCGTGGGCAGCGTCGCCACGTTTACGCCAAGTGCTCAACTTGCGGTTAATACACTGTATGCGGCCACAATTACCACTGCAGCGGCGAACACAATGGGCACTCCACTGGCGGCCAATTATGTTTGGACCTTCAGGACCGTTCCGGCCCCCACCGCGCCAACGGTTATCTCCACCGTGCCGGTCAATGGTGCAACGGGCGTGCCCATCAACCAGGCACTCAGCGCCACGTTCAGTGTGGCAATGAACCCTGCCACAATCACGGCGACCAGCTTTACGGTGACTGGCCCCGGCGGAGCTGCTGTGACAGGAATAGTCACGTATGTTCCCGCGGGCTCGGTTGCAACGTTCACACCGGCGGCGAACCTTGCAGCGAACACCGTGTACACGGCCACCATCACTACAGGGGCAAAGGATCTTGAAGGCACCGCGCTGGCAAATAACTACGTGTGGTCCTTCACGACAGCGGCTTCCATCGTTGCCATACCACCAACAGTCACATCGACGATCCCTGCCAACCTTGCTACGAACGTGCCACTCAATCAGATCGTGAGCGCGACGTTCAGCAAGGCGATGAACCCTGCCACTATCAACTCGACAACATTCACGCTGACAGGTCCAGGAACCACTCCGGTTTCCGGGCTGGTTGCTTACGCAGCGGTTGGAAATACCCTGACATTTACACCGACAGCGAATCTGGTGGCCAGCACCCTGTATACAGCCACGATCACAACCGGAGCTCAGGATCTGGCAGGCACTGGGCTGGCCAGTAACTATGTGTGGACCTTTACCTCAGGCGCTGCTGTAGTCACAACCCCGCCGGAGATTGTTTCAACTGTCCCGGCAAACGGAGCCACTGGCGTGCCCTTGAATCAGGCAGTCAGTGCCACGTTCAGTGAGGCGATGAATCCGCTGACCATTACTTCGGGGACCTTCCTGCTTTATCAGGGCACGTCCGCTAGCGGAACTCCGATACCGGCAACGATCACCTACGATCCCGTCAACTTCATTGCCACACTGACGCCCACGGGGCTGCTCACCGCCGGCACCAGCTATACCGCAACGGTGACCAATGGAGCGACTGACACCTTCGGCAATCCATTAGGGACCACCGGCGCGCCGAATCCGTGGACCTTCACAACCGGCACTGTAGTTGTCCCGCCGCCGATCGTCCTTGGGCCAATAATATCGCTGTTTGGCGCCTTTGGCGGCAATGCCGGGATTACCAACGAGGGACTCTACACGGTCGTCAATGCGGATATCGGAACCACTGGCGCATCCACCAAGATAACCGGATTCCACGATGACTCCATCATGATTGGCGGAGTGCCGCAATGCACCTATACGGAGGGGGCAGTTTCACCCGGTACGGGACTTGTGGGAACTAAGAGCGCTTTGGGAACAGGCGTAATTGCGATTTTCACAGCTCCAGGCACATCGGAGCCTACCACCGCATGCCCCGATGAAGGGACCGCCGCTACTATGACCATCGCCACCACAGCCGCGGCGGAAGCACTAACTGCATACAACACTCTTCAATGCAGCTGCAACCCCGCCGCGGGCACCACACCCAGCGCAGTTCCAGGCGCCGCTCTGCCAAGCGAGTTGGGCGACCTGACCCTGGCCCCCGGCACCTGGACAAACGCAACCACAGTTGGCATAACGAGTGGGAATCTTACTCTCGACGCTAAGGGCGATCCTAATGCTTACTGGATCTTCCAGATCGGAACCACTCTCACTGTAGGCGAGGCCCTGTCCCCTCGAAGTGTCACACTGATCAACGGCGCCAATGCTGCGAATGTCTACTGGGTGGTCGGGAGTGCCGCGACGATCAACTACGGAGGCGGCGGGACGATGGTAGGAACCATCATCTCTACTGCGGCGACCACGCTTTCCAGTCCCGCACAGAACACCACGACGTCGGCAACGACATTCTTGACTGGCAGAGCGCTGGCATTGTTTGCGTCGACCACCATGGTGAACGCCATCATCAATCTGCCCTAGGAGCATGGCGGAGACCGCCGCAGGGACGGTCTCCGATTCTTTCGGCGATGCAATGTTCGGTATGTTCGGTTCGAGTCAGGTTAACCCGCCACGGTGGTATTTCGATCATCGCGACGCGCAGTTCAGGAGACGACAATGAGATTGAGCGTAAAGACGATTGCCACCGCGGCATTTGCCGTTTTCCTAACTCCAACGTTCTTGCTCAGCGCCTTCGCTGCGGAAAAACCTTCGACCGGCTTCAAAGACGATAAGTCAGTGGACTCCAGCTCATCGGTGCCTGCCGAACCGGCTGCAGTGTTGCCGTCGGCGCCGATTCCATCATTCTCAATGGAAGCCGCCATGCCGCAGTCGCAAGGCTTGGACAGCGGCACTCCCAAGATTGAATGGTTCATGGGCTACACATATCTGCGCGCCGTGCCATCGCTTACCGCGGGCAATCGGATGATGTGGCTCAACGGCGGCAGCACGTCCGTCGCGTTCAACCTGAACCGCTATTTTGGAATTGTCGGTGACTTCGGCGGCTATAACGAGACGCGGCTCCTTCTTACCACCGGAAACCCTCCCACCGCGCTCGGCTCAGCCCAGGCAGTCACGGATGGAACAGTATTTACCTATCTCGGCGGCCCGCGCCTCTCCTTCCGGAAGTTTGATAGAGTTACTCCCTTTGCCCAGGTTCTGGCAGGTGGCATTCGCGCAAGCGAGGAGACGATCTGCGAGCCATGCTTACCGATTCTTCCCGTTGAGAATGCCTTTGCCTTGACTGCTGGAGGTGGAGTCGACGTCAGAGTCCACCATCGTTTCGCCATTCGTATCTTTCAGGCCGAATATCTGATGACGCGCTTCGAAGATCTCGATACCGGATCCAGGGCAATGCAAAACGACATACGCCTCTCTTCCGGAATTGTGCTACGCTTCGGCGGTCATAGCGCTCCTCCGTTGCCGCCCCCCTCGCCAGTCACTTATTCCTGCTCGGTCCTTCCTTCGTCGGTATATCCCGGAAGTACGGCCGCAGTGTCCGGCACAGCTTTAAATCTGGACCCCGCAAAGACTGCCGTTTATACGTGGTCGGTTGATGGCGGAACAGTCTCTGGAACATCGAGCACGGCAAGTATTGACACGGGGAACATTGCTGCAGGTTCCTACACGCTTAAGGGCCACGTATCTGAGGGAGACAAGCCGAGCCAGAATGCCGACTGCACCGCTTCCTACATGGTGAAGCCATTTGAGCCGCCGACTGTCAGTTGTACAGCGAGCCCATCCAGCGTAATGGCAGGAGATCCTTCAACGATTACGGCAACCGGCGTCAGTTCTGAGAATCTCCCTCTGACTTATAGCTATAGCGCAACCTCAGGTTCCGTAAGCGGAAGCGGCACGACCGCGACTCTATCTACCGCCGGCGCTTCGACCGGAGCCATAGGGGTGACCTGCAACGTAGTCGATGACAAGAGTCAGACTGCCTCAGCCACAACGACTGTTACGGTCGCTGCTCCTGTCATCGCAGCAAAGCCGGTAACGAGCGCCCTGTGCTCCATTCAATTCGATCGCGACGCTCATCGTCCGTCCCGGGTGGATAACGAGGCGAAGGCCTGCCTGGACGAAATATCGCTCAATCTACAGCGCGACGCTGATGCGAAGCTGGCCATCGTAGGGAATGCGGCCAGCGGAGAGAAAGGCGCCAGAAAGCTTGCCGCTGAGCGCGCCTCAAACACAAAGACGTATCTCGTGAAAGAAAAGGGCATCGACGCATCCCGGATCACCGCGTATAGCGGCTCGCAGGATGGCAAGGTTGTTTCTACAACCTTGGTCCCATCGGGGGCGACGATGGATACCACGGGCGATATTCCAGTGCAATAGCGCGCACTGTAATCTCCCCATTAATAATCGTCATTGTCATGTCCTGTAGAGAAGAGCCTTTCGACACTTGGCAGCTCTTTCACCGGACCATCGAGTGTTGCCGTCAATTACAAGTCGTCCAGGCAATCCAACCATCGTCAAGTCAAGGAGAAACGCCGTCGCTGGATTCTATTCAGGCGGAAGGTGGGATGGCGTCGAAGGACTACGTGAGGACCGCGATGTCGTCCTCTCGTCGAAGAGCTTGCACGGCTGATGCGGGGGCGCGCCAGCCACTCCCCCGTCGCAGCAAGTATGCAATGCCGTCGAGGCCAAAGCGCAGGCCTTCTGCGTCCTGCGCTTCGGCGACGCCGTCCGTTATCAGCGTCCATGCGTCGTCCTCGGCGATTTCGAAACGGAAAACAGGCGAGGAATGGTGCCTTAGCTCCTTACCAGGCTCCCATGTCACCCCGAGGGTTGGCGGTCGTCCCTGGGGCATTTTGGAGGTTGATTTGAGGGGTCAATGTGAGCAACTATGCCCACTTGAAAACGGACATACCCCTACGACCTTTTGCGCAGCCAGTCCCGTGAGGGACAGGCCGTCCGTGGCAATAGGGTGGGTGGCTCGGGTGCTGATGTCTACGCTGTGTCCGGCGCCGGGATCACATGTGCGGAGCGTAGCACCAATCTCGATTTCGCCCATGTTCACAACGGCTCAGACTGGATTCCTGATCTTTGAGAATCTCGATGCAGGCATGGTGTGGCTTCGGCTAGGCAGTGTTTGACTGGGTTTGTCTAGGCTTGGAGTGAGGAAGTAAAAGCAGAACAGTAGAAGACGAAGGCCCAGAGCGATCTGGGCCTTTTCTACGTGAGCTGGATGGCTACGATCCTGGCCGTTGCCGGGGTTCCGGCGGCGGGCCTAACTTCCTGGATATATTCTGAAACTCCCGTGCGCTCTTTGCCATCGCCTCAATCAACCGCGCTGGAGGCGGCTCCTTGGCAGCAATTGCAGCTCGCTCGTCATCCAGGATGGCCTCTTCCGATTCCACAAGGTCCATTAGTGAACCGGAACTATCGCCTGCCAGCAGGCGCGCGCGGATCGCCGCCCGCAGCGCGATGATCTCCGGTGGATGAGCATTGTTCAGATCATCATTCATGGACACCTCTTGACCTTCAATCCAGTTTGATCCATGCTTTCTGCAGGCGTCGAGAGGATCAGTTCATGGTGGATCGCCAATCAGAACTGCCTGAACCTGACCCCGGCGAAGAGCGCCGGCGGATCAAAGACCTGTCCGAACCCATCAAACCGATCACAACCGACTTTGCGCGGCTAAAGAGGATCAAGGCGGAGCTGGGTGAACTCTACCGGGCGGTCATCGCAGTCCAACGGGGTTGACCTGGGAACTCAAGGTGAGGCAGAATGCTGTTCATGACAGAGCAGAAGACACCTCCGCCAGCCGGTCCCGCGCCGAAGCCCACCACGAAGGAAACAACTGACGAGCGCGTAATGCGCGTGGCACGCGAAGTGATGCGCCGACGGCATGGTGCGCTCCGCGAACTGGCCAAGTGAGATCGATGGCCACAATCTTGACCTGGGGCTCAAGGTAAGGGGAGAATATCTTCAGGCGTCAAAGGGCCTGACTCTCGGAGGAACAGACGATGAACATCGATGAACGCCTGATAGCACTGAAGGAAAGTGTCGAGCGGCATCACCGGGAGATGCAGGAAGCCCGTCTCCAGACTAAAGACACCGGTACCCAGATAAACGAAACCGATCGGCGTTTTGAACAGTTGGGCAACTTTGTCCACGAAGTGGAGATGGCATGCGCAAGCCAGTCACTGTCCATCATGTCCAGGTACGGATGAGCGGAGGCCTTTCTGCGATCGATACAGCACCAGGCTTCATTTGTGCTCACCGCAGCAGAGCCAGATTCGCACCGCTAGCTTGTGGTTGTGGCCAACATGGAAGCCGTCGCGGCTGGATGCCGATCGCGCTACGGGGTTTCGAGGGGCTTGTTGGCGATTCGGTTGGCCGCATCCAAAACCCGGCTGTACAAGCGGTCCAACCAGCGGAAGGCCAACCACTCGTTAACCTCAAGATTGAAGATGAAATCCCATTTCTTGCCTTCGTCTGTCAGGCGATACCGGCGGCATTCCTCCGCATCGCAGCGATCATCTCGTGCGCGAAGTCCAAAGATCGCGGGCCCCTGAACTCCACATAACCGTAGCTATCGTTGTTCTCACAACTGTTGAGTGTCTCAACCCCCTCAATCCGATTCATCACTCGGATGAGGTCAGCGATCCCTGCATCTACTTCCACCAGGGCACCGTGGATGGAGATTGCAATCTGCTCGTGTCTGTGTCGCGAAGGGCATTTGTCCCGATTTAACAAGAAGTCGCGCGGAATCTCGGCGGCGTCTAAGGCTTCAAACACCTTCTCAAGGCTGAGGACTTCGGTCAGGACAACTGGGCCATTCCCGTTCCGGTCAGTCTGCCCGTCGATCCTGCTGTCGAACGCATCGTTGGTCATGGGTCCAATTTACCTCAGTTCCGGCGGCCACCCAACATACTTCGGCCGCGGGTACCGGCGGCCTTCAACTCCTCTTCCAAGCGGCCATCTTCAGTTGCCAGAATATCCTTGAGGCCACTGAAGCTGTGGTGGCCGGTCAGAAGGCAAGCGCGGATCGCCTTCCGTAGCGCGGCGATCTCCTGTGTATCCATATCGTCAGCCATAGGTTCTCTCCTCAACCGGAATTCACCATGAGTCCAGATTGTATATTTGCCTGGGATTCAAGCTGTTTCACCGAAGAGTTCGACAAAGGACTCGACGAGCGGTTTAGCCCAGGACTTGATCGCCAGGCGGAGAGTTCTACGATCCAAGCCGTCGCCGGGTCTGTTGGGGATCTGCTATCTCACCAGCTTTGAGATTTCCAGCAATGAAAACGGTGGGATGGTCCCAACGCCAGTGAATTGATCCGACTTGATAAGGCCCCCGTCAATATACCGCTGCCAGCCCCCTGTCTTCGGGTTCATGAACCAAATCTGCTGGATGCCCTTCTGCTCATAACGGGCGAATTTGATGTTGAGAATAGTCATGCTTTGCCGAGGGCACAGAACCTCGAAGACGGCCATTGGAATATGCGTGACATACTGCTCATCCGAAGCATCCCGACTTATAACTGTCACATCTGGAATGAGACTGTTCAAGGGTGCTGTCTTGTTTGTGACTTCCGGATAAACCTTTATATTCCACTCATCGTCATGCATCCCGAACCAAGCAATAAGTGCTGTCACCCAGGCGCCGTGGGTTAAGGTTAGCAATTCGGCGTCTCTCCATTCCACATAGCCATCGATCAACTCCGGCTCTCGTTCGTAGTCACCGGCTTCGATCAGAGCTTCGAACTGTTCATCCGTTAGAGGCCCATTCTCTACAAGCTTCATTTCCGCCCCTTTCCGTCGGCTTCCCCGCGCGTCTAGCAGGTTAGAGCTTCCTGAACTCTTCCGTCAGCCTCCGTTCCATCTGGTCCAGCCGCTCAGCCTGGTGGGCACGCTGTTCATCGAATTGCGCCTTCACATGATCGAACCGCGCGTCCAGAAGGGCCTTCGTCTTATCGAGCCTGTCGTCGATCGGCTTCCGCAGCGCAGTGATCTCTGGCGTGTCCATATCGTCTCGATTGTTCAGATCGTCCATGACGGCAGGATAAACCATAGCCAGGCATCGTAGGGTCTGTTCTGTGCTAGCCTATCCGCATGGCCAAGTTGATCGGAAACGTCGTCATCCTGGTTGCCGGTGGATTCCTGTTTGCAGGCGCAGCGATCGGAGTCAGCCTGATATTCGTCTATTTCTGCGGCCTTGTTCTGGCCCGGTGGCTCAAGGCCGCCGTCGGCTTCCCGGCCCGTCTAGCAGGCTAGGCCTTGTTGAACTTCTCGTAGGACTCGTCGATCCTGGCGGTCAATGCCCTCAACTGTGCCGCCAACTCACCATGGGGCTCCTGGCCATCCAGCAGCACGGTTTGCGCGTCATCTACACCCTGAGATGTTGCCGCCTTGAGTGCGTCGAGACGGACTAGGTTCAACCGCTGCTCTTCTAAGATGCCATCTTCAGTCGCCAGCACATCATTCAGCATATTGAAGCCGTGGCCAGCCATAAGGCAGACGCGGAGTTGCTTCCGCAACTCGACGATCTCTGGTGTTTTCCATCTGTCCATGCAGACAGCATAAACCAAATATTGACCTGGAACTCAAGGTTTGGCAGACTCCATTCATGGCCGATCAACAAAACACGTCTACCAAACTGTCCACTTTCTCCGAAGAGTTCGATTCCGGGCTCGAAGGGCGGCTCAACCGCGGATTCGATCGGTGGGTTGAAAGTTGCCGCCAGCGCGATGACGAAAAGGCCGCAGCGGATCGCCGGCTCGATCAGATTGAGGTCAACGATGAGCGGTGGCACAGCGAGGCTCAAAGCCGAAGTGCGTAGCAATTTACACGCGGTTTTCTAGCAAGTTGCAGAAGAAAACTTCCACGGAAGACCAAATCAGGGATTGCCGTGAGGCTGCTGAAAAACAGGGATGGATCGTATTGGACGAATTCACCCGGTCAGACGAACGGAAGAGTGGTCAGATGTTAAAAGGCAGGGCTGGCCTGGATGAACTCATGAAGCTGGCACAGCAGAAGGACTGCCCATTTGACGGGATCGTTATTTACGACACGTCGCGATTTGGCCGTAACTTAACGGACGGGTTAGGAATGACCGACATCCTCAAGTACTATGGAATATTCCTGTTCTTCACCACACATGACCTTGACTCCCGCGACAAGAATTTCCGGAAGCTTTTCATTACTTACGCCTCTCAGGACGAAGATTATTGTGCAGATATCGCCGATCGAGTACACCGGGCTCAGCGTGGGGCGGCGCTCAAGGGCAATGCATCAAGCGGTCGAACTTACGGTTATAAAAACATAGCCATACCTAGCGCCGACGGGACAAGGTGGCGCAATGGCAGAGTTGCAGTGGATGGGGTGAGGCGCGAAATCATCCCTGAAGAGGCAGCGGTTATAAATCGCATTTTTGAGATGTATGCGGGGGGACTCGGCCAGCAGGCTATTTCGATTAAGTTGAACGAAGAGGGAGTTCCATCAACCATGAAGGCATACGGACATCCCGCCTCTTTGTGGTGCACTCCAACTATCGCGAATATCCTCAGGAACACGAAGTATATCGGGATAAACACCTGGAACAAGTCTAAAGTTGTCCGCAATCCCATTGAACAACGGAAAGAGTCTCATAAACGACCAGAATCAGAATGGGAGGTTATCGCAGTGCCGGAATGGCGAATCGTTTCGGATGACTTATGGAACTCCGTTGTCCGAGAGATCGCGAATCGTCAGGGCAGAGCGGGCCGGAAAAAAGGTGGCTTAAACCGCACTGAGGCAAGCCGCAAGTACATCGCTTCCGGGCTTCTTCACTGCCTATGTGGAAGGACGTTCGTCGCATTTCACACGCTGAGAGGCGGCGTTCGGTATGCCTGCGCTGGCTGGAGGATTGGAAAGTGTACCAACAACATCAGCATTCTGCTCACTATACTTGAATCCCAAATGTTACAGGCAATTTCGGAGTGCGTTCGCGACAGTGCTCTACGTGACAAGCTCGCGTCAGAATACTGCGAGCAGATGGTGTCGCATTGGAACGAGTGCGAGGCCCAAACCCAGAAAATAACGGCTACAGGCGATGACCTTCGCGAAAGGCGTCAAAACCTGCTCAAGAAGGTGGACAACATCGTTGACGCTCTTCAAGACGACGGAAGGAATCCTCACCTCACCAAACGGTTGAAGGGTATCGAGAAGGAGCTTGTTGCCATCGACGAAGACCTCCAGACCGCTTCCCAGGTTGTGACTCCCCCGCTCTCAGAGGATCAGGCAAAGGAACTTGTCACCCGGAAGCTGGCAGCTATTGACGCTGCGTTGAAACAGCCACCTGAGGTCGTGAAGCAGATACTCGCCAGGCATATCGACACGCTATTGATGAAGCCGGTGGAGACGCCAGAGGGTCTCCGGTACGAGATGACGGGCGAGATTCGGTTGTTCGCAGCCGGCGACCCGGATCATGTATTGCTTGAAGGTTCTTTGAAAAGAACCTGCAAGCAATACACTCCACTTTCATTCCCGTTGAGGGCATCGCTGATCACCAGAGCGGAAGAATGGGGCAGGAAAGGCGGAGGCCCACCTCGTCCGGTCTATCGCTCCAAGGCTGAAGTACCCCGCGTCCCAGAACTGGCGGCGTGAGCGAGCGCCACAATGTGCGGACTGCGGTCACACGCGACTGGTACGGGCCACCACAGTGGCCCCTTGCCGTCGATGCTCAGCGCATCTCGGTCTCTGAGCCGGTCCCGAGCCACACGCGCCTGATGCTTCTTTACCTCTTCGACGACCTCGTCGAACGCCTTGTCCGTCATCGGCTGGCCCGTCGCCACCGGACGAAGCAGGTAGGTCAGCAACAACCGGCAGGCCGTGATCTCCGTCATCTCCGCGCTGGGTCGAAAGCCCTCCGCATCCCGCGCCAGCTCGTGCAGGATCAGACCACGGATCAGCTCGGCTTGCGTCTCTTTGCGCTTTGCGGCCAGCGCCTCCAACTCGTGCAGTTCGGCCTCGTTCAGCTTCGTCCCCACGTGATGCACGCGGAACCGGGCACGCTTGGCCGCCTCCGCCGCAAGGTTCTTCCCATCCAGCAGCGCCATCGCTCCAACCTCCTCACAGCACCCACGTATACACACGTAAACACGGGTTTCCCCACGGAACCCCGACATGCGATAACTATTGGACGCTGAGATCGTTGCTTCAGACAGACGCCAGGTTTCCCCACAGTTCCCTAAAAGGGGTGGAGTGTCGAGATAAACCCGGTGCGAAGCACCGTGCCCCTGATGGCGACCATTTCAGCGGTGATTGGCAGAGCTATGCGGCGGCGGAATGGAGGTGTCGCGTCACCCTACATCCGATGCCGAAGGCAGCGCGCTCTTCACGAGGCTGGAAGGGGAATGGAAAATTGGGAGCTGAGCTGCGCGGAATCCAACAAGTCAACCAAGGTCTGGTTGGTCATCCTCACCTAGTTCCCACTCCTTGATCATCTTTGAGTATTTTTCTGAGGGGCTGATTTTCAGAAACCGCTTCATTTCTTCAAGTGCTTCTATGCGTTGCCCGATCTTCCAAAGTACATGAAAAAGAACGAGAGACGCCCTCTCCGACATCGGCGACAAAAGAGTGGTCTGACGCGCCGGTTCGACGGCTTCATCGAACCGGTCACTGCGCCATAAGAATGCTGCGAGATAACTGTGCAACCTGGCTTCCGTCGGAAATTCCGCGATCAGAGCCGAAAGCTCCTGCACTGCCAATTTTGTCTGGTCACTCGCATGTAGGTCAATCGCATGCTTGATTGCCTCCTCAATCCGGGCCTCGCTATTCATCGCCGAATGGGTCAATTTTCCCCCTCACAATATCATCCAAGACGTGGTCCAAATCGTCGTAGCTCTTCTGAATGCAATCGATGATTTTGTTTGTCACCTTTCCCTGACGGACCTTTAATTGCATCTTCGCGATGCTCTGAACGTTTGCCTGTTCATCTTCGACCTCCTCTTCGAGACCCTTGGGATCGACTCTGTTGACCGGATCGGCAGCGGCGTAGAGGTACGTATGCAACTTCATCGGATCGATGGGCTGAACCTCCGCATCGAAAGGCTGTTGACCGGGACCTAGAGGTTTGTAGTCTTTGGGATCGCGCGACATGAAGCGGCCCGTAACCGGGTTCATGTAGCGATGCCGCAGATAATACAGACTCAAATCCGGGTCGTATTGTTCGCCGCGATAGAGGTAGTTGTTGGGCGTCGAGCCAGTTGAATTGATCTTGTTTCCGAAGGCGTCGTATTCGTAGGTGTCGGTGACAGCGCCGCTCACATTCGTCAACTGGCGCACGTTGCCGCCGCCATCGTAGCCGTAGAAGCTCGGCGTCCATGCACCGTTCACGATCTGGTCTTCGCTGATGCGCTGTAGACCGTAGGTGTAAGTGCGCGTGACCACGCCGTTGGTCAACTCGTCGAGCACCTGCGGATAGCCAGTCGGGTTTACATCGTCTTCGACGAGGTACTTTGTAGTTACGCCATTCACAGTCTTAGCAACGCGGTTGCCGAAGGCATCGTAGACGA
>Ga0302319_10005673_pt1 | contig 24974 bp, 21 predicted proteins | sample Bog_T0_2_FD_203319 | JGI IMG/M metagenome (GOLD analysis project Ga0302319, IMG submission 203319) | Peat permafrost microbial communities from Stordalen Mire near Abisko, Sweden - Bog_T0_2 | ecosystem: Environmental > Terrestrial > Soil > Wetlands > Peat | place: Sweden: Abisko, Stordalen Mire...
GCGTTTGCTCGCGGTAATGTGGGCGCAAGTGAAAATCGGCACCACCAAGCCCAGCCTTTGGGAAAAGGGCCTTGCCCGGCGTCAACAACATGCCGGCGGCTCTAGCGCACCTGGTCAAAAAGTTGCGTCTGGCCTCAAAACTCTTCACATGAATTATTCACAACTCTAGCATCTGGCGGAATTTGGCGTGCTAACCTTCCGGTAAATGCATGCGTGCTTCTTCGCTCCTTTTATTTCTTGCCATCCTTTTGCCGGCAGTAGCGCATTGTCAAGCCCTCCCGGCCGACGTGCGTGCAGGTTTTCAAGCAGAATTTCAATTTTCCCCGGAAGACTTTGCCAAAGTTGAATCAGGCCGCGCGGTGGCTCGCATGATTCCTACCGGTCGGCCGGATGACGTGCGTATGGCGGGTATCGTTCTCATCAAAACTTCCTCGGAACGATTTATCAAAGCCTTCAACGATATTGAACAATTTGAGGCCAGCCCTGAAGTTGTGCAAACTCATCGCTTCAGTTCACCGCCCGCCGCTTCCGATTTGACCGACTATCACGCTGACTTCAAAAAGCCGGACGTACTCGCTTGCCATCCCGGCCATTGTTGGTACAAGCTGCCGGTCGAAGCCATGACCAATTTGCAAAAGGATATCGATTGGGACGCCCCCGACGCAAACGCTAAAGCGGACGAGCTTGTTCGACAACGTTTCGCCGCTTATATCAATAACTATCGCTTAAACGGGGATCGCGCGCTAGCAGTGTATTACGACACACCCCAACCCTATTCCTTGGCGGAAGGACTCCACTCGCTGATTGGCTCCGAGAGCCAGATTGCCGACGTTATCCCAGCGCTGCTTCGCTTCGCCTCCGACTACCCGGCCAATCGTCCGCCGAATACCGAAGACTTTTTCTATTGGCAGGAAGCCGCCTTCGGCCTGAAGCATGTTCTTCGCGCCCAGCATGTCATCGAGCAAAAGCTTCCGGTGCCGGGCGACCCACACTACGCCATCGTTTCCAAAATGCTCTTCGCTTCGCATTACTTCAGGGCGGCAATCGAGTTTATGTACGCTTATCCCGTTCGCACGCCATCAGGCGAACCGGCCATCTATCTCATCTCCGCGCAACGGTCGTATATTGATGGCATGACCGGCGTGAAGGGCGCTTTCATCCGCAAGATTGCTCAAGGGCGCAGCCCGGCGAAACTGGCGGAGAATCTCGAGTTAGCCAAACAACGGCTTGAGGGTCACTAAACCAAGCACGTAACCCGAGCCCAGGGCGCGGCAGTCGCACCCTCTTTCACCGCGGGGCGGAACTCCTTGGCTAGACAGTCCATTGAATAACTCAAAACCGGACACGGGGCCTCACGAATAATGTCGGCCGCATTCGTGCGAAGCGAACCAAACATTCCGGGCGTTTTCCCCCGTCCAATAATCATCAGATCCGCTTTCTGGCCTACAGCCAGTTCCGCGGCGTCTTTTGAGATATGGCCTTTTATAATACTGAGCAGAAAATCGGTTCCGGCTTCCTGTTGCTTCCTGGATATCTCGAAGGCCGCCATTTCCGTCAACTCAGGGTGAAAATCTGCATCGAAATACCGGTACGGCAGCACATCTTGCTCGGGAATCACGTGCAGCAACCGCTCCTGCCCGCCCGCTGCTTCGCTGGTCTGCTTGGCGAAGCGCAGCAGCGGGGCTAGTTCTTCTGTGAGTTCTATGCAACAGATAATGTTCTTTACGCCATCGAACGGTGCGGCGGCCGTCTGTTTTGCTCCTTGCATCCAAACAGGGCAGTCTGCATCGTGCAGAACCTTCATCGCCACCGAACCAACCAACATCCTCCGCAACGCGCCAAAACCGTGGGTACCCATCACTAGCAAATCGCTAGCGTGTTCTTTTGCCCACTCCGCGATGTGCCAAGCCGCGCCGCCTTCGAGCGACACCCGCTCAACATCGGCGCGTCAGCACCGCCGTACCAACTCGAAGGAATCTCGAAAACATGCAGCAGCGTAACAGTTGAGTTGAACCGCGCGGCCAGCCACTCTACCTGCGCATTCAGCGTTCGGCTGGACTCGGAAAAATCGACCGGGAACAGAATTCTGTCGAATTTCATGGCAAACCTCCATCAGAGTCGACGCATTAGGCTGCGCCACTCGGTATGCTTAGTGTGCAATTGAGTTTCCAGATTTGCGCAGAACGTGCTAGGGGTCCAAGCCATTTTCTCGTTCCAAGTTTTGTGTTAAATAACCCAATTTGCCTGGTTGTAGAGTCTCCACGCGCAATTGTAATGCCCAAGTCATGGTAAAAACAAGTGATTGCAACCATTCGTGAATTCCCCGCCACGTATTGCGCTATTCGCTGACACGTTCTACGAACCTAACGGAGTCGGCACGTTAACCAGGGAGCTGGCCGATTTCGCGAAGGCACGCAATTTCCCGTTTCTAGTCGTGCGCGGCAGTTCGCGGACCTGTTTGGTGCGCGATGGCTCGCTCGAGATGTTGGAACTCGAGCGAGGACCGGCCTCCTTCCCCGTAGATAAGAGCCTCTATTTCGACCCGCTAATGATGCGCCACCGTCACTTCGTTGTCGAGCAACTCAACGCTTTCAGGCCGGATCTCATTCACATCACCGGCCCCGGCGATCTGGGTTTCCTAGGCGTCTGGGCGGCGCACAACCTCCGGCTCCCGTCCGTGGCCTCCTGGCACACAAATTTGCACGAATATCTTTCCAGGCGTCTCTATCGAGTCCTCAATTTGATGCCGCAGGGTCTCCGAACTGAGGTTTCGCAGGCCGTTGAGCGCCACACCTTGCGTGGACTGTTGCGTTTCTATAGAACGGCTCGTTTCGTTCTGGCTCCGAATCAAACCTATGTGGATCTCTTGCATACCAGAAACGGTAAGCCGGCTTTTCTCATGCCGCATGGAGTTGACCTTCGCAGTTACCATCCTCGGATGCCAGTTGCATCGAATGGCAAGAACGGCCAACACCCCTTTTGCATTGGCTACGTCGGCCGCCTCACCACCGAAAAGAACGTCCGTATTTTCCCGGAACTGGAACGTAGCTTACTTTCCAGCGGTGAACGCAACTTCCAGTTTCTAATTGTCGGCGCTGGCGGCCAGCAGAAGTGGCTGGAAAAACATCTGCAAAATGCGCTTATGCCGGGTGTGCTCCGAGGCGCGGATTTGGCCGCCGCGTACAGCAAAATGGATGTATTTGTCTTTCCGTCCCGGACTGATACCTTCGGTCTGGTCGTATTGGAAGCTATGGCGAGCGCTGTCCCGGTGGTGCTCGCGCCGGAAGTGGGTGGCCGCGTGGGAATTCGCAATGGCGTTTCTGGTGTACTTACCGAAGACTTCGCAAGCGGCGTGCAAAGCTTAATGCACGATCCCTCCCTCCGAGAGTCAATGGGTTGCGAAGCCAGACACTTTGCCGGCAACCACAGTTGGAGCGTGGTGTTCGAACAGTTGTATGACACCTATAACGAAGGCTTGCGAGTCATGACCGATCGCGCGGGCTGCCCTGCTTTCGCCCAGCCCCAAGTGTGAGCATCGCCTACGCCAGGGCAAACCGCGCTGCCGGCTGCGCTGACACGATCCCTTCCACCGCCTCCAAAAGACTCCCCGGCGACAACCCCGCATCCAACTTGAAATGGCCCGCGTTCTGGTAATGCTCAATCACCGGCGCGGCGCTTTCGGCATAGCGCTGCAAGCTGGTAGCAATCGCCTCTTCCCGGTCATCAGTCCGCTTCACCAACGGCATGCCATCGTCGTCACAATACCCGGCATCCACCGGCGGCCAAAGCTTGCTGTTAAAAACGCGCCCACAGCCGACACACTGCAATCGCGATTTCAACCGCTCGGTTGCGATATCAGGATCCACACTTAGCTCTAGCACTAGCGGATCGCCGGCGCCTTTCTTGCGCAAATGCTCGTCCAGAAAATAAGCTTGTGTCGCGGTGCGCGGGAAACCATCCAGCACAAAACCGTCCGCGCAACTCGGACCTCCCAACTGCGCCACCAGCAAGTGATTCACCATCTCGTCACTGACTAAATTTCCACTGTCCATGGTGTGGCGGATAGCCCTTGCCACCGGCCCGATTCTCTCCGCAGACGACCGCAGCAGGTCTCCCGTCGAAATCAAAGGTATGTCCCAGCGCCGGGACAAAATCCTTCCCAATGTGCTCCGCCCACTTCCCGGTGAACCTAGCAGAATCATTCCCATCATATTTGCAGTAAAACCCAAATCAGCTCAAAACACAAATCCGGACCACCATAATCGCTTGACCCATGCCCTTTTCGAACACTACTGTCCCATGGACGCCGAACGCGGGAAACCACATCGTTCGTTTTCCGCCGTTTTATCAATTGGTTAGCATCTGGTTGCTGGCGTGCACTTACATGTTTGAATAAGGTCATGTACGGTCTCTTTCAAGATTTCCAACAGGCGGCTCGCCGGTTGCTTAAAGCTCCTTTGGCTGCGGCGGTTGCCGTTATCGCTTTAGCCTTCGGAATTGGCGTGAATGTCTCGGCGTTTATTGCGGTTAACGGCATCATCCTGCATCCACTCCCGTTCGCGCATCTCGAACGCATTGAGACAGTCTGGGAGAGCAATCCCACGATCCGCCTTGATCGTGCGCCGGTGGATAGTGGCAATTTTCTCGATCTGCAAAGCGTGTCGCACTCCTTCGCGTATCTGGCTGCTTGCCGTTCAGTCGCCGGCACGCTCCAGCTCGGTCAGTCCTCGGAGATGGTCCGGATCGCCCAAGTCTCACCGTCATTCTTCACTGTGCTCTCCGGCAAGGCACAGCGCGGCCGCGTGTTGCGCGTTGAAACCGGCGCATCTGATGAAGCAAATGCCGTAGTGGTTAGTGAAGCCTTTTGGAAGGCGCGGTTGGCCGCCTCGACCGACGTAATTGGCCGGCGAATTCATCTTTCTACCGGACAAGCCACCATTGTCGGTGTCATGCCGGATAACTTCGACTACCCACTCGGTACCGAAATCTGGTCGCCTTTAGTGTTGCCACCCACCGCGCAGCAAGAACGTTCGGTGCATGATTTGCTCCTCATCGGGCTCTTGAAGCCTGGCGCAAGCTCCGATCAAGCAAGCGCGGAGGTGGCGTCCGTCGCAGCCCGTCTAGCCGCGCAATACCCGGCCACCAACGCCCACCGCCGCTTTACAGTCGTACCGCTTGTCAATTTAACTGAGGGAATCACGAATCGCTTTGTGGGCGTCATTTTGGCCTCGGCGGCGTTTGTGCTGCTGCTGGCCTGCGCGAATATTGCCAATCTGCAGTTAGCAAGAGCGGTCAATCGGCGAAAGGAAATAGCCGTGCGCACGGCGTTGGGCGCGAGCCGCGCGCAGATTGTGCGCCTGCTGCTCGCCGAATCCTTGCTGCTCTCGGTTGCCGCCGGCGGTCTGGGAGTTCTCATAGCCGATTGGAATAATTTCTACACCAAGCAAAACATTCCAGCGCTGGCGATGCGCATCGTTCCCGGTCTGCGCACCATGCACACCGATCCTATCGTCCTGGCGTTCGCCTTCTTAGTCTCAATTGCCGCGGGTGTTCTTTGTAGTGCGCCTGCCGTGCTCCATCTCTGCCGGCGCATGGCGGGCGGCCATATTGAAGAATCTCTTCGCGACCGGGCATCGCTCTCGGCCCAGCATTCCTCCGGTATTTTCCGCTCTGCTCTGGTCGTTTCCGAACTGGCTCTGGCGTTAGTTTTGCTTGTTGGCGCAGGACTCATGTCCGAAACATTTGATCGCATGCTCAATCTGAATCAGGGCTTCGATCCCAAGAACATGCTCACTATGCGAGTCTCCCTGCCAACCACTGAGTATGCGGAAACAACCCAGCGGCTCGCCTATTTTGATCGCAGCTTGGAAGCTCTTTTGCAGGTACCAGGCGTGTCTTCCGCTGCACTTCGTTCGGCGCACGGCCTTTCTGAGCAATTTGCCATAGAGGGGCGTCCCGCCGCCCGGGCAGGCGATCCAATGCCGGAAGTAGCTGCCGTCTCGACCCGTTATTTCGAAGCCATGCGCATTCCTCTTTTGGCGGGTCGAAGTTTCTCGGCAGCCGACCGAAATCAATCGCCGCCCGTCGTGATCCTCAGCAAAGCATTCGCGCATGTTTATTGGCCCAATTCGAGCCCGCTCGGTCACCGCATAAAACTCGCATCTTCGGGAGACTGGCTAAAAGTGGTGGGAGTTTCAGCCGATGTGATCGACAACTGGACCACCGGTGAGCCGGCTAGCTTGGCTTATGTCTCCTACGCCCAGGCTGTGCCTTCATTCGCCGAAATCGTCGTCCGCGCCAATGCCGAACCGCCAGCACTGGCGCCCGCCGTGCGCGCCCGGCTACAGTCCCTCGACCCCGCCGTTCCGCTCTTCGACCTCAACACTATGGAGCAAGCCATGGCGGAAGAGCGCTCGGGGGTGAAAGCGGCTGCCGAAACCATGACCTCCTACGCGGTGATCGCGCTCCTGCTCGCTATTACCGGTATCTACGCCGTAGTTTCGTATCTGGTATCCGTGCGCACGCGCGACATCGGCGTTCACATGGCTTTAGGCGCTACTCCGCTGCAGGTGCTCAAGATGATGACGCACCAAACCGGGAAACTGATCTTAGCCGGCCTAGCTTGCGGCGTATTGCTGTCTCTCGGCCTGACGCGCCTAATGTCTCACGTGCTCCTCGGCTTTGTGCAACTCGACGCGCGCGTGTGGTTTGATCTCACGTTCATTCTTTTCATCACGGCGTTTTTGGCTGCTTATCTCCCCGCTACTCGCGCTACCAAGATCGACCCGCTCATCGCCCTGCGCCACGATTAGGAACACAGACTACTTGTTCGGCTTGTGCTCCTTCTCCAGTTTCGGCGCTTTCGCTTGCGGAGTGGGTACTTTCTGCGTTGCGTGCGGATACTGCGTCGGCGGCTTGCTCGCAGCGTTTTGCGGTGCCGCAACCGGCGGCGCGTATGCCGGTCTGGTTTGCGGCTGTGGACTGAACGCCGCATTGTTCGGCCGTGCCACCGGCGGTTGATTCGCCTGTGCGAACCGCGCTGCATGCTGCGGCGCTGCTGGCGGCTGCGCCGCCATTCTCGCTCGCACGGCGAACTGGCTAGGCCGCGCCACCGGCGGCGCGGCTACCGGTTGCAATTGTTGTATCTGGCTCTGGTTCAGGGCGATCGCTTGCTGGTGTACCGGCTGACCGCTCGCCATCGCGGATGCCGGCACCGCTACCACCGCGTTCGGAGAATTCATATGAACGTAGGTCTGGTTGTACACTGTCTTATTCACATATACCGTCTGGTAAACATTGGTGATGTTCACGGTGTTCACCACGCGCGTGTTGTTCACGTTCACGTTGTTGAAATAGCCCGGGCTGCAATGATACGGCGGCGTATACAACTCCCCGAATCCCAAAACAACCCACGCCGTTGGCGTTCCCACCGCGACTCCCACACCCCAGTGCGAACCGCCCACCCAGGCCACCAACGCCGGTGCATACCGTGGGCGCGGTCGAGGAGCGTTTGCCACGACCACAATTGGCCCAGGACTCCATCCCCAGCGGCTGTTCACATATACCCAGCGGCCATAGTGAAAGGGCGCAAACCCCCAGCTTGCGTCGTCCACCCAAGTCCAACCCCAGGGCGAAATCCACACCCAGTGCCCGAAGCGGTACGGCGCCCATCCGGCCGGCACTGTTTGCGGATACCAGACCGGACCATATTGCGCCGTCGCCAGCCAGTAGCCATTGGCATCTAAGTCTTCATAGCCAATCAGCGTCGGCGGTACATAGCGCATGGATGCCAAACGCATTTCATGGTCGTCGCGCTCGTGGCACCACATATCGAAATCGTCTTCAGCCGGCGCTTGCCCCAAATCATACGTCGGATTTCCGCCGCCGCTCACCAATAAGCTATTGCCTGGGTTGACTGTAACCGCCTGTCCGCCCGCATTCACTTCCGCCGTGCCTTGCCGCACCACTATGAAACTGATGCCGCCGTTCGAATCCACCCGCAGGCGATAAACTCCATCTCGCAGCACATTCACTGCGGCGTTTGGTGTGTCTATCTCGATAGCATCGCTCGAACCTAGATTATGGACGCGGAAGTACATATCCCCGTCGTTGATTTGTATCCGCATGGCTTGGTCGCTGAGCGCCGTAAAGGTAAAATTCGTGCGCGCTCCCAGGCGAATAGCGGCTACGTCGGTATGTAACTCAGCGCGGCCATCTATATCCGTGTAGAGAGAATCTCCGCTTGAAAAGGGCCGGTTGAGCTCGGCGCCGAACCAATCGTTCGCTTCGGCCGGTTTCATCGATACGCTGCCACTCAGATAGTTGAGCCTGGCAACGCGTGAGGCTGGGTCGGCTTGTGCGAAGAGAGAGGCGGTACAACAGACCGCAACCGACCCGGCCAGGATACTACGGTGAAGAACACTCGTGAATACGTGCGACATGTGTGCAATCCCTTTGCCGCTGTAGATGTCGCGGGGGCCCGTAGAGTTACAGGCTGTCTATTGTTCTAAAGCGAATTTAATCGGTGGACATGGATCACTCGGTCAAGAACGCCGTCGTCTTGATGCCCGCAATCTCAAACGTTCTCCGGCAACGCTTACAGGCAATTTTATCGTCCAAGAGCACCATATAACTCGCTGCCTTGGTAAACTTTGCGCGATCTCGCTCGTCAGCATTCCTGGGGAGTGCCGCGATTTTCTTGCGCACGAGCCAGCGCAATTCGTAGCTGTCGGCTGTCCGGCAATACGAGCAATTCAAAGTAGCCGGTTTCACCACTTGCGATTCCTTGTAAAAAGCTTTTTCGTCCACGTTCGAGTCCGTTGTCTGCCGCTCACCTGGCGAACTTGAAATTTGCTACCGCCACTTCGTCGTTGGGCGGAACATAAAATCCTACTTTATCCTGCGTAAAATCGCGCCCAAAGCTCGCAACCGAACCCATGTCGAGCCAGCCCTCGCTGCCTGTCTTGATCCGCGAACTGACCGAGCCGGGCTTCACCGCAAGATCCACCTGCACCCAACTCGAAGAGTCTATGCTGCACGCAGTCCGATTCCACAGAATGCTCTTGCCATTCCGCATTTCTCTGACATCGCAGTGTTTGCCGTCCAGTACGAACAAAATATAATTCTGGCTGTCCTGGTAGCCGGCGTACCACTGTAGCTTTCCTTTCTTAAGAAGACCGCCCACGCGCCCTTGCGTGCGGAACGAATAGTGACCTGTCGATTTCGGCGTATCGTAGGAGACAAAGCCGCCGCCTTTCTGCACGTGTGATGCTTCAGGCAGACTATCGTTCGGCGCTGAGGCGGCCGGTCTCGCAGTCTCCTCAGGCGAAACCGCGGCAGAGGGTTTGGTCTCTACCGCGGTCTTCTCCAGCGCCACGTCCGCGCCTGAGAGAGTAATGACCTCGCCGGCGCGGAATGTGCGTTCCAGTTTCTTGGTGTTGGCCAGTTCGTGACGCAGTTCAATCGCATGATCGCCCGGTTTTATGTTTGAAATGCTTGCCCCGCCGTCGGGGCCGATCGCCGCCACGAATTCGTGATCGATATAAGCCGTGGTGCCGGGCTGCGCGCCCTTAATGCGCAGACCCGCCACGTTCCCCAGCGGCAGGAGTTGAAACGTCTCCGTCGTCATTTCAGCTTTCTTGACATCAACCCACGCGAGCGGTGGATCCACAAAACCGTCTTTATGTACCCGCACCGGATACCTGCCGGCGCGTATCGAAACGCGCACTTGCCCATGATCCGTCCGGCGGCGGAACAAAACGTTATCTATATAGACCTCCGCTCCGTCCTCGCCCGTCACGATTGTCAATATGCCGGTATTCGAATCCGATTTCACATACACGGTTAACACTGGCGCCGGCGTATACGTCATCACAAAGCGCTGCCGGTCATTCTCATGAATTACTTGCAGGTCGTGGTCCGCCGTGCCCAAACTGGCCAGTTCCAAACCCGCCGCATCCGCTTCACCCGCGCTCTTGCCATCCAGCAATATTTGTGCCCGCCCGGCGCTGGTCACTAATTGCCCCTGGCCGTCTTGCTCGGAAACCAACACCGCCAGGGCATTACTGGCCTGCGGAACGCCGATAACCTTGGGCGCGTTCTTGCCGGTAACCTCAAATTGAAATGAAGCCGAACCACCGGTGCCCGATACCCGGATAGAATGCTGGCCCGGCGTTAAGTTGTCCACTGTCACTTCGCCGTCTGTCAAACTGCGGGGCGATTCATTGTCAAACGTGATGCTGCCTGCGGCCAGATCTGTGTATAGCCGCAAAGTCGGCGCTGCGGCAACCCTCGGGCTGGCGGCGGGCGCGCTCTTCACGGCCGCCTGATCGGCCGTGGGTTTGCGCTCGTCTTCGATGTTGAGTTTGCGCGCCGTTTGTATCAGATAGAAAAAGCCTGCCAGCACCACGGCACAAAAAAACGCCGATAACCCAACAATCACTTTCCAACTCGTTGGGTCAACCCTTGTTATCCCAGGTGGAATCTGCGCTACTTCAGTGTGCTCCTCGCTCGCTTCGGGTGCGGGCTTGAGCGCGTCCGGCGTTTTAGCCGCCACGGGCGGTTGAAAGATAACCGAATGGTCTTCCTGCAACTCGGGCGGCGTCGCCTCGCCCCTTAAATAACGTGCGCGGTCGATGATCTCCTGGTGGATATCCGCGATCATCACCTGTAGATCAAAGTCGTCCAGACTCTGCCGACGAATTGCCTGCAACTGTTCGAACTGCAAGCGCAGAGCGTCGAGCGATCGCGTCTGACGAGTTTCCTGTCTGATTTTTCTTAAGGAATCTCGCGTCGAGTTTGTTTGCTGGGGTAGATCCACCGAAAAGAAACGCTCTTCAGTGGATTATATCGAGTACCAACAAGAGTGACGAAAAACTTATCCTACCCGCTGCGAATAATTCAACTCATAAAACCGCCGGTACTCGCCGCTCTTGATCCTGTCTACCCACGCCCGGTTGTTCACGTACCACTCAACCGTAGCTTGCAACCCGCGGTCAAAATCCATCGCCGGCTCCCAACCGGTCTCAGCGCTGAGTTTGGCATTTGTCAACGCGTAGCGCCTATCGTGCCCGGGCCGATCCGTCACGCGCGTGATGAGACTCTCGGTTTTGCCAGTTGCCTTCAGAATCCGCTTCACAACCCCCAGATTCGGCAGCGAGCAATTGCCACCGATGTTGTAAATCTCGCCGGCCCGCCCTTTGTCCAACACCGCTTTGATCGCCCGGCAATGATCTTCCACAAAGAGCCAGTCGCGCACCTGTTGGCCATCGCCATACACCGGCAGCGGCTTGTCTTCGAGCGCATTCGAAATCATCAACGGGATCAGTTTCTCCGGAAACTGATAGGGCCCATAGTTATTCGAGGCGCGCGTTACCGACACATTCATCTTGTAAGTCGTGTAATAAGAAAGAGCCAGCAAATCCGAGCCGGCTTTCGAGGCCGAATACGGGCTGCTCGCCTTGAGCGGATAGTTCTCGTCCGCTTCATCCGGTGCTTCGATGCTGCCGTATACTTCATCGGTAGAGACATGCACGAAGCGAGCGATCTGCTCGCGCCGCGCGGCCTCCAATAGCGTGAATGTGCCGTTGAAATTCGTCTGAATCACCGGCGCGGGCGAATGAATGCTGCGATCCACGTGCGACTCCGCCGCGAAATGAACAATCGCGTCCGGTGCTTCATCGCGCAGCGCTCTCTCCACTTCATCTGAGTCGCAAATGTCGGCTTGAATAAACCGGTAGCCGGAGTGGTCCGCCACCGCGGCTACGTTCTCCAGATTCCCTGCATAGGTCAGCTTGTCAAAATTTACAACCTGCTTCGCCCAGCCTTGCGCTAAGGCCATCCGCACAAAGCACGACCCGATGAAGCCGGCACCGCCAGTGATTAATAGCTTCATTTGTACTGCAACTCCCAGTCGTACGCGATGGATGGATCGTTGTACGGAATCCGGCCTTCGTCCTTCGGATCGTATTGGCGATTGGTAATGTAAACCAACACCGACGGCTGCTCGCCAATCACTTTATAGCCGTGCGCCACGCCAGGCGGGATGACCAATTGCCAGGGCCGGAGGGAGCCGACGTAAAGCGTGTTCTTCTTGCCGAAGGTAGCCGAGTCGCTACGCAAATCCACCAGCGCCACCTGAAGCAGGCCCGCCGCGGCTACCCAATAGTCGGTCTGAACCTTGTGAAAATGAAACGCCTTGATAATGCCCGGATAGTTGAACGCCGCCGAAACCTGACTGCTTTCAGCCGGAAAGCCTGCCACCAGCCCTTGTCCGAGGCGCGCCACTTCTAAAAAGTAACCGCGATCGTCCGGCCACAAAGGAAATGCGGCTATCTCCACGCCGGCAATCAGATCCGCGCTGTTCGGCGACAAAATCACTTTGCCGATTCCCGGCTCCGCCTGCGGAACTACCAACTCAATGCCGGCGCCTGTCACGCCCAGCGCCATCGCTGCCGCGCTCATTCGCAATCCTCTCCGGCAACGGCCGCCGCAGCCATGGCAGGAACCTGGCGACTCTGCGTTTCATGCACCAAGTTGGCCGCTCGCAAGAGCGAATCAAACGTTCCCGCATCGGTCCACCAGCCGTCCAGATAGTTGAACGTCATCGTCCCTTCGCTAATATAGGCGTTGTTCACGTCGGTAATCTCGAGCTCGCCGCGCTTTGACGGCTTCAGTGTCCGCGTCTTATCGAACACCGTCCCGTCATACATATAGATCCCTGTTACCGCATAATTCGATTTCGGCTTGGACGGTTTCTCTTCGATGCCGACAATCTTGTCGCCGCTCATTTCCGCCACGCCAAACCGTTCCGCATCGGCCACTTCCTTGAGCAGGATTTTCGCCCCGCGTTTTTGCTTGCGAAAATCCGCCACGGCCGCCGCGATCGAGGACTCAATGATATTGTCGCCCAGGATTACGCAAACCTGGTCGCCATCCGCGAAATGCTCCGTTAGTGCCAGCGCCTCGGCAATTCCACCCTCGCCTTCCTGGTATGTGTAGTTGATGTGCTTCAGGCCAAACTCCTTGCCATTCGCCAGCAAGCGCAGGAAGTCGCCTGAATTGCGCCCACCCGTCACAACCATCAGATCTTGTATGCCCGCTTCCACCAGCGTCTGGATCGGGTAGTAGATCATCGGCTTGTCGTAGATCGGCAGCAGATGCTTGTTCGTGATTTTCGTCAGCGGAAAAAGGCGGCTTCCGGTACCTCCCGCCAAAACAATACCTTTCATAAACCTCCGATAGTGAACAGTAGGCCCGGAAAATTTCCGAGGCTTTTAATTTAGTTTAATCGATGACTTCGGATCAGGCTGCGCGGCGCGGGGAACACCGCCGCGCAAGCGCCGCGCGAGTTGCCGCACCAACAACAACACAACCGCCACGCCAATCGCTGCCTTCGAGAAGAAACTTTGCGGGGCCGACGAACTCAAGCCCAGAATCAGGAACACGACCACGATGAGGGCTATTCCCGCGCTCCAAATGGTCATTGACGACCGCAGGGCGGCTTTTCGTTCGTCCTGAGCCCGCTTCTCATACTTGTTCATGCCGGTCCAAACCAGAATAACTCAGTTTTCCAAACAATATCGCTCTCACGATAGGTGAATTCAGCATCAATTCACGGTTTCGTAACATATCTGTAATGGATGTTCGATTACGCTGAGTTGTAATCGTTTCTCAACTAAAGACTTTATGCGCAAAATAGCCTTGATCGAAGACGACGCCGACCTGTTCACGCTAGTCAAGTATAACCTTGAAAAAGAAGGCTTCGGCGTTGTCGGGTCTAGCACCGGCCGCGGCGTAATCGACCTGTTCCGCCGCGAGAAACCCGACCTAATTCTGCTCGACATCATGCTGCCCGATTCCGACGGCTTAGAGATTTGCAAAAGCATCCGCCAAAACCCGGAACTGGCGCATATTCCGGTGATTTTCCTCACCGCCCGCGCCTCGGAAACGGACCGCATTGTCGGCCTGGAACTAGGCGCGAATGACTACATAGTCAAGCCGTTTTTCGTTCGCGAATTAGTCGCCCGCATCAAGATCCAATTCCGCGGCCAGACCAGCGCCACGCGCGTTTTGAAGGCCGCTTCGCTCGAACTAGATCGCAGCAGCTGCGAAGTGCGGCTCGACGGCGCACTCCTCACTCTGACGGCTACCGAATTTCGGCTTCTCGAATTCCTGATGAACCGACCCGGGGTGGTCTACAGCCGCGAGCAATTGCTCGACGCCGTCTGGGGCCACGACCGCGCCGTCACCGACCGAACGGTTGACGTCTACATTCTTCGCCTGCGCCAAAAGATCGAGTCCGACCCGGCCAATCCATTACTGATTCGCTCGGTCCGAGGCTTCGGCTATAGCTTCAGCAACGCCGTACAGGCAACGCCAGACGAATCGCTCGACCAGCGGACCGCAGTCGCGCAGTAAGGTGCTAGCGTTTTTTGCGGACAAGGCGGCGGGCGGTGAGGACGGCGCCGGGGTGGGCGGAGAAAGCCTGCTCGCTGAGAGCTTCCTGCTGATCGTGGTGGACTTTGTGAGCGCCGGCGGCGGGGCTGGCGGCTAGAGCGCGGCCGACGTAGCGAAGCTCGCGCTTGTCGATAATGGTCTGCATCTGTTCTTCAACGAAGTTCCAAGCGCCCATGTTTTCGGGCTCTTCCTGCACCCAATAGAGCTCGGCATCGCTCGGGTAGCGGCGCAGCACGTCGTTGAGACGCTGGAGCGGGAACGGGTACAACTGCTCAAGGCGGATGAGTGCGACGTCGCTGCGCCCCAGTTCTTCGCGCTTGTTGAGGAGATCGTAATAGACCTTGCCGCTGGACAGCAGGATGCGGCGGATTTGATTGCCGAGATGCTGGGAATCGCCGATCACTTCCTGGAACGCGCCGCTAGTGAGATCCTCTAAGCGCGAGGCGGCTTTGGCGTAGCGCAGAAGGTGTTTGGGCGTGAAGACCACGAGCGGTTTGCGGATGCCGCGGCGATCTTTGCCGCCATACATCTGGCGGCGCAGGAGATGGAAGTACTGGGCCGGGGTCGTGCAGTTGCAAATCTGCATGTTGTTTTCGGCGCAAAGTTGCAGGAAGCGCTCGATGCGGGCGCTCGAATGTTCGGGGCCTTGGCCTTCGAAGCCATGCGGGAGCAGCAGAACGAGTCCGCTGGGCTGATTCCATTTGGATTCGGCGGAGACGATGAACTGATCGATAATGATTTGCGCGCCGTTGACGAAATCGCCGAACTGGGCCTCCCACATGACGAGAGTGAGCGGATCGGCCACGCTGTAACCGAATTCAAAGCCCATGACGGCGTATTCGCTGAGCAGGCTGTCGATCGCCTCGAATTTGGCTTGATTCGGCTTGAGGTGCTGGAGCGGCATGTAGCCGTCGCCCGATTCGTAATCGTAGAACTCTAGATGACGTTGCGTGAAAGTGCCGCGGCGCACGTCTTCGCCGCTTAAACGAACGGGCGTTCCTTCCATGACTAGGCTACCGAAAGCGAGGGTTTCGGCAAAACCCCAATCGATGGGCGCGCCTTTGAGCGCATCGCGGCGGCGGTCGAGCAAAGACTTGAGCTTGGGATGCAGATGGAAGCCGTCGGCAAGCGTAGTGCAGCGCTCAATCACTTTGGCGAGCGTGTCGTGCGAGGCGGCGGTGGAAGGAATAGGCTGGGCGATTTCCTCCGGCGGCATGACCGCAAATTCTTCAATGACGAACTGCTCGCGGCTTTTCTTGGCTTCGTCGTAGGTTTCGTTCAGCTTGTTGCGGGCCTGCAGGCGGATGGCTTCAATCTGATCGGCGAGCAGGAATTTTTCGCGCACCAAAGTATCGGTGTATTGCACCGCAACCGTGGGCGTAGCCTTGATCTTGCGATACATCACAGGCTGGGTGTAGCTGGGGTCGTCCGCTTCGTTGTGGCCTTGCCGGCGATAACCGATGATGTCGATGACCACATCGCGTTTGAAACGCTGGCGGTATTCATAAGCGATTTGCGAGGCGCGGACGCAGGCTTCGGGGTCGTCACCGTTGACGTGGAAGATGGGCGCAAGGACGGAGAGCGCGACGTCGGTGCAATAGATGCTGCTGCGGCCTTCGAGCGGATTGGTGGTGAAACCGATCTGGTTGTTGGTAACAATGTGGATGGTGCCGCCGGTTTTGTAGCCTTCGAGTTGCGAAAGCTGGAGCACTTCCGCGACGACTCCCTGGCCGATGAAAGCGGCGTCGCCGTGAATCAGGATGGGCAGCACACGAGCGCGTTCGGTATCTTTCAAACGATCCTGTTTGGGGCGGACCAGACCTTCGACAACTGGATCGACCGCTTCCAGATGGCTGGGGTTGAAAGCGACGGAGACGACGACTTCGCGGCCGTTGGTGGCTGAGTAAACGCCGCTGGCGCCGAGGTGATATTTGACATCGCCCGAGCCTTGCACGCTATCGGGATCGGGCTCGCCATCAAATTCGGAGAAGACTTGCGCCATGGATTTGCCGACGACGTTGGCGAGAACGTTGAGGCGGCCGCGATGAGCCATGCCGATGACGGCTTCGGCGACATTTTCATTAGCGGAGCATTCGAGAATTTCATCCAGCGCAACGATGGTGCTTTCGAGGCCTTCCAAGCCAAAGCGTTTTTGGCCGACGAAGCGGGCTTGCAGGAAATGTTCAAACTCTTCGGCTTGAATGAGGCGGTTAAGAATGCGGGTCCGTACGGATTCGTCGAGCTTCCAGGAATTCTGAGTGCTTTCCATGCGTTCCTGCAGCCACTGCTTTTGCTCAGGGTCGGGAATGTGCATGTACTCGATGCCGATGGAGCCGCAATATGTGGTGCGGAGACGATCGAGGATGGCGCGCAGCGGTTCGTAAGGGCGCATGTTGCGGGCAATGGCTCCGCTGGGCGCTTTCAGGGTGCCGGCCAGGAAAATGCGGTCGAAATCCCACATAGTGAGGCCGTAGGAAGAGGGATCGAGATCGGGATGATAGCCGGGATCGATGCCGAGTGGATTGGTGTTAGCGAGGAGATGACCGCGCGTGCGATAGGCGTTGACGATTTGAATGACGGCAGCTTCCTTGGCGACGTCGGTATTGGCGCCGGGGACTTGCTGCGTAGTGAGGGGAGTATCGACCTGCCAGCGAATGGGACGGAAGGGGACTTTGAGATCGCGGAAGATGGAATCGTAAAAATTCTCTTCGCCTTGAAGCAATTGATGGAGCTTGGCGAGGAAAGTGCCGGATTCAGCGCCCTGAATGATGCGGTGATCATAGGTGCAGGCGATCATGAGGGTCTTGCTGATGCCGAGATTGGCGCGCATTTCCTCGCTAACGGCGGCGAATTCGGCGGGAAAATCGATAGCGCCGATAGCGACGATGGCACCCTGGCCGGGCATGAGGCGCGGCACGGAACCGATGGTGCCCACGGTGCCGGGATTGGTCAGCGAGATGGTGGTTCCTTCGAAATCGGAGATCTGGAGCTTATTGGTGCGGGCGCGGGCGACGATGTCGTCATAGGCAGCGACGAATTGAGCGAAGGTCATGCCATCGGCATGTTTGATGTTGGGGACTTTGAGGGTGCGGGAACCGTCTTTGGCGGTGATATCGACGGCGAGGCCAATGTTGACCTGGCCGCGGACGATACGAAAAATTTCGCCGCCGTTTTCGGCGTAAGCATGGTTGAGGCCGGGCGTGGTTTTGATGGCTTTGACCATAGCCCAAGCAATGAAGTGAGTGAAGCTGAGTTTGCCGCGGCCTTGGAGAATGCGCTGCTTGTTGACGAGATTGCGGTTTTCTTCGATGACGCGAACGGGGATTTGGCGCTGCGAAGTGGCGACGGGGATGGCGAGGCTGGCCGTCATGTTTTCGGCTATGCGCGCAGCTGCGCCGCGAATGGGCACGAGTTGGTCACTAGGGCCGGCGATGCGGGTATCGAGTTTGGCGGGGACGGAGGCAGGTTTGGTGGCGACCGCGGTAACAGGTGGCGCGATGGTTGGTTCGAGGGCAGGCGCGGCGGCGGAAGCAGCGTGCTCGGGCGCGCCAGGCTGGGAAACCGGACCGAGCGGGGCTGGGCTTTCGGCAACAGGAGTGGGCTCGGCGACGGGCGCGGGTGCGGCCGCGTACATAGCAGTGCCATTTTGAGCAGGCGCAGGCGGTTCTTCGGCGTCGGGCGCGGGGTGGGCCGCGTTTTCATCGAGTTGCACGAAGAGGTCGTTCCAGCCGTCGTCGACGGTGACTTGGTTGAGGCGGTATTGCTGATACAGTTCGTCTTCTAACCAGCTATTTACGCCCATCGCCGGGGCATTTGCTTCTCTCATGTTGGTGGTTTCTGACAAGGCGGACGGTGTGGGGACAGGCCCGCGAAGGTATCTTCATTGTAACGAAGGGGCGGGGTAGAGGAAACAGCGTCAGGAATGTGAGGCGGTTTAGCGGTGAGTCGCTGATGAGGAAGGCGGAGCGCGCTGGAAGGCATATTCGACGGCGGTTTTGTAGCGCAGCATGGGAGCGCGGGTTTTGGAGGTGGGATCGGGCGAGTCTTCGAGGCAGGCGTTGTACGCTGGGCGCGGATGCGGAACCATTCGGCTTTGGCGGTTTGGCGCACGACTTCGAAGAGAAAATGGCCTTCGGCGCAGCGGCAGTTCTGGCACCAATGCTTGAGCAGGAAGAGAAATTCCTGCATGGTTTCGCCCGCCTGGATGAGGGTTTGCGAGCAGAGGCCGTGTTTGCGCGAATTTTGCGAAGAGATGGCGGCCTTTGGGCGTGACGGGCCCGTGCGGGCCGGAGTTGCGTTTGTGCGGGGCGGCGGTGGTGGACATCAGGCCGCCTTCTTCTCAGGAAGAGTGTCCTCAGCCGGTTTCGGCTCGCGCGGGTCGACCCATACGGGCGGGTTTTCGGGGCAGCGGCCCTTGGGGCAATCGAGGATGATGTGATAGCCGTCGGGATGGTTGGGATCTTCGAGAATAACGCGGAAGTCGGGCATTTCGTCGGGCGGGGTCGGGACGAAGGCACCTTCTTTAGGCGTGGGGCGTGGGATTTGTAGAATTGCTCGGTCATGCGGAATTCGCGCTGGAAGCAGCGTTCGGCGGAGTTTTGTAGCGCAACATGCGGTCGAACAATTTGGTTTGTTCGGGAGTGAAATTGAAGGGAAGCAGGCGAGATGGGCGCGGTAGTCGTTGTATTCGCGATTGGCGCGGATGCGTTCCCAATCGGCTTGGACGGTGCGATAGACGAAATCGTACGAAGCCGAGGAAGCCTGGCAGATCGTCCTCCAGCATTGGTGCGCCACCTATAACCCCGCCGAAAACTCGTGAAGCGTAAACAGCAGCACTGGTGGGCCGGGTTATTGAGTTTCGAAAACGTAAATCGGGTTGCCGATGCCGTTGAAAAGATGGAGGAAGGGGTAGGGTCAAGTCTTTTGTGTAAACGCCATAATTTTCTTGCCGCTTCTTTTTTCCGCTTCGCCCTCTTAGCCAGCGCAAATTTTCCAGGGACGCTGGCAAGACCCGGCGCCAACAGCCACACGAAATGCGGGGCCATCTACATACCGAGCAAGCAAACCCCAAAATGGCGATAATCGCCGAGGTCACCAGGTTCGCCAGTTCGTTGGCGCGTAGCTTGTCCTGCTGCATCAGCGAAGTAGCGAAGCTCGGGATAAAGGCGGACGATAGCGCGCCTTCGGCGAACAGATCGCGGGTCAGATTGGGAATGCGGAATCCCAGCAAAAACGAATGGCACGCAAAGCCCGCGCCAAAGCGGTTGGCCATCACGATCTCGCGCATCAACCCGGTCAAGCGGCTGAGCAGAACAGCCAAAAAAAACAATGCCGGCAGAGCGTACAACTTGTGCCTCAGGCGGCAGTTCGCGGGTTGTGTGAGCGGACTTCAGGTCCGTTCGCTCGTTGTTAGTACCGTCATCTATTAGGCCACCGCCGGAACGAAAGTATACGTCATCCAGCTGGGAGAACCTCTATAAAATTTCAAAAGTCGTCTAGAAACCTTACTTAATGAATTAGCGGGTTTTTGCGTAAGCGTCAAGAAAGTACGCGATGGTCTTGATGCCAAGATAGTAGTTACTTATCCGGTACTTCTCGTTAGGCGAGTGGAGCCCGTCATCGGGCAAGCCAAAACCCATGAGTATGGTGGGAATGCCCAGTTCGCGAGCAAATTCGCCCACGATGGGAATAGAACCGCCGCTGCGGGTGAACACCGTGGGCTTCTGAAGCTTGTCGCTAAAGGCTTTAGCGGCTACTTCAATAGCCGGGTGATGCGGATTGACCAGAATAGCCGGGCCGGCGCTGAGTACCCGCACCTCGATTTGGATTCCTTTCGGAGTATGTGCGCTCACCCACTCGCGGAATTGGTGGAGTACCTTTTCATACTTTTGTTCCGGTACCAAACGGAAACTCACTTTCGCGACGGCAGTCGCTGGAATGACCGTTTTGGCACCCGCACCCGTAAAGCCACCAGCTATGCCGTGTACTTCCATCGTCGGCCGCGCCCATATCCGGGCAAGCACGCTTTGATCCGGCTCACCCGTCAGCGCTGTTGCGCCCACGCCGGTTTCCAGAAATTCCTTTTCGGAAAACGGTAACCGCTCCCAGCTCTCCACCTCAGCCGCATCGGGCGCTACTACGTCGTCGTAGATCCCGGGAATTTGCAAACGTCCGTCGGCGTCCTTCGCCTTGGCCAGCAGCTCAATTAAACCGAAAACAGCGTTCGGCGCAGCGCCGCCAAACATGCCGGAATGCAGGTCGCGCGCCGCCCCGCGCGCTTCCACTTCCAAATACATCAACCCTCGCAGGCCAATGCAGAGTGTTGGCAATCCATCGGCAAACAATTCCGTATCGGAGACCAGCGCCACGTCCGCTTTGAGTTTGTCTTTATGCTCGGGCACATATTTGGAAATCGATTCACCGCCGATTTCCTCTTCGCCTTCGACGAGAAATTTCACGTTCACCGGCAGCTTGCCCTGATAGACACGGTTCAATGCTTCCATCGCCTTGATGTGCATGTACATCTGCCCCTTGTCGTCGCAGGCGCCGCGCGCATAAATATTGCCGCCGCGAATCTCGGGTTCAAAGGGCGGCGATTTCCAAAGCTCCAGCGGATCGGGCGGCTGCACGTCGTAGTGTCCATAGCAGAGCACGGTGGGTTTGCCCGGAGCGTGCAGCCAATCGGCGTAAACCAAAGGATGCTTGGCCGTGGCAATGACTTCCACGTTCTCCATGCCCGCGTTAGTGAGCGCATCCGCCACAAACTGCGCCGCGGCGGCCACATCTTCTTTATGCTCGGGCGAAGTACTGATGCTAGGGATCTTCAGAAACGTCAGCAGCTCGTCCAGCAAGCGCGCGGCGTTTTTTTCAACGTAGAGATCGACGGGTGAAGACAAAATGGGAAACCTTCCGAATCCAAGTATAGAAAGCTCATCTTTGGGGATTTGTCTCGGACGATTTAGGGATTCGGAGCGAGGTTGAATTTAACGACGATTGTCTGGGTAACTTCCACCGGCTCGCCATTCAAAACGGCGGGCCGGAACTTCCACTGCGAGATGGCTTGCTGCGCCGCTTGGCTTAGCAGGGGATCTCCGCTTATCAATTTCAGATTCGTGACCGCGCCGTCTTTGGTGATGGTGGCTTGAAAACTAACGGCGCCTTGCGCTTTTTGTTCCGCCGCCGCCGCCGGGTAAACGGGCTCGACCTTACGAATCAAAACCGGCTGATTGTAGGAACCTCCGCGGCGAACCGTTCGCACCGGCGCGGGCTCATTGGGTTGCGAAGGCGCGCTGGTCTTAGCCGCGGCCGGAGGCACAGCGATAGGCGTTGGAATGGGAACAGTTTTTGCAACCGGCGCAACATACGGCGGCGCTAGCGGCAAGGACGGTAAACCCGAGTATTCGGCTAGCGGCGAATTGAGGCGCAAGGCAGGTGGCGTGAGAAGCGCAACCGGGTTACTGGAAGTGGCCGGCGTCCCCTTAACCGCTTGCAGAGATTTCGGATCGAAGAGCTTGGGCGCGCCGTCGTCGTCCGGCGGCATCATCACCGACACCTCGCTCTTGTCGCCAGGAATCTGGATTCTGTCATCGGACGCCTCACCCGGCTTGATTACTCGTCCCGGGCTTACAGTCTTCGCTTCGGCTGTACCCGGCTGCTTGCCCAAATTTGCGTAGGGGCCCCAGAAATAAAACAGCGCTCCGGCGATGAGCAACAGCGCGGCAACCGCTACCGCGATTTTCCTCCAGGCGCGGCTGCTTTCCTCCGGCGTCTCGAGAATCCGTACCGCCTCCTGCGGGGAAGACTTCCGTGCGTCCGTCGAAAACCGTGGGGGCTCAATAGAAGTCGTGGATTTTTCAATTATTGGCGGCGTGATCGGAGGTTCAACTGGCGCGGAACCGGCTGCCGCAATAGCATCGCCCTGGGGTTTGCCATTGGGCGCAGCCACCGGACTCACTGCCAGCTGCGAAAGTGCACTCTCACTCTTAGCGGCAGCCCCCCCGTTCCTCAACCGCGGGTTGGCGCCTATATGGAGTATCCTCGGCGCAGTCCGCTCCGGTCTTTGCGGTCGCGGAATGCGGGGTGGGAGCGCCGGCTCCGGCGTTTCCAAAGCTACGCCTGAGCCGCCTATCGTTGAGTCCGTCGCCACCTCCGCATCGGCAATAGCTGGCGTAGGCCCGACCACCGGCGTCGGTGCAGGCGCCGGCACTGCAGGCTCAGCTACGGGCTGGGCCGCTTCGGCAACCGCTTCCGGCTCTGCGGCATACTCCTTATAAGAAGCATATTCCGGTTCGTGATTGGAAATTCCTACAAACTGCTCAGGCGGCGCCTTTTCAGGCTCTGCCTCGCTCTCCTCCCGCCGGGTGTGCCACGCTTCCCGCCAAGTGCCCCTATTGTTCTGCTTCAAGGCTTCGGCGAACAACGCATCGCTCTTTTCCCGGTACAAGCCACCGGTGATCGGCTTCAAGTCCACCAACAGCTCGGCAAAGTTCCGAAACCGTTTCCCCGGCTCTTTTTCGAGCGTCCGCAAAACCAGTTCATTCAACGACGCCGGGGCATCTGTCAAATCCGCCGGCTGATCCAACATGATCCGTCCGATCATCTCGTCGCCGTCTTCGTGATAAAACGGGTGCCGGCCGCAAATCAGCTCATACAACGTCACCCCGAACGACCAAATGTCGCATTGCGCATCCGCCCTGCCGGTATCGACCAACCTGTCCGGACTCATATAGAAAGGCGAACCGATCAGATAGCCGTGCTCGGTGAGGCGCTCCGGATCGTAGGACAGCCTGCCCAACCCGAGATCGAGCAATTTCGCCGCGCCGTTATCGGTCACGATAATTTTCGTGGGCCGCACGTCGAGATGGAAAACGCCGCGCTCGTGCGCACTCTTCAGCGCTCCAGCCACTTGCTGCATCACGTTCACGCGCTCGCCTAACGGCACGCTCGCATGGTTCTTGATGATTTGGCTAAGATCGCGCCCCTCAACGAACTCCATCAAAACGTAGGGAAAAGAATCGTCGAATCCCAGATCTTGCACCGAGACCAAACTAGGATGTAACACGCTCGCAGCCGCCACCAGATCTTTTTGGAATTCCGCCAGATGATGCGGCTCGGTGGGGGTGGTGGAGATTTTTATTGCGAATGAGCGGCCTTGCGGATCTTCGGCCCGATAGACGTGGCTATAGGTGCCGCGCCCTACGCGCTCAAGGAGCGTAAACTTGCCGATCTGCTTAAGCATCGTGTCACGAAGCTTGCAACCTAACGTTAGCTACTTCGCTCGACTCTAAGTTGCCTACCCTATTCTCTTGTACCGTTTCAGGTATATTTTACTACCTTACGACCAAAATCCGAAAACTTGGTAGCAATATATCGCCGGTCCGGTAGTTTATTTCCTCACCCGGTACTAATTTCTCCGCATCATACGATATTTCCGCCTTTTCCTCAGCATCCGGCTCGCTCATCGCCTTTCGATATCACTTGCTCTGACGGTCCCGACGTTGTCAGGCTCGTCGTCGATCGGCGCCCCCTCCCTTCTTCACAAACATTCCAGAAGCAAGAGTCCTTATAGTTGATCCGAAGAGACGAGGATCAAGGGAGGGTTTTCCACAGTAGTCGGCGGTGCCGGGTGTTGAAAACATTCACCTCCACAAACAGTCGTGACCGTCCTGTCCGGTGCTGAGCCGATGGGCGCGATGTCGGTTAGTGTAGTTTCAACCGGCGGAACCCGCGGTTACGAGTAGGAGCCCCCAACGTTCGACGTTTTAGGGAAGATTCTCGAACCCCGGGCTAGCCTTGTTTCCATGACGAATTCTCAGGTATCGTCCTGATGTCTGAAGACTACTATAAGGCTCTCGGGGAGACAAGGCCGTCTTGCCGGAGGAACATCCTCTCTTAAGAAGGCAAGGCATGGAGCAAATACCAGAACAACCAATCGTGAAATCAGAACTGGAGCCGGAGTTCGCTGCTTTTGTGGCGATCGACTGGGCGGATCAAAAGCACTACTGGAGTCTCAAAGTGGCTGGGCAACAAGCCCTCCAACGAGGGAATCTGGACAGCACTCCGGAAGCGGTAGAAGTATGGATCATGGAGTTGCATTTGCGTTTCGCGGGCCGGCCGTTGGCCGTGGCCCTGGAACAGCGACGGGGGGCCTTGGCGGTGATGCTTAGTAAATACGCGCACGTGCATCTGTATCCGGTCCACCCCACGACGCTGGCCAAATTTCGCGAAGCTTGGTACCCATCGCGCAGCAAGAGCGATCCCGTCGACGCGGATCTGCTGCTGGAGATTCTGACCGCCCATCGGAGCCGACTACGACGCCTGGATCCTGATTCGGTCGAGATGCGATTAGTGCAGACACTGGTCGAGAATCGGCGCAAGTTGGTGGACGAGCGCACGGCACTCAGTAACCGGCTCACCGACCTGCTGAAGTTGTATTTTCCGCAGATCCTAGGGTGGTTTGACGAGGTGACTTCGGCCGTAGTGGGTGATCTGCTGGAACAGTGGATCACCCACTACGG
>Ga0302319_10005674_pt1 | contig 24962 bp, 14 predicted proteins | sample Bog_T0_2_FD_203319 | JGI IMG/M metagenome (GOLD analysis project Ga0302319, IMG submission 203319) | Peat permafrost microbial communities from Stordalen Mire near Abisko, Sweden - Bog_T0_2 | ecosystem: Environmental > Terrestrial > Soil > Wetlands > Peat | place: Sweden: Abisko, Stordalen Mire...
CTGCTTCCGTTGGCCTCGTCGAAATTGACGATCCCGCCATCAAGGCCAAAAGTGAGCGCACCGCTTGTCAGGGAACCCGACGTTCCGTTGCCTATATTCAGGATGCCGCCCTCGACGGTTGTAGCGCCCGTGTAGGTATTGGCGGCGGTAAGCATCCAGGTGCTGGGACCATATTTGACCACCGAAACCGCCTTCGTCCCCCCGCCTATCACCCCGGTCACGCTATTCCCAGCGGAATCGCCATTCAAATCCACGATCGTGGGAGCAGTGTTGTTTCCGGCTATTCCGGCGAAGGTTATATTGCCGGAAGTGGGGACGAAGGCATCGGTTGTGGCGCTCGAGCTGACCGCCGCCGTGGAGAGATGACCCAACGCCAGGGTGTAATTATTGGCGCTTGTGATGTAGATGGCCGTATTGAGAAGAGTAGTACCGGCGGGTGCAAAAGCGATGGTGTTCCCCGTGTTGCCGGCAGTGATGGCTCCAACGTCTATCGTGACGAGGGCACCCGCATACGGACTGACGCCGCCCAGACCTCCAAAATAGTTGCCGCCCGCAAATGTCACATTGCTGTCTGAGCGCAGTTGCAACGTGGAGCCGTTGTTCAAAGTCAGCTCGTCAGCGGTTGTAGCTTCCGGACCCAGTGCGTAGGAAATTCCGCCGACGGTGTTGCCAGAATTTGCCTGCAATTGCAGGGTAGAACCCGCCCATACATTCGTAACGTCCGTATTCAGGGGCCTGGCTCCATTGCTCCCGGAGAGGATGATGGTGGCGCCCGATGTGCCGGTAATCACCCCCGTGGAACTGATATTCCCGGTAAGCGAGAGCGTCCCCGCGCCGGTCGCCGTGAACCCGCCGCCCGTGCCGTTGATATTCCCGCCCAGTGTGATATTTCCCCCGCCGCCGCCCAGCGTGACCGTCCGCACCGCTGTCGTCGTAATCAGGTCATTGATCGTTTGCAGACTCGTGCTGTTGTTGGTAATGCCGCCCGTGAGGGTAAACCCGTTGGTCCCAACCGTGCCAGGGTTGATCGTGTACGCCGGCGAACCGGCACTGAACGTGATGCCGGCGACGCTGTAGGTCCCCGGCGTCATCAGATTATCCGTCAGGATCGTCCCGCCAGTGCCAGTCGTGGCGCCGAAAGTAATCGAATCACCGGACGCCGGCACCGCATTCAACGTGTCCGACCAGTTTGTTGAAGCATTCCACAAATTTGAGGTTGTACCGGCCCAAGCATCGGTCGCCGCTGAAGCCAGACTTGGGCTCAGCAGCGACAGCAACAGTGCCGAGAGCGGTAGAACGACCGATTTTGCAAAAGTAGACGCATTGGGTGGGGGGGGGCCGTTCTTTTTCACAGGTACTTGGGGGTTGGGTTGGGGGCGGACAAATGCACGCGAATAAAAACTTTTTATCGCTTCATCTGTAAGGAACGTATCTCCGGCCCGAAAGCGGCCAACCAAAACTGATTTTTATCCTCTTCTCCGCCACCCCTTTGGCGAAAAGCACTTATCGACCTCTGATCAACCCGTCCGCCTCTTTGACCAAAAGTGCTGCATCAATCCACTCGAACCAGGAAATCGGAAATTTCGGCATTATCCATGCGTTCCGGGCGAAAGCCTTTTTCACCGGGGCGCTCCCTTCGATAAACGAGGTGCGAGCAATCGCTTGCTTCCCTGTTCTCTGCTCGATCATAGCACGAAGTATGACTGTGGAAGCCACCCGGGCTCCGTTGTCATCAGGAAAAGCCAGGCCTTTGGCCACCCACTTGGCGGATTCGTTGAGGTCGCCAAGCCGGTAATTCCAAAGGGCCATGGCAAGACAAGCCCATGCCGTATAGTGGAAGTCCGTACCAATGAGGTCTTCCTTGTCATCGATTGCGTGTTCAACAACGCGCGCCAAGGGTTCCATCGATTGAAGCGTATTCGCGTCGGCTGGCAGCACCGTACATGAATACAATGTCTGCTCGGCCACGACGCCATTGGTAGTGCCGCTGAATCGCTCAATGATCATTCTACGAACGTCCTCATACGCTACATTTCCTTCGGCATAAGCCACAGTTGCCGCCGCCGGCAGCACGTTGATGGAAACCGTCGGAAGGTCCGAGCTATCCGCACTTCCGGTCGCCCGCATCATTGAGGTGTAACGCTGAGCCGCTTCCTTCATCCGGCCCGCTTGCATATTCCAGTAAGCAACAACCCCAAAGGCCCGCGCAGCTTCAAGCGAGGACGGAGTGCGCTCGACGGGAACATCCGCAAGCAGTTTGTCCGCTCCCGCCAAGTCGTTGTACTTGATCTTCACTGCTGCGTACGCCACAGCCTCGCGAAGATCCGCCTCCTGATGGAGCCGCGCTTCCTCACGCCGAGCTGCTCTTTCCCGGAAAAACATCCATGTCGAGGTACCGAATCCAGCCAGCAGGGCGATAATCGCGACGCTGCCCGCAGCGAAGAGAACCTTGTTCCGTTGCACGAATTTCCGCAGCATGTAGGCACGGCTGGGAGACCGAGCCAGAACGGCCTCATTTTTCAAATAACGTTGTATGTCCATGGCGAAACCCGTGGCGGTGTCGTACCGCCGCGAGCGATCTTTCTCCATGGCCTTCATCACGATCCAGCCTAGATCACCCTCCACTTGATACTGCAATTGACGCCCGTCCGTCCTCCGCTTTGCCGCGATTTCCGCCAGTTCCCGCGGCGTGACCGAGTCCAGTATCACTGACGGTATTCCCGGCTCCTCCTCGCGGATGATTCGGCGAATCTCATCGACGCCCAACTCCATGAAACGCCTGAAATCAAAGGGAGCGTTTCCGCACAGCAGTTCGTAAAGCAGCACTCCAAGGCTGTAAACATCCGTCCTGGTATCCAAATCCCCAATTCCCTGCGCCTGCTCAGGGCTCATGTACGCCGGCGTGCCAATCAATTGGCCGAAGTGCACTTTTGAATCATTACCCGTGTTGACGGCGGCCGCCTTGGCGATGCCAAAGTCAATCACCTTCGGAACTGGAATGCCGTCTTGAAGCGACACAAGGATGTTCGATGGTTTGATGTCACGATGGATCAGGCCCTTCTGATGCGCATGTTGGATAGCACGGCAGACCTGGACGAATAGCTCAAGCCGCTGCGGGATATTGAGACGTTGCTCATCACAAAAATCAGTGATTCTTTGCCCCTCCACCAGTTCCATCACAAAGTATGGCCGTCCCGATACCGTCGCTCCAGCATCGATCACCCGAGCGACATTCGCGTGATCCATTTGGGCCAGCGCCTGGCGTTCCATTTCAAACCGCGCGATGACCGCCTCCGTATCCATCCCAAGCTTTACGATCTTCAACGCGACCTTTCGCCGAACCGGCTCCATCTGCTCCGCGTAATAGACCACACCCCATCCACCTGCTCCGATGCGCGTGATCAGCCTGTAACGGCCAATCCGCCCACCGATTCCCTCCTCTTCAGCCGCTCCATCATGTCTCACCTCCGTTTGCACATCCGGCTGAAAATCGAATAACTCATCGGCTTCTGGCTCTAAATCCAGCAATTCCGCCAGGCGCTCCCGGAGACTCGCATCGCCCCGGCAGGCGAAATCCAGAAACGCCGCGCGATCCTCTGCGTCCGCGAACGCGGAGGCTGCAGTGAATAGAAGCTCTTCGACTGGAGCGCTCACTGTTTCATGGTCTGCCGGACCAATTGCAAGAGACGCGTCTTACCATAAGCCCAACGGCGCCGCACCGTCCGCTCCGCAATTCCTTCCATTGCCACGATTTCTTTTTCCGTCAAACCGCCAAAGAACATGAGGGAAATCACACGCGCACTCTCAGGGTTCTCCTTCTCTAAAGCGTGCAACGCTTCATCGATCAGGAGAATCCGATCGTCCACAGTCGCCGCCGCGATGTCCAGTACCTGAATATCGAGCTTTTCGGCATTCGCTCCGCGTTTCGGGCCAGCCTTGGCCCGGGCTCGATCCACGAGGATACACCGCATGGCCTGCGCCGCCGCCCGGAAGAAATGTGCCCGGTCGTTCCATCGGTATGCATCCTCCTTGGATAGGCGCAGCCATGCCTCGTGAACAAGTGCCGTTGGCTGTAAGGTTTGCCCGGAAGGTTGGCGTGACATGTAACCCGCTGCCAGGTGCCTCAATTCATCGTAGATCACCGGCAACATATCCGCCGAGACAGGCGCGCCTGTTGTATTCGCACTTTCCAGTATTTCCCGGATATTAACCATGCGAATATCGGAAGATAAAGCTGGATTTCGCCATTGTCGAGAAACCACATGGTGGGTATTCCAACATACCCTTTTCCGCTTCGTCCCAGCCCCGTATTTTCCAGAAGATTTTCTGGGACGATCCGAGGCGTCTGCGAGCATAGCGAATCTGCGTTGAATCGTCCGATACAATCCTGCCGCTGTCCCACAGGTCTCCCGCGCCTAATGCGAGGGATGATTCGCTCGACGCCGCGACAATCTCGCAAGCGGTCAGGCCGCTTTCGCGTTCATTGGATTGCAATGTCCAGCTCAAAACCGGGTCTCCATCATCGACCCCAAACGGTTTGACGCAATGGTCGCACTTGATTTGTTCAACCGTCATCGCCCGGGCAACGCATGTGAATAGGGGCGCGGCCAGCGGCGGGAGGATGCAATGCAGGTTCATGCGTAGGCGGTGCTAAAGCATTAACAGACGCGGACGGTTTCAATGCCGAGCAGCATGCCCAGCTTCTCGATCTTATGCGCGATGTGACCCAGGCCGACGGCGCAGTGATGGGCCGGCCCTTCGGCGCTCCAATCATTCACAAATTTTCGCGCGCCAATGCTGAATCGGTAACGACTATTCGTGTTGCCGATTTCCAGGATTGGGCCGGGGACCGACTCCCCTTCCGCGACGAGCAATTTGATCTTCCCTCCCGCAGTCTCCACCACAGAAAGCAACGTCACTGCACCATGCTTCACCGACATCTCCACGGACAATCCGCGTCCGACCTTACCATGATAGACCTTGAGTGGCCGCACTTTGGTCTTTCCTTCTGCAATTTTGATATGCCCCGGCCCATCGTGGCCCATTAGTACGACATCGTCCTTGAAATCCATCGCATAGTACTCCGTGAATGAGCCGCCAACGCCAAAGAGGTCCATGATCTTCATCGCCTGGACATTCTTCACCTCATATTCTCCGGCTACAGCGATGCCCCGCCCGGTGAGCTGCGAGGCCCCCAGGATAATGGATGTGAGCGTCGCCTCGTTCTCCTGCGTCCCCGTACCCTTGTAATAGTAGGCGAGTGAACCGAGCCGGTGAATCGCGGCCAACTTGTCCAAGGCCACAGCTGTGCGCCCCGCCTCGGCCAAATCTCCGGCAGCGCAATCCGATTGCACGTCAAATACCTGGCGGAACTGCGACACGCGCTCCTCAACCTCGCTGAGAGTAACCTGGAGCCGCAGCGCCGACAATTCATCGACTTCCAGCATCTCCACATGCGTGCCGAAGGTTGCGCATTGCAGCGTTACATCGGAATAAATATCAAGCATCCCGCTGTAATAGTGGCCCATCAGTCCAAGACGGTTGGCAGCCATGCCGGCCGCGACGAGAGCCGCATCCACCCATGCGTCCACCTCCTGCCAGCATTGCGGATCGTCTTCCAACACTCCGGTGATCTGGTGAAACTCGATTCCCGCCCGCTTGAAGACATTTGCAATCTCGGGCACTGGGCATGCCGCGCAGTAGGCAAGCCACTCCCCTGTCATTTTTGTCCGGTCACCCATCGCATTGAACCTTGCGTAATCGATGGAAGGGTCAGGCGCGATATTCAGTACGATCACAGGCACCTTCGCCCGCCGGACCGCGGGCAAGACCGTCGAGGAGAGGGCGTAGGTCGTGGCATACAGAAAGATCAGATCGACATCCGCCCGGCGAAACGCCCTGCCAGCCGCAGCCGCTGCCTCCGGATTGTCCACCAGTCCCAAATTCTCGACTTCCACGCCAAGCCGCTCAAGTTTTGCCGCAACACGCGCAACATAGGTTTCCAGGCGTTCCTTCAGCCCCGCAAACTGCGGCCAGTAGGTGTCGAGTCCGATTCCAAAGAGCCCGATACGGAGGAGAGGGTTATCCATGATGAACCAAGAAATACCATATCGCCAAAAACCTCTGAATCGGTGTATTGATCATTTTCATATAGAAAATGACCTTCGCCCCGACCGACTATTTTTGCTATTTCCCGGCTTCTCCGGAGATGCGACGCTGGGGTCTAGGCGTTACCGCATCAGGATTTACGCGAGTGCCACCAAAGTCTGCGTATCCTCCCCGGCCCCACCCAGAGCATCATCATTTTGTTTGGGATCAGGGCCGCGTGTTAGATGCGTTGCAAGTCGTTTTAATCTCCTCGGGCGGCGGCTGGCTGGAAACACGCGTTTGCAAGGACCGCAGGATCGAGGCAGGCATGGTGTTTTTGCTCCTCCCGGGGCTGTGGCATCGTTATCGTCCTGATCCCGGGACCGGCTGGGAGGAAAGTTGGATCGAGGTACAGGGGCCGGTCGTCAATGAGCTTCTAAAAGCGAGGACCTTCCCGGCTGAAGAAATCCTGCGAACGGGTGCCGTGGACGCGGGCCTCGATGAAGTGCTTGATATGATTCATCACCGGGCACGTATTGGAGGGAACGCTTTTGAGCCAGAGCTGTCTGCCGCCGCATTGCGCGCCCTCGCAATCTGCGAGCAGCTTGGATTCACCGGTACGAAATCTTCCCGCATACAGCGGGCGGTGCGCGAAGCGGAGCAATATTTCGCCAAGCGTGCGGGCGAACCGATAAATGTCGAGACGCTTGCAGTGAAGCTGGGTGTTGCCTACTCGCACTTCCGGCGCGCTTTCCGCGCAAAGACCGGATTCACCCCCTGGCAGTATGTCATTCATTTGCGATTGATCCGCGCGCGCCGCCTTCTGGCCTCCACCGATGCCAAGCTAGACGAGATCGCTGCCCAGGTGGGTTTCAGCTCGGGCTTCCATCTGTCCACCACCTTTAAGCAAACGTACGGTCTTTCCCCGTCGAAATGGCGGAAGACTGTCCGCTGATGATGTGCAGCCTCCACTGTGTAACATACGGAGGCGATTGCTGTGTCTATATTCAGCCCCCGCCGGTACTCGGCCACAACTTCGTGCCAGGGAATTGTAAACTGGATCTCCCCGATAGTCTAGTAGGACGATCGGGGATTCGGCGTGCCCTACAGCTTCCCGGCAAGAGGCTTCCCCTGCGATACTTTCCCGCAAACATCAATTCCCGGATTTGGTCCCCCCGTCTGCTGGCTTACCACCGTCGATGGCTCGTAGGCGCCGCCAGGACACTCCGTCGTCACATCACGCAAGCGCGCGTAAAATCCTTAAAAAACGGCAACAGAACGGCAACAGAGCCTCTCTCTAGCAGCCTGTCGGACTTGCACGCCATGTTAAAAGGGATGCATGGCTGCCCGCTTTGTAAACGTTGACCACGAGACGCCGCTTTTGTTGCCGCCGGACATCCGGGATTGGGTGCCGGCCGATCATCTGGTGCATTTCGTCATGGATGCAGTAGGTCAGTTGGACTTGCAGAGGGCGCGGGTCAACGAGCGGGGCACCGGCGACGAGCAATACCCGCCTGGGATGATGCTCGGATTACTGATTTATAGCTATGCCACCGGAGTCTTCTCCAGCCGGCAAACTGATGAGCGGATTGTGGAGATTGCGAAAGCGGCCAAACCAGAGCGCCGGGGAAGCTTCCGAGTCACCAACGGCGACGGGAAATCACGGCGCACTGTGAGCGCTCCGCCGTCCGCCAAGCTCCTCCCGTACACTCAAAATTGATATAACCTCACACACTTCCTGACCCTCCAGTTCTGCCGCGCCGATGATGAAAATCATCGGCCCTTCTGGTTTATAGGGGTCAAATTGTGCAAAGAGTCCGAAACTTCTGGGCAATCTTTCTGCGGCCTACGTTTCGCGCAGCCGGCGGCTTTAACAAGTCGCCGCGCGGTTCCGCTCGGCAAATCAGGATGCCAATCAAAAGACTGATTCTGCCTGCCGGCCTCCACCGGCGGGTCCCGCATTCGCGGAAATTGACTCGGCCCGCCGCCCTCGCCCTTCGGATCCCGTATTCGCGCAATCGTCTCGTTCCGCTCGGCTGGCGCTCCCGGGGAAATCGGTTGGCGCGCGGGAATTACGCGTCCCCCCGGCCGATAAGGGCGGGGCTTTGCAGTTGCACCCACTGCTCAACGTACCCGGCGACCTCCTGCCATCCGGGCTCGCCGCAGATGAAATGGCCGCGGCCGGGGAATATCCTGAAATTCGCGATACCGGTGGGATCTGTATAGGCCTCTGCGTTGCGCTTGACGAGGGAAGCGGGGATGATCGCGTCCTCTTCGTTGGCGACGAATAGCAACGGAGCGTGAGTGCGATCGAGGTCCGCGTGGCCAGCGTTGCCCTAGCAATCGCGGAGGACGTTGCGGGAGTCGTGGGTGGAGGTGCGCTCGAAGGCGCCCCGGAGCCTGCTCGATGGATATCGTGTTGCAGAACGCCTCGTGGGAGGTTTCGGGGTCGGTACTGAGGCTGACGTGCTCATTTCGGCCCGCCCGCACGTAAGGGCGGAATTTGTTGCCGGGGACTGGAGGTTCCTGCCGTGGCATTCCAAGCGGGTTGCCTGGTGATTGGTGGTCCCAGCAAAACTGATAGTGCGCGGACTCGCACTTTGCGAGCGGGGGGTATCAAAGGTGAGAACGCGGACAGGCAAAAAGGACCAGGGAGCGGGAGTTGCTAAGGAAAGAAGGGAGAGCTGAAGAGCGAAGAACCGGCCGGGAAGAAGTGGCACGAAACCGGCTACAGTAATTCTGGTAGTTCTAATAATTACGGTAAAATGAAACCCCTTCTCTTTGCTCTTGCTCTCCTGGCCAGCCAGGTCGCAGGTCTCGCCAGAAACTCTCTGGATCTCGGATTACCCGCGGATGCCACCCCTTACGACCCGTACATGACTCCAGTCAAAGCAGTGCTGGGCCACCTGAGCAATGAGGAGACCTCGATGGACCGGGTCCGGCGCCTGATGCACGTGGGCCGGGCTTTCCGTTACTCTTTTACCAGCCCCTACGTTGCTGCGACTCCCGATGTGACAGCGGAGACCCGCTCGGGCGATTGCAAGGCGAAGGCGCTGTGGCTGGCGGACCAATTGAACGACCAGTCGGTGCGTTTCGTGATCGGGAAAGCGCGGATCACCTCCCAGATGTCCCACGCCTGGCTGCTGTGGGAGCACAATAACCGCTGGTGGATCCTGGATTGCACGAATAACTGGAACCCGATCCCCGCCGATCGCGTCTCCTCCAGCCAGTACATCCCTTATTATTCCTTTGCGAAGAACGGCGAGTTCCGGCACCGGGCAACCGAGATGTACGTGCCGCAGACGGCCACGGCGAGCCTGACGGCCTCGACCCGGACCGAAATCGCCCAGCGCTAAGAACATCTTCATCGGAGTCATTGGGCTGACTCGCGAGCACCCGAACCTTATGGTTCGGGTGTTCTGTTTTTGTGAGGGGGGATTGACCACGGATTTCATGAGGCGGCGGAGCCGCAACCGGGAAATAAGGCGCGCGCAGGCAGCAGAGGTTTTTTTCTTACCACGGATTTCGCGGATGGGACTACCGGATAAAGCCACCTCAATTGGGACCTGCCGCTCCGCGCCCGGGGACGGAGGGACGGAAACCTGCGTGCAGGGGCGGGCTCATGGCTGGCTTACCATCAGGCGCATGAACGCGGATGGCGCCGCGGATGCGGGAGTGTCGTCATGTGCCTGCAGGAGGGTGGAAGTATTTTGGTCAATGGTGACGTTGTTGCTGCTCCAGTTTGCGGAATTGCCGATGTTAGCGTTTAGCTGAACCGTGAGGTTCACATCCGTGGCCGCGGGATTTTTCGTTACCGATACCTGGAGATATCCGCCGGAGTTCACGCTGGTAACGATGTTGGCCGCGCAGGGATAATGCACCATTGCCTTGAGGCCGAGAGCGTACTTGAGGAGGTTGGGCATGCCATCGCCGGCCGCCACGACAGTGGGGCCGGCAATGGCGGCGTTGTTCCAGTTTGCGCCGAAGTTGACGGCCCGCCACTGCTGCCACGGAGCGGCTGGGGACCAGAGAAGATTGACGGCGGATACCGTCTGCTGCAGAGCGAATGCGCCGAACCAACTTGCGGACCGGCCCAAGGTGTCAGCGGAAACAGCGCCAAGAACGAGAGTACCGGTCAGAGCAGGCGCGGAGAGAACCGTCCATGTATGGGCGGCACCCCAAAAGTGGTTGGAGAGATCGACCGTGCTATTGGATGCGTTCAATACCACGGTGACTGCCGCACCGTTGCCAGCATTGGCCACGGCCGCGGTCACCGGCACCAGCGTACTGGCGGAGTTGCTTGAAATCGATGCTGCCAGTTGGCCACCGGGTTCAAGATCAAGCGTTCTGGAGAAAGTGAAGCCCGCGGCAGAAGGCTGGAGGGTCCCGTAGATCGAAGCCGTTCCTGAGATGACGCCGGAGCCGCCAAGCGTGGCGCCGGTAACGCTAACGGGGCCGCCGCCGGAGAGCCCGTTGACATCGAGAGTGCCACCGGTGACGGTGACCGGGCCGGTAAAGGTGTTGGAGCCTGTCAGCGCCAGCGTCCCTGATCCGTAGACGGCAAGCCCCCCGGGGCCCGTGACAGGTTCCGCGATGGAAAGCGACGCCCCGGAGCTAAGATTCACGGCGCCTCCACCGGAGCCGAAAGTGACGCCGCTGTTGGCATTGGTAATGGCAAAGCTTGCAGTGGGCTGGAGAGTGCCATTATTGAGGGTGACCTGTCCCGCATTGAAAAAAACCGGGTTTCCCCCCAGGTTCGATTGGGCACCGACCTGGATGGTTGCGCCACCGTTGACCAGCATCGTGCCGGAGTACGCGCTGTTATTTCCGGTGTAGCTGATCGTGCCGGGGCCGCCATTGCCATTGGTCAACGTGCCGGTCCCGGAGAGGGTCGCGGTGACGTGGATGGTGCGCGTCGCGTCATTACCCGGGTAGATAATGGACGGCGCGGTGACGTTCACATTGCCGGCGAGCGTGAAGGCAGTGCCGCCGATGTCATTTTGCACCCTACCGCCCGCGAGAACCAGGCTGGGCACCGTAACGGCGCCGCCTGTAGTTCCTTCAAAGGAAAGGCATCCCAGCAGTGGCAAAGTGAGAGAATTGCCAGCGAAGGTAACACTGCCGGGCTGGATGGGTGTCCGGAGGATATATTGCGCGGCGGTGTAATTGCTGCCGGCATGGGGGGCGCTGGTATCATCCCAGTTGCCGACCGTATTCCATGACGAGGAGCCGTGAGCATCGCTGGAGTTGAGAACGATGAGAGGCGGAAGTGGGGGAGCCGTTGTAAGAGTCACCACCGAGAAAGCGGGAAGCGAATAGGTAAGCTTTCCGCCACTTACGCTGACTGCCGGCTCGCTGGCCAGGGAGAGAGTGCCGGAGGTGACCCATTGGTTGAGCGATGCGGCGGCGGGGCAACTGCTGACGTCAAACGTCTGGGTGACCGGCCATTGCGTGGGGTTTGCCGCGACAATGACATAGTTGGACGACGCAGGATCCTTGTAAGCGCTGACGAGGGCCGCGGTGCCGTTGGTAACATTCACCCGGTAAAAGCCCGGCCGGACGAACCTGCTGTAATTGCCCATGACATAGAGCCGCTTTGCGGGAGCAGCGGTGCTGTCTCCCGCGAGCGAGCCATTTCCACTGCCGTACAGCCACCAGTAATGATAGGCGTTTGCATTGACGACCGTCATGAAATTGTGAATCTCCTGCGCAAGGGCGAGTCCGTTCTGGATTGAGTCGTCCGTGCCGAAGTAATGTTCCGTCTCCCAGATGGGGTTTGGTGGTGGCGTGCCAAATTGCGTTACCGCAACCGGTTGGGCGCTTCCGTAATCGTGGGCGGCCAGGATTCCCACCGCCCCAGCGGTGACGGGATCAGACATCGCCGTCGTCGCCATGGAGAAGTCCCAGTCCTGTTCCTCCGGCATGAGGATGGCCGTGTCCGGAATGCCGGCGTTATAGAGCGCCAAAGCGAGATACGGAATAAAGTCGTGGATCTGCTGGGCGGTCCAGACACAGGACTCATAGGTGGTCTCATCGTCGCCCGGCTCATTCTGGATGGAGACCGCATGGACATTAATGCCATACGTGTTCTGCATGGTGGCCACATACCCGGCAAGCTGCGCCGCGTAAGTCTGGTAATTGTTCGTGCTGGAGACGAAATCGCCGCCATCGACGGTGCCTGAATCCTTGTCGCTGGCAGGCGGACTCCATGGGGTGCTCCACACCGTGGCACCACGCGACTGTGCCATCTGCATGATATTCGACTCGACGGTCGTCCCGTCCGGTGCGATGCGGCTTCGGAGAAGCGAGAGACCGATGCCGCCGCTGTTGGTGGAGAAAAACAGGTCCGCCTGTTGCACCGTCCAGGAGCTGATCCATGCCGAGGACGCTCCAAATCCGTCGATTTCCTGTTCCGTTCCCGTATATTGCACCACCGCGGTCCCCGTGGTCACAAAGTTTGCGACCTGAATCGCGTTCAACTGCGTGCCGCCGGTGCCGCCGGACGCGGTATTGGAATCGGTCTCGTAGATCGGCTGGTTCGTGGCATCTGCGATGAATGTGCCTATGGCAAATTGGCCCAGGCCGCCGGCCGGCGAGGTGGACGTGCCCCCTGCGCAATGGGCAAGACTCACGGAATTGCCCCCCGGGCTCGAGAGCGTGGCCACCCGGGTGGGATAAGAGTTCGTGCCGCCCGAGGCGCCGCTGCGGCTGTCATTGATCCAGACCTGGACCTGATAGGCATTCCCGACAGTCAACCCGCGCAGTGTGATCGTCCCGGAGGTGGTGGCGCCAGCAGCGCCGGTGACCCCATATACCAGGCCGCGGATCAGCCTTTTGTACACGGTGCTGACGCCGTTGTATGGATTGCTCGTTCCACCGGCGGCGGCTGAGGTTGAAGAGCCCGCAGGGAGAGGAAATGAGATCGCAACGTCTGAATCGCCGGTGCTGCTGCCATCGTAAGCGAATGGAATGCCATTCACCGTAGCGGCGGCGGCCCAGTCTTCCGCGTAGAGCAAGGTGCCGGAGGTTGAGACGTCCGAGTCAGAGGTAATATCCGCCGCGGGGCTCCATGTGATGGCCGCGGCGGGACTCTTCCCAGGGATTACCAGCAAGATTAGCGCAACGAGAAATATCTGGAATCGTCTCAAAATCCTGCTGGTAACATCCGCCCTGAACAGGCGGTTGCGCCAGCCGTTTCGACCCCCTCATCCTTCCCGGGGCCGCCGCTTCACAATCTGGAGCCAGTCCCGTTAGCGCGCTGATAAACCGAGGGGGAGACGCCCATGAGGCGGCGGAAAATAATCCGAAAACGGCGGGTACCGCTAAATCCACTGATGGATGCCACTTCCTTTAATTGGCGCTTCACCGGGCCCCTGAGCAGCATACAAGCGCGCTCGACACGACACCGGTTGATGAAAGAGTAGGGGTCGATACCCAACTTCGCCACAAATTCCCGCTCGAACATCCGCTTTGGCATTGCGCAGATTTCCAAGAGTTCTTTCATCCTGAATGGCCTGTGCGTGTTCCGATGGATGAATTCAACTGCCTTTTCAATGCGGCCGACCCTGGCGAAGGCGACCTCAGTGGTGTGACACCTGACGATGGGGCCTGGAAGACTCACAACGGCTTGGGGCGGCGCCGAGCCGCCAGCCAGAAAATGATCCTCAAGCCAAGTCTCAGTGTAATTCTTCCCTAAATCTTGAAAAATGGATTTCCTAACCTGCATCGCCCAAAATAAGCGGATTTGCGCCCAAAATCCCGACACCGTGGGATACAAAAAATTGGAAGACGGGCTGCACTCGACGACTCCACGGAAAGGGACCAAACTCAGAGGATTCCGTCGGCACCCCCCCCGGGTTCACGAGGCATTTCATGCTATTTTGAGCAGATTCCTTTACAATTCGACAGCGACTGGATCACGATTTATATGTATGCAATAATCCCTAGGTATAAGAAGCTGGACGAGAATATCGTGTCCCTCCCGCCACGCCTTCATACACAACCAATGCGCGACCCGGTCACCGCTCAAGGAAGCAAAGGCGCGGAGGGAGCCGCCAACCACGAGATTACCCTGCTGCTGGATGCCGCCGGAAGGGGTGAGTCCGCGGCATCGGAGGAGTTGATACCGCTGGTCTACGACGAGTTGCGGCGGCTGGCCTCGGGGCTTTTAGTGCGCGAAGCGCCAGGGGCAACCCTCCAGGCGACTTCGTTGGTTCATGAGGCGTGGCTCCGGCTGGCGGGGGCCGGAGACCGCAACTGGAACAACCGGGCCCATTTCTTCCGGGTAGCGGCCCAGGCGATGCGCCGAATTTTGGTGGATCGCGCCAGGCAGAAGGCGAGCGTCAAGTACGGGAGCGGGCGAGCACAGTTGAATATCGATGATCTTGAAGTGGAGGCGGCGCGTCCGGACGACCGGATCCTGATGATTGACGAGGCGCTGGGCCGGCTGGAAGAGCAGGATCCGGAGAGCGCGCGGATTACGACGCTCAAGTTCTTTGGCGGGTTCACGAACCGGGAAATTGCGAGGATCGACGGAGTGACGGAGCGGACCGTCGAGCGGCAGTGGGCATACGCGAAGGCGTCCCTTTTTGAGTTAATTGCCGAATTGGAGGAATGAATTGTCGGCATTTGAGGCTCCCGCTCGCTTCATTCAATGGATAAGTGTCCGCAGAACCCTGTGCAGAACCCACTGAAACAAATCGAAAAAACCCTCTTCGAGGGGGCGCTAAACCTGGGGGACCCGGAGGTGCGCGAGGCCTTCATCGAGCAGTCCTGCCGGGGCAACCCGGCCCTGAAGGCGCGGATTGAGAAGCTGCTGGGGTTGCAATCCCGAGCGGAAACGTTTTTCGATTTCGACATTCGCAAGACCCTCAGCGCCGACAAGGTTTCGGATTTAATATCGCAATCACAGACTTGGGACGAACCGGCGCTTGAACCGGAGTCGGAAGCTCTGGACGATACCAATGTGATGATAGGCCGCTACCGGCTGGTGCGCCGGCTCGGGGATGGGGGATGCGGCGTGGTTTATGCCGCGGAGCAGCAGGAACCGGTGCAGCGGGAGGTGGCCCTGAAGATCATCCGGATGGGGATGAATACCGCGCGGGTGATCGCCCGCTTCGATGTAGAGCGGCGTGCGCTCGCGCTGATGAATCACCCGAACATCGCGCATGTCCTGGACGCGGGCGCCACGAAGACGGGGCGGCCCTATTTCGTGATGGAATTGGTGCCGGGCACAAAAATCACCGAATATTGCGATGAGCATCGCCTGACCATCGAGGAGCGCCTGGAGTTATTCGTCCAAGTTTGCCTGGCCATTCAACATGCGCATAAAAAGGGAATTCTTCACCTTGATATCAAGCCGTCGAATGTGCTGATCACCGCAAAGGAAGGCACGCCAGTACCCAAGGTGATCGATTTTGGCATCGGGAAGGCCATCGAGGGGCCGCTTGCGGATGGCTCCCCCTTCACGAGCGCCGATCATTTCATTGGAACTCCGGCCTACATGAGCCCGGAACAGGCCAGAGGGTCGGAGACTGATATTGATACGCAAAGTGATATCTACAGCCTGGGGGCGTTACTCTATGAGTTGCTGACAGGGCGCCCCCCCTTTGACGCGGAGCAGTTGGTGGCCCTCGGGGTTCCCGAGATGCGGCGCATCCTGCGTGAGGAGGAGCCGTTATTGCCCTCGGCGCTGCTGCTCTCGTTGAATCCAAAGGAGTTGGCGGCCGTTGCCGACATCCGCCGCTGCAGCGCGGCGGGATTGATTGACTTGCTGCGCGACGACCTCGACTGGATCGTAAAGCAGGCCATGGCCAAAGACCCGCAGCTTCGCTACGCGACGGCCAATATGCTTGCCGTGGAGGTCCGGCGTTACCTTGGGGACTTTCCGGTTTCGGCCCGCCCCGCAAACCGTGTGTATGCGCTGCGCAAGCTGATGCGACGGAACCAGTTCGCATTTCTTTCCGCGGCGGCCATTGCCATAACCCTCGTCGCCGGTTTAACCACCTCCATCTGGCTGTTTATCCAGGAGCGCGAGGCCCTGCGGCAGGCCGAGCGCCTGCAGGGGGAGGCCGAGGACGGCGAGAAATTGTCGCGGGCGGTATTTCTCACGCGGGAAGGCAACTTTGAGGATGCGGACAATTTGCTCAAGGAGATCAAAACACCGCTTACAAAGCCGTCGCTGGACGGAGTCTCCGCATACCGCTCCATGGGCAGCGAGCTTGCCCAGCAAGGGCGGTGGCGCGAGGCGGCGGACCATTTCTCGGTGGTGGTGAATATCGACGGGCTGGACGTGAAACGAGTGGCTCGGGACTATCAATGGTATGCCGTTCTCCTGATGAAATCGGGAGATTCCGAGGGCTACAATAGCTTCCGGCAGTCGGTCATCCCCAAATACGCCGGCGCCCGAAACCAGGTCTGGCAGCCAACCATGCTCAAAATCTGCCTGCTCGCGCCTGTGGATAAGAGTCTGCTCGCAGAGCTCCAGCCGTTCGGCGATTATGCCGACAAATGGGTGGACGGACTGGGCAAGGATTCTAGTCTGGAGTGGGCCGTCATCCCCTCAAGCCTATGGCATTTCCGGATCGGCGATAATCAGGGCGCAATCGATTATGCCCGCCGGGGATACGCCGATGGGGATGCGACTTCGTCGCACAACGCGATTCTCCGCGTGATCATGGCGATGGCGATGGACCGCCTGGGGCATGGGAATGACGCCCGCCAACAGCTCGCCGCGGCCCGTGAGTCGATCGAGGCGAGGTTGCACGGGGCGCCGGTTCCTGGGGATTCCCGGCAGGGGTATTTGGATGACTGGTTGTTCGCGGACGTCCTGCTACTCGAGGCCAGCGCGTTAATCGGCGGGTAATTTGGAGCGGGCGGAAAGGAGCGCTATCATCCCTGGCGGGTGGTGCCGGTCCGGAAGTTGACGACCGGTTCGATAAAAATCGGAATTTTTTTAAATATATCAGTTCCGACCGGCTTGAGCTCGACGTGCAACCCGGTAGAAAGGTTGAGATGAAACCCGCTTCCACCAGGCTTCGAGGGGCTCCGCGAGCCGGTAATATCGCCTAATGTAGTTTCAAACTGCGCCTGCGCGCCGGTCAGGGATGGAAGCGAAACGAACCAAAAGTGTCCCGCTCTGGCGGTTACTGTGACGGAGCATCATGCGCGATGATAGTGCGTGCGCTTCCACCATCTGTGGGATTGGCAGCGCCGTCAGTCAAGTCGGTGTCGGCACTCACGGAGACCGCCATACCGACACGCAGGTCGCTCATCTGGGCAGTTTGCCCATCGATTTCAATGTCGGTGAATTTATCGACCTTGTAAGTCTTGGTCATTCCCATATCGGATTGGTCTCCTATTGCCTCGCCTCTACGCGGTCCCGCGGCCTTGGGGTAGGTAACGGAGATGGTTGTGTCGGCTATTGCGGTAATAGTGGCTTCTGTGATCTTGACAGGCTTTTCCCTGGCATGGCCCTTGGCATCCACTGAAGTTGGAAGACCAACGCCTATGAATAGACAGATCAAGAACAGGATCGACACAGGTAGGTTGTATGTTTTCATTAGATAGATGGGATTATGATGTGATTAACAGGTTGTAAAGGTTATTGCGACCTGCGCCGGGAGCGCTTCCAGAAGCAGAGGATGCCGGCCCCGGCGAGCATCATGGCCCAAGTCCCGGGCTCAGGAATGGCAGCGGCGACGATCTCTCCGTCCGAGAGCTGGACCGCGCCTAAGTTGGTATTGTAGGCCACGCCATCGATAGTGGGATCAACGAAAGAAATGTCAGACAATTGCGCAAGGGTAAGGGGCGCCGGCGTTACACCATTTTCCTCTGTAAACAAGATTTGGTCGGATCCGCCGCCATTTAGATCCGCGCCATTACCGTTCCAATTGGTAATTGCAAGGGTACCGGTCCAGGTATTGGCGCTGCTATCGAGGAAATTAAGGATGTCGCCAGAGGCGCCGATGTCCAGGGTGGAGGCGCCGATTGCCACCGTGAGGTCCCCCAAGAATAAATTCAATTGCGCCGCTACCTCGAGAGTGCCGGCACTGAGTAAAAGGTGCGCGTTGCCGTTGATCGCATTGGCGTCTGTCAGGTCGAGGGTGCTGTTGTTGCTTACCGCGGCTGAAGTCGTTCCAAATAATTCGCCGCTGACAATCAAGGTGCCGCCGCTGACAGTGGTAGCCCCTGTGTAAGTATTATCCGCCGATAAAGTCTGAGTGCCGAGGCCGGTTTTAGTCACATTGCCGGTGCCGGAAATGACTACGGCGGACGTGGGCGTGCCGAACCTGTTGTAAATCAAAGTGCCGTTATCGGTTATGCCGTTGCTGGCAGTAATGGTGCCGTCATTGCCAGTCGTTCCGTTTCCAAGTTGCAGGGTGGCTCCGGAGTTGATGGTCGTCGTTCCATTGTAGGTATTCACCCCGGTGAGGGTCAGGACGCCGGTTCCTTCGACGGTGAGACCGCCATCGGTGCCGGTACCACCGTGGACAAGAGCCTGGCCGATGGTGATATTGAACCCGTTGGTGTTCACGACCGCGCCACCGGCGATCACGCTGGCGGCCAGGCGGGTGAGCGCCGGGAAGAATAGCGTGCTCCCATTGGCGCCGTCCGCCGCCAGCGGCTCAAGCGTGCCGCCGTTGAGATTAAAAGTCACCAGCGTGCCGGCATTGCCTCCGTAGTTGGATAGAATAAAGTTCTGCGCGGCCAGCGTTCCGCCAGACAGATTGTAAGTCACGAGCCCCAGGTTGCTGGTGCCGCCATCAGTATTCATAAAATTGAAGGAACCGTTGTCTATCAACGACGCCGTATTCTCGATAGTCAGGCTGTTGCCAGACCCCACACGGTCGGTTCCATTGCCCCAAGAGAATCCGGCTACCGTGACGCTGGCGTTATTTTCCAGTGTTGCGACGAGGGCCGACGAATAACTATTGTTGACGGTGTCCGTATCCAGCGCATTGGCGGAGGTGACGACGGCGCTATTCTCCACGGTGAAGGTGCTTACCCCATTGCCCGAGAGAGTAACCGCGCCGGTAACCGTGCTGGTGCCAGCAAGGATGAGGGTGCCTGCGTTGAGGGTAGCCGGGCCGGTCTGATAGCTGGTGCCACTGATGGTCAGGCTGCCACCGTTGACAGTGGTGCCGCCGGAGTAATTTGCCGCGCCGACGCCGCTCGCGTTGCCGAATTGTTCATTGATCCCCGCATTGGACAGCGTCACGGAACCGGCGCCGGTGATAAGGCCGGTGTCAACCCATGTGCCGGATGTGCCATTAATGTTCAGGGCCACAGCAGCGGATGCATTGTTGGTGAGGCTGAGATTGGACGTGCCTTCAAGGGCGGCGATGTTAACCGAAGTCGGAGTGGTGACGCCAAGGGTACCGCCCTGCAGATTGACGGCGCTATCCGCCACCGCATTGCTGTTGCCAAGCAGCAGGCTCCCGCCATTGATCGTGGTGACACCGGTAAATGTGTTCGTGTTATTGAGGGTGAGCGTGCCATTATTGACGGTAAGGGTGCCGGTAAAGGTGTTCGCCCCGTTGAGGGTAAGGGAACCGTTGCCAAGAACCACGCTGCCAGTTGCGGCGAGTTGGGACCCGCTGACGTCACTGATTACCCCGTTCAACGTGCCGGAAAGTTGCGCGGCGCCACCGATCGCGAGGATAGTGGGAGTGCCGGCAGCGGCATTGCCAAGGACGACGTTGCCGGTGCCGGTCAGGGAGGCGATTGAGGGAGTGCTGGAGGTAAAGACGGCCACCGGCGTATTGGCTCCGGCAGGGTTGAGGACGAGGCCGCCGGTGGCGGAGTTGACATTGCCGAAGGCGTAGTTATTTGCGGCAATGAGGGTGCCGGAGGTTACTACGGCCGCGCCGTTGAAATTATTGGACCCGGAGAGCTTCAGGCTGCCGCCGCCAGCTTCCACGACGCTAAGGGTGCTGGAATTACCCGCATTGTTATCGGTAAGCGTGCCGCCGTAGGAATCGGAGGCGCTGTCGTTATCGGTCAGCGCAGCGGTGCCCGTTGAGTCGGTGATGATGCCGACGGACACACCGCCATCCGAGAGGCTGCCGACGGTCTGATTATTGCCGTGGAGGTCCAGCGTGCCGGCTGAGGAGCCGGTTCCGCTGACGATCAACGCCGCAGTGGAGAGCAGGGCATTCGCAGTGCCCAACTGGAGAGTGCCGCCGTATATGGTGGTGCCGCCGCTGTAAGTATTGGCGGCTGAGAGGATCAAGGTGCCGGGGCCGGTCTTGGTGAGGGCGGCAGCGGATGACACATTCCCGATTGTGCCACTGACGGTAAGCGGGTTGGCGCTCGAGTTATTGATGGCCCAGGTTTGGTTGTCGGCGAGTTCGATATTGGCGGTGATGGTGTGGGCGTCGGACCCGGCTTCCACGGCAAGGCCGTTACCGGCCGCATAGGAGGCGCCACTGTTCGCGTTGCTATAGGCGGTCACCGGGTCGAGGATGAGGTAGTTGCTGGACCCTGCGGCACCGGGAGCAAGGGTCACGCTGTTGGAAGCCGCCCCGGAGCCGCTGCCGGTAAAGTTCAAGCTATTGACCGTGTACACGCCATTGAGGTTCTCCGTGTAATTGGTGCTCAGATTGGAATCCGCGGTGAGGAAGATGTTGGCGGCGCCGTTGATCGAGGCGCCGGTGACCGGAGTAGCGCCAGTGTGACTGGTCGCAAAATTGCTCAAATCAGTCCAACTGCCAGCCGTCGTAGCCCCCTTGCCGGTCCAATAGAAATTGGTAAGCGCATTTTGGAGGTCGATCACGAGTTCGTCACTGGTGCCGGATGGGCCGTTGATCACAGCCAGGATTTCCCTATATGACGCGGCGGTAGTGCCGCTGCCGATGGAGACAAGTCCCGTGCCGCCGATGGTGAAGTCGCTGAGGGACAAGGTACCATTGGGAACGTAGAGAATCGGCACGGCTGTACCGCTCGTCAAAACGGCGCCGCTGGACAGACCTGTTCCGACAATCACGGTATCGGGGCTGCTCCCCGCGAAGGCGACGGTCCCGGAGTTTACGACCAGTTCATCCCCAGTGGCGCTGCCGCCGCTGCTGCTGAGTTCAACGGAGAATGTGTCGGGAGTAGTGGTGGTGCCGTTGAGGGTGAGGCTTACGTTGGACCCGCCGGCGCCGGCAAGGGTCACGGTGTTGGTCGATCCGTCGAGCAGGCTGAGGGTGCTTCCGGCACTGAGACCAAGCGTGGTGCCAGATCCGCCGAGTGCCAGAGATCCCTGGACATTGAGGGTCCCGCCACTGACGGTGATGGCTCCGGCACCCAGATTGCCTCCGGGGCCATTGACCTGCAACGTGCTGGTCCCGCCCACTGTTGTGGTCCCGGTATAGGTATTGGCGCCGGTCAGGATCGTGGTGCCCGAGCCCGACGTGGCAAAGCTGAACCCGCTGCCGGAGATGACGCCAGCGAAGGTGTTGGTCGCTCCGCCCTGGTTGACGGTCAGCGAACCGCCCAGCCCATTGGAGCTGGTGATCGTCGCGCCGGAAGTAGTGCCGCTGAAGGGCCCGGTGGAGATGGTTTGACCATTCAGATTGAGCGCGGCGGCACCGACCAAAGTGAGAGAGGCCGGGTTCGAAAGCGTAGCGGCGGAGGAGAGATTCAATGTCCCGGCCACGGAGACCGGCCCGGCGATGGCGGACGGGCCATCAAGGTTCACGGTCGCGCCCACGTTGTCAGTCAAGCCGCCAGTGAAGGTGTTGATCCCATCAAGGGTAAGGCTGCCCCCCGCGGTGGTGCTGGCGACGGTGAGACCGCCGGTCCCGCCGTTGCCGATCGCATTGAGATAGGTGACAGCATTGCCATTGACATCAATGGTGCCGCCAGGGGCGAGAATGGTAACCGGGCCCGAACTGATGTCCACAGTGTTGCCGGTGGCGTATTGCAACGTGCCGCCATTCAAAATGACCCCGCCATAATTTGCGCCGCCAATCTGGCTCAAGGCCGAAAAATTAAGAATGCCGCTATCAAGCTCGGTGCCGCCGGAGTAGGTGTTCAAGCCAGTGAGCATGACCGTACCGTTCGCATAGACCGCGGTGGTATTCGCGGTGCCGGTGCCGGTACCCGGGACAAGTCCAACAGTGTTGCCATTGGCGCTCGAGGCTGGGATACCGATGATCACCGGGCCGCTGCCGGTAGCAGCCGATCCGATAACGCCATCCACGGTCAGCGTATCGCCAGTGACTGCCGCAAGGCCGCCGCCATTACCCTCGACGGTTACGGGACGCGGATTTGCGCCGGCGCCATTGTCGAGAGTTGTGTTAGCATTGGCAACCACCGTGCCCCCGTTGAGAACGAGTGCCGCCGCCGTGACGGCCTTGCCCAACTGCGCATCGTTGTTGATGACCGTGTCGCCACCGTTGAGATACGTCGCACCGGTTTGGCCGTCGTTGGTCGTCTGTCCCGTCAGCACCACCGTGCCGGGACCGCCCTGAACGTAACTTCCTACGCTATTAAAGTTCGCCCCGCTCCATGAGTTATAGAAAGGCACATTGAAATCCAGTTGACCTGCGGTGTCGTTTTGATAAACATCCAAAGCGGATGCACCGGCCGCATATGCGGGGGAAAGATAAGCACCACCGCTGGCAATGGTGGTGTTGTTGGCCCCCACGTTGGGTGTCACCAAGATGCCACCCACCTCGCTGACACCATTGGCGCCACCTGTTGTCGTTGTAAATGTGTACGCCCCAGCGACATTGAACCGAATCGTATCAAGATAGGAATCATTCTTATAGGATCCGGTGCCGCCGACATTTGCGGCCTTCGCGCTCCCAAGCAAATTGTCATTCAAATCGCTATTGGCAATGGTTCCACCACTCGCCACGTTCGTGTAGAAACCCGTTACCTGGCTGCCGCCGATGATGGTATAGGGGCTGGTGCCCGCGGCGCCCGCAGTGGTATCGGTGCTCGCCCAATCATAAAGCCCGACGGTTGCAATTCCCACGCGGGTTCCATTGCTCCAAAGCAGTCCAAAATTGCTGGCAGGCCCATTGCCGGCTGTGGTGGTCGTGATGGTCGCCGTCGCCGGCACGGCGACATTGCTTGCGCCAATGGTTGCCGGACCAATGAATTCCATCGAACCACCCACGGATTGGGTAAAGGAGCCGAGTGTCACCGTGGGAATATTGCTCCCCGAGGCAGGCGCGGCGGAAATCACGTCCATGCCGATGCCGGCTGTCACCGCACCAAACGTCTGCGACGTCCCGCCCGCGGCGGCGCCGAGCACCTGCAACGTGCCGCCACTGAGACTCAGGGTGGCAGCGGGGTTGAGTATATTGGTTGCCGGGGCGCCGCTTGCGTTAAAGTTCAACTGCGCCGTGCCGGCATTGACCGAGACCGCGCCCGCGCCTCCGCCGCTGGGGGTGCTGAGCACCACCGTCCCGGTCGTGTCAAAGTTGACATTGAACGTATCGCCAGAGAGGCCGGTGAACGGCCCGATATTGTAATTCCCCTGCCCGCCAAAGGACACGGTGTAAAAATTGTTCGCGGCATAGTTGAGGTTAAATCCACCGGGCACGGACATTGTGACACCCGGGTTCGTGACATTGAAGGTCTCATTGTTTTCGAAGTACAGGGCGCCGGTTCCAGCGGAGCCGGAACCGAGCTGCAGGGTGTAACCAGTGGCGCCGCCGACATTATAGGCATAATTGACGCTGCCGGTTACCCCAAGCACGCCCATGTTGCCAAGGATCAAGGTGGTGGGTGATGCGGTACCGCCATCGTTGCCCACGTAGAAATTGTAGGCGCCGCCGCCGAACTCCTGGACGCCGGAGGTGGTGCTGGTCGCAGCGGCGGTGGCAGGCTCAAAGATGGTGTTGGTGGTATTTCCCAACAACTGAAGCGTGGAACCTGTATTTAGCTGCAGCTCGGAGCTGGAATTGCTCAACGCGGAGGTGACGCCGCCCACCGTGTTGGTCGAGTTTGCCACCAACCGCAGCGCGCCGCCGGTGACCGTTGTCGCGCCGGAATAGCTATTGGAACCGGAAAGCCTCAGGATGCCCGAGCCCGCCGCCGTGACGCCCTGCCCGGTGCCGCCATCGCTGATAGGGCCGCTTATCACGATATTCCCGCCGCCCGCCGTGGTGGTAAAAGTCTCCGTCCCGGACAGCACCACGGCGTTGGCGATCTTTTCCGCGTTGCTCCCGTTATTGGTAATACCGCCGGTGAGTTCAAATGCGTTGCCCGTGAAGGAGTAGGCCAGGGATCCGGCGTTAAAGGTGATGCCGGCGATGGCGAAGGATGAATTTGTGAGCGAATCCGTGAGCGTGGCGGAGGAGGAGTAATTGGTGCCGCTGAAGATCAAGGAATCCCCGCTGACGGGAGCGGCGGAGGCGGCGTCGAGCCAATTGGCGGCGGTGACCCAGTCGGTGCTGCCCGCTGACCCCTGCCACGTATCAGTAGCCGCAAGAGTCTGGGGGTTGAATCCGCAGAGAGCGAAGAGCGCCAGGATTGACGCCATGCCACGCGCCACGGCCTCGGGCGCAAGGCGGCGCGTCCGGGCCGGTAATTTCGCCAGGATGCTGGTGAGTTTTGATTTGAGAGGAGACTGCGATGCCTCTGCGGACGAGGCTTGGGATGGGGAGCGGCGTGACGCCGAGGCGCCACGGGGGACGGCGCTTTCGCACCGGTTACGGTATTGGTTCATGGGCAGGGGACTGAATTCAGCAGAGGGATTAAAACGGCTGAACGACGGATTTTTTCGGATGGCCTTTACTTATTTAAGGTCCTCCCCCCGAGTAGCGAAAAATCCGCTCAATACCCGACACCGTTAATAGGTGAACTTCACGTATGCGGCCAAAACATAAAATCTTATTACAGATGGAATTTTATTATCAAAAGTCCAAACACGATAG